>Ga0315553_10004479_pt1 | contig 10511 bp, 11 predicted proteins | sample SalMarSW160140MG_FD_203099 | JGI IMG/M metagenome (GOLD analysis project Ga0315553, IMG submission 203099) | Salt marsh sediment microbial communities from the Plum Island Ecosystem LTER, Massachusetts, United States - Salt Marsh Sediment SW1601-40 ... | reverse complement strand
TGCTTAAGAGTTATTCATGAAAGAAACGTTACCCTGAGCAAACATACAATTCTTTGAAATATTATTACACTCTATATTATTTCAAAATTCTTAATAAAATGTATCCGCACTAAGATAAAATTACATTACATCGCCATCTGTGGGGTTTCAAGCCTAAAGGCGGCTGATGGCTGTTCGCTAAAAGTTTAAGGCCTATATATCTACTTCTTGTATCCAGCTGGCATGAGAAGGAGGGGCTCATGGGTGCTTTTAATCCCCATAACCTGGATAACCTTCCGGTCTGCAAAGGCTCCCACAATCCCTGCTTCCAGTCCCAAAGACTGAGATTGAAGAAAGATATTCTGCCCTATATGCCCTGCTTCAATCATTGCATACCTAACTCCCCTCTGTCCATATTTACCCATAATTCGACTGTATTCTACAGTAATAACAAAAGTAATTGGGGCATAAGACATCCACATCTGCCCTAATGAGGCCATTGCAATATCCCTTCTCATATCTCCTTCTTGGATGAGGAAAAAGGAATGAGTACCAGGATCATATAAATAAACCCCAGGATTTAATCCTTTAATACAATCTTCTCCAACCGCTCCGTAAATATCCATAGGATACAATGCCCCGGCAGATGGTGAAGCCCTTTTAAATCCTGCTGAATCTGTAATTCCCTGGGCTGCCCAGAGTAACTGGGAAAGTTGCTTGAGGCTAAGGGCCTTGGTATGAAAGGATCTAACAGTTCTTCTTTGATGGATTGTCATTTCAAGAGACACATCTCCATCTGTTGCAGGATCAGGTAGCTGCATACTCCCAACTCCTTTCCGTATAAGAGGAATCTTTTTTGCGTTAGGCAAAACTCTATGAGGGGTGAAAAGAGATCCGCACAGGCAAACAAAGCCTATTAATTTGCAAAACCCTCTTCTTGTCAATTCAATGCCGGACATAGCTGAATCGATTTTATCTATGAATTAAGAGGCTTTGCCCCGAAAATGGAGCACTGAAGTGATGAATGTAATATGTTGTAAATTTTATTGCCGTTATATCACCCTCCATTCATTGGCATAAACATTCATCCTTTTTGCTCTTACAAAGCCAATGAGGGTTATTCCCAACTCTGCTGCTAATCTCACAGCCAAATTTGTGGGAGCCGATTTTGAGATCAGTATAGGAATATTTCTTTTTGCCACGTTACACAATATCTCTGATGAAATCCTACAGCTTGTGACTACCATTCGTTCTTTCATTGGTATATCTTTCAAAATGCATTCACCAAACAATTTATCAAGAGCATTATTTCTGCTAATATCTTCTTTGAAGGCCAGAATATCTTTTTTCTCACACAGTGCCACAGAGTGAACACCACCAGTAGAGATAAAAATCTCTGAGCGATGTTGAAACTCTTCTACTAAAGATAAAATATCACGAGATACAATAGAAATGCGAGATTCTACTATGGGTCGTGCCTTACTATTGGCAGCATTATACAATGCGCTTAATGATAATGGCTTTAAATGGTTATCCTTTTCTGTCTCCACCCACACTATACACTTACTATCATCAAGGTCGACTTTTGTTATCTCTTCCTTGCTTTTTAGTATACCTTTAGAGAAAAGAAAGCCGATTGCAAGAAATTTTAGATCGTTGGGTGAACAAGGCAATGTTATAAGCCTCTGATTATTTACAACGATGGTTAGCTGGGCCTCAGTAACAACTACATCCTCTATTTTCCTTTTTCCTTTCCCTGTAACCCTCATTACAGAAAGTCTCTCTATAGTGTCCATCACCCTTCTTCCTCCCAATTATCAGCCGTGACCGTTCACCCCAAATAAGGCTGGGGCTGTTTCTAAAAGGCGATATCTCAAAAAGAATACCACTCCGTCCCGCATAGGCCAAAATTTGAGGGTTAATCCTCAGAAGTCTTAGGAATTTGCAACTAGCTCCTTAAACACTGAAATTTTGGCCACCTCCACCTTGACCAATAGATATCGCCTTGAGGAAATTGCCCAGCCCGTCATACAAGTAGGGGCTGCACTGTTACCATCAATCCATGAAACAATAACACAGACACTTCATAAACTATCGGCTACAAAGAGAAGAATTTCAAGGACAAAAATTGACTCACTCGTAAAAAGTCTTTTGCGAGCGATTTTGGCCACTTTTGGAAAAAGATTCATAAAATGCTGAGCGTTAAAATCGCCAAACTGTGTAAGGAGCATGTGTATGTCTTTTTTTGTAATGCCCTATACATTCATAGTAATGGGTCGTTTCAAAATGGTGCAAAGCAACGTGCCCTTATCTTCTATTGCTCCGTACATATGCACCTTTTTGAAACGCCCCTGAACGGGCCTTTGTTTTGGGCATTTGACAAAAAAAGACATACACATGCTCCTTCTCAGGTCCTTAGGCCGAGTTTTTAGAATTGAGCGAAGCATTTTATGAATCCCAAAATGGGCATCATAAGCAAGTAAAAGGACTTTTTAAGAGAACATCAACTTTATTATCAATAAAATGGATAGAGAATGTGGCAATTTCCTGACTTTAGATCTTTTATTGTTCCTAATAATATTGTATAGGTAGTGACATTAGGTGAAAGATGAGAATACTTTTGACAAATGATGATGGCATATTAGCAGAGGGCCTCACAGCCCTTTATGAAGAGTTAAAGGGTGATTTTGATCTTTCTGTGGTTGCCCCTGAAACGGAGATGAGTGCAGTAGGCCACGCCATTACCCTGTCTAACCCATTACGGGTGAGGCGGTTCAAGAAAAACGGGACTTTCTTTGGCTATGCAGTAAGTGGAACTCCTGCTGACTGTGTGAAAATAGCTATCCAAGAGATATTACAACAGAGACCAGATATGATCATCTCAGGAATTAACATGGGCTCTAACGTAGGTATAAACCTTTTATATTCAGGAACTGTTTCTGCTGCCACAGAGGGAGCCTTTCTGGGTATTCCCTCGGTTGCTATTTCACTGAACACTAAAAATGATCCTGATTTTAGCTTTCCTGCAAAATTTTCACGCCAGATGATCAAGTTTGTCACACAGAACAGCCTGAGAGAGAGAACAGCCTTGAATGTGAATATACCAGCCATGCCTGAGAATCAGATTAAGGGTATATCTTTTACGACACAGGATCTCGTGAGACAAAGAGATACATATGAAAAAAGGAATGACCCGAGAGGGAATTCTTATTACTGGTTAGCCAGTGAAACACCTGTTGAAGAGAGTATTCCAAATACTGATTTAAAAGCCTTACAAGAAAACCGGATAACCATTACCCCAATTACATTTGACCTCACAGATCTCAAAGAGGTGAAAAGGCTGACTTCTATTGGTTTTGATCTTTAAGAAGATGGGGTGATATTTTCCTTTATCTTTCGGGCTATATTTTTTATCTCTTCCATATCACCAGGTTTCATTTCCCAATTGGATATTGGGAGACCATCATTTTTCCACCTGGGTATGATGTGAATATGAAGATGGGGAACTATCTGATCTGACGCCTTGCCATTAAGTTGAAGAATAGTTATGCCCTCTGCATTGAGCGCCTCTTTAACTGCCTTTGCACATCTTTTTACCGCCTTGATAAGAGTTGCTAAATCGCTTTCTAGTATCTCAAATATGTTCTCGGCGTGATTTTTTGGGACTACCAGCATGTGGCCTTTGCTTGAAGGATTAATATCCATAAAGGCAACTACTAGTTCCTCATCCAATACCTTAACTGCAGGTATCTCTCCATCAATAATCTTACAAAAAATGCACTCCATTGTAACCTCCATCTCCGAAACTAAAAACTTAAAAGTGGGTGCTGGATATGCTTGTATGTTTATCCAGTTTCAAGTTTCCGACACAGAGCGCTTATCTACAGTCAGGGCATTTATCCCAGAAATCTTTTGGGATCCCTTCAGTAATTTTTAATAGTGTAGCTGAATTTCTGATTGAACATTATCTACAATTCACACAGGTATAAAGCTTATCTAGTGGCACACCTGTCTTCTTGCCTATATATTCCAACTGCTCTTGAGGAGCAAAATATCTTCCGCATACCTTGCAGGCCGCCATTTTGAATACCTTATCCCAGATAATCCGTTTGTTCTCAAACGACTCCATCTTCACATATCCTGTTGGACAAACATAAGCACAGGAACCGCAACCTATACAGAGTTTTGGATCAAACTCAATGCTGGGTTCATCTATATCGCGGCCAAGTCCCCTGTCCTGAAATGTAAGCGCGCCAGCATCAACTATTTCTCGACATGCCCTCACACACAATCCGCAAAGGATACAATCATGGCTCTCAGCCTTTGCATCCTCCGATACCTCAACTCCCAGTTTCCGGGCTATATCCCGCACCACTGCCGTTGTGGGGTACTTATAATAAAGCAATTGTGCAGATAGTCTCCTGCCTTCCCGCACTTTATCTGAATCTGTTCTTATTTCCATCCCCTGATCAACAGCGGTATCGCATGAAGTCGTCATTTTCCACTTACCGTTTGTTTTTACCTCTACTGTACAGAGGCGGCAGGCGCTAAAGGGGCTGAGTTCCTTATGGTGGCAAAGTGTAGGTATTTCTATGTTCAACTCCTCGGCATTTTCCAATATGGTCGAACCCTCTTTTGCCTTTATCTTACGCCCGTCTATAATTATGTTTACCATTAAAATCTCCTTATTGATTCCGGATTCTTGGTTCAGCCAGCCTTCTCCCAGACCATTAGCCTGTAACACCTCAGGCAGCGCTGGGCCTCTCTCATGGCTTCGGAGACGCCATATCCGCTTTCAACTTCCGCAAAACCTTCACTCCGTTTATCTACATCTAATAAATCAACCTTTTCAGCCGCTTTTTCTGCAATAAACCCCTGTTCCTTTTGTTCCCTTGTGTTAACACCCTCAAAGGAAATTTCCCTTTTTAGAACTTCTCCCCAAAGATAATAATCTATACTTCGGGCTACCTTATTTCCCATATCCATTGCCTCAATAAGGATAGCCGGGCCAGTTACACAGTCTCCACCTGCAAATACACCTTCAATGTTTGTCTTAAATCTTACCGGATCAGCTTTAATCGTCCCCCAGTCAGTAACTTCAACTTTATCTTTGCCAATCATTGCAGGCAAATCAGGCCTCTGACCAATAGCAGGTAAAACCATGACTGTATCCATGGTAAATTCAGATCCCTTAATAGGGATTGGCCTTCTCCTTCCGCTTTCGTCATGCACACCCAATCTCATTTTTATACATTCTACTCCTGTTACCTTTCCATCTTTTTCCAGTATCTTTACAGGAGTCATAAGATAGTTAAATTTCACACCTTCTTTTTCCGCTTCCTCTATCTCTTCGTCACTTGCAGGCATTTCAGCCCTTGATCTTCTATAGATGATCCCCACATCGTCAAAGCCAATTCTGACACAACTCCGTGCACAGTCTAAAGCGGTATTACCTCCACCCACAACGACTACCTTCTTTTGAGGCTTCACCTTCTTGCCAAGGTTTAAATCCCTTAAAAACTCCACACCATCAACAAACCCTTCGTATCCTTTATCTTCCCCCTCAGCACCGATCTTAGTCCCGACATGGGCACCAATAGCAAGAAATACCGCTTGATACCCTCTCTTCTGTAGATCTTTCAGGTTGAGTTTTTCAACCTTAGTGTTCAGCTTTATCTCCACACCCATTCGTTTGATAAGGTCTATTTCATGATTAAGAATGTCCTTTGGAAGACGATAATCAGGGATTCCAACTGTCGCCATTCCGCCTGCACGAGGCAATGTTTCAAAGATGGTAACCTTATACCCCATCAAGCGGAGATTATAGGCTGCAGCCAGTCCTGCCGGGCCAGATCCGATAATGGCAACCTTTTTCTCCTTTTCCTCCACGCTACCCGTTAGGGGACTACCGCCCTCCTGTAAATCATAATCCGCCACCGCCCTCTTCAGCAACCTGATAGAAAGGGGTTCATCTATATCTTGGCGGACACAGGCATCTTCACAGGGATGGGGGCAGACACGACCAACCACACCGGGAAGTATGCATTTTTCGCGAATCAAATTGAGCGACTCTTCAAACCTGGAGTTTCTGATCAGCTCAATATAGCCCGGGATATCCAAACTTGCTGGGCAGGCCTCCATACAGGGAGCGGTAACAGCATATGAATATTCCTTCGCTTCCAGCTTCTTTTCACCTTTGATCAGGGCTAGAAAATCAGACCTATAATATTTAATGGCATCCAGTACCGGAAACAAAACCGACCGGCCAAAATTACACTTGCTGTTTACGGATACTCCCCTGATGATCTGCTGAACCTCAGAAAGATCTTTTCCACTCCCATCACCTTCTGCCATCTTCCCAAAGATATCCAGAAGTCTGTCAATCCCTATCCTGCAAACGGAGCACTCACCACAAGAGAGTTTTCTTGCCTCCTTCAGATAATTCATGGTCAGAGATATGATGTCTGCATCTGGGTCCATCACCACAAGCCCGTTCCATCCTATTAGGGCCAGCGGCTTTTCCTCTTCCGGGGGCTTAGGAAATGCAATATCTACAAGTTTGGAAGCCTTGGATGTCTTACCCTTCCTGTTGTCTACAATCTTGCTATTCCAACTGCTAAAGATAACGTTATCCATACTCGAGCCACCTTATTCTAAGTATTCTATGTTAGGAAAATATATTCCTTTATTGCTTCAAATCTGGCCAGGAATGTAAATTGTTCACCTTGTCTAGTAACTTATTGTATTCCTGGGCTACCCTCTCTTGGATCATCTTTATTTCATCTGCACTAAGATGACGGAACCTACCCTGAATTTTTAAATAATCCTCTATCGGCCTCAGTTTTTCGGGCATTTTAATGGTAATCCTGTATTTCCCGTCTTCCACCTCGTAAAGGGGAAACACACCTGTTTCAACTGCAAGCCGACCTGCCTTTATGGTAAGGTTTGGCGGCAATCGCCAGCCTGTGGGGCAAACCGAAAGGCAATGAATGTAGCTCGGTCCTTTTATCTTTCTCGCCTTTTTGACCTTATTCATGAAATCAATGGGGTAACTGGGACAGGCCGTGGCCACGTAAGGCAAATTGTGGGCCACCATGATTTCAGGAACATTCTTCTTCCATGCCTTCTTTCCAAAACTAGCCGAGCCCGCAGGCTCGGTTGTGGTGGAGGCCCCAAAAGGTGTGGCGCCGGACCGCTGTATTCCCGTATTCATATAGGCCTCATTGTCATAGCAGACATATAGCATATCATGTCGTCTTTCCATTGCCCCGGAAAGCGCCTGAATCCCTATGTCAACAGTCCCCCCATCTCCTCCAATAGACACCGTTTTTACATCTCGATCAGGAATCCTTCCCTTACGCCGAAGGACTTTTAAACCGGCTTCCACACCCGATCCTGCTGATGCGGAATTCGGAAATGCTACGTGTATCCACGGCAGTCTCCACGCCGTTGTAGGGTAAAGGCTTGAAATGACCTCCATGCAACCGGTGGCATTGATAATCACCGTATCTTTACCAAGGGCCTTGCACATCAAGCGAATGCCCAATGCCTCTCCGCATCCCTGGCAAGCACGGTGTCCAACACTAAAGTATTCCTCTTTGTCCACCAATCTTGGGGCAAATAAGTCAAAATTTTCTACGATACTACTCATGATCCCCTCACTCCATAAATTTCGTATGCTTCTTTGGGTTTCTCTTTCTCAGCCTGGGCCGCCTTTTCGGCTATAGTAATGAAGTCATCAACAGTGACATCACGCCCACCCAGGCCAATTACATAGTTTACAATTGCAGGAGGGTTTGGCTCTCCATACAAGGCAGCTTTGATCTCTGCACATACAGGTCCTGCCGCACCCCCACAAGAGACAGCCCTATCCATGACAGCCAGAACCTTTGCGCCTTTCACAGCATTCCTCAGCTCTTCAATCGGAAAAGGTCTCCAGAGCTTTAATTTTAATAACCCAGCAGATATCTTCCTTTCACGCAACTCGTCAATGGCTACCTCCGCGGTTTCGTCCATAGATCCCATGGTGAGCAACACCACATCAGCCCCCTCTGTTTTATAGCCTTGAATTGGTTCATACTTTCGGCCGAAGAGTTTTTCCCATTCCTCCCATACCTCCATTATAACCTTTTTGGAGTTTATGAGGGCCACATCCTTGGCCTTCATAGCCTCAGTAAATATCTCCGGCATGCCCAAGGTCCCCATGGAAAGTACCTTGTCAGGATGAAGCGTGGCATAGGGTTCGTATTCCGGGAGAAATCTGTCAACCTCCGACTGATCTGGAAACAGTATGGGCTCAACTACATGGGTGAGCTGAAAACCATCTAAATTTACATTGAGCGGCAGCAGAACTTCTCTATGTTCTGCGATCTTGAATGCCTGAATAACCATATCCACTACTTCCTGGCCGTTTGAAGCAAATATGGAAATCCAACCCATATCTCTCTGCGACATAATATCACTGTGATCGTTCCATATATTAATAGGACCAGATAGTGCCCGGTTGCCAATTGCCATTACTACAGGAAGCCGCATAGCTGAAACAATTGGCATCACCTCGCCCATGAACAGCAGCCCCTGGGAACTGGTCGCTGTGAAGACCCGTGCTCCTGTAGCCGACGCACCGCAACAGGCACTCAATGCAGAATGTTCAGATTCTACACAAATAAACTCCGCATCAATTCTTCCGTCTGCAACAATATCCGATAAATGCTCTGGTATGTGCGTGTTAGGTGTAATGGGATAAGCGGCCACAACATCAGGCTTACATAACGCAACTGCTTCCGCAGCTGCAAAAGCTATTTCCATACCAGCTCGTTTTGTCATGGCTTAGCCCTCCTCAACCATTGTTATGGCACCCGGCCAGCATTCATGGGCGCAAATGCCACAACCCTTACAGTAGTCCAGATCTGCCACAAAATATCCATCCGCATCCTGTGAAATACACCCCTCGGGACAGAATATATAACAGAGACCACATTTAATACACTTGGAGGCATCAAGTACAGGCCTTTGATCTCTCCAGCTTCCAGTATGGTATTCACTTGCATTTCCTGGACTGAATACCATGCCTCCCAGATTGAATTCTTGCCAGGTTTCTGGCCACTTTTTCTTTGCCATTAAAATACCTCGAACTCTATTTCTATGTTAATTAACCCTAACCTCTTCATAGGCCCGCTTCAGGGCAGCTATGTTCTTTTGGGCGATTCTACCAAACCTGTGCTCTAATGGATCTCTTACTGAATCCAGTTTCACAATCTTGACCACCTTGATTAAAGCGCCCAGCATTGTGGTATTGGTAATCGGAACACCCAGCTCGTCCCAGGCTATTCTTGTCGCATCCACTGTAGCAATCGTTCCTTTGAAGTTCGTTTCCTTTCTCAGCTCTTCAGTGGATTTCGTCGTATTGACAACCATTATGCCGTCTTCTTTGAGCCCTTCGGTCACATTAACCAGGCTCACAAGGCCCGCATCAAGGACAACCACGACATCAGGGTTGTAGATATGTGACCTGACCTTTATCTGCTTGTCGTCAACCCGATTAAACGCTGCTACCGGGGCCCCTTTTCTTTCAGGGCCAAAGCTGGGAAAGCCTTGAGCGTATTTTCCTTCTCCAATGGCAGCCTGCGCAAGCATCTCTACCGATGTAACTGCGCCCTGGCCACCCCTTCCGTGCCACCTTATTTCCAGCATAGCAACTCCTTAAAATTGAAAGGTCTTTCTTATCAAAATCAGTGTGCCTTGCATAACTCCATTCTTGTTGGTTTGTCAAATGTTTTTCGTAATCATCACACCTTTTTAACGTTTTATTACTCATAATAAATGCAAATCATTATTGAATGTAATAAAAAAAAGATAGGTGCAATCAGGTTTTTACTCATATACAAAAAAATGTGCCCATATGTCTATAGCTTAGTTGTATATTCTATGGACTCCCTGCCCCCATTAGGGGAAATACCTATGTTCTATCTCTGAAAGAAGATCTTTATCGCAATAAGCACAAGTATTATTGCAAATAGCTTTTTAAATATCTCAGTAGGCACCACCTCTGTAATCCTAGCCCCTATCTGTGCGCCAATAATTGCACCTATGGCTAAAAACAAACCCATTTTGTAATCAATGTTCTCAAGCCTGGAATGAGCAAATAAGGCTGAAACAGAAAGAAGCAATACACATAAAAATGAAGTTCCTACTGCCTTCTGAGATGAGAAACCCAAAAGCAACAAAGTGGGAACTATAATGATACCTCCGCCAAGACCGGTAAAACCTCCTATAATTCCTACCAGAAACCCGATTAAACCTATCCATACAGGATGCACGAGGGCCCCCAATCGACTAATCCATTATCATTGTCCTATGCCTACAATAATTAGCTGGAGTATCCTTTCTTACCCCCTGACCTCAGCCCTGGCCTTCTCTATTGCTTCATCCTCCCGTTTTACATCCTCCAAGGTCTTTGGTTTGACGCTTTGAGGTTTTTCTTCTATGCCATATTTCCACTTTAAGAATTGCTCACCAGTGGTAGGATACAA
>Ga0315553_10004478_pt1 | contig 10512 bp, 9 predicted proteins | sample SalMarSW160140MG_FD_203099 | JGI IMG/M metagenome (GOLD analysis project Ga0315553, IMG submission 203099) | Salt marsh sediment microbial communities from the Plum Island Ecosystem LTER, Massachusetts, United States - Salt Marsh Sediment SW1601-40 ... | reverse complement strand
CGCAACCGGGGCATGCCGCTCGAAGCCCTGCGCCACGACCTCACGCCCACCGGCCTGCACTACCTCCTGACGCACTTCGACATCCCGTCGCTCGACCGCGACCATCGGGTGACCGTCACGGGCAACGTCTCGCGAACGTTGTCGCTGAGTGTGGACGATCTTCGCGAGATGCCCGCGCAGACGATTCCGGTCACGCTCGAGTGCGCGGGTAACGGCCGCTCGCTCATGGAGCCTCGCGCCATGAGCCAGCCGTGGCTGCTCGAGGCCATCGGCACTGCCGAGTGGACCGGGGTCTCCCTGGCCGAGGTGCTGACACGAGCCGCTGTCGAGCCCGGGACGGTCGAGATCGTCTTCACCGGTGCCGACCGCGGCATCCAGGGCGACGTCGAGCACGACTACCAGCGCGCGCTCCCTCTCGAGGAGGCGCAGCGGCCCGAGGTGATGTTGGCCTACGAGATGAACGGGCGTCCCCTCGAGCCGCAGCACGGGTTCCCGCTGCGTCTGATCGTCCCGGGTTGGTACGGGATGACGTCGGTCAAGTGGCTGCAGCGCATCGAGGCGATCACAGAACCGTTCGAGGGCTATCAGCAGGCAGTGGCCTACCGGTTCCAGGAGCGCGAGGACGAACAGGGCGACCCGGTGTCGCGTATCCGGGTCCGCGCGCTGATGGTCCCGCCGGGAGTGCCCGACTTCCCCGATCGCACACGGTTCGTAGACGCCGGGACGGTCACCCTGCGCGGCCGCGCGTGGTGCGGTACCGCCGAGGTGGCGCGCGTGGAGGTGCGCGTCGACGGTGCATGGGCTGATGCCACGCTCGAGCCCCCGCTGGGTGACTGGGCCTGGCGAGGGTGGACGTACAGGTGGGATGCGACACCGGGCCTCCACGACCTCGCCTGCCGGGCGACCGACGTGGACGGAAACGTGCAACCGAGAACACCGGACTGGAACCTCCAGGGAATGGCCAACAACCTGGTCCAGCGGTTCGCCGTCGTCGTTCGCTGAGTCCCGTCGCCACGCGACGTCGGTGTCCGCCACCTGAAGATCAGACGTTCCGTCCCCAGATCATCGCGACTGTGGGGAGCCACGGACGGCCTTCGGACACTTCGGGTTCGGAGGTTCCGGCACGTGGGCCGATCCGTCCCTCGACGTGGCGATGGCGACGGTATCGTCGCCTCTGCCGGCCGGCCTAGCCTCCGCTCATCTGGTCGACCTTCGGTAGACCCAGACCGCGACCGGCGCGGCAACGAGTGTGATCCCCGCGCACCACACGATGGCCAGGCCGACCTGGCCGGCCACGGTCTGACCGGGCCCCAACGCGCCTTGGCCGAGCATCAGTCCGCGCGCGGCCTCGGCCACGACGGTGACCGGCTGGTTCTCGGCGAAGGGTTGGAGCCACGAGGGCATCGTCGACGGGGGGACGAAGACCGCGCTCGCGAACACCAACGGGAACACGGGGAGGAAGACGGCGGTCTGCGCCGCTTCGGGATTGCGCACCTTCAGGCCGATCGCGGCCATGACCCACGACATCGCGTAGGCGAACAACAGGACGACGGCGACCCCGGCGACGAACTCGACGAACGAGGTGGAGTACCGGAAGCCGATCGCGAACCCGAGGATCAGCATCAGGCTCATCACGAATGCGTTCCTGATGAGATCGGCCAGGGTTCGGCCGGCGAGAACAGCGGGACGGGCCATGGGCAACGAGCGGAAGCGATCGATGGCGCCGTTCGAGAGATCCTCGGTCAATCCGAGCGCGGTCTGTCCGGCACCGAACGCCGAGATCTGGACGAGCAGACCGGGGAGCAGGAAGTCGAGGTAGTTCCCACCGGCGGCAGCCGGAATCGAAGCGCCGATCGCTCCCCCGAACACGTAGTTGAACAACAACAGGAACATGATGGGTTGGATCGTGGCGAACACCAGCAGCTGTCGCAGACGGACGGTGCGGAGCAGGTTGCGCTTGACGATCACCCACGTGTCGATGAACAGCCGGCCGGGTCGTGTGACGACATCGGTGAATGCGGTCGCGGTCACGGCTCCGGAGTCTCCACGTGCGGTGTTCCCGTGAGCGCGAGGAAGACGTCGTCGAGCGACGGCCGCTCGAGGGCGAGGTCGAGTGGGTCGATGCCTTCGTCGTCGAGTCGCCGCAGGATCGCGAGCAGCGTCCGGTTACCCTCCGCGGCCGGGAAGTCGAACTGTCCACCGGTCTCCGAAACGCTCCCGCCGAAGCCTGCTGTCACGAGCCGCGTTCTCTCCACGTCGGGCTCTCTGACCCGCAGCCGAATCGCGTTGGCTCCGAGCGCGTCCTTCAGCTCGTCGGCGGTTCCTTCCGAGATGATCCTGCCGTTGTCGATCACGCCGATGCGATCGGCGAGCTCGTCGGCTTCGTCGAGATACTGGGTCGTCAGCAGCACCGTCGTACCCCGCGAGACCAACGCGCGCACCAGCGTCCAGATGTCGACCCGGCTGGCCGGATCGATTCCCGTCGTCGGCTCGTCGAGGAACAAGACCTCGGGTCGACCCACGAGCGAAGCGGCGAGATCGAGGCGCCGCCGCATCCCGCCCGAGTAGCCCGCGGCCCGCCGATCGGCGGCGTCTGCCAGGTTGAACCGCTCGAGGACCACATCCGCCCGCCGGCGGGCATCGCGCCGACCGAGGCCGTAGAGGCGGCCGACCATCTCGACGTTCTCCCGGCCGGTCAGGTAGCCGTCCACTGCCGCGAACTGACCGGCGAGACCCACCCTGCGCCGCACGGCCCGTGCGCGGTGCACCACGTCGTCCCCACCCACGGTGGCAGTCCCGCTGTCCGGGACGAGCAGGGTCGCGAGCACGTTGATCAAGGTCGTCTTGCCTGCACCGTTCGCACCGAGCAGTCCGTACACGGTCCCCGTGCGAATGGCGAGACTGGCGCCATCGAGCGCCTTGACGTCGCCATAGCGCTTGTGGAGATCGTCCACCTCGACGATCGGATCGGTTGCGTCGGCCACCTTCACGACTCCGGATCAGCGCCAGCCAGCGACGGCGCGGGACAACAGGACCCACTGCTTCCTCATGCCATGCAGCGCTACAACGAGGACGGCAGGTCGCCGATTCCATGTGCGCCCGAGCCCGCCCCCGGCGCGCTCGCGGGTCGGGAGAGCGCCTGCAGCAGATTCGCGTTCATCTTCACGTGCATCGGATCCTATGGCCCGCCGCCGGTGAGCTGAGGACCGGCGGACAACGGAGGCGACGGGGTTCGAAGCGGCGCACACCGCGTGGCCCGAGGTCGTACCCTCAGAACATGCGCGATGTGATCGAGGGCTTCGCTTACCCGCAGTTCAGCAGCGTCGAGCGGACCTTTCATCGCCAGATCGAGCGAACGAGCGGTGGCGCCGCGGTCGCGGTGTACTGGCGGGGAGAGCTCGTCGTCGACCTCTGGGGAGGATCCCGAACAGGGACGGGCGACCCGTGGGAGCGAGACACGCTCGCGATGTGCATGAGCACGACGAAGGGCGTCACCGCAACCGCGCTCCACATCCTCGCTGATCGGGATCTCGTCCACTACGACACGCCGGTCGCGCACTACTGGCCGGAGTTCGCGCAGAACGGGAAGGGCGCCATCACGGTCCGCCACGTGCTGAGCCACTCGGCCGGCCTGCACCGCCTCTCGACCGTCGTCGACGATCCACGCGACCTGCTCGACTGGGAGCACGTGGTCAACGCCCTCGCGTGCGCCGAGCCCGCCTATCCCGCGGGAACGGCCGTCGGGTACCACGCGCTCACGTTCGGTTGGCTCGTCGGTGAGATCGTGCGAAGGGTCTCCGGGCAGCCGCTCGACCGATTCGTGCAGGACGAGCTCGCCCGACCACTCGACCTCGACGGCCTCCATATCGGCTGTCCCCCCGAGGTCCGACACCGGGTGGCCCCGCTGGAGCCGCTGCGGTTGCCCCCCGCACTCCCGTCGCCGCTCCAAGCGATGGCTCGTCAGGCCGGCGTCCGGCTCGGACAGGTTCTCACGGTGGCCGGTGTCCCGTTCAGCCCCCGACGCATCGCCAGCCTCGCCCCTCGCGGCATGGAGGACGTCCTCTACGGGCGGGAGGTCATGGACGCGCTGATCCCGGCCGCGAACGGCTTCTTCGACGCCCGATCGCTCGCAAAGATGTACGCGATGCTCGCCGGTCGGGGCGCGCTCGGCGACGTGCGCCTGGTGTCACCCGAAACCGTCGATCGGCTCTCGACCGTCCAGAACGACCGGCCCGACCGGGTGGTCATGCTCCCCATGCAATGGCGGCTGGGCTACCACCGCGTCATCACCAGCCGCGGGCTGCCGCGGACGGGCTTCGGCCATTTCGGCTTCGGGGGTTCCGGCGCCTGGGCCGATCCATCCCTCGACCTCGCGGTCGCGATGGTGTGCAACCGGGGAGGCGGAACGCCGATCGGGGACCTCCGCATGGCACGACTCGGCGCGGATGTGATCGGAAGCGCGCGCGCCGCAGCCTGAGGGGCCCGGGGAACCCGCCGCGTGCAGTCGCGTCGTCCCTTCTCCGGGCGTATGCTCGGCGCCGGCAGCAACACCAACCGCCTCGGCGGCCGTCAAGCCGCAGACCTGTCGGAGGCGCCGTGGCCAGAGCGATCATCCTCACCGTGGACGACGACCCGGCCGTGTCAGGAGCCATCGCCCGAGATCTGCGTGACCGCTACGGCTCCGAGTACCAGATCGTGCGGTCGAGCTCGGGTGACGAGGCGCTGGACGTGCTCGACGAACTGGCCCGACGTGATCAGCCGGTTGCGCTCATCGTCTCCGATCACCGGATGCCCGAGATGACCGGCGTCGAGTTGCTCGAACGCGCCAGGGTGCTGGCGCCCGACGCCGGGCTGGTGCTCCTCACTGCCTACGCCGACTCCGACGCGGCGATCACCGCCATCAACGAGGTCGGTCTCGATCACTACCTCATGAAGCCGTGGGCTCCTCCCGACGAACGGCTGTATCCCGTGTTGGACGACCTCCTCACCGATTGGGAGCGGACCAACGCTGCCCGCTTCGCGGGGGTGCGGGTGGTCGGGCACCGGTGGTCCGAACGGAGTCACGACGTCCGGCTGTTCCTCGCCCGCAACTACGTTCCCTACCAGTGGCTCGAGCTCGAGCGAGACCCCGAGGCCCGACGTCTCTTCGACCGGGTAGCAGAAGAGGGCGACGAGCTTCCCCTCGTCGTCCTCCCCGAGGGGACGACCTTGCGTTGTCCGACGACTCTGGAGCTCGCCGACGCTCTCGGGCTCCAGACCCGCGCGGAGTCGACGCTCTACGACCTGGTCATCATCGGCGCGGGACCGGCGGGGCTCGCGGCGGCCGTGTACGGAGCGTCGGAGGGTCTGCGCACGGCGGTCGTGGAGCGTGCTGCCCCCGGAGGTCAGGCCGGCCAGAGCTCGCGCATCGAGAACTACCTCGGGTTCCCCACTGGCCTGAGCGGTGGCGACCTCTCCCACCGTGCCGTCACCCAGGCTCGCCGGCTCGGGGCGGAGATGGTGCTCGCCCACGAGGTGACCGCGCTCGAGCAGCGGGGATCGATCCACGCCGTTTGCCTCGAGGACGGGTCGGAGATCGAGACGCGCGCCGTCATCATCGCCACCGGCGTGTCGTACCGGCTGCTCGACGCGCCCGGTTTGGCCGAGCTGACCGGTCGCGGCGTCTTCTACGGCGCCTCTGCCAGCGAGGCGCGCGCGACCGAGGGCGACGACGTGTACCTCGTCGGTGCGGCCAACTCCGCCGGGCAGGCCGCGCTGCACCTGGCCCGCTTCGCCCGCAAGGTCGTGCTCGTGGTCCGAGGCAACCGGCTGGAGAAGTCGATGTCGCACTACCTCGTCGACAGGATTCACGACGCCGACAACATCGAGGTTCGCTTGGGGACGGAGGTGGCCCGCGGCACGGGTACCGACCATCTCGACTCGCTGACGCTGCGCGATCGGGCCACCGGCCACGAGGAGGGGGTGCCGACCAGTTGGCTCTTCGTCTTCATCGGCGCGTCCCCCCACACTGATTGGTTGCCCGAGACCATCGCTCGGGACGCACACGGCTTCGTCCTCACGGGATCGGATGTCGCCGCACTCGACGGCGAGTCCAGTCCGAGATCGCTCCCGCGAGTGCCCGGCCTGCTCGAGACGAGCTGTTGTGGCGTGTTCGCGGCCGGTGACGTCCGGGGAGGCTCGATGAAGCGCGTTGCCTCGGCCGTCGGAGAGGGCGCGAGCGCCGTTCAGCAAGTGCACCTCCACCTCGAGGCGGTCTGATGCCGCTCGACGAGCTCCACGGCACCTTTCTCACCAGCGGGTTGAGCGATCCCCAACTCGTGGACCTCTACGAGGCCGGCGACGAGGTGCAGTTCGATCGGGGCGAGCTTCTGTTCGCGGAGGGTGAGCCGGCCGATTACCTGTGGATCCTGCTCGCGGGCGAGCTGGAGCTCTCGCGCGGGAGTGCAAAGGAGCGAATCGTGCTTGCCACGATGTCCACACCCGGGCAGTGGGCGGGTGGCTTGCGCGCGTGGGGCGACACGGCCGAGGGCGCCGGCTACCGCGCGAGCGGCCGCGGGCTGAGCCACGGGCGTTGCCTGCGGGTCCCGTCCGAGGACCTCGGTCGGCTCGTCGGAGAGTGGTTCCCGTTCGGCAAACACATGATCACCGGCATCTACCAGACCGTACGCGGGATCGAAGCGACGGTCCGCCAACGCGAGTCGCTGGTGGCGCTGGGCACGCTGGCTGCCGGCTTGGCGCACGAGATCAACAACCCTGCGGCGGCGACCCTGCGCGCAGTCGACGCCCTCCGCGCGACCTGTGACGCGATGGTGTCTGCGCTGCGGCAGCTGGCGGGGTCCGCGATCACCCCCGAGCAGTGCGTCGACCTCGAGACCCTGCGTGTGGAGCAGGCAAGCGCCCCGATGCCCGAAGGTGGTGCGCTGGCGGCCGCCGACCGTGAGGACGGCATCGGTCGTTGGCTCGAGCAGCGCGGAGTCGAAGACCCGTGGCACCTGGCGCCCCCGCTCGCCGCTGCCGGAGCCGGGCTCCCATGGTGCGAGCGCGTCGAACAGGCCGTGGGCACCGACGCAGTCGGTCCCGCGTTGCAGTGGGTGGCGAGTACAGCTACCGCCGGGGCCCTGCTCGAGGAGATCCAGGAGACGACGAGCCGGATCTCCCAGCTCGTGGAGTCCGTGAAGTCCTACTCACAGATGGATCGCGCATCGCTCCAGCGCATCGACGTATCCGACGGCATCGAGAGCACGCTCGCGATGCTGAGCAGCAAGCTCACCGGCATCGAGGTGGAGCGCGGGTACGACCCCGAGCTCCCCAAGATCGAGGCGTACGCGGGTGAGCTGAACCAGGTCTGGACGAACCTGATCGACAACGCCATCGATGCCATGCAGGGTCGCGGCGTGTTGCGGCTGGTCACGCGTTCCGACGGCGCGGATGTGATCGTCGAGATCTCCGACACCGGCCACGGGATGCTGCCGGAGGTCCAGGCTCGGGCGTTCGAACCGTTCTTCACCACCAAGGACGTCGGCAAGGGAACAGGCCTCGGGCTCGACATCTCCCGGCGCATCGTCACCGAGCGCCACAGAGGGGAGATCTCCTTCGACTCCAGCCCGGCCGGCACGACCGTGCAGGTGCGACTGTCCCCGTCGCGCTGACCAACCCGTTCCCGGGGTCGACTCGACGAAGTCATGTAGAACAACCCAGAGAGTTGGACGCGGAACACAACCGCGTACAGCACCTCGAGTGGCCCGGCCTCGTCGCTGTTCGGGACCTCGTGGGAGGCTCGGGAGCGCGACTACGGACGCGCCGCGACGATGAGCACGGCTGGCATCGGAACGGTCAGCTCGTCGCCGTCACGCATCGCCTCGACCGCGTCGCACATGGCGGAGACGATCGCCTCCTTCGCTTCGGTGGTCTGGGCCTCGAAGAGCGCTCTCGTGCGAACGGTCGCGCTCGTAAGGAGGTCCATCGCCTGGGAAGACTCCTCGAGCCGAACCCTGAGCGGCTGCTCGGTCACGCCGACGTGGGTGAACCCGATCGAGGTGAGCACATCGACCGCTTCCTCCTCGACGGCGAAGCGGAACATGTCCGGCCCGTCGGGCATCGGCACGTCGAGCGAGCCGTGCTCGAGCACGGCCGCGAACACCACCCCGAAGAACGGGACCTTGTCGGGAGTGCACCACGTCGTGAACGCCATCCGGCCCCCGTGCCCGAGGACCCGGAGGACCTCTTCGAACACCCGCTCCGGCTCTGCGAAGTGCGGAAGCCCAAATCCCGACATCACCCCGTCGAACGAACCGGCTGGGAAGGGCAGCTGTTCTGCGGGCGCCCGGCGGAACCGTGCGCCGGGCACCTCCCGGGTCGCGACCTCGACCATCGCCTCCGAGATGTCGGTCCCGACGACGTCCGCGCCCCGGTCGGCGGCCGCCCGGCTGGCGGCTCCCGGGCCGCAGGCGACATCGAGGATCCGTCGTCCAGGGCCCGCGCCGACCGCGTCTGCGAGCGCGGCCGCGACTCCTCCGGTGAGGTCGGCGACGACGTCGCTCCCCGAGTAAGCCTCGGCGACGTCGTCCCAGCCGGCCGTCTCGAACTCCCGGAACGCCCGGGCGTCGAACTCGCTCACGGGGTCGTCCTTCCTCGCTCGTCCAGGAAGGAAACCAACACGTCGTTCACCTCGTCGGGCCGTTCGATCGTGCACAGGTGACCGGCATCCGGGACGACGAACAGCTCCGCGCCCGGGATCGCGTCCGCGAGCGCCCGCGCAGTCGCCGGAGGAAGCGCCTTGTCGTGCTCGCCGACCACGACGAGGGCCGGCAGGTCCACCGCACGAAGATCGTCGAGCACGTCCTCGCGGGAGGAAATGGCCTTCCCGAATCGGATCAGTGCCGCTGCATCGTTGCTCGCGATCCGCTCCCGCCAGGACGCCGCCTCTTCCCGGCGGCGGTCGTCGCCGAGGAAGGTCGGGCCGAACATGAGCTTCATCGTCGGGCCCATTAATGGTTCGGTTCCGAACAGCCGTAGCGCGGTGAGCATCCCCTTGTTGCGAACCCGCGCGACGAGCCGTTCGCTGCGGGCATCGGTGTCCATGAGCACGACACTGCGCAGCCGGTCGGGATGCCGGAGCGCGATCCGCATGCCCACGAAGCCGCCGGTCGACAGACCGACGAAGTGACAGGGCGCGGCATCCAGCGAGTCGACCAAGCCCACCGCGTCGTCCACCAGGTCGTCGAGCGTGTACGGGCTCTCCGCTCGCGCGCTCGCTCCGTGGTCACGATGGTCGAACGCGATCACGCGGTACTGGTCGGCGAGGGCGTCGATCTGGGCAGCGAACTGGCGGTGGTCGACCAGGAAGCTGTGCGACAGGACCACGGTCTCGGGACCTCGGCCCGCATCGACATAGGCGAGCCCGGTTCCGTTGACGTCGATCCGCTCCACCCGCGACTCCCGGCGCCCGGCGCCCGGCGATTGCCCCGCCGAGTGGAACCGATCGACGTGCCGCTGTCAATCGGCAAGCGGACGAGTAACGACCTCAGCCCGCGGACCTTCGTCACCAGTCGTCAGGCGTGATCTCCGATACGGGAAGAGCACAGGTGCGCCACTGGGTTCCCTACTCGGATCGTCCCGACGGCGACGGAGAGCTCGTGCCTTCTTCGATGGTGAAACTCGTACTGGCCGCAGCTCTGGGTGGCGCGCTGGGGGCCGCCCTCGGCTGGTTCTGGCGAGGTGCCACCCGAACGACGGGCCTCCTGCTACTCGCGGCGCCGCTCCTCCTGGCGCCTGTGGCCTTCGCGCTCCTGATGATGTGGGAGCCGACGGCCCTGTTCGTGATCGCGTTCGAAGTCGCGATCATCACGGCCGTCGTCGCGAGGGAACGTCGAGCGCCGGAGCGTTCGGCCGCCGCCCGACGGTCGATCCCGCGCTGAAAGGCCGTCAGGCCTCGGTCCTCGGCCAGCTCGTGGATGCGGCCGCCGGCGCACGCGTCCTCGTCGAAGCCTTTCGGGAGGACGGCGCCGAACCGCATGTCAACAGCGACCACTTCAAGCGGGCCATGCGGGACATGCCGCAGGCGCTCGCCGAGACCCCGCACATCATCAACACCACCATCGCGGGCGCCAACGATTGGTCGAGCATGGCAGAGCTGAGCATTGACTGAACTGGGCCTCGGTGGAGACGATGGGACTCGAACCCACGACCCCCTGCTTGCAAACCACGTAACGCGAGGATCGAGAAGCCCTGGTCGGGGCCGGGAACGGGCCGCTCACCTCGGCAAACTCTTGACCCACGAGTGAGTCGCGGTGAGTCTCGTTGGTCGCGAGTCCGTGGTCTACGCGTGGTCCGTGGTCATCGGGGGTCGACCGTGAAGAAGCTCGCCGCGATCGTCGGGTCCATCGTCGCCGGCGGAATCCAGAGCGCTGGGCGGGCTGCTCGTCGGGCTTCGGGCCGCCCCGTCCGGCGTCATCCGTGATCGCGACGTGATCACGGGAGGGAGTCGCTCGCAGCAACATTCTCCTGGCTGTA
>Ga0315553_10004477_pt1 | contig 10512 bp, 12 predicted proteins | sample SalMarSW160140MG_FD_203099 | JGI IMG/M metagenome (GOLD analysis project Ga0315553, IMG submission 203099) | Salt marsh sediment microbial communities from the Plum Island Ecosystem LTER, Massachusetts, United States - Salt Marsh Sediment SW1601-40 ... | reverse complement strand
ATAGCAGGAAATCGATGAACTTTTTGGCCGATTCGAGGTGAGGAGCTCCCTTGATGATGGAAGCAGCACCGATCTCGAAACCAGTGTCCTTGGGAAACACCACCACGATAGGCAGGTTGCCCTGGATCTTTTGCTTTAGAGTGTCATGTCCCCAGGCGAAACCGACGATGGCCTCTCCCTGGCTGACCAGAGGAATCGATCCGTTGGCGCCCTTGGTGTACTGGGCTACGTTCTTATCGAGCTTTCGGATATAGTCGAAGCCCGCCTGTTCGCTGCCCAGGCGGAATATCTGGGCGCAGAGCATCAGATAAGCACCGCCGGTGGTGGCCGGGTTGGAAGCGATCACCTCCCCTTTATAAACGGGGTCGAGTAGATCGTCCCACGTGCTTGGAGGTTTGATCCCCTTTGGCGCCACCTCCTCCTGGTAGCGCTTCTCGTTGTACAGCAGACACAAAGCGCCCAGGTACCAGCCGGTCCAGTAGCCGTCGGCATCCGTGAACTGGCTGGAAATACCGGCCTGCTTGATCACCGGAGACGCGTACTTCTCGAGGAAGCCGCCGTCGGCCAGTTCGGTGTGATAATTGGTATTGCCGCCGATGAAAACATCGGCCCGAGGATTCGGCGCCTCTGTCTTGATCCGTCCGGAGACAGTACCCGCCTGTTCGAGCTGTACGACCACTTCGGCGGGAATTCCCGTTTCGGCGGTAAAGGCCTGGGCCAGCTCATTGCTGGTTTTTTCATCCAATGCCGCGTAGATGAGCACCTTCTTCTCCGCCTCCGGCTGCCCGGTGGTAAAGGCGGGCAATGCCAGCAGTACAATGAGAAGAACAAGAGCTACTCGTTTCATATAACACCTCCCTTAGTGTGTGTTTTTCTCTCCGCACCCGCAGGATCGTCTGATCATCAATTCGGTGGGGAGTAGAATCCTGTTTTTTCGTATTCCTGAGCCTTCGAGCATCAGGATGATGTTCTCCACCGCCACGGCTCCGATCTCGGCCATGGGTTGCCTAACCGTGCTCAAGGGCGGACAGAGAAATTCTGCAAAAAAGTCATCGTCAAAACCGGCTACCGCCACGTCTTGGGGGACTCTGATACCCTGCTCGTAGAAATAATTCAGCACTCCCAAGGCCATCTGGTCGTTAGCGGCAAACACCGCCTCCGCCCTGTCCCGGGAGAAGAAATCAGCGGCGGCTCGAAACCCCCCTTCTCGGGTAAAATTTCCTTCCACGGACCTTAGGGAATCCGGATTGACTCCGCGCTCGCTGAGCCCCACCTTGAATCCGTAGATGCGGTCGTTGGAGTCGATTTTTTTTGGAGGTCCGGTAATGAACAGTATGTCACGGAAGCCATGATCGACGAAGTGATGAGCCATCTCTCGCGCTCCGCCCACATTGTCCACGCCGATGTAGAGCACCCCATCGTCGGTCGGCTTACCGATGAAGATGAAGGGCAGACTATTTGCGGTGAGCTTGTTGATAATCGTCCGATCCACCTCTGGGTCGCCGGAGTTGCGGATGATATAGCCGTCAGCCCGCTGCTCTTCGATAAGCCGCAGTACTGAGCTTTTGTATTCCCTGGTCTGAATGAGAAGGTGGTAGTTCCGCTCCTCCGCTACCTCGTCGGCACTTTCCAGAAGATTGGCGTAATAGGGCATGGTCACATCGGGGAGGAGGATGGCGATCATGTTCCGGCGTCCTCCTGGTAGAGCCCGGGCAGATGCGTCGGGCACATACCCGAGTTCGGCGATGGCCTTTTTGACCTTTTCTATGGTCGCCGGTTTGACGCTGCGCTCGCGGTTGATCACCCGAGAAACCGTTGCCCGGGAAAGGCCGCAGCGGCTGGCCACGTCTTCGACGGTGACTCGGTGGTTGGCTCGCTTCAATTGCATTACTTTTGTTTACTTTATGAAAACGCTCTCATAATGTAACATTAACCCATGGGGCTGTCAAGCAGCCACGGATTTAGAACGATGATTTCTCGGCTTGCTCGCCCAATCGTTTATTCAAGTTGCATACTGGAGGCACACCTCGCCGGGCTTTCGGAGTACGAAACATTCTTCTCCCGTTTGCTGAGCGAACAGACCATACTTCCCCCCTATGCGCGCATCACTCTGCTGGGCATCCAGTCTGCAATTTCGTATCACCTTTCAATAGCCGCGGAAGCACAAATGCAGGCTTCCGCGACAAAGCGAATGCCGATCCATCTGCTGTTCAACACCCGGCTGGGCCTGGTCCACCACTACCTGATTAATCGAGATCTTTTTGCACCGGGTAAATCAGTTCTGTCCATACGCGGAGAGGAGTTGATTAATCATTTCATGTCACTCTTGAGTCCAAAGTAATGGAGGAGATTATAGAAAAGAGATGTATTTCCTGCGATCTCGATGAGGGTGAGATTCTCGATGAAGCCACCGGCAACGTAGATAGCCTGACGGAGCAGCAGATCTAAAAGGCGGTCCGGGAGCTGATTAAGGGACGCACGAGCTTCTTTATCGCTCACCGGCATTTGCTCTACCGCCGGGAGGCGGGTTCTTCGACAACCACCAAATACCCTTCCGGTATTTCCGCAGAATCGGCGGTAAAAGGAACCGCGGTGATCAGGAACCTACGCTCCGGCTGTTCGCGGGTTCGAATCTCCAGAGTCTTCTCCGCGTCTCCAAGGGGAAACAGGTTACCCAGGAGAGCCGGCTCTCGCCAGTGCAGGCCCGGGTCGTCCACTTCCTCTTCCAAAACGGCCAGACATTCCTCCCCCCGCTTGTTCATGTACGCCAGTCGCCCCTCCGTATCCAGGAAAAGAACGCCCACATTCATGCTCTGCAGTACGGATTCAAATCTCCTCGTCTGTGCCGCTACCAGGTGTCGTACCCGTCCCACCGCCGCCAGCCCCTGCTCCAAAACGTCGCGAATCAGCCGCGCGTGATGGCCGGAATAGGCGTTCGTCTGGACGGCACCGAGGACTACAACCCCAACGAAGGTGCTTTCAGCCTGCAGAGGAATCGCCAGGTGGGAGCCGAGTCTTTCCAAGCTGGGGCTGCCCGAGTTCTCCACGCTCCATTTGTTAGATTCCCAAAGACCGTACAACACTTGGAGGTACTCAATCCCAGCCGACGACAGGCAGACCTCTTCTAGCCAAAGTCGGACCTCCGCTCGAGCCGCCGCCGTCAGCGGAGCCTGACTCCTGGTCCAGATCCGCGCCTGCCCTGCTTCAATTACGAATCCCGCTGCGACATCCCAGGCCACGACCCGGTTTAAGTGCACCAGCACTTCCTGCAAAAGATCTTGATAGGCGCTGTGGTACCCTATCCGGCCGGACAGGTAGTGAGCGATGTGGAGCTCGAAAGTGCGCTGGTGAAGCTCTTCTTCCAGCTTCTGGCGGCTTTCCCGCAGGCGTCTCAGCATCAGGTTCCGAGCCTGGAGTACCTCCCCAAGGTCATCGTGGGGAATAAGCTCTGGGGGGATGATTCCGGCGGGTTCGTTCTCGAGGGATAGCACCGAACGAGAACTCTGGGTCATAAGCCGGAGCGGCTTCACTAAAATCCGCTCCAGACCCAACCAGAACATCCCGATCAGCAGTCCGGCGCCTATCAGGAGCAGCGGAATGGTTCGGTAGAACAGCACGTGCTGCAGCCCCAAAGTTTCCTGCGGTGAACGGACAGCCAGAAGCGTATCTCCTCCGCTGAGGTGTGCGAACAGCTCAGTGATGGGGCCGCCTCGGGAGGGAATCGTTCGTGCGTTGGCTGCGCCCTGCGCAACCAGCAGGGAGCCTATATCCACAGGCAGCGGGTAGGGAATGTCCACCAACTTCCGTCCATTCATCTCTCCAGCCGTAGAAGCAAGCACCTCACCGGCATGATCCAGGATATAAAGCTGCTCTCCCCGCGGCATCCTGGCAAAAACGGACTGCAGGAGCGTGCCTGCCCTGAGCTGGCCCCAGAGTACTTCGATGGCCGGCACCAGTTCGGTGGCGTCGTCGATGAACTCTTGCCTCGCCACCCGCTCCGACAACCAACGGCTGGCCAGAAACTCCAGGGGTAAAGAAATACCAAGGGAAAGCACCAGAGCGGCTATCCCTAGGAGAATGATCTTCGTGCGTACGGTGAGTACCATGCTGAACTCCCACCCGGAAGCTGTCCGAATCGAGAAAATCATTCTGGAACAGGAACCTTTCAGAATGCTTTCCTCAACATTACATTTACATTACACCTAATTTCAGCGTACCGGCAGTACGACCGCCCTCACGCTCTTCTACCGTCTTAATAGGCTCAAAGTCTTGGCATGGTTCGGCTACAGTTCACGGCAAAGATCCTCAGAGGCCTGGACGCGACGAGAGAATGCGGACTGTAAAGGTCGTGCCCTTCGCCACCTCGGAGGTTACCTCGATGCGCCAGCCCTGACCCTCGATGATGCTTTTTACGGTGGTGAGCCCCAAGCCCATGTCCTGTTCCCGTCTGGAGTTGGTGGCCCTGAAAAGTGGATCGAAGATGAAAGGTAACAATACAAGGTGATGCCGCCCGTACAAATCTATCCGTGATCGCGGCCAATTCCCCTCCAACCGGGTGTACGCCGGCCTCCGGCAGCCTCATCGAAGAATAACCTTATTGGTTTGGTCAAGATAATCTAATTAGGTTATTCCCGCGACCATCTCAGGAATATCGAAAAAGCCGCGGCGGCGTTCGCAGATCGGGAAATCACCGCCCTGATCCACGGAGGGGGTCTGTGCTCTCCTTTCGTGTTCAGGCAGTTGGGGAAGCTCAAATCCTTCTGTCCCCGAATGTACGCCGTTTGTGGTGACAGTGGAATCGACGGAAACATCAATGAAGACAAACTTGGCTTGGATATTATCTACATACAAGCGAAACGATGGGACAATGTGGTCGGAAGACCGGAAATCCAGAAGTTCGCCGGTGCCCTGTTAGGCCGCAAGGCGAAAAAAGGGATCTGCATAACGACTTTGGGTTACACCCAGGAAACGCTCGATTATGCCCAAAGCCTTGAGAACAAAGTTGTGTTGATCGACAAAGTGAGGCTGGCTCAACCGAGGATCGAGCACAATCTGGATGTTACCATAACTCGGTAGCTTAGGACTCACCGCTGCTGTCTCTCCTCCCCCTCGGGGGAGGAGAATTTTTAAGATTTTTTCGCCTCCTTCTTCATATTCCAGAAAAGAGCGTCCACTTCTCCTCAACACAGGCTCATAGATTGCCGTGGAGCCTTTTTCTAGAGCAAGGTGGTATCCCCGGTACCCCCTGATTTGTGGCTCTCGCGGCTCGTTCGGTTTTTCCCCGGCGCCCATTCGTTAGGACGTCGAAACCTGTTCCTATAGCTTTCACTCTTCACTGGCCACGGGGTTGGGTGAATGAACTGAGAACCAAGGGACTGCAGGGAACAGAGCTCGCCCAAGCCCAATGCCATACCATCTCGCGAACTCGGTGCAGAAGTGGGTCTCAAGGACTCCTACCTCTTGGAGGCTTTGTACCATCTTCGCCGCAGCGGATGGATTGACTCTGTACGAAGAGGTCTGTATACGCTGTCCTCCTCGATTCCCGGGGTGAACCCTGCCCACGAGTACGAGGTGGCCATGGCCCTGGTTACTCCGGCGGCCCGCAGGAAAAGGCCCGCCCCTGAACCAGGCGCTTCACCAGAACACATTCCTGGGCGATCCGTGAAGCGGGCCCCGGAGACTACGAAAGCGCTCATGCCCCGGCCCTCCTGCCCTTACGACGATACTGCCTGATCCTCACCTTGCGACCACTCCCCTCACTCCGCCCGAGACCAGGGTCGCCACGTTCCCCAGAACGGTGGGCAGTACGAACCCCCGAGGGGAGGCCAGATACCGGGGGCGCCAGACCGGGTCCCATTTCTCCTTGAAGTGCCGAATGCCCTGGAAATTGTAGAAGGCCTCGCCATGGCGGAACACGAGGGTGCCAAGGCGATCCCACATGGGGGCTAGGGAGTTGTCCGCGAGCCCGGCCAGGGGCACCATCCCCAGGTTGAACCAGCGGTACCCTTCGGCCTTGCCCCACACCATGAGCCGGGTGAAGAGGTACTCCATGGTGGCGTTGGGGGCTTCCGGCAGGTGGCGCATCAGGTCGATCGAGAGCTCCTCCCGGTTGTCGCCGGCCCAGAGGTTGGTGAAGGCGACGACCCGGTCCTGGAGCCGCGCCACCGCAACCGGGCAGTGCGCCAGGTAGCCCTCATCGAAGCGCCCAAGAGAGAACCCCTTCTCCCGGGTGCGCTTCTCCAGCAGCCAGGCATCAGAGATCGTCTTGAGCTCGGGAAGCAGGGCGGGAACCGCATCGGGAGGGAAAACTTCGAAGGTAACCCCGTCCCGCTTGAGACTGTTCAGGGCGTGGCGCAGCTTCTTCCGAGCGCTGCCTTCCAGGGAGAAGCTGCTAAGGTCCACCCTTCCCTCCTCCCCAAGTTTGTGCAAAGCCAGACCGACGTCCAGATAGGGAGCCAAACCGCCGCCGCCGACTTCGTAAAACACCGGCCAGCAGCCCTGCCGGTCGGCCAGCTCCCGGAAGCTCCAGATCAGCTCAGGCCACTCCTGCTCCGGGCCGACGGGGTCCCCCATGCTCACGCAACTGCGGCCGGATTGCCCGTACATGACAAAAGCGTTGCCGTTCGAGCTGAACAGAAGGTTCTTGTCCCCCAGCAGAGCCAGGTTGGCACTGCTGTCTGGGGATTGACGGACAATCACTTCCAGGCGCTCCCGATCCGTCACTTCGGGAACCAGAGCCCCGCGGTGCGGCCGAAGTAGCACCCCCAGCGCCGCGACAACAGCGGCCACGGCGGCTCCTGTGAGGGCCCGCAGGGAGCGGGGAGCATGAGCGTCGAAGGCGAACTTCCACCACAGCTCCCCGGAGTACTCCACGTGTTTGTGGCTGAAACGGGTCAGCCAGGCGGTGCCGATGATCGCAAACAGCACCGCTGCGATCCAGCCGGGCCGGGCGGTCGGCCGAAACAACGAGGCCTTGCGGTAGAAAAAACGTCGGCTGGGCAGGAAGATCAGGAGCATGGCGAACAGGATGATCGCCTCCTCGTAGTCCCCGCCTTTGAGCAGCGAAAACACGATCCCGGCACCCAGCAGGGTGGAGGTCAGGAGATAGGCGGCATCCAGTCGCCGTTGCACGCCCCGTGCGAGAATAATCAGCAGTATGCCCACCACACTGCCCAGAAAGTGGGACGTCTCCACGATCGGTAGGGGCAGGATCCGCTCCAGCCAGGCCATGCGGGACGGCACCGCGGCTGTAGCTCCCGAGACCAAAAGCACCACCCCAGCAGCCACGGTCAGCACCGCCAGGATCGGCGGGCCCAGCAGGGAGCTCCAGCGTCCCACTACGTCGGTCGCCCTGCGCAGCTGCTCTTTTTTCCGGGCCACCTCCTGGCTGCCCAGCAGGACGAAGGTGGTGGCCAGCGGCAGGAAGTAGTAGATGCCACGATAGGCCAGCAAGCTGCCCAGGACGGCGGATGCAGGCAGTCGGGAGGACATCAGCAGGAGGAAGAGCGTCTCGAACACACCGAGCCCCCCGGGGACCTGGCTGAAGATTCCGGCCAGCAGGGCCAGCATGTAGATGCCCAGGAACGCCGGGTAGGACAGCCCGGCCTGGGCGGGCAGGAGCACGTAGAGCGCCGCTCCGGCGATGGACCAGTCTACAAGGGAAACCGCTACCTGGAGGGGAAACAGGCGAGCGGGAGGCACCGGCAGCTCCTCGCCTCTCACGACCAGCGGCTTGTGCAGGACCAAGGTGAGTAAGAAATACGCGCCCACCAGGCTCAGGAAGATCAGCCCCACGGGGCGTACGCTCAGGAACGGCAGGTGCAAGGCGTTGGGCACCGCCATCGGCTCGAGGGTGAAGACGATGCCGCCGAGACCCAGGAAGCCGAGCCAGAGGGTCAGGTAGTTGAAGAACACGAGCTTGCTGATCTCGACAGCCGAGAGGCCCCAGGCGCTGTAGAGGCGCAGGCGCACGGAGCCGCCGGTGAGAACTCCGAAGCCCAAGTTGTTGCTGAAGGTCGTGCCGATAAAAGCTGCCAGGGCGGTACGGTGGTAGGGCACCGAATGGCGAATGTACCGGGTGCTCAAGGTGTCGTACCCCGTTGCCGCGGTGTAGCTCAAGGCGGTCAGGGCGAGCGCAAACAGAATCCGCGGTCTGGGGAGCAGGTGTGCAGCCTGGAGAATGTCCTTGAGGTGGTAGGTCCGCAGCTCGTGGTACAGGGCCCACAAAGCCAAGGAGAACACCGCCATCCCGAAGGCCGGCAGGAAGAATTTGAGGATTCGTCTGTTCACCATCGTCTCTCCCGCACCTCGGAACGGGGGTGCCGCGTCCTGATCGCCAGTACGACCAGCGCGGCGCACACCACCGACTCGACAAACCAGGCGGTGCGGAACTGCGCCATCCGCGCCTCCAGAACGAGGAGCAGCAGCGCAAAAGTGGCGAAGTCGAAAACCGAGCTCAGGGTGCCAAACATGAGCATGAAGCGGCGGATCGTTCTGACCTCCCAACGTCGGGGAGATTCCATCATTTCCCGGTCCACGCTGTCGATTGCAATAGTCATCTCCGGAACGTCGGTGACCGGGTTGGTAAGCAGGATCTGTTTGGGCAGGAGGGGCAAAAAGGGAAGAAACAGGGAGGCCCCGGCCATGCTGAACATATTGCCGAAGTTGGCCCCGGTGGCCGCGACCAGGCGATTGTCGCCGGTGATCATCTTCAGGTCCACCCCGCGGCGGACCAGCTCGGCGACGGTCTGGGCCGCGTGCGCTTTCAGGGGGTCTTGGAGGACCAGAAAGCCGAGGAAGCACATGTCCCTCTCCTATTCCCTCCCGAAGGGTTCGCCCGCGGCCAGGTGCCGGATGGTCACCCCGAGGACACGGAAACCCCCGGCACTCAGCTCGGCAAATCGGGTCTGAATCGCGTCGAGCGAGGGCCCGAGGACAGCGGAGGCGCTGCTTCCCAGGCTGCCGGTCAATTCCTCGACCGGGGTACTCCATAACGGTTGCCCGATCACGTTCCCTTGCGCGTGCACTCTTATTTCCTTGAATCCTCTGGTCTGGTCCTCACCGGGCTACCGTTTGTCGGCCCCGAGTTCGGCGGCGATCCGCCGGCCGATCGTTTCGAATTCCCCTCCCAAATGGTGCCCGCCCTGAAGCTCGATGCATTCCGCCAGGCTGGGGTCCATGGACGAGCAGAGCGTGTCGCGCTCGTCGGAGCCGTAGAAACACACGATTCGGGTCCCCCGCAACATCTCCAGCTCGGGCATCACCTGCAGGACGGGTGCGGAGGTTTGGATATTCAGAATTCCCAGCGCCGTCGGCACGAATTGGACCGTTGTCGCCGGGCCGACGAGGGCGAGGAGTCCGATCTGTTTCCGGCGCGATTGCGGCAGGCGAACGATCACCGGGGACAGCACGTCGGCGCCCCGGGAGTACCCGGCCAGCACGACTCTCTTCTTTCTCCAGGCTTCGAGGTAGTAGGCAAGAACCCGCTCCAGATCGACGGCGGTCTCTTCCGGAGTGCGTTGTGCCCAGAAATACTTGAGGCAGTCGAAGCCGACAACCGAGATCCCGCTCTGGTTGAGCACACCGCCGACCACCCTCACCAGCCCGACCCAGCCGCCGTCTCCGGAAAGAAGAATCACCAGGTCGGGTGAGTCGGACTGCACGGGCAGCTCCACCAGGGGCAGATCGGACACCCCGGCGGGAGGTGAGCCGCATGCTCCACCCCCAGCACACAGCAGCATGACGAACAGGAGCAGCGGCAGACCTCGGTTTGAGACACTCATAGCTGCAAACTGCTTCCGAATACCAGCCCGATCACCCGGTCCCGGGCGGCTTCACTCAACCCCTCAAACTCCAGGTGCAGAAGCTTTCCGCCGACGCTCAGGTCAGCGAGCAGAGCCGGAACGACCTCCTCAGGGTGCCCCTCCGGTGCAACCTCCACCGCGATCTGGACCTGACGCCGGTAGTTCCTGCGCCGCTCGGAGCGCTTGAGCGTATCGAAATGGTCAAAGAACACCTCCCGACCGCTGATCTTATGCGCGTGGGAGCGGCTCAAGCCCAGCTGTCGCACCAGATGCTCGTACATCCCCGCGGCGTTTCGCATATGACGGAGACGGGCCCGGCGACGCTGGAGCAGGAACACCAGGAGGATGACCACCAGGAAGACGCCGATTAGGACAAAGAAGCGGCGGATTTGCTCGGGGGACTGGATGAATCTTCGGGAAATTGAGTACAGAAAGTCGTTGATACCCTGAGCATCCATGTCGATTTCCTCAGCCGGAGGGTCCCGGACACCTTAGTTTCGCACGACTTCGATCCCGCGGGCAAGTCCACATCCGGGCTTACCACCGGATCTGGACCCCCAGCTCGTTTACTCGATTCAGCGGCAACCGTATGGGGCAGGCCGACGGCACCGGGATTCCGATCTGCGGGATCCGCAAACGAGGTAAGGAGCTGAAGGTGTTCGTGCAGCTTAAACGCACCGGTGGTGTTCGCGTTGTCGGCCTGGCCATC
>Ga0315553_10004476_pt1 | contig 10512 bp, 10 predicted proteins | sample SalMarSW160140MG_FD_203099 | JGI IMG/M metagenome (GOLD analysis project Ga0315553, IMG submission 203099) | Salt marsh sediment microbial communities from the Plum Island Ecosystem LTER, Massachusetts, United States - Salt Marsh Sediment SW1601-40 ... | reverse complement strand
AGGCGGGTTGAAACTCCTCTGCTTCTGTAGCTATCACTGTTTCTTCTTTAAGGATTGTTGACAGGAAGAAAAAATCCTCGTCATCTCTTAGAATTGATTTGCTATAAATATTCCAGCTGTTATTTACTTCTGCTGCATAAAGAAGTGATCTTCCATCTGGACTGAAGCTCACACTTCTTTCCTGCCATGGAGTATTTGTTATTCGTTTTGTTGTGCCGTGTTCTACGCTGCTCACAAATATTTCTCCTCTGAATACATAGGCAAACTCTTTTCCATTTGGTGAAAGACTTGTTTCAGTAAATTCCTTATTTACATTAACTATTTTGTCCAGTGTTTGTCTCCCATCAAAACCAATAATGATCTTAACTTTTTGAGGCTGTTCACCAGGATTTACTGTGTAAATTTCTCCATGATAACTAAAGCATAATGTACCTTTATCTGCTTTTGTTAAGAACCTGACAGGATGTTTTTCTAGATTTGTAATAGCTGTATTTATTGCCGGATTGCTAAGCGAACTTTTATGAATGTTGAATGAACCATTTTCTTCTGTTAAATAATAGAAGTCATCGTTATTTGCATCAAAAACAGGATTGCGATTTTCACCCTCAAATGTTGATAGTTGAGTGTATTTCTTAGCGGAGAGGTCATATACCCATACATCTCGAGTTACAGAAGATGTATGGTGTTTTCTCCAATCATCTTCATACCCTTTTTTATCATGAAAAATGAGTTTTGTGCCATCAGGGCTATAATTTGCATCATGTGCAGGCGAAGTAAGTATTAAGTTTACTCTTCCACCAGTGACAGGCACACTATATAATTCTTCCATAATTCCTGAAGGAAACTGTACATTAGTGTGTAGATCCTGGCGAAGGGCTGAAAAGATAATATTTCTATTATCTCTGCTAAAATCACTTGGCTTTTCATCATGGGAGTGAAAGGTAAGTCGTTTAGCCTCACCTCCAGTTGCAGGCATAGTGAACACATCAAAATTACCATACCGATCTGATGCAAAAGCAATTTGAGATCCGTCATGATTCCAAACAGCAGAGTATTCATAACTTTCACTGATAGTTAACGGATAAGCTGTTCCGCCAATAGAAGGTACCTTGTAAATATCTCCCTGGTAATTAAAAAGAATAGTACTACCATCAGGAGAGATTGCAGGGTAACGTAACCACAATGGACTTTCTTGTGAAAAAGCCCCTGAAGACAATAACAGACAAGCTGTTGAAAAAGTCAGCGTGTTAATTAATTTCATAATTGTGTTTTTTAATATTATGGTATCTTACGGTTAGCATATGATTAGTGGCGGATTACGGGCTGCCTTCCTATCCCCGGATACGAATACTTGCGCGTACCACAATTATCACCATCCCCGCCATTACTTATACACATTGTTATGAGCTGCCTGTTTTTAAAATCTTGTTTGTGTAATAACCTTTACTTTAGCAGGTTAATTGCATACTCCAATTGTTTATCAATACCATTTTCAATATCTTCTTTGGTTTGCTCAACTCGTATATCAGGTGGACAACCAATCCATTCCAAGGGTAATCCATCATAACCACGCCAATCTGTTGTACCGACATAGATTCTTTTACCACTTGGCAACTCATATTCAGCCAGAGCTGAATATGTCGATCCCGATGATCCGCCACTTGTTGTATCTCCAACAACGGTAACACCTGTTATCTGTTTCATTATATCAGGGAAAATATCACCTGTGCTGTAACATACTCCATTAATCAAAACAATAATTGGATTAATGTATTGAAAAGAGCCTTGAGGTTCAAATGGTGGCAAGGGGATTAGCTCACCAAGTACATAATAATCAGGTTTTTCAAGCGGGGAGGTTACAAATCTACTTACAACAGTGACTAGATTCTGGTATGATCCCCCGTTATTATGTCGTATATCCAATATGAGCGCTTTCGTATTTCTGACATAATCAAGTGCTACGGAGAAAAAATTTGTCAGGTAATCCTCATCGAATGTGCCCATATAAATATAGCCGATATTCCCTTGAATGATTTCGTACTCAATAGTACCTTCCCCGGTTATTTTTAATTCCTTATCAAAATAGTTTCTGACAACAATGGGATTAAATGCGTATTTATCTTTAATCCATCTTGGTGCGTAATAGGTACTTATCGATCTTCCGCCGGCAGTTTTTACATGAACATGCATATCTTTCAATTCACCCAGCATTTCTATCAGTACTGTATATATTTCATCCCCGTTGGCTTCCTCTGCACTGGGTTTGTACACCAGATATATACTATCCCAGTTAATTTCCTTAAGTTCAAGATAGGGATATACGGTATTTACCCTTTCCCAGGCTGCTTCAAAATCTTCTACATTAAGATTTGATTCTGCCGGATCCACAATCACATTCTCACAGCCAGATAATATAATTGCAGAGCTGATAATTAAAATCAATTTTTTCTTAATCATGGTCTAAGTTTGAAATTTAAAGAAATGATTAAATTATCGCTGGCAGCAATATATGGATCCCACTTATCAATCCGTGAAAGATCAAATTTATAACCAAGGGAAATGGAAATTCTATTAACCAAATAATAGCGTATGGAAAGGTCAAAATCAAATTTTGTTACAGTAATAACTGTGAGCAACCCTGGTGGGGAATCATTGTCATATATTGCCGGGTCAACATCTTTGCCAGAAAGTGAGATCAAATTTGATCGTAAAAACCCCTCAATACTTAATTTTCTATTTACCTGATAAATAAACTCTGTATTCATCCCCAAGGAAAGAATAAGGCCATATGTTTTCGGAGTAATAAAAGTTCCTGGAGTAACAAAATTGTAATACAGATCATAATAAAATACCTGTACCGAAGGCCCCAAATAGGCATAAACATCTTTAGAAAACAACGAAAAATGACCAATAGGATAAATAAAATCCTGATTAAATGCAATCTGTTTTGCTTCAGCAGATATGTTATTATTTGTAATATTGGTGGAGTTTCGATACTCAAATTCCAAACGGTAACCATTTTTGTTATGAAATCGCACCCATTCAATATTAAGATATGGTAGAGTTCCTGAATATTTCTCTTCTGAAATATATTCATCCTTCACGGAATATAGACCTTGTCCGTATCCTACTGAAATGCCTGAAGGAAATACAGTTTTATAGTCTATGGTATCTTGTCCAGGTAACTCTATAGTTACAAAAAGTGCAATAGTCGAAATAATAATTGTTGCTTTGGTTTTCATAGGTTTATGTTTATTAATAACACAAACTATCATATAAAGGTTGCTCATAACGTGAGTCTTCCGCAAAGCGGGACAAGTTGTGTAAAAACCCGTTTTTGCAAAATAAATGTAAGGATAAAAGTCATTTAAATGAATGCTAAGCACATAGAATTTTCCATTTTATCAGGCTGCGATTTTTATTCCGGAAAATGAAAATTCGTTATATGGGCTTAAAATAAGCCATTTTAACTTATTAATTCTGTTGATTTTTAAAATCACGTAACTGGCTCTTGCTCCATTCAGTGTAAGGTAAATCCAATAGTTTGTCAGTAACATAATTTGCAATGATCATCGGTACTGACGATCCTCTACTGTTAATAAAAATAGCCATTCCTATACTGTCATCAGGTAAGAGTAAAACCAGGGATCCAATAAGAATATTACGGGATATTCTGTATCACTATTTTCATAACTGTATGGCAGAGAGATTAATAATTCATAGTCTTGGTCGACAATGTTTGAATGGATCACCCTTACTTCTGTTCTTTCCAGAATCACTTCAGGATGATCATCCGCTGTTTGTGCCATCAATATGTTTACAATAAGAGAGAAAGAGCAAACTCAAAAACCAAATTTGAAATTTTTTGCCTTCATGTTCATTCGTTTTGTTAAAAATAGCTACTAACGGAGCGCTAAACGGAGTTCCGCCCTTGCGGGCTTTACAGTCTGCTCGAGCAAGCTCGGCAGCCTTCGCCCTCAGTGCGGAACTCCGTTTAGCGCTCCCATTTGCTTTTCTATTTTAATAATCGAGTGGACTTTTCACTCCAAGCTTGTTACTGTTTAATACATTGTTCATTTTTTCTTATATTTATGCATATTTAAATCATAAAAGGAGATGATCAAATGAACGCTACAGTTAAGTTGTCCGATTTCAATCACCCTTCTATCATCGAAAAATCTAAAGAACTAACTAAGGACAAAGCGACGCGGATAGAAAAACTTGAGGCTATCTTTTACTTTATGAGAGACGGCATCAAGTTTGGTTTCCCCTCCACTTGGGATGAATTGAAAGCCTCCGAAGTCCTCGAATTAGGATACAGTTATTGCAACACCAAAGCAAGCCTCTTCCTCGCGCTCTGCAAAGCTTCAAATATACCAGCTCAAATTCATTGTGCTCTCATCGACATTGAGATTATGAGAGGGATCTTCCCGGGATTTGCGTTTCCATTCTTGCCGAAAGCAGGTGCTCATTCGTGGATTGATGTTGAAATTGATGGAGAATGGAAATCAATTGACTCCCATATCAACGATAAAGCTTTCTATGAGGGATCGTTGAACCGATTAAAGAGGAGCGGGAGGCCATTCGGGTATTCGGTTTCCTTTAAGGACGGAAAGAGCAGTTGTGAATTCAACTTTGGAGAGAAGGGATTTGTCCATATGGGCGCAGTAATTGAAGATCATGGAACCTGGGATGATCTGTCAGAATACATAGCCTCAGAAAAATATGTCCGAATGAATCGAATACAGTTAATGTCATATCCGATGATGGCTGCAATAAGTAATCGAACGATTGAGAGGATCCGAAAAGAATAAGGCGAAATGGCTGGCTAACAACGTACTGAAGCCGACAATAAACGCGTGCTGGTTTTATCGAATCTCTGTCCTCGGTGCAGTTCGGTGGCAAGTTTTATTTTCTGACCGTCTGGTTTTTTGCGGCTAAGTACTGCTCGTTAATCCCTGAAATTATTACTGTTTTTTATTCATGGCAATTGGGTATAACGGTTTGAATATGAATAGTTTGGCATTTCAAAGCACAAACTTATCACCCGATACGCTGTTTATTAATTTTTATATTGTTTATTTCCAGCACTTTCCGCCAAATTATTAATATTTATTGTTGGGTCCAGTTATTATTTATCAGACCCATTGACTTAGCCCTATAAATTTAGTAATTTGCATCAAATCCAACAACTATGAAATCAATAAAAAATTATCTGCCCATTTTTGTTTTGACTTTGGTAATTAACTCCTGTAATTCAAACTCTGAGTACAATCAAGAGTTAACAAGTCAAGATATCAATATTATCAAGAATGAAATCAAAAGGTATGAAGTAATAATCCGTAATAATGAACTTGAGTCTTTAGAATCCATTTTTACGGATGATATTGTCTTTGTCAGACCGAATGATATTAATATCATTGGAATTGAGAATCTACTAGAAATTCATTATTCAGGGGTATCCGCTGTCCCAGGTTTTTGGAAATCAGCCGAAGAAATAAATGGATTTGGTAATATCGCATACTCATATGGCAATTTTGGTTTTTCAGAGGGAGTACAAAGCGGTAAATATATGGAAATCCGAAAAAAACAATTAGATGGATCTTGGCCAATCTCAAGATTAATCTGGAATGAAAATCCTCCTGAATAGGAGTCGAATATTTCTGAAACCTAATTGAACAAGAGTGTAAACATCTTTAAAAACCTGTAATTCGTAATATAAAGCCATAAATGGAATTCTCAAAAAATCGACCGGTTATTCGCTATTGCTCATGAGCTCCCTTTGGTCGGTTCGCGGTTAAATAGTTAAATTGATTCACCCCATGAGATAATTTGCCAATCGTGATTTAATATACCGTTTGCCCCATGCAGTTTTTAAATATTTTTCCCGCCTCGTTGCATACTGCTGATCGAGGCAAGCTTCAAAGTATATTAATTTAACAGGCAAACGATTTTTTGTTGATTGAACTTTGCCTTCATTATGAAAAACCAATCGTTCTTTTATGTCACTAGTATAACAAACATAGTTCGCACCATCTTTTTCGCTTCTCAAAACATAAACATAGTAATACATATCTCACGGGGTAAATAGTTAAAAAGCCCGGACAGCACGTACCCTGGTCGTGCCGTCCTTATAGGTATAGAACTGGATGCCATTGGTTAAATTCTGTATCCGTGCGTAGTAGTAATCGTACTCGGTAGAACTCCAATAGTAGGCACTGGCAAAAGCACTTCCACCGTTTGCTGCTGCTGTGGCATTAATTGTTGCTTTATTTTGATACATTAGGTTTAATTCTGCTTCTGAAGGCAGATACCAGTCGCCATAGGTTTTGCTGCCTTCGGTAATCTGTAACTCGTTGCAAATACGGGCAGCATAAGTTAAACCGTCATCGCCAATTGCCACCTGTGCAGCGATGATAATAGCCGTGTTGGCTTCCCCTGCAAAAGGTCCACCTCCTTTAGCTTGTGTATTACCATAAGTTCCGGCATACCATCTTACTCCTGCACTTTGGTCTGTTTTAGCACATACTAAACCGTGTTCGCCTGTTTCGTCAACCCAAAATACTATTCCGCCTTGGGCAAAATCACCAACAGAATAGGTGGTAACTGAAGGTATTTCGCTGCGTAATTGTGCAGTAGAGTCACCGAGGGCTGTTTTGGTTGAAAAACTGCTTAAATCCTGGTCACCGGTGTTAGTTCCGCTTAAATTACTTAAGTTAGTAATATCAGTTGCTGTAATATTTGCAGCTTGGCTACTTGTAAAAGTTGGGTCGGTTTCGGTTATTGTCCCTGTAACTGTATCCGCAGTTTTTGCATGTAAAGCATAAGGCACACTTAACAATTGGCTTGTGCCTGTAATAGTATAAGTTGTTCCACCTGTTGGGTCGGTTTCGGTTTTAATGAAATAAGTACTGTTTGCCCAGTCTATTGTAGAAAAATCATCACTTGTTGTTCCTGTTCCAATTTCAATACTAACCAGTCCATTGGCATTGGTTGTTGTGGTTTGAGTTTCAACGTACACAGGTGTTCCATCTGTTGAACCTTGCAAAATGCTTATTTGCATACCTACTTGCGTGTTGGTAACTAAGGCATCGCTACTGTTGCGGATTACTGCCTGGTAGCTCATTTTTTGCGGTGCTTGAGCACCTGCCTGCTGTGGCAGGAAAATGGTTGCAGTTAATAATACTGCTGTTAAAAGTGTGTAAAATTTTCTCATAATATTTAGTTTTTTATGCCTTAGACATTTCATGAAATGTATTTACTGTTTTATAATTTTAAATGTTTTGATTTCTTGTTGATTATCTGTGACTTTTAGAAAATAAATTGAAGCAACCCGATTCTCCATTGTAATCGTAGTTTCGTTGCTTGTTAGTTTTTTGTTTTCTAAAAGTTTTCCACTAATGTCAAAAAGCTGATAGCTCATAGATTGGATGCTGAGCGTAGTCGAAGCATCAACTTTCAAAGTAAGGAAATCGGTAGTTGGATTTGGATAAGCCGAGCATATTAAATTGATATCTTTAGCTTGTTCAATTCCGGATACAACCGAAATTTCATAAGGCTGTTGCACTCCTTGTGCTACCGAACCGTTCGTTCCTGTATTGGTGGTGTAAACCACTTGCCCCACGGAATAGCTCGCCGTGCCTCCGCTGCCCGAAGCATTGCCGCCCGAGCCAGGTATTGTTTCTTGTGCTTGTAATCCTGAAAGTCCAAGACATAACAAAAGGAATGCACTTAATTTTAGCTTTTTGTGTCGCATTAATGGTTCCCTTTTTTATTAGTGAATATTTATTTTTCTGTTTTTGTAATAATTTGTTTCCTTATTACTACCAAATTTATAATATTTGAAAAAGAATGTCAATAAAATATATTGTTTTATAGTGATTTATATAAAAATGAAATTGGATTATTTAAGCTCTTCCCGATTTTCGGGATGTGCTTAAATGTGTGGTGGTATTTCAATTTGGCCGAAGGGCAAAAGCGCGATGGAAAAAAATGTTTTTTTTCATTAACTACTGAACCAATCAATTAAAAGAAATTCATTGTCAGACCGAGCCAATTTTTCATTAATTATTTTAAAAAGAGTTCTTGTGGTTTTTAGTATTTTTTTATGATTATTATCACTTCTGTAACACCTATTGATTTGATCATTTTTTAGTGTTTGCGCGGACAGCAAATATAAATAAGCTGCATAGGAAGAAAATCCAGGATACGTTCAACCTCACACCCTGCATCGTATATGATCCTAAGTGTTGTCTGCTGCGTATACTTCTCTCTATCTTCAGCTGACCATTCCGGTGCCTCAGAATCCATCTTCTCCGCATCCCACTGAACGATGACGACGCGTCCATCAGGCTTAAGACATGATTTGAGATTCGACAGATACTCAGAAGGCCAGTCAATGAGATGAATTGTGTTCACAATCAGTACCATATCGATAGCCGATCCGGGCAGGAGCGGATCATCTTCCTTCCCGTGAATAATCTCCAGATTTCGGATGTTTTGCCGCTCTATCTTTTCCTTGAGAAACGCAAGCGCTCCGCCGTCGATATCGCTTGCATAAACGATCCCCGATTTGCCGACTTTTTTAGCCAACCTCACGGAGAAGTAACCTATTCCGCAACCGACATCGGCGATTGTCTGTCCAGACTCCACTCCAATCTCATCGAGAACCCGGTTGGGCATCTGCCAGTACATGCGAACCTGATCCTGTTCTTCCCGCTTTTAGTACCATGACATACCGGATTGGGTATGGTCATGCTCGTGTGTCTCTTGGCCGTACAGACTATTTAAATGAAATACCACTAAAATGAATAGGAATTTATAGAACAGTTTTATTTTCATAGCTGCATCCTTTTTAAAGATTAATTGTAATTGTTCACTTTCTTTGAAATTAACAAAATAGATCAAGACAAAAAATTTTTAGAGACCGCACTTACATTCATCAATAATCTGGTATTCTATTGAATTTCTGTCAAACATGTTTTTAGCTAAATGCACTTAACGTGATCCCACCTGGTGCCAACAAGAGTTATCGTCCGCAACGAAAACCGAACGAATGGAGTAGACGCATTAGCGACCTTATTGCAAAGCATTTGATGCAAGCATTAACCGTCCAAAGCCTAAACAAACTCTAAAGTATTGTTATAAGCAAATTGTTTAATAATTTTTTAATAATTCGTCAAGTTTATTCATCAATTCATCGCCATGTATGTCCCGTGCAATTATTTTTCCATGGTTATCGAGCACAAAGTTTTGAAAAACCTGATGCAATGCATATGTTTTAACTACTTCATTTTTACTCCATTTTTTTAAAGAACATACATTAGTCCATATCAGCCCATCTTTTACAATCGCTTTCACCCAGTATTCTTTGTTAGTGTCAGTTGAAACACCAAAAACATCAAATCCTGCACTGTGGTATTTGTGATAAGCTTTTCTAACATTTGGATTCTCTTTGCGACAGGGCCCACAAGTTGCTCCCCAAAAATCCAGTAACAAATAACTCGATTTAGAATAAAAGTCTGATAACCTTCTCATTTGGCCACTGGAATCGGCCATCTCAAAATCAGGTGCAATATGTCCGATTTCAACATTTTCCAACCGATTTATATAATCATTCAGGTCAATTAGGTTTTGGTATTTATTGAGCGAAGTATCCAGTATGTATATAAATTCTCTGTATTCGGCTGCTGATTTAAAACTCCAGTCAATATCCCAACAAATTGAAATAGACAAATAGGAAGCAGGGTGGTCTTTAATAAACTGCTTTTGAATTTCAACCAACTCATCATAATATTTATCGTATATCTTTTCAAGTTCTGCTTCTTCGGTTTCATCTGCTGTCTCATATTTTTCATTGACAGAATCTATATTAAGTTTCAATTCGATTAATTTTGTTAGGGCTTTATACTTTTCTTTCTCGTCTTCAAGTCTGCATCCAGTTATTTGAGACTTTTCAATCGAATCTTTTTGTGCAATAAAACATATATCGGAATTTTCAAGATAAAATTCTTTATAACCGGAGTATCCTTCTATGCTAATTTGAACAATATAAGGTTCACTCACGGTGCCATTAAATACAAATTTTCCTTTTTCTATTATTGCAGTATCAATAACATCCGAAAGTTTTAAAAATACTTTACCTGACCTTATCCCATCAACTGTACCATTTATTGTAAAAGAAGGAGATTCAGTTTGCTGATTGCAAGAAAATGCCAAAATGATTAATAATAAGAGATATTTCTTTTTCATTTCAATGGATTTTATTTAAGAAAATGTCAAAATAAATTGCTTATAACGGGAGTCTGTGTAAAAACCCGTTTTTGCAAAATAAATTTAAGGATAAAAGTCATTTAAATGAATGCTAAGCACATAGAATTTCCCATTTTATCAGGCTGCGATTTTTATTCCGGAAAATGAAAATTCGTTATATGGGCTTAAAATAAGCCATTTTATCCGGGTTTGCATTTACCCGTTGTGCATTGTCTTCTATACTATCTGCATACTCGCTAC
>Ga0315553_10004475_pt1 | contig 10516 bp, 8 predicted proteins | sample SalMarSW160140MG_FD_203099 | JGI IMG/M metagenome (GOLD analysis project Ga0315553, IMG submission 203099) | Salt marsh sediment microbial communities from the Plum Island Ecosystem LTER, Massachusetts, United States - Salt Marsh Sediment SW1601-40 ... | reverse complement strand
GCTTCTGCTGGGAGCAATACTCCTGCTCATGGGTCCTGTGGTGTTATGGGCGGAGGAGAACCCTCGGGGGTTGGATCCCTCCAGGGACGCGACCTATATGCCGGATCTCGGCGGGGTCCGAAATACCATGTGGCACAACCAATATGGCCAAAAAAGGGATCTTTCGGAATGTATCGTCCTGCGTCGGAGTGCCATTAAAGATGGGGAGGCCCATGTGCCGGCCGGAGGGCTCTTCTATTCTACGGAGACCTCCCATGACGCACGACCTTTTCAGAGGGAACCTTTCATGATCTTGGGTGAGCATACCTATCTGCTTCGTTCTACGCACAAGAAAGTGGTCAAACGAAATGTTGAGGTGAAAAAAGGGGAAAAGGTCTTAATAGATCTCTCCGGGTATCGCATATGGTTTGATTATGCCACAGATCATTATCGAAAACCGTATGGAGAGTTTGCCTTAATTTCCCCCTCCGGTGATTGGCCTCATGAATGGCCTATATCCACCTCCTTCCCCCGTCCATATGAGGCCAAGGACTTGGACCTAACCGAGGGCATTCATCCACAAAATAAGGCCTTTTTCATGCCTGATACGTATCTTTACGGCCTAACAGAATTGGCTGCCCAGGAGATCACTTTTGAAAAAGCGACATTTGCCATGGTGGAATATCCAGTGGTCACGGAGGCCGTCTTTTCCATGGAAAGACCTTATGTGGCCAACATCTACCAGGAGAGCTTCAGATGGTACGGGACCAAGAGAATATACACCTTCAGAAAGCAAGAAGGAGTCCTCGTGGAGGTGAGGGATTGGACGGGTAAGGAGGTGCTTGCCTCTAAACTCCTCAAGCCGATCACCCAGCAGGAGTATAAGGCCGCGGATCAGGATGATTATTGCCTTACGGATTTTGATCTGGACATCCATATCGAATTGATCGTGGATCCCTCCCTTTTCAAGGGCTCTGATTTCGCGCCTTGGGCCAATGATGTCCCTTATGGGTGGCAGGAAGGGACTGTGTCTCTGGCCATCTATAATCAGCTGATAAAGATCAAAGATGGAGAGCCCTGGCCCGTAGATGAGCGCTATATCGTCAGGCTGGAGGCCGACTATCAGACCGGGATGCTAAAACGGATGACCCTGGAGAACAAAGACCCTTTTGTGCTCAGTGATGAAAGCCCCACCTTTGACGGGCCGGAGAAGATATCCGAGTTCTGGAACCGAAAGTATTTCAAGGTCGTGGCCAAGGATTTTGACAAGGATGTAGTCAAAAACTCTTATGTCCGGGATTCCTTTTTTCAAAGGACTGACAACCTTGTCCTTTGGAAGGAGGGGCGGGAGAATATCGATTTTTTCGTGGGAAAGAGCCCTCTTGTGGTCTCGGTCATGGAAGACACCTTTCTCCAGAGGCTTGCGGATCCTTCCTATGGTGTGCCCGTGGTGCAGTCGAGGTTTACGTCCTATCCGAAGGTGCTCCCAGACGCCAAGTGGTTCGATCCGGATCCCGAATGCGCCTTTGTCCCCAAACTCAAAGGCATTGAACGGGTTTTTCTGAAAACCAGAGACGGGGACAGACTCACGGCAGGAGAAACATTAGTAATCCGGAGGAGTTATGTGGATTACCGGAACAGAAAGATCGTTATTCCGCCGGGAGGGCTTTACTATAGCTCTCGGAACAGCCGGAATATTCGACCTGGTGAACCGTTCCTCCTTATGGGTGAAGAGGCCCATTTGTTGGGGTTTAGGAGTTATCTTGTGGTCAAACGGGATTTCAGGATCGACTTCTGGAAAGAGTACCCCATGGGAGATAACAATCCCCTCTTTTGGCAAGATATTCCTTTAGGCGACGGTAGCAAGGCCATGCGCTATTTGAATACATACTTTCGGTGGGGGAGACCGGTGTCAGAGCTTCGTGTCACCAAATACTCAGGGAACAACTGGGGGGCCAATATCATGGTGGCCCATGGGCTCAAGTCCTATGAGGATTTGCCGGAAATCCTTCCCGAAGAAGGGGTGTATGAGCAGGATTTTGACTATTATATCCCTGATGTCTTTGCCGAAGGCGCGACTTACCTGATCCCTAGGTTTATCTCCCCAGATTTTGTGGAGGTGGAGGAGATGGGGACACCGGGAATGGATGAATTTACATTCACCTATAAGGAACCCAAGAAATCGCTTCTCGGAGAGGGGCAAGGGGCAAGAGTCGGTGACTACACTTTCAAGGTCTTGCGCCTGGATCCCGAGGAGATGCTGGTAGAAGGTGTCTTAACCGATAAAGAAGGGGATGTCCTGGTCGAAAAGACCTTCGGGCCCCTGGATGAGGACCTTCTGGGTACATTACCCCAATATGCACCTTCACAGGAGAAAATCAACCTGCGATATAAGGATATTTGTGTGACACTCGATGTCCCTGCAAACCTATCCAGGGGAAGGGTGATATTCTATTTGGCAACCGATGCGGTGACTTATAAGAGGGATACGCCCTGGCAGGAAGATCCCCGGTTCTTGGTGAGGCCGGATGTGTGCGGGCACTGCTACCAACTCAATGAAGTGATGCTTGATAACAAGGAATCCATTGTTATAGACGCCGACAATCCGGTCTTTGAAGGGCCGAAAGGGTACTTTCAGATCGTGATAGACGATTTCGACGGTGAGGCCATTAACATGTGGCATCTTGAAACCAGGAGAAAGAACAAGAAGGGTGAATGGGAAATCAAGAAGACTCCGAATCTGGCGGAATATCCCAAGGATAATATCGACGTCTTAGTGCGTGTCAACGGGACTACGGAGAGTTTTCTGAGGAGGACCTTGCTGGAGCGGCTTTCTTACAGAGAGATATGGCGACTCAAATAGGTCGGACTTCACAAGAATTGTTGTAGTAACTTGAGGGGATTGTTGTATGGCTGTAGATAGTATGAGGGTGTCCGGAGGCATGAGTGGAAAGAGTTCCAAATGGAGCACGCTTCCCGGATTTCGTGAGAGCTGGCCTGGGATTCTGGCGATTATGGTCATCGCTCTTTTTTGTGAGCTTCCTGGACTTCCCTGGCCGGTCACGGTCCATAAATTGCTGCTTTATATTGATCACGTCCTTCCGCCCATTCAGGGGAGGGGATTGTTTGTCGATCTGCTTCACTTTAATTATGTGGTCATCTGTTTGGCTGTGGGCATTATCATTAGAAACGTGATCGGGGTCCCAAAAAGTTGGGAAAAAGGCCTGAGTTATTACGCGGTCTTTCTGCATGCCGGCATCATCATGCTGGGGTCACAGTACCTTTTAAGGGATATGCTCAAACTTGGGCCTATCACCATTATCGTCATGGTGATCTTCGTCTTTGGAACCGCGTTCTTTTTTGCCTTCCTGTCCCGGCTCTTCAAACTGGATGATTCCCTTGCCGGGGTCCTTTCGGCCGGGTTTTCCATGTGTGGGGTGACCGCCCTGGTGGCCACAGCCCCCATGGTGCGGGCAAGAAACGAGCAGATTACCTATGCCATTGCGGCCACGGTCTCCTTTGGTATCGTCTGTATGATTATCCTGCCGCCCATTGCGAGGATATTTGAGATTAGTGAGTATGCCTTTGGTGTGGTCAGCGCCACAGGGGTCCCCAATTCAGCCCAGGTGATCGCTTCGGGGTTTATGTACGGGTTTGAGGCAGGCAAGGTGGCCGGGTTTGTCAATATCGGCCGGATCGTGTTGATCCCGGCCGGTGCCCTTTTTATCTATGTCCTGACCATGACAAAGGATGTCATTGCGTCTGAGAAGATCAGTTTTTTCCAGACGGTCAAAGAGAAGTTCCCCATCTACGTCATCGGATTTGTCATTGTCTGGGGGGCCAACTGCCTGCACTGGTTTCCAAAACCGGCGGTGTTTGCCATGGAAAAGGTGATGATCTGGTTCTTCAGCCTCTCCTTTGTGGGCCTGGGCCTTCAGACCAATCTCGCTGAAGTCAGAAAGGCGGGTGTGAAGGGCCTTCTTGTGGGATATATCGGAGGAAGTGTGAAATTATTCCTGGCACTTGTCGTTATCATCATATTGATTAAGTACGGCTATATTGACTAACCGGCGGGGGCCGAATCTATGACAACAGAAATGAGCGAAGAGGAACAATTCGAGGAAGAGAAGGCTGAAATCAAGGCTCAAACCGATGCCCAGATGCTTCGGGCAAAACTCAATGACTATATCGCCATTATTCTCGCATTGGGAACGGTTTTCATTCTCTGGCTGCTTCAGACCATAGGGCTTTATTAGGGTAAAAGTTTAGATCTTTGAAAAACTCGGTATCCAATGGGGGCTCAGCAATCTCTTTTGGGGGGCGAAGGCCAGATAAAGGTTTAAGGTTTACGGTTTAAGGTCTACGGTCAACCGTATACCATATACCTTGCCCCTTATACCTCTCTTCACAGATCCCAGAGTCCCATTGGGCTAGGCTTACAAAAAGGTAACATGTTACATATTAGAGACTTTTTCGGAGTCTGTGGAATATGAAAGATGAGGTCCTTCTCATACTCCGCGTGCCAAGCTCTGATGATGGGGTGGCCCTCATGAAGGTCGGAGATAGGGTGGATGTCCGACCCGTGCCGGACGACCCTGATCGGGAGCAGAGGATTGCGGAGCGGGCCTTTGTTTATGCCAAAGAGCACGGCAAGAGGGTGGTGGCCCTCCAGATATTGAGTTCGGATCTTTTTCACTGGGGATTTAACGATATCATTTTGCCGGGCCCTGCAAAGACAAGATTCATCGGATATATCCGTGAAGAGCTTTTGAGGCGATCCCGTGAGTCTACCATTATGTTGAAGGAGATGGCGCAGCACAACAAGGTCCCGCTGGAAATTCGTAAAGTGGAGACAAGGGAGCCCTCTTCCGCCGCACTCGAGGAGGCGCAAAAGGGTTATGATCGAATCTTTATGGGAAAAGAGAAGAGGAGGCTTTTTCCTGTTTTCAAGAAGACCATAGAGCAGCAACTGCGAAAAGGCGTTTCAACCCCGATTATGTCCAACTGATGAAGAAACATAATAACATAGGTATGAGTCGACGGGATTTCATGAAGATGGGCTCGGCGGTCGTTGGCAGCGGGGTCCTGTCTACCATGATCGATTCGGACCGGCTGGTATTGGGCACCCCCCTTCCATTGACGGAGTTAGACCGGGAGGTGGACTCCTGCTGCCAGTTCTGCCAGGTTCGTTGCACCACCAAGGTGCAGATCAAAGATGACCGGGTGATCAATGTTTACGGAAATCCGGACAACTTTTGGACCGGCGGGTCCATGTGCCCCAAAGGCATATCCCTGGTGGAGTTGACCTACAGTCATGATAGGCTCCTTTATCCCCTAAAACGCACCGAGACCGGCTGGGAACGTATTTCATACAGCGAAGCCGTCAACATGACGGCCGATCGAATCGCCAAGGTAAAGGGTGATTATCCAGAGGATTTTCCTCATCGAGTAGCCCTCTTTATGCCCTTGTGGGATTGTCGTGAAAGTGAGTTGGCCGCACTCATGGTCTTGAAGATGGCCGGCTTTCCGGATGCCCTTTCACCGGGCGATTGCTGTATTGCCAGCACAAATGTGGTCTTTGACATTTGTCTGGGAAATCCGAATTCCCCGACGACCCTGGATGAGGCGTTGAATACGGAGACCTTTGTCCTGTGGGGTGCCAACATCGCCGAGATGTATCCCCCCTACATGCGGTGGTTGGTCATGGCCAAGGAGAAGGGGGCGCACCTGATTTTCATCGATCCCCGGGTGACTCCTACGAGCCCCTTTTGCCATGCACAATATCGGCCCAGACCCGGGACGGATGGGGCCCTGGCCTTGGGGATCATCCATCTGTTGATCAAAGAGGGCGCCTACGATGCAACCTATGTTGAGGCAAGAATCAATGGATTTAAGGCCCTGAAGGAGGCTGTGGAACCCTATACACCGATCCATACTGCTCAGGTAACCGGACTCTCTCCGGAGCAGGTCGTGGAACTTGCCAGAATTCTGGGGCAGAGTCGCCGGACATTGGTTTGGTTGGGGGGGTGCTTGTCCCGGTACACCAACAGCCTTCAGACCGTGCGCAACATCATCGCCTTACAGGCCATCACGAACAACCTTGTGGGAACTGGTAAGGGATTGATGTTTGTCCAGGGCGGCAAGCCTGGCGGTGAAGATGAGTTCATCGAGCACTATCAAGCCTCAAACCTGGAATCCAAGTTGTCTGCCCGCAAGGTCTTGTACAACATGAAAAAAGGACGGCTGGATGTTCTCCTGTTGAATTCCAGCTACCGTCGCTATCCTGACGCCGACGAGGTCAAAAAGCGGATTGAAAACGTCCCATTTGTCGTCTACCGGGGGTTTTTCATGGACGAGGAGGCTCAGCTTGCGGACCTCATCATTCCGGGGACCATGCCCTTTGAAAGCGAAGGCTCTCAATACGGTGCCCAGCGTCAGGTGGTCTGGCGGGAGAAGGCGGTTTCACCCCCAGGAGAGACCTCGGAGGACTGGCGGTTTTACGTGGATCTGGGCAGGAGACTGAATGGCGAACGTTTCCCGAATTTTGCCTCTTCCCAGGAGATCTACGAAGCCTTACAAAAGAAGGATGAACTCTGGTACGGATTGACCCTGGATCGGCTCAAAAAAAGCCCGACAGGGGTAACCTGGCCCTACCCAAAAACTTATAGCGCGGAGCGCCGCGGGAACCTTTTTGAAGACGACCGGTTCTTGACCAAGGATGGCAAGGTGCTCCTGGACTTCAAACCCTTGGGGGCGATTTGCTGGTTTGAGCCCGAGGGGAGCCCCAAAGACAAGAAGACAAAGGATGCGGAGGAATTTCCCTTGGTTTTCATTCAGGGCAAAGTCGTACAACACTGGCAGCACACCTATACCAACTGGTCCCGCTACGTGGCCCAGATGTCGGAAGGCAATTTTGTTCAGATTCATCCGGATACGGCAGGGCCATTGAACATCCAGGAAAATGACCCTGTCCATATCGAGACCAAAGTCGGCAAACTCAAGGCCCTGGCTAGAATTACTACGGCGGTGTTGCCTGGTGTGGTCTTTACGCCATCACATCCGACCCCTGCCAATAATCTTGATGGGAATGTCGGGCAATCGGTGAACACCATTGTTCCCGGTTACTGGAGTGAAGTGTCGGCGCAGTTCAACGGGTTTGGTTGTCGTGTGAGAAAAGTCTAGTGAAGCTCAAATTCACCCCGATAAGTTGCGGGAAATAACGCGCACCATCGGTTGAGACCGAGCGATGCTGGATACTGGATTCTAGATTCTGGATAGAGGCGTAACGCTTTTTCTGTTCTTCCCGAATCCAGGAACCAGCATCCAGGATCAGCCAATATGGACAGTCTTTTTCAAAAGACCGGCCCTGGTCGAATACAAAATGTTTTGCAGCAAAAGGAATGACAAAGGAGGGTACAATAGGTGAAATCAACCATCAAAAAACTGACATTAAACATAGGTCTTCTTCTAAGTGTCTGCCTGTTTGCTTCGGTGGGAATGGGGGAAGAGGAAGGAATACTGGTAGGTAAGACGGTGAATATTAATACCGCTGGAGTCGAGGAGTTTGTAGAAAGCGTGCCGCTTGTGACCGAAGAATTGGCAGAGGCCATTGTGGAGTATCGGGAAGAGACGGGTGATTTTCAGGTGATCGAGGAGCTGTTGCAGGTCGACGGCTTTGATCGCACGCTGCTTCGCAGGATCAAGGATTTCCTGATTCTGGAAGGCATCGGCGGGGATGAGTGTACGTGCTAGTGTCGTGTCCCAGAAGTAACTCGAATAAAAAAGTACCTACTGCAGATTCAAAGGGGGGCATGGGGGTCTCTTTTCAGTTCCGCCACCCAAAAGACGCCCGAGCCTGCAACCGCCCCCAAAGTGAGCAAGTCTCAGTGGACAGGCACAAAAGATGCCCGTCGCTGTGGCGACATTGCTCGTGGGGCTGCTTTATAATATGCAGAATTATGGTGCCGTTCCATTACCTCTGGACAGATGGTGGCGAAACTGAAAAGAGACCCTCATGCTCCCACGTGTCATAGAATCTGCTCGGGGTAATGGAAGTTATTTCTGGGACACGACACTAGGTAAGATGTGATTTTGAAATAGCATCGAACTAGATACCGTGTTTATTTGTTGAGGAAGATGGAATATTTCACAGCTTTCAGCTTTCAGTGTTCAGGGTTCAGCAACAATATTGCCCATCTGAATCCTTACAATAATCTCCCAAATTTCAAATCAAAAAATCGCGCAGCGGTTTTATGAGAAGAGATCTTCAATGAAATCAAAACTGACCATGATTATCGATTCCTCAAAGTGCTTCCACTGCAAGGCCTGTCTGGTGGCATGCCAGCTTGAGAATCAGGTCCCGGTTGGTTTCAGGCGGAATTGGGTCAAGGTGAGTCCATTGGATTCGACCGACGGCATGCATTTCCAACCCGGCAACTGCATGCATTGTGACAAGCCCACCTGTGTGGAGGCCTGCCCCACAGGTGCCACATACAAGGATTCCAGAGATGGTGTGGTGAAAGTCCGGGAGGATCTTTGCATTGGATGTGGAAGCTGTATCCCTTCCTGCCCCTATGGGGCACGGTATCGACACCCTGAAAAGAAGATTGTGGATAAGTGTGATTATTGCGCATCCCGTCGGGAAACAGGCAAATTGCCGGCCTGCGTCGAAATCTGCCCGACCCAGGCCCGACTGTTTGGGGACCTGAATGACGTCAACAGCCCGGTCGCTCGACTGTTGAAATCAAAGAAGACGGTTCGGGTGGTGAATAATGAGACAGACACCGAGCCTATGATCTTTTACGTTAATCAGACCGCGCCAAGGGACTGGCCTGTCAAAGCGGAAGCCCCATTGCCGATCCAGCTATGGCGTCAGGTGGCGGTTCCGTTGGTGAAGGGTGTGACAGGATTAACCGGACTGGGCGTATTGTTCATGCTGGGCAGACAGCTGGTTGCAAAGGATGAACCGTTGGGGCATGACACCCATGACGAGGCAAGGGATATCGGCATCAATGACAGAGAACAGAAAGAATAAGCAAGTGATTCGACGGCATTCTGCTCATGCCATGATCATACACTGGTTCAATACCGTTTGCTGGGGTGTCTTGTTGGTCACAGGTCTCGGGTTGGTGGACAATCCTGTGCTTCAGCCCCTGGGAATGTGGTGGGTCCGCTTTGTTCACTCTGCGTTCGGCGGCGGGGCCCAGTTGCTCCGGGTTCATATCGTGTGTGGGGCCATTTGGTCCATAGGGTTGCTCCTCTATGGAATCATCTTTCTTAAGAGCGCCACCCTTGTTTTCATAAAGGAAATTCTGACGGTCTCTTTAAAAAGAGACCTGCGGTGGCTTATCAAAAAGCCCCTTACTATGACTGTTGGACCAAAGATCATGAGGCGCCTGGGCATGACACCGGAGATTCCGGATCAAGGATTCTACAATGTGGGTCAAAAACTCTTTGCCATCCCAGCACTCTTTGGCGGGATGATTATCGCCGTGACCGGTTGGATCATGACCTTTTCCAAGCAGGATTTGACCGGCGTGGATACGGTTCAATGGTCGATCCTGATCCATTTCATCACGGTTGGGTTGGTCTTTGCCGGGCTCTTGATACACATCTATATGGCGGCCATTGCCAAAGGCGAATTGCCCGCGCTTATTTCCATGTTTACCGGGAAGGTGCCGGCGGATTATGCCAAACATCATCATCGGTTCTGGTTTGAGGAAGTCACGTCTCAAGAGCCTGAATCCGATCCATCATTGCGCTAAAGCGATTCCAGACTGGACTTCTGTAATCATTAAAGAGTGTTAAGGGTTGGCCCCAGAAAGTAACTTCTCTTTTTCAACCCATTCTTGAAAGAGTTGATCAGAGATGCCATCTTCATCCTTTAATGGGGGGGCAAGAGGGCTCATTTCCCGTGCCGCTCTTTGCGTGACATTTTGGACCGCTTCAGTGGAAAGATTGACTTCAAAGAAAAACCCGCTCTCTCCTGAGCCTTCTTCGAAGCTGAAAATCTTATATTTGTAGCCAACGAGATACACCTGGTCGTCTTTTTTGGTTACCCTCCAACCCATGGGTCGGACTTCCTCCCCTTTTGTCTTTAGCCACGTATCGATGGAGAGTCTCACCGGGAGACCCCCTTCAAAGGTGTTCGATTCTTCCACCAACCGTATCGCTTTTTCTTCCGGCCGAAGACGTTGTTGGCAAGAGATTGAAAACGACGCAGTGAAGATTAAAACAAACATGAAGAATGCCTTATTCACGTTCAGTCCCCTGTAATGGACAATTGAACGAATCAATGGGGTATGATGATCTTTTTGATTTGTTGCCATACTCTGTTGGCCCTTAGATCTTGCTGGTCAGGACGGGAGGGCTTGCCAGCCTCTGGCTGGCGTTGAATGCGCCAGAGGCGCACAAGCCTCTTTAGGGCTTGCCTTGTCCGCCGCCGGACGCCGACTACCTGATCCAATTCGGGGTAAAGAAAGTCTTTTAACTATGTGATATAACTTAACTTATTGGCCATACTCGCTTGGGGTAGTAT
>Ga0315553_10004469_pt1 | contig 10525 bp, 14 predicted proteins | sample SalMarSW160140MG_FD_203099 | JGI IMG/M metagenome (GOLD analysis project Ga0315553, IMG submission 203099) | Salt marsh sediment microbial communities from the Plum Island Ecosystem LTER, Massachusetts, United States - Salt Marsh Sediment SW1601-40 ... | reverse complement strand
AGCGATAACACTCCATTGAGAATCCGAAAGCACGAAGCGTTCCCAGCGCATGCAAACCTCCCAAAAGGAAGTTTGAATCACTGTTCGAGGAAAATGTGAATCCCTTGATTGTCCACGGGCCCTAGAAGAAAATCTACCGAGACTGAAATCGGAGCAGCGCCAATCCAAGGCTGCCGATACAAGCCGACCCTTTTTGATACAAGATGGGATCGAGATATGGGAGTACCTTGGCAACAATATAGCAAATTTTCCGGAAGGAAAGTTTACCGCTGAATTCAAAAAATTCCTCGGAGATTTAATTTATATCGCTGACCAAAACCACTTAAACGATCAAGCAATCAATAAATCGCTGCGGGAGTACACCAAACGAAATAACGATGATCTACGCCGTTCGAACGAGCAGCTGCGACGTGACATCAGCCGAGCAAAATAATTTTCCACAATTTGCTCGGGCTTTGATCGTGTTCGACAAGCCCGCGTGACGGTTGCATGTTTCAGCACGTCAATTGGAAAGGCGTGAAACATGAACCGCAAAGTTCCGTCTGGTGTTAGCGACTCAAGTGGACAAATTGAGCGCTTTCTCACGACTGACGCGATGTGCAGGATATTGGCTTGCTCGCGCACCACTCTTTGGCGCCAGGTCAGGGCGGGCCATTGCGTCCAACCGGTCCAACTCTCGCCCGGGCGTGTCGGCTTCCCTGAATCTGAGGTTCGCGAATATATTCGCCAGCTGATGGATGGTCGCGGCGAAAAGCTCGCGGGAGCGACCGCATGACCAGAAACCGCGAGAGCCGCGCACCTGCGTCGCCGGGGCTCTCAATCCGAAGCTGCGAAGCCCTTCCTTGAAAGCATGGTTCGGTGGATGCCCTGATGCCGCCGATCGATGCGCAAGAACTCCTAACGCACGGAGGGTCAGCGTGATGACTCTATCCCAACAAACAGAAACGCCGCGCAAGGTATGGCCCGCGCGGCATTTTGGAACTGGTGATCCGTTAGCAGACGGATCAATTTTCAATGGCAGTGAGGATGTAATGCCGTTCTCGCGTACCGTCAAGTTCGCTGCCTTTTCCCACAAGGGCGGCACGGATGCTCGACAGCGCAACTTGCAATAAAAATGCCTTTTCAACTGCCGCGCGCACGCTTGTGGCTCACGGCTACAGTCCATTACCGATCATTCCGGGAACGAAGCGGCCGGCTCTTAAGAGGGGCTGGTCGGAATATTGCAGCCGCATCCTTTCCGAAGAGACGCTGGCCCATTTTGAGACCGGCAATTTCGGCATCGGGGTTGCCTGTGGCTTCGCCAACCTTGTGGCTGTTGATATCGATACCGAAGCGAAGGAAATTGCCGCGAAGATCGACCCCCTTCTCCCAAAGGTTGTTGTGGCCAAGCAGGGGCGACGCGGTTGCACAATTTTTGGCCGCGACCCATCGGGGGGGATCATCTCCCGCAAGTTTTGGGGAAATGATGGCATGCTGGTGGAGATTCTCGCCAGCGGTAATCAAACGGTCATCCCGCCTACGGTTCATCCTGAGACGCAGCAACCGTATCGTTATTTGACAGACCGATCCCTGCTCGACACGCATGTCGATCAATTGCCGGTTTTCCCACTTGATTTCGTCGAGCACCTGGAGGTTGCCCTTAAGCCATGGCTGAAAAAGGAAAGCAACGACGCCGATTTTGATGGCGTTCGTTTCCGTCCAAAGAACACGCCAATCGATGACTGCGAGCGTAAACGCTTAGAGTCATGGGCGCGAGCAAAGCTGCGAAATCGGTGCGCTGAAATCGCATCGATGGCTAAAGATAGCGGACGGAATCTGGCTGCCTTCAGATTGGCCTGCGGAATTGGGCGGTTCGTCCATCACGGAGTCATCTCTGAGCGCGAAATTATCGATGCACTTCTTGCTGCTTGCGAAGCCAGCGGGCTTCTGCATGAGGATGGCCGCCCCGCGTGCCTCGCCAGCATTCGAAGCGGACTCAGCCGGGCAAAAAATGATCCCTTGCCTGATCTGCAAGACCGCACTCACGGTGCTTCTAGCAGTTTTCACAGGGGTGATACCGGGCGTTTTTCTGAAGCGAAAGAAAGATCGAATACGGCAGACTGGGGGATTCCGCTTCCGCTTCCGGAATTGCCCTCTGTCGCGGCCTTTGATCTCGATTTGATGCCGGATTCTCTGCGCGACTACGTTGAGGATATAGCCGAAACCATGCAGGCGCCTCCCGATTTCGTCGCCGTCGCATCAATGGTTGGGCTCGGGTCGGTCCTAGGCCGTAAAATCGGCATCCGCCCACAGGAAGAGACGAACTGGACCGAAGTCCCCAATTTATGGGGCGTCGTAATTGGCCGGCCAGGGGTGATGAAATCTCCCAGCATTCGTTCGGCTCTTGGGCCATTGGATCAGCTCATTGCCAAAGCCCTAACCGAATACGAAACCGATGGAGCCGAGCACAAAATCAAGGCGGCCGTTGCCAAAATAAAGATTGAGGAGAACGCGCGGCAAGCAAAACAGAAGCTTAAGCAAGATAGGAACGCCTCTATTGATAGCTATTTCAAAGATGAGGAGGAACCGGAAGAGCCTAAGCTTCGTCGCTATAAGACAAGTGACGCTACACCTGCCGCACTTGGTGAACTTCTGCTCGGTAAACCGAATGGTATTCTTGTCCATCGCGATGAGCTTGTAAGTCTGCTTCAAAATCTAGAACGCGAAGACAACGCAGAGGGGCGCGGATTCTATATGACTGGCTGGAATGGCGATGACGCTTACACGATCGACCGCATCGGGCGCGGGATGCATCTGCACATTCCGGCGGTTTGCTTATCTGTTCTCGGCTCAACCCAACCCGGCAAGATCTCCCGATATCTGACGACGGCAACTCGCGGCGGCCCCAATGACGATGGTCTGATCCAGCGTTTCGGGCTTTTAGTATGGCCAGATGTCAACCCGGATTGGAGGGATGTAGACCGACCGCTCAACAGCGCAGCGAAGCGCAAGGCGTTCAAGCTTTACGAACGCCTAGACCAGTTGGACCCGTTTTCGATTGGCGCAAAGCAGGACCGCGCCTTTGATGGCGAGCCAGAGGGCATTCCGTATCTTCGCCTTGATCCGAGCGCTCTGCAACTGTTTCGCGATTGGCGCACTGGATTCGAAAGGCGGTTGCGCGGCGGCCAGTTACACCCGGCATTCGAATCTCATCTGGTGAAATATCGAAAGCTGGTTCCAGTCATGGCCCTCATCAGTCATGTCGCCGATAGCGGGACCGGCCCGATCTCCGAGACGGCATTGATCCGGGCCCTGTCGTGGGCGGAGTATTTGGAGACCCACGCGACGCGGGCATATGCGGGCGTGACAATGCCAGCGACGCAGGCGGCGAAGGCAATCCTTGGCAAGATTAAGTCCGGCGCCTTGTCCATGACCTTTGGCACTCAAGACATAATCCGCCCGCAATGGTCCATGCTGACGGGGCGCTCCGAAATCCTCGAAGCGCTGAAGCTGTTGGAGGAGCACGAATGCATCCGGTCGTGGCAGGAGAGCACGCCCGGTCGCCCGAGGATCATTTACGAGTTCAACCCGAAGCTGAAGCCATGACCAGCTATCTCGCGCGCCTCAAGGCGCATATCCAGGAGAAAAAATCGGGAAAAACGCCCGGTAACGGTACTGTGTTAACTGCCAAAAGCCCTTTTCGCAGTTTTCACAGTTCGGGTCGGCAGCCTTTTTCCGAAATTTTCGACGGGGGCGCTCAAGGCTTCGACGGCCTCGATGCCCAATCAAAGGTTGATGCTGAGGAGCGCGCCGCGTTCCTCTCCGGGGCATGCGGCGTCAGCCAGGATGAGGCGACGGAGCGAGCCAAAGGGGGGATGGAGCCACCGGGCCGGTTGGACGCCACCGTAAACCGGATCGAACTGTGGCTGAACGCACTCGACGATCTGCCCGAGCCGGTTGACGCCGACGAAAAGAAGCTCCTCCCGGCCTCAAAAAAATTCGCGCTTTCGGTCTGGGCACATCCGGCGCTTGCCGCCGGTTGGTCCGATGGCGAGTTGTTCGGACGGCCCACTGGGCTGGTGCCGCAGATGGCGCTGCGCAATTTGCATCTCATGAACATCGATGAGTCCGGCGCAACGCTGATGAGCGGTCGTGGAGCCGTCGAAACCTACGAGCGGGCGCGGTTTCGGAGCGATGACAATCACCCATGGTGGTTTCGATGAACAGCGAGCCTCTGATGTCCAAACAGAGAGTTAGCGTTGCGTAGCCTTGCGTAACCGCCGAGTCCGCGATTTGCGGAACGCTGACGGAATTCTGAAACGGCAATTGAAAGGCATTTTGAAATGGAATCGACACGTACCTTGGAAGACGGCGAAGGCGCCGAAATCACGCGAAGCGATCGGGCGACAGAAAGCAATTGTTCACGGCCTGGAGGATCAGAGCAAATGACTACCCCCATAAACTTGAACGAACGTCGGCAATCCCGTGACGCGGAGACGGTGGCTTTCCATTCGCACCTCGACCTCATGCTGATGTGCACGGGTATCCTTACCGAATCCATTCAGGCCATGATGACGAAGGGTGCGACCAGGCGGAAAATCTTTCTGACCCTAAATCATGCCTGTCAGGAGCTGAGCGTTGCGCAAAACGAACCTGATGGAGGAACTGCCGCATGACCCGCGGAATCGAAGCGGCCTGCTGGGCCTCGGCAACCCGCGACGCCGAGGTCCGCCAAAGCAAAGCCGGTAATGAGTTCGGCATCGTCAATCTTGCCGTGAATGACGGCTCGACCGATGCCGACGGCAAGCCGGTGACGACGTTTGTGAAGACGCTCGCCTTCGGCCAGCATGATCGCCAGCGAAGCCATGCAGATCGGAGTCAGCATGAAGCCGCCGGCGCCCGAGCCGCTCCCCGTCCCGAAGACGAAACAGCGCAAACCCCGAAAAGCGAAACCTGCAGAGCCGAAGCAAACCACGGCGAAAGGCAAAAAAAGGACGCCCCTCCGAACTGCCGCGCAAGCTCCCGAATGGAAACCTTTATTGGGAAGGCATCAAGATTCGCCAGGAACCGCCCCCCGACTGGCAATCGCCGATCCGGCCCGATGAAAGCTTCGATCCAGCAGGCGGCGATAGCTTGGAGGATATCCTATGAGTGATTGCAGCATGGACCGCAATAAACGGCAATTACGATCCGCAAGACTGCCTGCATTGCAAGATCAATCGGCTGATGGATGAACACGCCAAGCGCAAGCACCTGGAAACCGGCGAGCGTGTCAATGTCGATGATCAGATCGATGACCTCATCGCCTGCACCGCCGAGCTGATCGCCTTTTATGGTGACGCCAAAACCCGCAAGCTCGTGGCAAAACGTGAGGCGCAAAAGCTCGTCGGCCGAGTCCGGCATTTCCGCGAGATCAGCCGCTATCCGGGAGGGCCAGGACAGGGTGAAATCAAGCCCAACCACCTGCTTTAAATGATTGAGCTATGCTAAATAACGGAAATTGCTTGCTTTTTTAGGAGGCATAAATGACCAAGAGCCAAGCCAAAAGAGGAAGGCCTAAGGGGGGCCAGGGGCAAGCCGCTCCCCGTGTCGGACACCTTGTTACACTGGGCGGCGTCCTCGCCGAAATGCGCGCGGTCTATCGCGAGGCCCGGCTCGGCAAGACGCCTCTCGATGAGGCGACTAAACTCACATACATCCTCAAGGAAATGCGCGCCGGCCTCGAAGCCATGGCAATTGAGGAGATCCAGCAGAAACTCCGCGAGCTCGACACCTGCGTAATTAACGGAGGGCGGCTCAATGGCCACCACCAAATCGAAGCTCGACCGACTGACCCACCAGATTGAGGCGCTGCAGGAAAAGCTCGATCCAGCGCCTCCAGCGCCGAGGGCTTACGCCCTTGTTTGCCCGCACACCTGGAACAAGGAACAGATCGAGGAAGTGCGTCAACGCAACTATGCCGAGGTCCCGGAAAATCGCAGAGCTATGTTTGAGCTCCTGATCCTGATTTGAACCAATCGGCAAGAGGGAAGTCATGGCAACGAGGAAAACTCAACTTGAGCGGCTCCACCAGCAATTCGACGAACTCCTCGACCGGCTGCGGGTGAGGACTGAAAGCCCGCCGAAGGTGTTCGAGCTGATCTGTGAGGAGGACTGGGACGACGACAGAATTAGGGTCGAGCTCACGGCAAAATACCCAGGCGAGTATCCGAGTGGGCCAAACGACAAAACCATCCTGTGGCGGATTGTGAGGCCGCCGGACTATGAGGCCGTTTGGTACGGGCGTTCGACCGCTAACAAGCCGGATCCGATCGCAAACGGGAGATTTCGCAATGGCGTCTAAGCAACAGCAGCTGGATCGGCTCCGCCATCGTGGCCTGCCCCTCATCGCGATACCAGCTCTTAAGTTAGTTGGCCACCGAACAGCTTGTTGGACCCTTGGGGATGAAACCGCTTTGTGGCACTTTCGGAGGTAGCGTCGTCGGCGCAGAGATCGGCCATGGTCGAGCTGAGATCGATGCCGACATATCGTGCGGAGTCCGGAAGATGATCTGACAGGAGCCGGGCGGCAAGTTTGCCGGTTCCGCAACCAATCTCGAAAACTGATTGCGCACTCTGAAATTCACCATGACGAATGAGTGCGTCAAGAGCGGCGTCCTCGTAGAAGCCTTGCTTATCTTGTTTGCTCCCAAACCGATCGTAAAACTGACGCAACTTTTCTTTGTTGAGTGTAACATGCATCAGCCCGGTTTCCGCTTCTGTGGACAAATGTGTTGCTCGCTGGAAGCATAGAGGATCACTTCGATGATGTCAGGTGCTGGCCGGTTCTGACCGTGGAGGTTGCTATGAGGGGGGCGGGGCCTCGCAAACTTGACCCGAGAACGGTTTGCGGAGCAAGCTGGGCAAGGCCAAGTCTGCGGCATCCGGCTTTGTCGTGAAGCATAGTTCACAAGCTCGTAGCCGGCCGGAGGGGCCTGCCAAGATCGATCAAAAATGGATCTTCATGAAAACTAGGAAGGCGCGGAAGACGATCTAAAATAAAGACGGCGCACTAAAGCCGCAGGCGGCCAGCATTCCGTAAAATTAAAAACCGACGCGCAGATAAAGGAGAGGCGGTGACGCGGCACGGTCGACGAGGCTGGAACAACAGAAAACACCGTCAAAAAAAGGGAGTTCTTAACATGAAACCGAAATTGTCAGACACGCTTCATCGCGCGACGCGCCCTGCCGCTCTGTTTGGTATGGCGGCTCTATTCGGTCTCGGGCTGGCCGCCGGTTCGGCCTCGGCCCAGGATGAATATCCGTGCAAGACGATCGAGGTCGTGACCCATGCTGGCGCTGGCGGCGGGACCGACATCACCACCCGTATGATGATGCTGCGTGCCCGCCGCGAACTTGGGGCCGACATGGTCGTCGTCAGCAAGAAAGGCGGCGGTGGCGCCACGGCAATGAACTATATCGCTAGCCGGGATCGCGATGGCTGCACCATCATGACTATCACACCCACGCATTTGTTAACCATCGCCCGCGGAAAGTCGCCGTTGAAGGTGGAGGACCTGGTTGGCCTGGCGAGGGCGACCGACGATCCGCAGATTCTGATGGTCAAGGGCGACAGCAAATACTCGTCAATTGACGACCTGCTCGCCGACGCCAAGGCGAATTCGCTCAAATTCGGCGGCACGCAGGTCGGCGCCATCGATCAGATCACGGCGTTTACATTTGCCAAGCGCGCCGGCATCCAGAACCCGAACTACATCCCCTTTGACGGCGGTGGAGCCATCATTACGGCTCTCATCGGCGGTGATGTCGAGGTTGGCGTGCTTAATCTGTCTGAGGCGGAGTCTCAGATTAGCGCTGGTGAAATTCGGCCGCTGCTGGTGCTCGCCAAGAAGCGGATGAAACCGCTTCCCGAAGTGCCGACCTCGGTGGAGAAGGGTATTGATGCTGAGTTCTCGACGGTTCGAGGATTTGTCGCCTTGAAGGATGTGCCCGAGGACCGGCTGAAAATGCTCGAAGCAAAACTCGTCAAAGCGATGCATCATAGCGTCTATATGGGCTATCTGAAGACTGCCGGCCTGGATGCCGACAGCATTGCCGGCGCAAAGGATTGGAATGCGCAAATTCAGCAGCTCTACAAAGATGGCGTCGCTGCCTTGAAGGATCTGGGGATGCTGAAATAAGCGATTGCTTTCAGGCTATTTAAAGGGCGAAGGCCCCTGATAAATGAGCAAGCCGCAAGAGGAACAGGCAGTTGAAGTGAACGGGGCAGAGCCGCCCCGTTCATTTATGCTGCGTGGTGACGATTTGGTTGGCGGGGTGATCCTTTTCTTCTGCGCCGCGACCTATGCGATCACGATGTATTTTGAGGAGGTTCCGGTGATGCTTTCTCAAGGCATTCAGCCTGCTGTGTTCCCGCGGCTGATGATTGCCGTCATCGCTATTTTGTCTTTGATCCTGATCGTCCAGGGCCGCCGAAAGCCTGCGACCGCGCGTAAACCGGTGCCGATCGTTGCGTTTGTCACGGCCGGTCTTCTTGCCGTTTTTGTTGCGGCAATCGACTGGGTCGGGGCAATGATCGCTATTTTCCTGTTTTGTCTTGTTCTGCCCGTGCTCTGGGGAGAGCGTCGCTATCTTTGGATTGCCGGTTTCGCCGTGCTGTTTCCCCTCAGTATCTTTATTCTGTTTTCGAAAATGCTGGAAGTCCGGTTCCCGCTTGGCATTTTGCAATCATTCGGATTTTGACCGGCCATGGACGCATTTATCTCCAGCCTGTCGATCCTTTTCGATCCTTATTTGTTGCTGGTCATTCTCGCCGGCACTGTTGGCGGTGTCCTCGTCGGCGTTCTGCCGGGGCTGAGTTCGACCATGGCGACAGCGCTTCTGTTGCCGTTCACCGTGACGATGGCACCCTTGCCCGCCATTGCCCTCTTGTCAGCGCTCTACTGTGCCGGCACCTATGGCGGCTCGATTACCGCCATTCTCATCAATGCGCCAGGAGCGCCGCCGGCGGCGGCGACGGCGCTCGACGGCTATCCCATGGCCTTGCGCGGCGAAGCCGGCCGCGCTCTGGGCATCGCCACGGTCGCTAGCACCATCGGCGGTATTTTCAGCGTTTTCGTGCTCATCGTCGCGGCGCCCCTTCTTGCCCGCGTCGCTTACAAGTTCGGCGCTCCGGAATATTTTGCTCTGGCCGTATTCGGGCTTTCCATGCTGGCCTCCATCAGCGGCAAATCATCGGTCAAGAACCTCATCGGCGGCGCTTTTGGCGTCCTTATCTCGACTATCGGCGTCGATTTCACCACCAGCGTCGAGCGCTTCACCTTTGGCCTTCCCGAGCTGACCGAAGGCATCCATTTTATCCCGGTCATGATCGGTCTATTTGGTGGTGCGGAATTGCTGGCCCAGGCCGCATCCCTGGACGTGGTCTACAAACGCATCGCCGCCGTCGCCATCCGCCTTCCATCGCGCGACGATTTCCGCAAGGTCCGCGGCGTTATCGCCCGGTCCTGCGGCATCGGCACCTTTATCGGCATCCTGCCAGCCGAGGGGGGCACGGTGGCGGCGATGATCGCCTACAACGAAGCCAAGCGTTGGTCCAAGGAAAGTGACAAATTCGGCCAGGGCGCCATTGAAGGCATTGCCGGACCGGAAGCCGCCAACAACGCGGCAACCGGCGGCGCAATGGTGCCAACCTTGGCGCTCGGCATCCCCGGCAGCGCGACGACGGCTGTTATCCTCGGTGCCCTGATGGTCCACGGGCTGCGCCCCGGACCCTATCTTTTCGCCGAACAGCCCCAGCTGCTTTATTCCATCTTCATCGCCATGCTGATCGCCAATGTCATGTTTCTGGGCCTAGGATTGGCCGGGGCCAAAGTGTTTGCCCGGGTCACCCTGATACCACGCACTTTCCTGTGGCCGGCGGTATTCGTGCTAGCGGTGGTGGGATCCTATGCTCTGGCCCAGAGCATGATCGACGTATGGATCATGCTGATTTTTGCGCTACTGGGATTCGTCTTTCGCCGATATGAGTTTTCGCCGGCGCCGATTATCATGGGACTGATCCTTGGCGAGCTGGTCGAAAATTCCCTCAAACAGTCGTTTTTGATCTTTGATCATAACTTGCTGCTCTTCTTCGAACGGCCGATTGCCGTGTTGTTTTTCGCCTTGACTTTGGCAGGACTGTTCGGACCGGTCTTTGTCGGAAAGCTGACAAAAAATTTCCGCAAACTCAGCCCGGCAACCCTGGACGAATGACGCCGTCTAATAGGGGGCAGCGCCAAGCGCGGCGGAGCTACAGTTTGGTAACGCCCGTTTCGAAACCTCGCGTTTGCACCCCGCCCTCGCTGAGTGTCTCAGGCGACTTGACGCGGCTGTCCTTTAGCGCCTCGTAATTCGGCAGGAAGCCGAGGCCGGGCGCGGCGGGAATCTTCACCATGTCATTTTCCGGGCCGGGCACGCCGTTGAAGAAATGCTGCCCGACCTGGTGCATGCCCCAGTGGAATTCCACGTACCCACCATTCATCAGTCCGGCCATTGAATGCATGTT
>Ga0315553_10004466_pt1 | contig 10529 bp, 7 predicted proteins | sample SalMarSW160140MG_FD_203099 | JGI IMG/M metagenome (GOLD analysis project Ga0315553, IMG submission 203099) | Salt marsh sediment microbial communities from the Plum Island Ecosystem LTER, Massachusetts, United States - Salt Marsh Sediment SW1601-40 ... | reverse complement strand
CAAGCGCATCTCGTAGACCGGTGGGTTGAAGCCATCTCAGCCTCAGGGCAACCGCTGATCGCTGCAAATCTGATACAAGGGCTGCGCCAAAGATCGAACGCGGATACCGATGTTGGCAAACAAAGCGAAAGAGCGCCACTGGGTCGAACAGGCCGCGAGGCATCTAGGGAGGGATTGGATTGTCCGATCAGAGCGCGAATCTCCCGATTTCATCGTTGGCGAAGGAACCCACCAATTCGGTCTCGAGGTGTCCGAGGTTTTTACCGGGACGCAATCGGACGCTGGTTCTGAGATGAGGCGACGTGAAGCGGCGAGCCAAACAAGGATCGACGCTCTCCGGAGAGCCTACCAAAGCCGAGTGCAGGCGCCCTTGAGGGTGCAATTTGTGGGCGACATCAACCCTGAAACCCTTGCATCAGTCGTTCCTCGGTTGCTTGCGGAGGACGTGGCTTCAAAGCCGCTTGGCTACCACTTTGTAATTGACTGGAAAAACGGACTACGCGTTCACGTCACGCGCGCGTTTCGCGACGAGTGGTTCTATGTGAACGACATGGCAGGGTTTGTGGATCGGAAGCCAATGCCGAAGCTGGAGGCGCGAGTCAGGCAGAAAGCGGCGAAGCTGCGGTCGTACAGAGAAAATGCGGGAGCCGACATTCGCCTGCTACTTGTCGCCAACAGATACCAAAACAGCGGGAAGCTTCTGTTGAACCAAGACGAACCTTCGCCTGACTTGTGCGGCTTTACGATTGTCTACTTTTTCTCATTCCCAGAATCGGTAGCAGTGTTCCAGTGATCCCGCTTCCCGCGCGCAAGCGCCAAAAGCAGCGCGGGCCGCGAGCTTTGGGCGGCAGTCGCGATTGCCGGGCGGCGGTCCTTCGTCCGCATCGCGGTCACCTGACTGCCTACTCCGCCGCTTCGGCGCCGGCCTCCCGCGGGTGCCGGTCCATCAGCGCCTTCAGATACTGCCCGGTGTAGGAGCGTTTCTGGGCCATGATCGCCTCCGGCGGCCCCGCCGCCACGATCTCGCCGCCCGCGTCGCCACCCTCCGGCCCCAGGTCGATGATCCAGTCTGCGGTCTTGATGACCTCCAGATTGTGCTCGATGACCACAACCGTGTTGCCGGTCTCGACCAGCTCGTGCAGCACCTCGAGCAGTTTCGCCACGTCGTGGAAATGCAGCCCCGTCGTCGGTTCGTCGAGCACGTAGAGCGTCCGCCCGGTGGCCCGCTTCGAGAGCTCCTTGGAGAGCTTCACCCGCTGCGCCTCGCCGCCGGAGAGCGTCGTCGCCGGCTGCCCGACATGGATGTAGCCCAGCCCCACCCGCTGCAGGGTCCTGAGCTTGTCGCGGATCGCCGGCACGGCGGCGAAAAACTCCACCCCCTCGTCGACGGTCATGTCCAAAACGTCCCAGATCGACTTGCCCTTGAAGGTCACCTCCAGCGTCTCGCGGTTGTAGCGGTGGCCCTTGCACACGTCGCACGTCACATAGACGTCGGGCAGGAAGTGCATCTCGATCTTGATGACCCCGTCTCCCTGGCACGCCTCGCAGCGCCCGCCCTTGACGTTGAACGAGAACCGTCCCGGCGTGTAGCCGCGCGCCTTCGCCTCCGGCAGCCCCGCGAACCACTCGCGCACCGGGGTGAAAGCGCCAGTATAGGTGGCCGGGTTCGAGCGCGGCGTGCGCCCGATCGGCGACTGGTCGATGTCGATCACCTTGTCGAGGAATTCCAGCCCCGTCAGCGCCTCGAAGGGCGCCGGATGCAGCCGCGCCCCGTTCAGCCGCCGCGCCACCGCGTTGTAGAGCGTATCGACAAGCAGCGTCGACTTGCCGCCGCCCGAAACCCCGGTCACCGCGATGAAGGTGCCCAGCGGAATGTCGACGTCGACATGCTTGAGGTTGTTGCCGGTCGCCCCGGACAGGCGCAGCCTTCGCGTCTTGGAGGCCTCCCGCCGTTCGGGCGGGTAGGGGATCGTCTTGCGGCCCGACAGATACTGGCCGGTCAGCGAGTCGGGGTCCTTGAGAATGTCCTCGGGCGTCCCCTGGGCGACGATCCGCCCGCCATGCACCCCGGCGCCGGGTCCGATGTCGACAACATGGTCGGCGCTCAGGATCGCCTCCTCGTCATGCTCGACGACGATCACCGTGTTGCCGAGGTCCCGCAGTCGCCTCAGCGTTTCGAGCAGGCGGGCATTGTCGCGCTGATGCAGCCCGATCGAAGGCTCGTCGAGCACATAGAGCACCCCGGTCAGCCCCGAGCCGATCTGCGAGGCCAGGCGAATGCGCTGGCTTTCGCCGCCGCTCAATGACGCCGAGCCGCGGCTGAGCGTCAGATAGTCCAGCCCCACATCGACAAGGAAGGTCAGCCTCTCGCGGATTTCCTTGAGCACCCGCTCGCCGATTTCGAGCTGCGTTTTCGTGAGCTGCTTGGGCAGCTTCTCGAACCAGTCCCGCGCCGCCCGGATCGATTTCTCCGACACCTCGCCGATATGCAGCCCGGCAATCTTGACCGCCAGCGCTTCCGGCTTCAGCCGATAGCCCGCGCAGGCCTCGCAGGGCGCCGAGATCATGTAGCGCTCGATCTCCTCGCGCATCCCCGACGACTCGGTCTCGTGATAGCGGCGCTCGAGATTGCCGACCACGCCCTCGAACGGCTTGGTGGTCTTGTAGGTTCTCAGCCCGTCGTCATAGATGAATTCGACCGGCACCGTGCCGGAGCCGAAAAGCACCGTCTGCCGCACCTCCTCCGGCAGCTCGCGCCACGGCGTGCCGGTGCTCGCCCCGTGATGGCGGGCCACCGCTTCGAGGGTCTGCATGTAGTAGGGCGCCGAGGTCTTCGACCAGGGCAGCACCGCCCCGTTGCGCAGCGACTTCGCATCGTCCGGCACCACCAGGTCGGGGTCGATCACCGATTTCGACCCCAGCCCGTCGCACACCGGGCAGGCGCCGAAGGGGTTGTTGAACGAAAACAGCCGCGGTTCGATCTCGGCGATCGTGAAGCCGGAGACCGGACAGGCGAATTTCTCCGAGAAGGTGATGCGGACCGGCTCGCCGGCTTCGGTCCGGTCGGCCATCTCGGCGATGGCGATGCCGTCCGCCAGCTTCAGCGCCGTCTCGAAACTGTCCGCCAGCCGCGTCTTGAGGTCCGGCCCGATCACCACCCGGTCGACCACGATCTCGATGTCGTGCTTGATCTGCTTGTCGAGCGCCGGGGTCTCCTCGATCTCGTAGAAGGTGCCGTCGATCTTGACCCGCTGAAAACCCTTCTTCATCAGCTCGGCCAATTCCCGCCGGTACTCGCCTTTGCGGCCGCGCACCAGCGGCGCCAGCAGGTACGCCCGGGTGCCCTCGGGCAGCTCCATGAGCTTGTCGACCATCTGCGTGACGGTCTGGCTCTCGATCGGCAGCCCGGTCGCCGGCGAATAGGGGATGCCCACGCGCGCGTAAAGGAGCCTGAGATAGTCGTAGATTTCGGTGACCGTCCCCACCGTCGAGCGCGGATTGCGCGAGGTCGATTTTTGCTCGATGGAGATCGCCGGCGACAGCCCTTCGATGTGCTCGACGTCGGGCTTCTGCATCATCTCCAGAAACTGCCGGGCGTAGGCGCTCAGGCTCTCGACATAGCGGCGCTGGCCCTCCGCATAGATCGTGTCGAACGCCAGCGACGACTTGCCCGAACCCGAAAGCCCGGTCATCACGATCAGCTTGTCGCGCGGCAGCGTAACGTCGATCGACTTCAGATTGTGTTCCTTGGCGCCCCTGATGACGATGTCGTGGTGGGGGCTCGCGGTCTTGGGCATCGGCGCGGCGGCTTTCGATTTCGGGTGCGCGGCACTCGCGGGAGCGCCCGGCCCCGCCAATTTAGGGACTGCATGGCGGCCCCGGTAGGGAGAACATACAAGGAACGACGGCGATTCTGTCAAGCGCTGCCGCCGGCCGGGCGCCGGGGCGAGGTGCCTCAGCCCAGCAGCAGGCCGCGCTCCTTGAGATAATCCCGCTCCGCTTCGCTTGCCAGCCGGCTGTCCCAGTCGGCCAGGAGCGAATTGCTGATCAGGAACCAGATTTGCGGGAAAAAGGCGATGAAGATGGTCGGCAGATAGCCCATCGGCAGCATCGGCGCCTCGTTGTGGGGCTGCTGATGCAGGTCCCAGAACGGACGCGTGGCGAACTTGTGGTGGTTGGAGTGCAGCGGCAGCTGGTAGAGCACCCCGTTCGAAACCCGCCGGTGACTGTCCCAGGAATGCCGCGCCTCGATGCGCTCGCCGGGAATGCGCACCAGCCCGTAATGCTCGATGTAGTTGACCATCTCCAGATAGATCTTGCCGACCAGGGCGGCGCCCATCGACCAGACGATGCCGATCGGCCCGGCGAACCAGACGAACATCGCGATCACCGACAGCGTCAGCAGCTGCCCCCGCCAGAACCGGTTGCGCCAGACCTGCCAGGGGGCAATCCCCTGCCGTTTCATCCGCGCGGCTTCGAACCGGCGCGCGGCGGCGACCTGCCCGGTGGCCGAGCGGACAATGAAGCGGCCGATATATTCGCCTCGCCGCGCCGTCGCCGGATCGGCTTCCGTGCCGACATTGCGGTGATGGCCGTAGACGTGCTCGATGGCGAAACCGGTGTCCCAGTTCAGCGCCAGCAGGCACCGCCCGAGGAACCTCGAGAACGGCCGGTCCAGGCGATGCACCAGCTCGTGCGCGACCACGAACCCGCCGACCCCGTAGAACATCCCCAGGCTCACCACGCCGCCGACCGCGTCGGTCCAGCCGGTGCCGGCGCGCGCCGCCGCCGGATCGAACCCCAGCCACCCCAGCGCCGGATCGAGAAATCCGATGCCGCCCGGTACCAGGGTGTTCAGAAGCGTCAGCGTCAGGACGAGGATCAGCGGCAGCGTCAGCCACAGCATCAGATCCATGTACCACACCGGCGGCATGTCTTCCCTGTCGCCGGCGTCCCCGACCCACTCCTCGACGAAGCCGACGAGAAAGAAGGTCATCAAAAGCCCGTACCACAGCCAGCCGCCGCCCCACGACATCGACACCATGCCGGTAACGATGAAGAGATTCATCAACGAAAACCGGACGGTATTCGCGGCCCGCCGGGCGAGCAGCGGGCGCCGGTTGGAACGGACGGGGGCTTCGGTCGCCATGGTCCTCGGATCGAGCTTGCGGATCGGTGCCTAGGTGACGCATCCGCCCGCCATTATCAAGTCCCGCAATTGTCCCGGCGGCCCCCGTGCCGGGCCCCGTCGCGGCGCTTGACAATGCGGGTGGGTCCATGGAACATAACACGAACATTGTGTCTGACCGCAATTCCGCTGTGGACGAGCCATGATCGCGCACGCCGACGGGCGGTATCGGGCTAGACTGCGGCAAATGGCGCCGGACGGTCGTATTCCGGCTCCCCACGACGACAAGGAGGCAGCGCGATGGCAGGCAGCGTCAACAAGGTTATCCTGATCGGCAATCTCGGCGCCGACCCGGAAGTCCGGCAGACCCAGGACGGGCGGCCGATCGTCAACATGCGGGTGGCCACCAGCGAATCCTGGCGCGACAAGACCTCCGGCGAGCGCCGCGAGCGCACCGAGTGGCACCGGGTGGTGATCTTTTCGGAAGGCCTCGCCAGGGTTGCCGAGCAGTATCTCAAGAAGGGCTCGAAGGTTTATCTCGAAGGCCAGCTGCAGACCCGCAAATGGCAGGATAATGACGGCAACGACCGCTACTCCACGGAGGTCGTGCTGCAGGGCTTCAACTCGGCCCTGACCATGCTCGACAGCCGCGCCGACGCCGAGGGCGGCTTTTCCGGTCCGCGCGATCAGGGACGACGTCCGGCCGCCGACGCACCGGCCTTCGAATCCGCCGAGGTCGATGACGACATCCCGTTCTAGACGCGGCGCCTGGCTCGTTTTGGCGGTCGCCCTTGCCGCGGCGGGAGCGACGTCGGCGCGGGCGGGGGAGGCGGACGTGCTGGCGGTCGAGGCGAGCGTGCAGCCCGACGGCACCTTTCGCTTCGATGTCACCATCGCGCACGCCGATGCCGGCTGGTCGCACTACGCCGACCGCTTCGAGATCCTCGATCCGGCCGGCAATGTCCTGGGCACCCGGGTTCTGCTGCATCCCCACGACGCCGAACAGCCCTTCACCCGCACTCTGACCGGCGTCGAAATTCCCGCTGGGCTGGTGGAAGTGGTCGTGCGCGCTCATGACAGCGTGCACGGGCTTGGCGGCATCGAGGTCCGCGTGCGAATCCGTTAGCGAACGGCGCCCCGGGCGCCGGGCGGATCGCCTGGCGGTCTAGACGCCCCTCAGCGCCGGGCGAAGGGCACGTCGGCGGTGGTGGTGTCGCCCTTGGATTTGTTGGTGATCGACATGCTCACATTGATCTCGTCGCCCGCCAGGTCGATCTGGGCCGAGATGTCGTAGGTCGCGTTGTCGTCACCCTTGTAGTCCTCGAGCGCGAAGGTCAGGTTCTCGCCGCTGCGCCGCCCGATCGCGATGCCGGAGAACTGGGTGTTCGAGCTCACGATCGCCTCATAACGCCGGTTTTCCTCGACATAGGCGATCGTGCCCAGCATGTTCAGCGTCGCCCCGGCGAGCGAGCACCTGCCATCCACGCCGATCTTGGTGGGCGCCGAATCCTGGACCGTCATCCGGCACAGGATCGTTTCGGTCTCGCCGCTGTCGCCCCACACGATCTCGCCGCGGCCCCGCCAGCCGCCCACATAGCCCTTGATCAGTGCCACGTCGTCCTCGGCGGCCATGATCGGCGCCGCCGGCGCCGCAATCGCCATCATCGCAAGTCCGGCCAGCGCCGCCGGTCGCACCCGGTTTACAACCCTCATGTGATCTCTCCCGCCATCAATCTGAACCACCGTCCCCGCGCGACGATCATTGCCGGCAGCACGAACAGGTCGCCCACCAGCGCCAGAATAAGAGTTAGCACAGTTAGCGTGCCGAAAAGGGCAACTTGTGGCAGCACCGAGAAAATCACCACCGCGCAGCCCGCGCACAGGATGACGGTTGTCGCCACCAGCGCCGGCCCCACCCGGTCCAGCGTCCGGTCGACGGCGTCCGCCGGGCTCAAACCGTCGTCGCGGGCCCGTCGGTAATGGGCCAGGAAGTGGATCGTGTCGTCCACCGCGATCCCGAACGCGATCGTCAGCGAGATCACGGTGGTGATCTGAAGCCCCGTCCCGGTCACCCACAAATAGAGCTCGGTTCCCAGAATCGGCAGGAAGTTGGGCACCACCGACACCGCCGCCACCTTCCACGAGCGGAAGGCCAGCCCGATCACCCCGATCGCCGCCACGATGGCCGTCGTCAGCCCCCATTGCAGCGAGCGGATCATGTCGACGCTCTCGAACGACGACAACACCCGGAATCCGGCCACCGTCGCCTCCGGAATCCCTGCCGCGGCGAGGTCGGCGCGGGTTTGCAGGACCTGCTCGCGAATGTCCTCGGCCGACGAGGCGGTGGGCGTGAAGGCGGTGATCAGCGCCTGCTTGTTGTCATCGGTGATGAACCGGCTTTTCAGATCGCCCACCGCGTCGAAGATCTGCTCGCGGGAAAACCCTGAATCCGAGTAGTGGGTGAAGCTGGCCCCGGAAATCACCTTGCCGGCGCCGAAATTCTTCTCCGCGATCTGGTGCACCGTCTCGATGGTGGCGAAATCCTCGTCGGTGACGTTTTCAACCGCGTCCTTGAGCGGCACCGAGATGTACACCGGCGACACCCCGCCGACGCCCTGGTCGATGTCCTCGGAGGTCTGCAACGCCTCGCTGTCGTCCGGCAGGAAGTCGCGGAACGAGAAGTTCGCCTTCAGCGTCAGGTGCGGGTAGAGCAGCAGCACCATCACGATCACGCCCGCCGGGGCCACCCAGCCGGCGATGTTGCGCGCCGAAAACCTGGCGATCGGGATGATCGCGCGGACCGCAACGCTGGGCGGTCTGTGGGTGTGGAAGCCGAGCCACAGCGCCACCATCAGCGCCAGCGGCAGGAAGGTGACCAGCGCCACGAACGCGATCACCACCGCCAGCGCCCCGGACGCCGCGAATTCCCAGATACCCTGGCCCTGCGTCAGCATCAGCGACAAAAAGGCGATCAGCGTCGTGATCGAGGTCAAGGCACACGCCGGGCTCACCCGCCGCACCGTCTCCTCGATGGCGACATGGGGGTCGTGCCCCTCCTGCCACATCCTGAGCCAGTAGAAGCAGAAATAGAGGCTCTCCGCGAAGGCGATCACCAGCACCAGCGCGGTCACGATGTTGGTCAGGAAGGTGAACGAGCCGAACAGCATCAACACCCCGCCGATCACCCACACCACCGATACCGCCGGCGTCAGGGTCGCGATCACCGCCGCCCAGAACGACCGGAACACCAGCAGCGCGGTGATGAACCCGAGCACCATCCCCATCGAGGTGAACTTGATCTGGTCGTTCAGGCTCGCGTCCAGCAGCTCCTTGGCCCATATCGGCGGCCCGGTGATCTCGATCGTGAACTTGTCGCTCTGGTAGAAGGGATCGGAAATCAGCGCCTCGAGACTGACCGTCATCGCGTCTTCGGAGCGGCTGACCACGATGTCGGAGCCGGGGAACATGATCATCACCATCCCCGTGAGATCCTCGAGGATGAGATTCTGCATGATCGGATCGGTCTGCCTGAGCTCGACAAGCGCCGCCCGAACTTCCTCTTCGCTCTGCATGTTCTCGGGCACCGCCGGCACCGTCACCCCCGGGGTGTCGGTGGGCTTGCGCAGCGAGAAGGGCGACAGCGTGCCGACCGCGAATTCGTTGAGTTCGAGGTCGAACGCCAGCTCGCGCAGCTTCTCGATGACGTCCGGGTCGGTCAGGTGCTCGGAGCGCACCAGCAGATAGGAGTCGTTCTCGAAGGTGCCGAAGGTGTCGCGCAGCCTGACGTAGTTCTCGTAGTCGGGACCCGAGCCCGAATAGATTCGCAGCAGGTCGCCGTCGGTCGACATGTTCGGCAGCTGCGAGAGTGAAACGGCCGTGATCGCGAGCACGACCGCAGCCATCGCTCTGGGGTGCTTCAGGGTCAGCAGCCCGAGCCGCTCCAGGCCGAATCCGATGGACAAATTCTCGCTCCGCTGTGCGCTTGCGAACCGCTGCAATACCCGTTCGCCGAGGCCCATGCAAGCCTGCGGGAACGCCGTCCGCCGATTTCCCCGGGGGCCGTTTCACGGGCCCTGGACGGGTCCGTTCGAGGGCGCCGCCGGGCCCCGAATCGGCCCCGCGCGGCGACCCTGCGACGCGCCGCCGAACCGCCCCCGGCGCCCCGATCGCACCGCCCCGCGCCCGCGCTTTGGCCCGGCGCCGTGCGCCCCACCGCACCCCTGCGCCCAACTCATTGATCTCATTCGCGAAATTGGCGGTGGATGAAGCGGTTTTCGGGTTCCAAACTGGCCCCGCCGAGTGGCAATAACTGTCTGTATCGCCTATATTAATCGCGTCTCGAACCAGCTCCCGGACCGCCCGTGACCGACACCCCCGCCGACCTGCCGCCGTCGGACATTTCCCCGATCTCGATCACCGAGGAAATGCGCCGTTCCTACCTCGATTACGCGATGAGCGTGATCGTGCAGCGGGCCTTGCCCGACGTCCGCGACGGGCTCAAGCCCGTACACCGGCGCATCCTGCACTCGATGAACGAAAACGGCTACGAGTGGAACCGGCCCTACCGCAAGTCGGCCCGTGTCGTCGGCGACGTCATCGGCAAGTACCATCCCCATGGCGAAGGCGCGGTCTACATGTCGCTGGTGCGCATGGCGCAGGAATTCTCCATGCGCGTGCCGCTGATCGACGGCCAGGGCAATTTCGGGTCGGTCGACGGCGATATGCCCGCCGCCATGCGCTACACCGAGGTGCGCATGGCCCGCGTCGCCTCGACCCTGCTCGAGGACATCGACAAACACACTGTCGATTTCAGGGACAACTACGACGGCTCCGAACGCGAGCCTGTCGTGTTGCCGGCCCGCTTCCCGAATATCCTGGTCAACGGCGCCGGCGGCATCGCGGTGGGCATGGCCACCAACATCCCGTCCCACAATCTGCGCGAGGTCGTCGAAGCCACCATCGCGGTCCTGGACAACCCCGACACCACGATCGACGAGCTCATCGAGATCATGCCCGGCCCGGACTTCCCGACTGCCGGCATCATCCTGGGGCGCACCGGCATCCGGTCCGCTTACGAGACCGGGCGCGGCTCGGTCCTCATGCGCGGCCGGGTCAGGGTCGAGGAGTTCCGCAAGGACCGGGAAGCTCTGATCATCACCGAAATCCCCTATCAGGTGAACAAGGCCGCGATGATCGAGAAGATCGCCGAACTGGTGCGCGACAAGCGCATCGAGGGCATCTCCGACATCCGCGATGAATCCGACCGCGACGGCATGCGGGTGGTGATCGAGCTCAGGCGCGACGCCATCGCCGAGGTCGTCCTCAACCAGCTGTATCGCTTCTCTCCGCTGCAGTCGTCCTTCGGCTGCAACCTGGTGGCGCTCAACGGCGGCAAGCCCCA
>Ga0315553_10004465_pt1 | contig 10531 bp, 8 predicted proteins | sample SalMarSW160140MG_FD_203099 | JGI IMG/M metagenome (GOLD analysis project Ga0315553, IMG submission 203099) | Salt marsh sediment microbial communities from the Plum Island Ecosystem LTER, Massachusetts, United States - Salt Marsh Sediment SW1601-40 ... | reverse complement strand
ACGCAGCCTCTGGCAAATACCAGATTGGTGTACTTGACGACCAGAAACTCTATTGCTATATGAACCAGGTAAATGAGGCAACGGTGTTGTCATTGAGCGGCGACATTACAGATGCTTCCATAGCTGCAATTAAAAAACGTGAATCTGCCTGCACTGCAGGTCCATTGAAAGATTCTATAAGCAAACTCTCACCAACTACAAGCAAGCTGGTTCTTATTAATATTGGCGGAGCTGTTCGCGTAGCTACTCCTGCGATAATTGAGCCTTTTGTGGAGGATTCACAACGTGATAGTCTCCAGCAGGCTCTCACTCAGCTCGCTGAGGCCAGCGACCAAACGATGATTGAGCTTTGCACCGATGAACAACTTAATAACTTTACCCTGCGCTCGGCTATAAGTGGCCTACCACCTGTGAACCAGGTTTTTGGACCAGCTATGGAAATTTCACAAATCTTAGGTCAAGCCAAAGCTGAAGCCGGAGGCTGGGGAAGAAAACCGGTAGCTGCCGCCAATATCAAAGAGGCCAGTCAGGCTCCGGTGATAGACGCAACAGCAGAAGACCTCTGGTCTACCGCTAAGAAGTATAAGCTCGAAAACGTGATATATTCACCTATCTCATCCAATGAGGACTTCTCAGCTTACTACAAGGTTATGTGGGACAAAGACAATCTGTACATGCTGGTTGATGTGACTGATGATGAACTTACGAACGACTCGGGCCCAGAGCAGTGGTACCTAGATGACTGTATCGAGGTTTTTATCGATGCTGACAATAGTAAGTCGGACGACTTTGACGAGAATGACTACCAATATCACTTCGACTGGGACCAAAGCAATCCTGCGATGGATGAGGAAGAGCACGGCAAGACGGAGGATGTCGACTTTGCCATGGTAACAACAGAAAAAGGATATCGTACTGAGATCAAGTTTCCATGGTCAACCTTGGGAACAAAACCGTTCGCAGGGGCATCAATAGGTTTAGAAGTTCATGTCAATGATGACGATGGAGGTGACCGAACCAAGCTGGCCTGGAAAGGCACAAAAGATGTCGCCTATGGAGACCCGCAAACCTGGGGGACAGCCGAGTTAGCGGGTCTTGTAGGCTGGTGGAAGTTTGATGAGGAAGAAGGGTCCACAGCTGCTGATAGTTCCGGAAATGGCAATAAAGGCACGTTAAAGGGCGACCCTGTATGGCAGCCTTCTGCCGGTATGCTCGACGGCGCACTTTTATTTGATGGTGATGGTGATTGTGTCCAGATTGAAAATGAGTCGAGCTTCGATGTCACCAGCCAGATTACAATATCTGCGTGGGTTAATATTTCTTCTGTTCCTGCAGAATGGACAGCTATTGTTACAAAGGGAGACTCTGCGTGGAGGCTTTCCACTGAATCTGCAGAAAACGGTTTTCACTTTGCTATTGGTGGCGATACCTTGCTCAATGGACAGAGAAGAGTTGGCGCAAACGAATGGCATCACGTTGTTGGAGTATATGATGGTGAGCAAATGCTCATCTATATAGATGGCAAGCTTGATGTGTCAAGGCCATGGGATGGTGGTATCGAGAGCAATGACTATCCTGTTTGTATTGGCGAAAATGCCGAACAAACAGGACGTTTCTGGCATGGCCTCATCGATGATGTTCGGATTTACAACTACGCTCTTGCTAAAGCAGAGGTTGAAGCAATTTACAATGAAGGTGAACAAAAATAGCAGATGACAGTAAAAGGCAAAACAGGTGCCGGTTATGATCAGATGCGGTGGGTAGTATTGCTGCTCGGGATAGCGGTGATACTGCCCACCGTGTGTTTGCTTTGGTTTATGAGCCAGGCGGTTAAAAACGAACGTTTGGCGGTTAAGCAAAAACTAACCGATGTTTACGAACAGCGGATAGAGAAACTAAGCAGTAGAGTTAATGAGCTTTGGTCGTCCCGAGTAGATGTGCTCGAACAGCAGGCGGCAATAGATCGTCAGTCTGTTGAAATGTTTGGGCTGCTTGTCGGGCGGGAAGATGGGACCGGTGGCTCAAAGATATGTGATTCGATTATTATCTTCGATAGTAACAGAAAGCTGATTTATCCGGTAACTGGGGATGGCGAACGTTCGGACGAAGTTTCGGAGGAATTCAACAAGGCGTGGGATGTTGAATTTGTTCAAGAGGATCTTGGCAGAGCAATAGAATTGTATAAGCAAATCGCCGACTCTCACTACGGTGATTATCTTCATTACTCTGCTTTAATAGGCGAAGTTCGTTGCTTAAGAAAGTTGGGAGAAATTGAAAAGGCCATTTCTCTGTGCCGGAAGATAGCTTATGGGCAGAATCCAGAAGATATAAGGCCGTCTTTCGTATCCCTGATCGCCCGAGCAAGAATCTTACTTGTAGAGATGAAGAGTGAAACCGCAGGTGGCCTCGAGCGGTCCGATTTGCGCAATTTAATAGGTTCTGCTGTCAATTATGCTCCCCGTAATAGTTACATTTTTTTGCCGATGACTTCGCAGACAAGAAATTTTCTTTTGCGTAAAGCACTTGAGATTGTTGAACAAAGCGAGTGGGCTGAAGAGCTTAAATCGGAAGTATCGAGAGCGCAAGAGTTGTTTCTGGCCGAAGAACTGGCTGCCACTGTTCTTGAGAGGTATTATACCGGGTCGGTTTCGCAACCGTGGTCTGAAGATGATGCACTTAAAATGGTATCATTACTGCGTGTGGCGCTGGACACAACCGAAGAAGTTGGGTGGAACTGGGCGGAACAACTGAAACGGCAAATATCTGCTATATTAGAGTTGTCTGAAGCCGGAAAAGGAACTGCTACCGGATTCGACCGGCCTGCATTTACCATGCCATTTGATTCCTGGCCCGAAGACAGCCTACGCAGGCTGGAATTACCACAAGAAGTCTATGGGATGTATCACAACTTCGGTGACAGGACATACTTATTGTTACAGAAAGCAGAAAAGTTCGATTCTGACTTCGATTTAGGTGGAGATGTTTTCGAAGAGTCTGACATTTCTTACAGAATAATAGACAATTTTGGGATGTATGCCTGCGGTTTGGAAAATCCGGAAAAAACAGCTTTTCTGAAAGCGCCGCTGGGAAAGTTTTTTCCAAGTTGGCAAATTGAAGTTCATTTTAAGGATATTGATATATTTGAAAGGATGGCTGGCAAACAAGCTGTTTTGTATATGTGGACCGGATTGCTTGCTATCGCGGTAATTGCTGCAGCAGGATTGATGGCTGGGAGGGTTGTAGGAAGACAAATAAAGACAAATAAATTGAAAAACGATTTTATTGCTACTGTTTCACACGAACTGAAAACGCCATTGGCCTCAATGCGTGTATTAGTAGATACCCTTTTAGAAGGCAACTATAAGGACCAGAAACAAGTCACTGAATACCTGCAGTTGACTTCGAAAGAAAACGAAAGACTTAGCAGGTTGATTGATAATTTCCTCAGCTTTTCAAGGATGGAACGGAACAAGCAGGCTTTCAAGATGGTCAGGACAAGCCCGGCTGAAATTGCCCATGCCGCCATGGAGGCGGTTAAGACTAAATTTGGCCGGGGCCAATGTGAGTTTGAGGTAAATATCGGCCAAGATTTACCGGATGTTTTCGCTGACCATGATGCAATGGTTACGGTGCTTGTGAATCTACTGGACAATGCATACAAGTATTCTTATGATGATAAGAAAATTGAGATGAACGCTTTTAGCAAAGATGATTCGGTTTATTTTTGTGTTTGCGATAAAGGCATAGGTATGTCGCGCCGAGCCGCCAGAAGGATATTTAAGAGGTTCTACCGGGCGGATCAAAGTCTTGCCCGGCACACCGAAGGCTGTGGATTGGGTCTTAGTATCGCTAAATTCATCGTTGATGCCCATAAAGGTACAATTTCCGTTGACAGTAGACTTGGCGAAGGAAGCACCTTCACAGTGAGATTGCCAGCTTGCAGTTAAGCCCAAACGGAAAAGGTTTACTTAATGAAAAATGTGCTGATTATTGAAGACAATTCTACCATGTTGCGGGGCTTGAAGGATAACTTCGAGTTGAAGGGCTATCGTGTCAATACCGCCCAGGATGGTGAACAGGGTCTCGATGCAGCATTGGCCGAAGACCCTGACCTGATTATACTCGATATTATATTGCCAAAAATCAACGGTTATGAAGTATGCAGCCAGATTCGTAAAAAGAATCTCGATATGCCCATAATCATGATTACTGCCAAGGACCAGGAATCCGACGTTATATTTGGACTCAATCTTGGAGCGGATGACTACGTGACCAAGCCGTTCAGTATAAAAGAGCTATTGGCCCGGGCCGAAGCGTTTATGCGACGCAGAACAACAAAGGAGCCTGCTGTTTATGAATTTGGCAGTTGTCAGCTTGATATTGCGGCAGGTACTCTCACACGCGATGGCAGGGAAGTTAAACTTACCCCTGGGGAATTTAAGATGCTGCATTTGTTCCTTAGAAGGGCCGGATGCACCCTGACATGCGACGAAATACGCAACACCGTCTGGGGTTATTCCCACTTTATTACTTTACATGACATTAAAAATACCGTCACTACACTGAGGAACAAAGTTGAGCCTGACCCGAATAATCCGACTTTTATTCACACCGTAGAAGTAATTGGTTACAAATTTGAACTACCAGAACCTGATGGAAACCATACTGATAGTTGAAGATGATGCTACAATGCTGCGGGGCTTGAAGGACAACTTCGAGTTCAAAGGTTACCATGTGGTAACTGCAGCTGATGGTGAGGAGGGTTTAAATGCCGCTCTTGATAAAAAGCCTGACCTGATTGTTCTCGATATTATGCTGCCGAAGATAAATGGCTATGAAATATGCAGACTAATCCGCAAGGAAAACCTTGAAATGCCTATAATAATGCTGACTGCCAAGGGTGAGGAGTCGGATATTATACTTGGTCTGAATCTTGGCGCCGACGATTATGTAACAAAGCCGTTCAGTATAAAGGAACTTCTTGCCCGTGCAGCGGCATTACTGAGACGAAGCAAACAAGCCAAACAGGACATTTACGAATTTGCCGATTGCAGGATCGATATCCCAGCCAGAAAGCTGACACGCCAAGGAATCGAAATTAAACTCTCACCGAAAGAGTTTAAGCTGTTGGAGCTTTTTGTCACGAGGCCCGGACGGGCGCTTACGCGTGATGAAATTCTCAATAGAGTCTGGGGTTACGATTCATTTACGGGACATCGGAGCATCGACCGGTTTGTCAATACGTTGAGAAACAAAATAGAACCTGACCCACACAATCCGATTCTTATCCACACTATAAGGGAAATCGGCTACAAGTTCGAGCTTAGTGAGCAGGTATAAGTCAAAAATATCTGATAAGCATGAATTCTGCTGATTATGTCGAGACAAAAAATTTGACGAAGGTCTACTCATCCGGCAGGGTTCCGGTTGCTGCTCTGAAGGATGTGACTTTATCTGTCAAAGAAGGGGAATTTGTAGGGGTAACAGGGCCTTCCGGTTCGGGCAAATCCACTTTGATGAATCTCCTGGGCGGGTTGGACAGGCCCTCTTCAGGAAGTATCAAAGTCGAGGGCAAATTCATCTCTGAATTGGACAAGGAGCAGCTTGCTTTTTACCGGCGATACCAGGTCGGCATGGTCTTCCAGTCATTTAACATTATTTCCTCTTACACCGCTCTCGAAAACGTGGCTTTTCCATTACTTTTTGTCGGCGTGGCTAAAAAGCAAAGATACCGCCTGGCGGAGGAAATGTTGAGAATAGTGGGTCTATATCCCAGGAAGGACCACCGACCATCTGAGCTTTCCGGCGGGGAACAGCAAAGAGTGGCCATCGCCCGTGCCCTTATCAATCAGCCAAAAATCCTGCTTGTAGATGAACCGACCGGCACCTGGACAGCAAAACTTCAAGCCAGATTGTACAGACACTGTCAGACTTGAACAAAAATCAGGGCTTAACTGTGTTGATGATATCTCATGAGGAGTCTCTGCTGGCCGAGTTCACTGATAATATTATCCGTCTCCGGGACGGAGAAGTTATTGAACGGGAAAAAATTAAGTAAACTGCCGATGAGAATCTATGATTACATCGAACAATCTTTTTCCAATCTGCGGAAGAAGAAGCTGCGTACGTTCCTGACTACGTTTGGAGTAGTAATAGGAATAGGGGCTCTCGTTTCCATGATCGCTTTCGGAAAGGGGATACAGAAGAGTTTCACAGACACTTTTTATGAGCTGGGGCTTTTTAACTACGTTGGTGTTTACCCTCGCTCCAAAAGCAGTCAGTACTCTGAAGATCCCAATACACAGCAAGAGACTGGCCAGCAGACCCATCTCCTTGATGACGAAATGATCCGGGAAATTAGTAAAATAGAAGGTGTGGAGTGGGCTTTTCCCGAGGTTCGTTTTCCTGCCATGGTTCGATTCGGAGACGAGGAGGAGTTCAGCCTGGTCCAGGCCCTGCCGGCCAATATATGTCAAGCCGGATATTTGAAACTGCGAGCAGGGGCGTTCTACGCGTCCGATGATGAGAATTCTCTAATCGTAAGTGATTCTCTGCTGCATCGTATAAATGTAAAGGAGCCGGAAACCATAATCGGCAAAGAGATAAAGGTTTCCACTCTGGCAATTGATTTTAGCCTCTCAAACATCTCAAACATTATATCCTTCTTCCTGGGCACAGGGCTGCCATTTTCCAACCAAAGCTATACCTTTAAGATTGTGGGCGTGACTGAAGGAATGGGAATGGGCGGCCAGATTCCCATTCGAAGTGACGTTATTATTCCTAGCGGCACATCCGACGGAATGAAGAAAATATCGTTCACCAGTCTCTGGGATTTTTTTCGGCCACAGCAGGCACAGGGTTATTCCGCGGTTGGCGTCAAACTGACTTCGCCCAAATATGTTGAGCCGGTGAAGGCGCAGATGGAAGAATTGGGTTTTGAAACATTTGCGTTTGCAGACCAGTTCGAAGAGGTCAAAACCGCATTTATTTTTATGGATATGTTTCTATTTGCCGTTGGGATGATAGCCATCGTTGTGGCGTCATTGGGAATCGTCAACACCATGGTGATATCTATTCTGGAAAGATACAAGGAAATTGGAATAATGAAGGCTGTCGGGGCCCGCGATAGAGATGTGAAAAATATATTTCTCTTCGAGTCTGGAGTAATAGGTTTTTTAGGGGGTGTCTTTGGGCTTGCTCTGGGATGGGTGGTAAGTATGCTCATAAATCTAATTCTCAATATCTTTTTGACCAGACAGGGATTGCCCTACATGAATTACTTCAACTTTCCCTGGTGGCTTTGTCTGGGGGCGGTTGTCTTTTCTATACTGGTCAGCCTAACCGCCGGCATCTATCCCACGCTGCGAGCAGCCCGAGTCGATCCTGTTGTGGCACTCCGGCATGATTGACTTCGTCCGCTTTAGGGTCATTATCATTATTTGATTTTGATTTATGATTGACCCGCAAACAAAAGAAGCATATCTATTGGTACTGATATGGTGGTCATCTGTTACTCAGGAGGATTCCCGTTTTCGGAGCTTATTGCGAGATTAGGTCTTTGTTGCGTTTATTGCGTCGGAAAGTCTTAGTGTTCCTTCGTATAGGCTCCTGCCGATTATTGCTGCTTCGGCCCCCAGTTTGACCAGTTTTTTAATATCTTCGATACTATTTACACCCCCGGAAGCGACAACGGGCAGATCCACAATTTCTATAAGTGCCTTGGTTCTTTCGAAGTTCGGCCCAGTCATCATGCCGTCTTTGGTGATATCGGTATATATTATTGCCGCCAGAGGTAGCTTTGCTGCTTCGGTCACGAATTCCAGCAGTTGCTGTGGACTGTCCTGCGTCCAGCCGTGAGTAGCGACCGTTGAGCCTTTTGCGTCGAGGCCGAGCACGATTTTGCCGCTGAACTTTTCCGCCATCTGGCTAAACCATGCGAAGTCACTCACCGCCTTGGTACCGATTATTGCCCGTTCGACCCCTATATCAAATAATTGCTTTATAGCCGCTTCGTCGCGCAGTCCGCCACCGACTTCGATTTTAAATTTTTCCAAGGCCGCTATAGCTGATATTGCATCGGTATTGGCCGGCCTGCCGACTTTGGCGCCATCCAAATCGACAATATGCAGCCATTTTGCTCCTTCTGAGCTAAAGTCTTCAGCCTGCCTGACAGGGTCGTTCTGATAGTTTATCTGTCGGTCGTACTGGCCCTGTATGAGTCTGACACATTTGCCTCCAAGTAAGTCAATTGCCGGTATGACATACATTTATAAGCCCCTTAAACCTTCAAGCCCTTCACGATTCTTATTTTAGCAAATATTGGCTGGATGTTATCTTGGTGGCAGGATTTTGTCAATTGTTGGCTATTATCCCGTAGCATTGTCGCTTCAGATATGTCAGTTTGGGGGTTGATGGGCACTTCAAGGTCGAAAATGATACCCATGTGCCATTATTCTCGTTTGAGACAATCGTTTACTTGACAAGCTCAGCGAGGGCTTTGTATAATCGTAAAAAAGGCAATTAGAAAACCGAATGTAGCGAGAGAGCAATGCGTTTGATCGTAAAGGAAAAGGACAACCATGCCAAAGAGTTTCAATTCAGCGAGGGGCCTATTTCCATCGGCAGGGCGCCCGGGAACCATGTTCTTTTGCCTGATAGAACAGTATCAAAACAGCATGCCGTAATTTTTGTTTCCGACGATGGGAAATGGATGGTCGGAGATCTGAATTCAGCCAACAAAACTTATTTGAACGGTGAGGCAGTACGCAAGGCTGAAATAAAAACCGGCGATAGTATTGGTATAACAGATTTTACTATTGAAATTGACCTCGAGGACCAGGTCGGTGTTGGAGAAAAAGAAGAAGAACTGGACGACACACTTAATTTGGAAGCGTCACTGGCGACACCTCCTCATGAAATTGTAGTAAGAAAACCGGATGCCGGGCACGCCCCCGCTATGAGGCTGGCGGCAAAAAGGCTGACAGATTTTTCGCAGGCTACCGCTACAATAGCTGAGATCAACAGTATTGAAGATTTACTACTGACCCTATTGAATATCATAGTAAGGCAGTTTAGTGCGTATCATGCCTGGTGTGCTTTGAGAGAGCAGCCCAGCGGCCCAATGGCTTACCACGCAGGCAAGAGGCGCGACGGCAAAGCGGTCGAATTGGACCAGATACAACTTAAGGATAAAATTGACCAGGCAGTTGAAAGAGGTCAGTCCCTGGTCCTGCCCCGAGTTTCAGCTCAGATTGAAGACAAGGAGAGAATACGCTCCGCGATGATCGCATCTATTATGAGCCCTGCTGGTTGCTTCGGTGTATTGTATGTTGATAATGCTATGGTGCAGGAACACTATAGCCTCAGCGACTTGGACTATTTGATGTTGCTTGCGATACACACAGCCGCGGTACTAAAAGGGCTTATAAAGCCCTGAGCAATACCTTTTCGGGATGTTTCTTAGCATAGGCATCCTTTTCGCCTCAAGTACCTGCACCAATCCCCTGTTGTCTTTGAAATCAGCCAGGATTTTTTGCTTTTAGCGCTTGAAAAGATGATGGTTTGTCGTTTACACTTTGCTATGTCGACAGCCCTGCTTTTGATGTGGGTGTATTTTGCTTAACTGCCTATATTGCAGAAGGTTAGCCTGTCGCGCAATCATGAAATATCTATGTTGGTAATCAAAACAGCCGGATAATCAATCATTTGTGAGGGACAAGAGCAAAGCGCAGATAAGAAGCTGAGATTCGAGAGGTAAGGAGGCCTGAAAAAAGTGAATTGCACTAAAGAAATTGAGAAGGCATACGAGCTGGCGGGGAACCGTTACGCAAAACTGGGTGTTGATACAGATAAGGCGATGAACCGGCTGAGCAGGATAGCAATATCAATGCACTGCTGGCAGGGAGATGACGTCGGAGGATTCGAAACCAGTGAAGGTCTTAGCGATGGAGGCTTAATCGCAACAGGGGCATATCCTGGCAAAGCCCGGACAGCTGATGAATTGCGGGCAGATTTGGAAATGGCGATGAGTCTTATACCCGGGAGACATCGGCTGAATCTGCATGCAATATACGCGGAGACAGGCGGCAAAAAGATTGAGCGAAACGAGCTTGGGCCGGAGCATTTTGCAGCGTGGTTCGACTGGGCAAAGACAAACGGCCTGGGTATGGATTTCAATGGGACGTTTTTCTCGCACCCAAAAGCCGAAAGCGGCTTTACACTCTCCAGCGCCGATGAAGGAATACGCAGTTTTTGGGTTGAGCATGGCATAGCTTGTCGGAAAATCGGTGCTGCAATGGGAAAGCACTTGGGCACAGCCTGTGTGACAAACCTCTGGATTCCGGATGGATATAAGGATTTTCCAGTGGACCGAAAGACACCGCGCGAACGATTGAAAAAATCGCTCGATGAGATATTCGCTGAGAAGATAGATCGAAAGCTGCTTTTGGATTCGGTGGAAAGTAAACTCTTCGGTATCGGCTCGGAAACTTACGTTGTTGGCTCACATGAGTTCTATCTGAGCTATGCCCTC
>Ga0315553_10004463_pt1 | contig 10536 bp, 7 predicted proteins | sample SalMarSW160140MG_FD_203099 | JGI IMG/M metagenome (GOLD analysis project Ga0315553, IMG submission 203099) | Salt marsh sediment microbial communities from the Plum Island Ecosystem LTER, Massachusetts, United States - Salt Marsh Sediment SW1601-40 ... | reverse complement strand
TGCGGCTGTGCGGCTCCGGATGAGAAAATCACCGGAGAAACAGCTTCCCAGGTGCTCGGCGTTCTGCAAGAGGAAGCACCGGCGTTCCTGGTCGGTGCCGATCCACTCCTTTTAACGAAGCTCCTGGAATCGATCCGTGCTCCCCTGGCGGCCAACCCTTCAGCCCGAGCCGCCGTGGATATGGCTCTCTACGATATCCTGGGGAAGGTGGCGGGACTGCCGCTCTGGCAGATCCTCGGAGGCTATCGGGAATCGATACGAACCAGCATCACCGTCGGTATCCAAGCAGTTGACGCTACGGTAGCCAAGGCGCGGGAATTGATCGGACGGGGATTCACCAGCCTGAAGATCAAAGGGGGTGTGAGCCTCGAGGAGGACGTCGAGCGGGTTCTCAAGGTCCGGGAAGCGGTGGGTCCCGAAATCGAGCTTCGTTTCGATGCCAACCAGGGTTTCACGGTGGAACAATCCATCTCCTTTGTGGAGGCCACCGCCTCCGCGCAGTTGGAGCTCCTGGAGCAGCCCGTTGCCCGCGCTCAGCTGGAAGCCCTGGAAAAAGTCACCCGCGGGGTTTCGATTCCCGTGATGGCCGATGAGAGCCTGATGAGCCTGCGGGACGCCTTTCGCCTGGCCAGGGGCGAGATGGTGGACATGGTGAACATCAAATTGATGAAGGTCGGCGGCATCTCCGACGCCCTGCAGATCAACTCCGTAGCCCTGTCAGCGGGATTGGAGAGCATGGTCGGCTGCATGGATGAAGCCGGCTTGGCCATCGCCGCGGGGCTGCACTTCGCTCTGTCCCGGCCGAACGTCTACTACGCCGACCTGGACGGACACCTCGATCTTCTAAACGATCCTACCCGGGACGCGGTCATCCTGCGGAACGGCATTCTCTACCCGACGGGGAAACCGGGCATCGGTTTCGATATCCCGGAAGCGTGATTCCGGGGGGTCGTTTCGCTGCAACTCTCTATACCGCGAGCAGAATAGGACAAAACAGGCCGCCCTGGTCCGGGCGGCCTGTCGGAGAAAGCGGATTTAGTCGAGTGGGTCGGGTATCGGCTAGAAGAGCAGAGAGATCTTCGCACCCACGTAGGGGGCGATAGCAATTCCCTCGGTGGTGAGATCAGGCAACATCAACCCGATGACACCGCCCCCGATGCGGAAGCGGCGTTCTTTGCCGAGGCCGATCCAGACCGACAGATCGGGGAGCAGGACTTTTCCCCACTGGATGTCGTTATATAAACCGAAGACCGCAAAAATCAGGCCCCCCAATTGTGCCTGGATGAACACAGGATCGAAGGCGAGTTCGGCCATAAGATTGGGCCAAAGCACACTCTCGAGGATGAAGGTGAAAACACGTAGGCCCGGAGCAAGCCTTAAAGGCCCGAGCTCGAACTGGTAGTAGAAGCTCGCTTCGGGAAAGGGGAGGATGTGGTGTTTAAGAAAATCCCCTACTTCGTTGCTCGTCTGTATTTCGCCGTTGCCAATTACTCCCAAGGTCATCGGGACGTCGAATCCCAGGTCGATGCGAAACTGACTGAAGGCCGGAACTGCGAGAACTGCAACAAAGGCTACAAGCAGAATGACGCGTTTCATATGAACCTCCTATACGCTGCTTTTGTTTCCCAGTATATCTCATTGGACGGGGATTTTCCACTTGAAGAAGAAGGAAAGGGTGCGAATGCTGGCATAAACAGGGGTGAATGCTCTATTATTGACTGAAGCAATAAACCTAACCTTCCCGGAGGGATCATGAAACGGACAGTGCTTGCTCTGCTGATAGCACTTTCAGCCGCCGGTGCAGGCTGGACACAGGAGTCGGTACAACGTAAAAGTGCGGTCTCGTTTCAACTCGGCGGTTCGTTTGTCGCGCCGGTGGGAGCGGAAGCCGAGTTTTTTCTGGGATCCGTCGGATTGAGTGTGGATACACGTATTCTGGTTCTGAAACTGGGCGGAGAGTGGAGCGCTGCCCTGGAGCCGGGTATGAGCCTCCGTGTTTATTTCAACGGTTTGGATCGCAGCCTCTTTTTCTTCACCGGAGTCGGTTTCCTGACGCTTTGGAGCTTGGGTCCATTTTCAATTGAACAGGGGATCTTAAAGCCAAAAGCGGGGTTCGGCTACAATTTCCTGCTCGGCAAAGACGGCAGATACCGCCTCGCTTTGGAAATCGGAGCGGCCTGGCTGCAGACCGTGATCGAGGGTGATCTACACGACATCGTATTCCCTCTCGTGCCCCACTTTCTGCTGATATTCGGCAGAGCTTTCTAACGTCCCAGTCGCTCGAGGATCTTCTCCGTTTCGCCCACCCCTTCTTCGATCAGTTGATCCAGGATCTCCCGGACGGGCAGGATTTCCTTTACCAGTCCAACGCTTTGACCGGCCATCAGGGAACCCTGCTTCACGTCCCCGTCGATCGCCGCCTTACGCAAGCCGCCGATCCAGAACTCCTCCAGTTTGTGACCCGCATCCTTGGCCGTGATTGCCTTGCGTTGCAACTGAGCGATCAGACCGAGCTGCAGCGTGTTGAAGTCCCGGGTGCCTTCATTGACCAGAGCCCGGACCGGGATCACCGGCATCCGGGGATCGAACTGAGCGGTTGGCAGCGCATCCTTGGCCGCCGCCCGCAGCAACGCCCGCTTGAAGTTTTCGTGGGCGATCGACTCCTTGGCCACGGCGAATTTCGTGCCCAGCTGCACTCCCGCCGCGCCCATCATCAGGTAGTGGACCATCATCACACCGCTTCCGATCCCTCCGGCTACGAAGACGGGCACTTCATCGACCCTCGGCAGGATCTGCTCCGCCAGGACTGCTGTGGAAATCGGACCGATATGCCCCCCCGCTTCGTGTCCTTCGATGACCAGCGCATCGACCCCTCCTTTGATCAGGTTCTGGGCGATTCCCACGGTAGGGGCAAAGCAGAGCAATTTACTCTTGGTTTGTCTGATCTGGTTGATCGCTTCACGTGGCGGCAGACCGCCGGCGAAGATGACAAAGGGAAACTCAATCTTCAGGATGTGATCGAAATGTTTGCCGAAGTTGGGGGCGATAGTGATCAGGTTTACGCCGAACGGTTTGTCCGTCTTGTCCCGGGTCCGCTTGATCTCATCCCTCAGCATATCCGGGGGCATGTTTCCCCCGGCCAGCACGCCGAAGGCTCCGGCATTGGATATAGCGGATACCAGAGTTGACTCGGAAATCCAGGTCATGGCGCCGCCCAAAACGGGATATTCCACACCGAGGAACTCTTTACCCCGGCTCCACAGTCTCTCTATCAGTTCTCGTGGCATGTTTGCCTCCTGTTTCCTCACCGCCGCCGCTGTCGGGCGCTTCGAGGCTAGTCAAAATATGCTCATTTTCAAAGCAGGTTTCAACAGGGAGTCCCGTACCGCCGAGAAGCCGGAACTTGACGTGCCTTCGAAAGCACTTGACCGCACGTCGGGGGACCTGCGATTGATGGACTTTGACAAATCGGCGATATTGGACCAAGATCTACGGAAGATGAAGTCCATCGTATTGGCGGAAAAACCCAGCGTCGGTAGGGACTTGGCCCAGGTGCTCGACTGCAGAAAAAAAGCCAAGGGCTACTCCGAAGGCGATGCCTACATCGTTACCTGGGCCATGGGGCACCTGGTCGAGCTGGCCGACCCCCAGAGCTACGACGAAAAGTACAGGACCTGGTCCCTTCACTACCTGCCAATGCTCCCCGAACCCATGAAGCATCGGATCATTCCCCGGACCTCCCATCAGTTTCGTACCATTCAATCCCTGTTCCGCAGGAAGGATGTGAACAATCTGATCATCGCAACAGATGCGGGACGGGAGGGGGAGCTGGTGGCGCGCTGGATCATGCGCCTGGGCGGCTGGAAGGGCCCCTACCAACGGCTGTGGATCAGTTCCCAAACCGAGGCGGCGATCCGGGAGGGGTTCCGTACCCTGAAGTCCGGGAAGGACTACGATAATCTCTTCCGCGCCGCCGAGTGCCGTTCCGAGGCAGATTGGATCGTCGGGTTGAACATCTCCCGGGCTTTGAGCTGCAAGTATGATGCCCGATTATCCGCGGGACGGGTACAGACACCGACTCTGGCCTTGATCGTGGGCAGGGAGCAGGAGATCAACAACTTCACCCCGGAGAGCTACTGGCAGGTCCATGCGGATTTTGGATCCTACACGGGATTGTGGCGGAGCTCCGGGGGGGGTACCTTGGGCGGGCCCCACCGGATCAAGGAGGAGAAAAGGGCTCGGGAGATCGCTGAAAAGGTTCGAGGATCCGATGGGAGCATCGTCAAGGTCGAGGCGAAAGACAAGAGCGATCCGCCGCCGTTGGCCTACGATCTGACCGCTCTGCAGCGGGAGGCCAACAGCCGCCACGGCTTCAGCGCTCAGAAGACCTTGAGTACACTCCAGGGACTGTACGAGCGACACAAGCTGGTCACATATCCCAGGACCGATTCCCGCTACATTACCCGGGACATCGTGCCCACCTTGAAGGATCGCTTGCAGGCGGTTGTGTCTTCCCGCTACGGCGGCACGGTCCAGCAGCTCCTGGCCGGGGAGATCAAACCGGGCAGCCGCTTCGTCAATGATGCCAAGGTCACCGATCATCACGCCCTGCTGCCGACCGAACAGCGGGCCGAACCCCATAAGCTAAACGGCGATGAGCGGGCGCTGTGGGAGATGATCGTTGCCCGTTTTCTCGCCGTTCTTTCCCCGCCGTACCGCTATAAGAGTATCACCCTGATCACCGAGGCGGAGGGGGAGCAGTTTCTTTCCAGGGGGATCCAGGTGGTCGATCCCGGCTGGAAGGCGATCGAAGAAAGTGTGTCCGACAAGGATGAAGAAGAGGACGAGACACCCCAACAGGAACTGTCTTCCCATCGTCAGGGCGAAGTCGTCCAGGTAGTCGGTACGGAGGTCAAGCAGGGTTTTACCAAGCCTCCGCCGCGCTATACCGAAGCCACCCTTCTCGATGCCATGGAGCATGCGGGCAGGTTTATCGAGGACAAGGAGCTGCGCGCCTCGATCGCCCGGGGTGGAATCGGAACCCCGGCGACCCGGGCCGAGATCATCGAAAAACTGTTGTCCCACTACTACATCGAGCGGCAGGGCAGGACACTTTTCCCCACACCGCGGGGATTGGAGCTGCTCGAGCTGGTGCCCGGCGATCTGCGTTCGCCGGAGCTGACCGCCCGCTGGGAGCAGCGTCTGGCCCGCATCGCCGACGGCCAAGAGAGGGCTGGCGATTTCAACCGGGATATACGCAGGAATGCCACCGAGCTGGTGGAGATCGTGAGAACCAGCACCGATACCTACAGACCCCGCAACCTGAGCAATAATCCCTGCCCCGTGTGCGGCAAGATGATGATGCCGGTTCTCGACAAGAAGGGCCGAAAGATGCTTGTCTGCCAGTCTCTGTCCTGCGGATACGAGCAGAGCGAAGGCCAGGGGGATTCTCTTTCCCGCCGGCCGTCAAAGAAGCAGAAAGCCATGAACCGAAGGATGATCCAGCAGTTCAGCGACAAACCCAAGGAGACAACGACCTTCGCCGATCTGATCAGGGCTGCCCAGGAGCGACAGGAGAAGAAGAATTGATCAAGACCGGCGGCCACTATCTTGACTTTTTTGGTCATTATCAGCTATGCCAATGAGATGATTTTCGGTGCGGTACCCCTGCATACTGCCCGTGATCACAGATCTTTTTTGGAGATTGAATGAGCGCCGATTTTCTCTCCTCGAGTGACAGCGACCGTGCCGCCGGGCCGCTTCCCTATGCACGGGGTGCGACCTTTTCCGAGGGCCTCGATCTGCAGATGGGAGGACGCCTGGAGGAAGTAACCGTCTGCTACGAAACCTATGGGCGGCTCAATCCACCGGCGGACAACGCTGTTTTAATCTGCCACGCCCTGAGCGGTGATTCCCACGTAGCTCGGCATGATGAGGAAGATGATCCCGGTTGGTGGGAGACGATCGTCGGTCCAGGAAAGCCCGTCGACACGGACCAGTACTTCGTGATATGTGCCAATGTTCTCGGCGGGTGCAGAGGCACCACGGGTCCAAACAGCCCGGATCCTGCCACCGGAAGACCCTACGGTCAAAACTTTCCCAGCGTTACGATCTGCGACATGGTGAACCTCCAGAAGAAGCTGGTGGATTTCCTGGGAATACGGACGCTGGTGGCGGTTATCGGTGGTTCGATGGGGGGACAGATGGTGCTCTGCTGGGCGGCGAAGTATCCTGGAAGCTCGAAATCGTATATTCCGATAGCCACCGCCGCCCGCCTGACCAGCCAATCCCTGGCCTTCGATATCGTGGGGAGGAATGCCATCCTTCAGGACCCGAATTTTCAGGACGGGCAGTACTACGCGCAGCCCAAAGGCCCGGATACCGGACTGGCCATCGCCCGCATGATCGGTCATATCACCTATCTTTCCCGGGAGTCGATGCGGCTAAAGTTCGAAACAGACCGCCACAACCCGCGGGATGTAGCCACGGAGTTCGAGAAGCGCTTTTCAGTAGGGTCATATCTGGGCCACCAGGGCGATCGCTTCGTGGAGCGTTTCGATGCCAACAGCTACATCACCCTGAGCATGGCTATGGACATGTTCGACCTGGGGGATTCCCGGGAAGCTCTGGCCCGGGCGGTGGGAAGAACCGACGGGCGCTGGCTTATCTTGAGCTACACCAGCGACTGGCTGTTCCCCCCGGAAGAATCCCGTGTGCTGGTGGACGCCCTGATTCGTTCCCGTACGCGGGTGAGCTACTGCAACGTGCCCAGCCCCTACGGGCACGACTCTTTCCTTCTCGAGCACAACCTCGAGATCTACGGCGAGCTGATCCGAGCCTTCCTGGCCGTTTCCAACGGAGCCGATGCAATGGAAACCGAGATTGAGGGCGAGCAGGAAGGCAATCCGGAGGTACAGAAAAAGCGTAACAGGGTGGACCCCGCCAGTATCTTTCATCCCGACCGTTTGGACTATGACAGAATCATAGATCTGATTCCGCCGGGATCGAGTGTACTCGACCTGGGATGCGGCCACGGCGAGCTTCTATACCGCTTGAAGCAGCGGGGGTTCGGGAAACTCACGGGAGTAGAGCTCGATGAGGACGCCATCGTCTCCTGCAGCAGGCTCGGCCTGGATGTCCTGCATCTGGATCTGAATCAACACCTCGACCCTTTTCTTGACGGGAGCTATGACTACGTTGTGCTGTCCCGGACGCTTCAAGCGGTACTTGACGTGGAGGGACTGTTGACGGAGATCATCCGGATCGGACGCCGGGGTATCTTGAGTTTTCCGAACTTCGCCTACAGCAAACTTCGTAGGATGCTCTACGAAAACGGGCGGGCTCCGGAGAGCGAAGGAGTGCTGCGCTACAAGTGGTACAACACCCCGAATCGGCGCTTCTTTTCCATAGCCGATTTTGAGGACCTCTGCCGGGAGCTTAACATCCGTGTTTACCGAAAAGTCGCGATGGACACGGAGGCGGGGCGGGAAGTCGCCGAAGATCCCAACTACAACGCTGATCTGGCGATCTTCGTGATCAGCCGTTGAGTGGGCAACGGGCTGCAGGTAACCCGACCGCGTAGAGCCTTCAGGGAACAACTTCGAATTGACCCATCATTCCGTCATCCTCGTGCTCCAGGAGGTGGCAGTGGCACATGTAGACACCAGGGAACTCCCGGAACGGGATGATTGCCAGTGTACGGTTGTTGCTTCCTCCAGCTCGTTGCCTACCCGGATGCGCACGTCCTCGCCCCGGCGCAAACGCAGCGTGGGACCGAGATAATCCCCGTTACTGCCGAAGGTGAGGGTGTCTTTATCTTGAAAGAAGGCGCGGCTACCTGTTTGTGCGGAAAGCTCGTAGACGGTCTCTCCTCCCCGCCGCGTCCCTACCAATTGAGGTGGGATCGGCAGCCTTTGAGTGAATGCCGACTGTGTTGTTTCCTGTGCCCGGAGTGCAGAGATAAACAGCAGCGGGAGGAGCAGCAAGTTTGCAGTTGACCACCGGCCTGGCGCGGGATAGTCTGAGGTCAACCATGGATTCCTCAGAATGGAAAACAGCACGGTATCTCCGCTGGGCCGTACTCACAGTCCTCCTCCTCGCTGTGCTGGGTTCCTGCAAAACAACAGCGCAGCGGGTCAGTGCGAAGCCGGAGCTCTTTCGGAAATCCGTGCTCCGGCCGCGTTTAGCTCCGGAAGCGGAGACCCGACGGGTGCAGAGGATCATGCGAGCCATGACCCTGGAGCAGAAGATCGGCCAGCGATTCATCTGCTGGATCGAAGGTAAACAGATCAACGAGCAATCCCTCGAGCTGGTCCGGCAGTCAGCGGCTGGAGTGATCCTCTACCCGTGGAATATCGAAAATCCTGATCAGGTTCGGGAACTGACCGCCGCCATACAAAAGGCGGCCCGGGAGAGTGATCCGCCCATAGGATTTTTTATCTCTGTAGATCAGGAAGGCGGCAGGGTTGTTGCCTTTCGTTTCCGTGAAACGACCGGGCTGTCTCCGGCCTTCTACTGGGGCCGCTACGACGATCCTAGCTACATCACAGCGATCGCCTACATCGCAGGCAGGGAAATTCGGGAACTGGGCTGCAACATGAACTTTGCACCTGTGTTGGATCTGTATGGCACGGCCGACTCTACGATTATCGGTGATCGGTCTCTGGGTAGTGATCCCGCGGCGGTCGGGACATTGGGAATCCATTACCTGCAGGGCGCCCGCCGGGCCGAGATTATCCCGGTGATCAAGCATTTTCCCGGGCATGGAAGCTCCACCGTAGATTCCCACGGTCGGCTGCCCGTCGTCGATATGCCCGAGGAAATACTGCTGGAACGGGACTTCAAGCCGTTCCTGATGGCCGTTCAGGCCGGGGCCGAAGCGGTAATGACGGCCCACATCCTCTTTCCCCGGATCGATCCGGACTACCCCGTGACCCTGTCCGAGCGCATCCTCCGGGATATGTTGAGGGATCGTTACGGGTATCAGGGTGTGATCATCTCCGACGGCATGGCCATGGGAGCCCTTGCGGAGAACTTTACAGTATCCGACAGCCTGAAACTCATGATCCAAGCCGGGGTGGATCTGATCCTCGTGCATAGCCGTTACGACCTCGTGGACCTGAAACTGGAAATTCTCCGTCTCCTGCACCGGGGGGAGATCAGCGAAGCTCAGATCGACGAGGGGGTGGAGCGCATTTTAAAGCTTAAACTCCGCTACGGGCTGCTTCCCTATTGAGCCGATATTCCTTTGTTTGAGGACACAACGAATCAGATGACATCATCCCGCCATCCGGCCAGGCCGAACGAAAAAAGCATTTGATGTAACCTCGGGAATTATGATAGGATACTGTGCGTGTCGGAGCGCCCATGTCCCTGCAGTCTTGTCGGGACGCAATCCCGAACGCTAAGAAAGTCCTCGAGGCTTGCCGAAAGGTCAAAATGCCGGTCATATATCTGAAGTTCATTACCGGCCCTGAAGAGACCTTGGTCTGGACGTGGTCACCCCAAGAGTACCCCCCGCAGAAGTGCTGCTGGAAACATCACAAGCGCTACTACGAGGATATCGGCAAGGAGGCGGAGGCAAGTGATATCATTGAAGAGCTGTATCCGGAATCAACGGACTACATCGTAGAGAAGTACGGCTACAACGGCTTCTACAACACGAATTTAGAAGCGATACTGCAGGCCAATCATATCGAGTACCTCGTGGTGTTTGGTGCACTCACGCCGATCTGTGTTGACGACACGATTGCGGGGGCTTTCGAACGTCAGTTCAAAGTCCTTGCCGTCTCCGACGCCATGGGTACCTTCGACGCCGAGTTTCACAAGAGCTCATTGCGGATGATCAACATGAAGTACGGGCGGGTGCTCACCACTGAGGAGTTCCTGAAGGAACTGGCTGAAGCAAAGGGTTAGCGCCCAATACACTGCAGCGGCACCCGCCTTACACGATCCCTTTGCCAGGACAAACCCGAGCCCTCGACTGGAACCGGTAATGAGGGCGATCTGCCCGGTGAGGTCGAAAAGCGGTGCGTTCACCCTCGGTTCTCTGCATAGCTGGAGTAAGATAGTGCTTCGAATAAGCCAGTGACGTCTGTGAAGCAGGCTGCGGCGAGATCGCTGCCCGCCGGCATGTGTTTGTTTGTCTCCGAGACGCTTTCGACGATCAGCCGTCCACGGTAGCCGTTGACCTTGAGGCTCTTGAGCACGTGTGCCCAGTCCACTCCTCCGGCGTTGATAGGCCGGTGGCAGTAGTAGCGCTCCTGCACCAGATTTTGCGGCGGAACAACCTTGGTGAAGCGACCGATGTGCTTCGCATAGTAGGAATAGGTAAAGTGGTAGGGATAGTCCCCAGTCGCCAGCTCTACAATGTCTTTGATATGCACATTGAAGAGGCTCCTGCCAAGAGCCCGAATCGCACCTTCTCCGTAGTCCGTAGGCACCTGATACAGATTGACAGGATCGAGGGTTACCCCGACATTGTCTTCGTCGATCATTCGCAACAGTTTGAGACTTGAAACTGCCGAATCACAGAGC
>Ga0315553_10004462_pt1 | contig 10537 bp, 12 predicted proteins | sample SalMarSW160140MG_FD_203099 | JGI IMG/M metagenome (GOLD analysis project Ga0315553, IMG submission 203099) | Salt marsh sediment microbial communities from the Plum Island Ecosystem LTER, Massachusetts, United States - Salt Marsh Sediment SW1601-40 ... | reverse complement strand
AATCGTACAGAACTTCATCAAACCACATTATACTGGAAAGGTATACGCAGTTAATCCGAAGTATGATAATGTACTAGGCATCCCCTGTTATCCAACCCTGCAAGATATTCCCGATCAAATAGATATGGTTGTTGTAGCAGTACCGGCACGTTATGCGCCTATGGTCTTTGATGATATTGCAAAGAAAGGTATTAGAGCAGCTATAGTCATCTCAGGTGGTTTTTCTGAAACAGGTGAGAGAGGTACTGAGCTTGAGAATGAAATTGTGGCCATTGGAAGACAGAATGGTATCCGAATTATTGGTCCAAACTGTGTTGGTGTGATTGATACGCATACACATGTTGATACATTCTTCCTTCCTGAACATAGATGCGGAAGACCAAGGGCAAGCAATGTCGCAAATATCTCACTTGTTTCACAATCAGGTGCATTTGCTGCAGCTATTTCAGATTGGACCTCAGAGCTTGGTCTTGGTATCAGTAAGCTGATTTCATTGGGGAACAAATGTGATGTCGATGATGATGACTTGTTATGTTTTCTGGGTGAGGATACATCTACTCAAGTGATTTGCTATTACACTGAGGGTTATGACCCAGGAAAAGGACGGTCTTTCTTTGAGACTGCACAGAATGTCACAAAGAACAAGCCAGTTCTTGTGGTGAAGTCAGGCAGGAGTGCACGAGCAATGGAAGCAGCAATATCACATACCGGCTCCTTAGCAGGTTCAGACAATGTAGCTGATGCCGCATACCATCAATCAGGAATCATTAGAGCGCAGAACTTCGAGGAGATGTTTGATATGGCAAAAGCACTTGCTCTGCAGCCTCCGGCAAAAGGAAATCGTGTGTTAATGATAACCAACGGTGGGGGATTGGGAGTCATGACTACAGATGCCCTTGATGCATTAGATCTTGCTATGCCCCATCCGTCCCAAGAACTAGACAAGAGGCTCGCAGAGAGACTTCCTTCATATTGTGCATGGGGCAATCCCTGTGATGTGGTTGGTGATTCAGACTCGAATAGATATGATGTTGTATTTGATGAAGCAATAAAGAGTGAAGAATACGATATTTTCGTAGTTGGTATGCTACTTCAAACACCCACACTAGGAATGGAAATAACTAATGTGATTTCCAATTGGCAAAGACAGTCAGGAAAGCCATTCATAGTAGTATCACAGGGCGGAGCATTCACTAGAAAAGCTGGGGAAATAATGGAATTGATGGGTGTGCCTACTTATGCTACTGGTGAAAAGGGTGCTCTTGCAGCATGGGCTCTAGCTCGATACGGGGAAATCAAGTATGGTGACAAATTCATTAAGGCAAAGGGTTCCGAGAAACCATAAATACAACAAGTCAAACAGAAAATAGTGTCAGAGGTCTAAGATAATGAAGTTAGCAAAGAAGATTTTCAAGACGGCATTGGAAGAAGGACGTACCTTCGTTCTTGAACATGAAGCGAAAGATATTATGAGAGAATATGGAATTCCGATACCACCTTATGCGACTGCTGCTACTGCTGATGAGGCTGTAGCAAAGTCTAAGGAAGTTGGATTCCCAGTCGTCTTGAAGATATTATCTAAAGACGTTTTACACAAGTCGGATGCAGGTGGAGTAAAACTCAATCTTAAGAGCGAGGAAGAAGTCCGAAAGGCGTTCGATGAGATAATGGAAAATGCGAAGAAGTATGGAGAAAAGAAAGGTATCACAATTGACTTGAGCAGGGGTGTATTCATCACAGATTTTGCTGAACAAGGCACAGAGGTCATTGTGGGTGTCACGCGTGATCCACAGTTCGGTCATGCACTTATGTTTGGACTTGGTGGTATTTTCGTTGAGGTTCTGAAGGATGTCACCTTTAGACTAATTCCCATGGAGGAAATAGACGCGCGTGAGATGATTAATGAAATTAAGGCAGTAAAGATATTGGAAGGTATCAGAGGTCAGGCACCAAGAGATGTGGATGCACTTGTAGAAATTATCATGAAAGTATCCAAAATGATTGATGAAAACCCAGAAATTACTGAACTAGACTGCAATCCCACATTTGTGTATGAAAAGGGTAAAGGTGCTCTTGTTGTTGATGCAAGAATTCTAATCGAAAATCCGGATAAAAAAGAAACTGCTGAGCACTAGTTAAAGAATTAGCTGCTGAATAATGAGTGAACTAAAATCATGGCTCGCTCGATGTCATCATATTCAACGGAGTTCCTAGACTTATCAATAGTACCACCTGCTAAGAGGAGTATCAAAGACAACAATCTTGGAACAAGTTTACTATACTTGAATAGAAACTCCCGATTTCCTGTTGCAGCTACAATGAGTCCCTCAAGACGCCGAGCAAGTAGGTCCATTCTTTGAACTAATTCTTCTGATAATTCGGTTCTCTTGAATAGCCCTATCGCAAGGGTCTCAGTGTGCAGAATTCCTTCATCGATATTCATAGAAGATAGCCTGTCTAACGCACCCCTAATAACACTCTGATAATCAGAAGCTTCTATTCTGTCAAGACCGCGCTCAAGAGCCTCAAGTTGCGATAGCAGTCTAAGAGAATTTGTAAACACATGACGTATAGAGGTAGATAGTTTGTGAGTTGGAGCATTGGATTCTTCATGATACGAATTTTCAAGCGTGGAAGCAATGGAAGAATCTAATCTGTCTTCAAACCCGGGAGAGATCCCGATTGTTGTTACTTTTGCTAGCTTGCTGCTCATTCCGAGTAAGCGAACTGAAGTCAGTGTTCTAAAATTATCGCGTGTACAATGAAAGAGCAGTATGCGTACAGTATCATAAGCAATCTCAAAGTCATTCTCGGATGTGACATTACGACCTTGCCCCTTGCAGGCAAATGCACTTAGTAAGACCCACATTGATGCCAAAGATTCAGACAGCTTATCAGATGCTTCTTGGTGAGTGAACTTATGCTCATCTAGAAATCTAGCTAGGCGTTCAATAGAACCTGTGATTCTGCTCATTGTTCCACTATCGACTGTTACGTTAGCTAACAATCCCATGAGTTCTCGGGGGTCTTGTGCAGGAGGTTTAATTATGAAACTGGGATCCTTGCGTTCAATATTCCACCATTTTGATGATGATGAAAAATAATCAAGAGTGTCAATTGCGAGGGTGAGATCTTCAAGTCCAGCGACTGTTCTTGAATCCAGATATGCTACCAATCGCGCAATTATGTCAAGAAATCTCGTAATATGTGCTGAAACAGGATGTCCAGCAAACGTATAATCAGAAAATTGATTCACAAAAGATGTGATGTGTGGAGAGAGACCTGAGTCCAGCTGTGACTCCATTATTCCCCGATACACATCAATTGGCCTTCTCGTCAAGAGCGTTTTTCTCCTGTTCGTTTTACAAGATTCCGACTCAGTTCTATTCCATCGTACATTTCAAGTCATATTACATAAAAGGCTGTGTAACGTTTGCTATTGATGGCTATTTTATTTTCCATAACGTCGGTGTCGTTTTTCATACGATCGCAATGCACGCCAGATGTCTATCCTTCTCACTGCAGGCCAGTAAATTTGAGCAAAATAGAGCTCAGAATATGCAGATTGCCAGAGTAAGAATCCAGAGAGGCGCTCTTCACCACTAGTACGTATGATGAGGTCGGGATCAGGAACACCATTGGTATAGAGATGGGTTTCAATCACACGCTCATCGATAGCACTCGGTGATAACTCACCAGACTGTATCTTCTCCCCAATCGAACGAACAGCATCAACGAGCTCAGCTCTCCCTGTGTAGCTGATTGCTACGTTCAATATATGATCGCTATATTGTGCGGTTTCTGCTTCAGCAAGCTGAATTGAATCCTGAACTTCTTCTGGTAAAAGGTCAGTTCGTCCGATTGCTCTGATTCGAACACGATGACGATGAACATCTGGGTTACCGACAACCTCATTGAACTTTTCACGTGCAATTATCATGATTTCATTAATCTCATCATCTGTACGATCGAAATTCTCAGCTGAGAAGGCATAGAGGGTACATACCTTCACTCCAGCCTCCCAAAGAATGCGAAGAACTTCCATGACTTTCTGAGCACCTTTATGGTGGCCAAACCATGGCATGTCAATTCCATGTTCACGGGCATATCGTCTATTACCATCTAGAATGATACCGACATGATGGGGGGCTTTCTTTTTGTCCAATTGTTGGTAAAGCCAATACTCGTACAGTCTATAGACGGGCCCAGCGAGATTCAAGTAGTTCAACACCTACATTCGAGCTGAATGTGTTCCCCTAAAAGACTTGATGTTAGTGTCAGGATTGAACTACGGACTAAATCATCTTTGCAATCTTATCAGCAGCACGTTTCATGTCAAGAAAGATTAGCCCTAATTTGGCATTAGCAGTGGTTGATACAGTAAGACATGCATTCATACCAGCTGCTACGACAAGTAGCCACCCATCAACACCTTTGACATTGACCTGTTCAAGATTACCCTTTCCAAGTTCCATCGCCGCTTTTTCGCCGAGGGTTAACATAGCAGCAGTCATAGCAGCGACTTTAGCCTCATCAACATCAGCTGGTAGAGCCGACACAATTGGTAGACCCTCAACACTCACAATGGCACATGCCTCAATCTCGGGTATACTACCCTGTAACTCATTCAATACACCTTCAAGAGTATCTCCACGTGTTTCTGCCATGGTCTCACCCTACTTGTACATTCGTTTCAATATCACTTCTCGCGCTATCGACTGGAAAGCTCGTTTTACACCTACTCCTTGGACAGCTATTGTCTCATATATAGGTACGTTCCCACCTAGACCGAGCAGGTCAAGCATTTCGTCTCGTGACATCCTGTTTGGTAGGTCACGCTTGTTCAACATAACAACTATTGGGATTTCACGACCCAACGCATCTCCGAGAAATAACTTGAGCTCCTCAAAGCTTTCTGTGTTCTCTTCACGTTGATCGGGGGAAGAGTCTGCGACAAATAGGATTCCATCTGTGCCTTGAAGAACAACCTTTCTTTGATGTCTATGTCGCTTCTGGCCTGCAACAGTAAACACATCAAACAGCACTCGACCACCTGCACTCATTGGTACATAGTCGAAGAATAAGGTCCGATTCGTTTCATCCTCGATAGCAGTGAACTCACCTTTCTGCAGGCCTTCGACTTTACCGTACAACCATCTTAATGCAGTTGTTTTGCCTCCTAGTGATGGACCATAGAAGACAAGCTTAAGATGTATGCGGCCAGCTAAGTCTTTTCTCATAAAAAGCCTCCACTAATTCGGGTTTTGGTGAGTGTTAATGAGAGGTCCTTCCTAATTTTTTACACCTCATTGATTCACTGCATATTTTGATTGACGAGGTCAATGTTGATGGGTTAGCTCTCTGAACATGAAGTCTAGTTTCAGGGCTGGATGTTCTAACAGTCCAGCCTAATAAAAGCCTTTGTGGCACGGGACTTCTGGAGTTACGAGTATTTGCGCTAACAGAGATTATACTTTCTCTAGTTCAGCAAGAGCAGAGCGTAAGTCTTCCTCATCAAGTTCTTTGTCCTTACCCGGACCAGAGGAATCTACAGTAAGGAACTTGTCTAGCTCCTGTGCAAGAGTCAAGCCTTGTTTCTTCATGAGCAAACGAATTAGACCGATATTTACCTCAGCCTCTGACACAACACAAAGAACACCTTTTCCACAAGCGGATGCAAAAATCTTGCCTTCAGAGAATTCGGATGTGACTATCTCAAGTTCACCAATCTGCAGGTTCTTACCTTGTTCCTCACTTGCACAGAACACAGCGCTTGCAATTGCACCTATGGAGTCGACATCTACTGGATAGTATGACAATTTGCTTACATTAGCAATGGTGAGACCAGTCTTATCTGTTAGTATGATTTTTTTGATTCCCTTATCTTGTCTTATGATATCGGTGAGAATCTTATCGAAGGCTTTCGGATCGCTCATTTTTCTAACTCCATTTCATCATTATATCTTCAGGACCACTAATATTAGGCCCTCTTTTGGTTCCGGTGCGATATTTATTTGGCCCTTTGATGTATCAAGTGTCAGAAAGGAGAGATTACCCTCCTTAAGTTCTTTTACTGCATCTAGTGCCTTTCCCACAAGCGAGGTTATGATGGCTGCAACATTCTCGGTAGTGTCTGCGTCAAGATCACTACTGAGGGGTAACCCCTCCATTGTGGTTACTACTACTCCACGAACACCTTCTTGTGCTTTAAGCCTATTGAGGATTTCCTGGAGTTTGTCTTGACTTATCAATTACCGAATCTCCGCTGCTGTCAATTGTTAACGCTTCGTAATTCTTACGCCGCGTCTGGGTATTTAGGAATTGTGCTAATATTCCTAGCCAAGAGAGTATATTTTGCGCATTTATTAGCTTTGTATTACGCGAAATTGGGAAAAAAATAGGAAGTGACGCCAAAATTGACGTCACGATTGCATAATTACTCTTCTTCGTCTTCGAACAGGTCTTTTGAGCTTCTCTTCATCTGTCGAAGATTTTGCGTTGAAACCATGTCAGCTGCAGCAGAGGGCGCAGCAGAAGGTGCTTCTTCCATCTCCTTCATCTGCATCTCAAGTTCCTCTTCCTCAGATTCAAGTGCATCATCTGCTTTCTCAAATCGTGCTCTTGCCCCACCGGAAGCACCCTCAGCTTTACTCTTCAGAGCTGATCGAAATGTTGCGATTCGCTTCTTACCCTTCTCACGATCTCCACGAAATGCTTCCTCACCTGCTTTCTGAGTGACAAAGACAGCGCCAACCGTAGGATCAAGGGTTTTTAGGACCTCCTCCTCATTCCTTGCAACCTTGAGCTTTGTTGTTAGAGCCCTAACGCGACGAGAGCCATCTTCATCCGTATAAGAAACTTGTACCTGAATAGGCACTTCTTCCTCCTTTATCTCAGATTTAGGTTCTACTTCGAAGTAAAGTTCATGGCGGTTTCCAACAACACCGATTTTACTATCTTGCTTCTTGGTTAGCTCATCAACAACTGCTCTGGATACACCAGATGCATCCTTGACCCTGACTCCAGGAGGAGTGATAAGCCGAACCTCAACGTCACGACCTAAGAGAGAAGCTCCTGCAAGTTCGGATATACTTCTATCAAGCTCGTTTGGAGTTACATAGTACATCTGACCACCAGTAGCCTCGGGCAGGAGACCAAGAGTCTTTAGTTCCATCCCTGCACCTGAAGCAATTCCTACAACATCAAGAGAAGTGCCGAGTTCTCGGAATTGTTGCCCCAAGCCCTCATAATATTGAGTGGGGGGAGTGACTTGATATCCCTCTAAGGCGCCAATTCCCTCATTTGCTAGTCCGTCAGTAAGAAGTACTACACGTCCAACACTACGATGTTTAGCAATAACATACGCCATAGCCACAGCGGGACCAAGAGCAGTACCTCCTTGGTCGCGTAATGCTTGAACATGCTTCTTAATCGAATCAGAGTTCTTACCAACAGGTATAAGCTTCACCTTGTCAAGCATCTTCTTTGTTGCATCCATGATACTATCAAGATTCGCAAAAGTGTCCTGTGGTAATTCAAGTGGTGCACCATTTTCTAAATTCCTGAGTAAAACTGAACTCTCGAACTCTATTAGTCCGAAGAGGGTGTCTGGTGAATTAGCAGCGAGACTCTCTATCGAAGTCGTCAGACTACGTTTCACAGCTGCAAGATTGCCACCTGACATTGACCCTGACACATCAATGAGTGCCAAGAATGATTTACCACCAGATGTGACAACATCTGTTGTTGTGTCAGTCACCGTGGGTGGTTCAAGTTCAAAATCGGAATCCGATCCTGCGAATACAATCTCTCCCTCAATAACATTTAATGTGCTACAGAAGGGACAAATGAAATGCCTGCCTACTTTTGGGTCTTCCTTAATTTGTTCAACACTCAAAAGGAATCCATTACATTTGTGACAGGCGATAGGCTTTCCCACAATCTTAGTTGTATCATCGGCTAGTTCTCCAAACCGAACACGTAGGACATAAGGAATGTCCTTCATCATATCTCTGGATGAGGGAAAAGCCTCAGAGCTAGTTTTGAGCATGGGCATTAATTTATCTCCAAAAGATTTGGCGGTTTCTTACCGTGAACGATATTAAACTTTGGGACAACAAGTATGAGTGGTCCTAAAATACAAATAGCAACACAGAAGTTATAAAGTACATAAGAGTCACATCTATGCTAGTAATAAGCCGCTTAGGAGAATATGTCAATGGTCAAGAAAGAAAAGATTGAGCAAATTGTAGCAGAAACCATGGCAGCCAACCCGGATTTGGAAGGAATAATTGTTAGCGATATAAAAGGAGGCGTCATCTTTGGTCATACTTTGAGTGGCGGAATAAGACACGAGGATGTCGCGGGACTTGTTGTCAAGATTGCAGGAAATTCCTCTCAGCTTGCTATTAATCTCGATAAGGGCGGTCTAAAAGAAGTCAGTATAGCATCAGAAAAAGGATTCACAATCATTCTAGGGGATGTGAAACTGGTACTTGCTGCGATGGCAGGCGAAGGTGCCCGTGAGTCAATGGGGCTCCTCAGAATAGCATTAAGACGTGCCTTAGTTTCAATGATTAAGTAAGGCGTTTACTATAGGGCACATTAACTGATATAGAGAGGATAAATATACTTGACCATTGATATGATAGTCACTTCATGAAACAATCATGTTTTCACTAGCATAGGCTAAACTGTGATTGGGAGTACATCCATGTATCATAATGTGATGAAACAATAGGGAAATATTTACAATGTTACAGAATACCAGATAATTATCAATAGCTCGCTCTTAGTGATAAATACAGACTTCTTGATGTCATTTTATTGATAGTTCTAGCTCCATTTACAATGTGCGCTTTTTTCTAACAATAGTAACGATAACAACCAGAACTATCACACCCAGACTCACTCCCGCTAGTGCAACATAGATCATATCCATTGAAGTATATATGGAGGATGTTGTTGGTGTAATAGTGGAAGTCGAGGAGAAAGCGGTAGAGGTGGTCTCATTCAATATGAGTTTGAACACGAAGCCATCACGATCTCCAGGTTTTTCTGAAAGCAACGCATTCATAGTTGGGAAGTTAGCTGAATATGTAGAACCAGCGCACACTATCTCTCCTTGAGAAGTCATCACTATTTTATAGATGGAATCTTGAGATGACCCTCCGAAGAAGCTGGAATAGTTAAGACTACAACTAATAGGGTCTATCATCATAAAATATCCATCTTCATTGTTGAATGTTCTATCAAAAGCATCCTCAGTGGTTGGAAATCCAGAATACTTTGTATAACCAGCAATCCACAGTTCTCGCGAAGAAACCAAATATATATTGGAACATCCGGTGCTAAAGCTCTCTTTCCCTGAGTCCTTGAGAATACCTGTCAGTACCGCCTAAGAAGGTGGAGAATTGAAGGGTATACTCATTTGAAGGTGTGAAGGCGCCTCTCGGTAAACTAGTTCCTTGCGAATCCATCAATGATACTGTGAGAAGCACACCAAATGACATAACAAGCCCAAGCAAGACCATAGTCACTGTTTTTCGAGAATACACCTTACTCCCTCCAATATACACAACAGCTTCTTCAGATAACTGCTCTTATGCCGTTCTTCACACATCATCCTCTTCAATAGAGTCAGGATACTCTGTTAATTCTTTCATCACCTCTCTCATACCTTCATTCAGATTGATCTTGGTATCTTCAGACAGAATGACATCATCATACATATTCGCTAGCCATGGAAGTATCGTCAGTGCAATCAGTTTCATTTGGTTCCTAGTTGTTTTATCAGGAACCACATCATCCAAATCATAATCACGAACAACCATTCCGCGCCATTGATTCTTAAATCGCTTCGACCAACCCTGCAAATGGAGGATATGTGTGAGAGCAACATCAATACAATCACTCCTATGCCTTACGATGACCCTAATGTCATCATACATCGGAGTATCTCCAATAGTAGGCAACTTCCAATCTCTACTTCGGATGGTGCTCAGTGGCAACGCAGCTAGAAAATTCATGGATGTTCAACAACATGAGCCTAGTGCCGTTTCTGGGCGGACAACTTGATACTCAAGTTTGCTCAAATGACAATAAACGGCAATAGAGGTACCTTTTTGTAGACAAGTGTTGATGCTCAATAAAACACAGATGGTATTCTGGATATCATCCAGGTAATACCTGAGTGTTACCAACGGTGAAATTAAACACCGTGTATCTTCCAGGTAATGCTGGCACGCCTCAGAGCTTGGGAGCAATTGCGAATATCAATATTAGAAGGGAGTCCGTCTTGGTTTGGATAGAGAAGCTAGTAGTTAAAGGCTTCAAATCATTTGGTCGAGACTCCGTCACCATCAAATTTAATCCTGGATTCACATGTGTCATGGGACCAAATGGTTCAGGAAAATCAAACGTCATTGATGCGGTTCTCTTTGTACTCGGACAACTCAGTGCAAAAACGCTTCGTGCTACCGTATTTTCAGATCTTCTCTATTCACCACCAAAACCGGATATGCCACCAAAAGCAAAA
>Ga0315553_10004461_pt1 | contig 10537 bp, 8 predicted proteins | sample SalMarSW160140MG_FD_203099 | JGI IMG/M metagenome (GOLD analysis project Ga0315553, IMG submission 203099) | Salt marsh sediment microbial communities from the Plum Island Ecosystem LTER, Massachusetts, United States - Salt Marsh Sediment SW1601-40 ... | reverse complement strand
ATACTTAGGATTTAAAGGAGAGAAGATGGATACAGCAGGTAAGATGATAGATTGGATAAAAAGAAATAGTGTCAGAATAAACCAAGCCAAGTTCATGAATGAAGAAGAACTATTTAACAAATACATTGTTGGAGAATTTAGATATGCACCAGATCAACCCGAGTATTCCGAAGAATACGCTAAAATACAAAAAATAGCACAAGGTGATAGGTGAAATCGTGTCTCGTTATGAAATTCGAGTAAGTGGGTTTGGTGGACAAGGAGTTATCACCCTTAGTAAAATGATAATAATGGCAAGTTCAATCTATGAAGGACTTGCTGCTACGCAAACTGAAGCCTATTCCGCTGCTGCAAGAGGAGGAAAATGTTGGGCAGAAGTAGTTATTGACTTAGATAAAAATATAGAGCTTATAGATTACCCTAAAGCTTTAAAACCGTACGATTTTTTAATCGTCTTATCAGAAGAATCTGCTAATGATGTTAAGGTAGATTTTGTAAAGGATGAGGAAAACACAGGATTTTTAGTATGGGACACCACTACAATTAAAAAATTCAAAGCAGTAAAAAAAATGAATAAGGTTTTGGGTATTCCCATCCAAAAATTAGCGGTTGAAAAGTTCGGGAATATTGTTTTTGGAAACTCAATTTTGTTTGGTATCTTTATGATACTTTCGGGAATCTTTTCCGAAGAATCTGCTTTAGAGACTATAAAGAAATTTGTTCCGAATTCTACTTTAGATAAAAACTTAGAAGCTTTTAAACTAGGAAAACAAGAAGCAATGAATTTTCTAAACCAATTAAAGGAGGAGAACAATTAAAATGTATTTTGGGAAGGTTCAAAAAGGTTGGAAAGAGTTATACGAAGAAATAATTCAAACGGGGAAATGTGTATACTGTGGAGCTTGTGGGGCATTTTGTACAAACATTTTATATGATAAAGAAAAGGAGATCCCAATAGAGGATGGGTCCTGCAAAGATATGAACACATGTAAAGATGGATACGGACTTTGCTATAATCTCTGTCCAAAAACAGAAACTGAAACGATAACTTTGTCGCTATTAGACAATTGGGTTTTTGGAAAGAAACACGATAAGATTTTAGGGCATTATCTTGATATCGTTTCAGTTAAGTTAACAGATAAAGCAAGAAAAAGGATACCAACTAATGCTGGTCCATTAACCGGGTTACTATGGATCGCTATGGAAAATAACTTAATTGATTCGTCCATTATAACAGATAAAGACGATAATTTTAGGCCATTCCCAATAATAGCCCAGAATTCACAGGATATAATCAAAGGAGCGGGATACAAACCAAGTCAAGGTCCAATACTTTCACTTTTAGGAGATGCTATCAATAAAGAACGCACAGATATTGCAGTTGTAGGCACTCCTTGTCAGATTCAGGCACTAAGAAAACTACAAAACCATCCTGCTTTTGATTACGAAGCATATGATTTAGTGTCATTGGCTATTGGGACTTTTTGTTTTGGAACTTATTATAACCAATTATTAGAAATGGTTTTTAGTGAATTCGGGATTAAATCAAGCGAGATAGATAAAATAGATATCGATAATGATAACTTTAACATGAAAATAATCTGTAATTCGACTGTGAAAGAAATACCACTAAATAATTTATATGAAAAAGCGATTAGAAAAGCTTGCTTTTCCTGTTCTGATTACACAGCTTCCTTCGCGGATTTATCAATTGGAAAGTATGGTAGTAAAGATGGGTGGAATACCCTAATTGTGAGAACAGAAAGAGGTAAACAAGTTTATGAATTGGCCATTGAACAAGGGTTCATCGAAACAGTGCCTTTAGAACACAACATGAAAGAAATCATTTTGGATCTAACCAGAAATAAAACTGATATCGTCAAGATAGAATCAATAACTAACCATTCCCCCGAAATTAAAAGTTTTATGATTAGAAACTCGAGGATTGCGGGCGCTTACAAACCAGGAATGTTTGTCATATTATGGCTCCCTGATATTGACTTCTTACCAATGTCCATCTCGAGCATAGATGAAGACCTTATCGAAATAACTGTTAAAAAAATAGGAGAGGGAACATCCAAATTATTTGAATTGGTCGAAGGAGATTCAATTGGAATTAGAGGTCCTCTTGGAAATTCGTTTAATTATGAGGATTCGAAGAATATCCTTGTAGTAGGAGGAGGGATGGGAATCGCAGCCTTAACAACCTTAATAGAAACTCTAAAACAAAATAAAGCAAATGTACAAGTTGCAATTGGAGCTAAAGATGAAGATTCGTTAATATTCGCTGAGAGATTGTTGGGATTGATTCCAAATACGATGTGTACTACTGAAGACGGATCTGTTGGTAAAAAATGTGTTGTAACTGATCCCGTAGAAGATCTAATTAATAAGGAGAACTTCGATTTGATTGTTACATGTGGACCCGAAGTTATGATGAAAAAAGTTCTTGAACTTGCGGAATCAAAGAATATTGAAATTCAAGCCAGTTTAGAGAGAAAAATGAAATGCGGGTTAGGAATATGCGGTTCTTGTTGCATAGGAGTAAATAATAATATTACTGTTTGCAAAGATGGACCCGTCTTTAATTCTGATCAATTAAAAAGCTTTCCTAAATTTGGAACTTATACTAAATAATTAGGTATTCTAATTATTTCTCTGGTCTTTCTTTAGTTATATCCATCTTTACAGATTCTCCTTGAATTTATTCTTTTTTGAGTTTAATTCCCAAGTTTTTAATGATTAATTAATCTTTTTCTAATAGTGTGGAAAATTATAATTTAAAAAAAGGAATCATTTATGGTTCGATTTGCATTTTCACAATTGGACTTCAACCTGTAATTTCTAATGCACGCCCTAGTATAATTGATCCTTATTTGTTTGGAGCTGTAACAGCCTTGATTGAAGCTATACTCTTTTTTCCTATATTTTTAATAGAAAGAAGCAAATTTAAAAAACAAATATTGAATGATTCAGAGCTAAATAAAAAGATTTTATCTTTAATTCACGGTTGGAAAAAGAAATCAAATTTTAGAATGATTATAATTATAGGAATAACATTTAGCGCAGTTCCAATTTTACTTTATATAGGTTATGAATTGGCAGGAGCAATAATAAGCTCCCTAACATTAAAATCAGAAATAATATTAGCTTTGTTCTTTGGATTTATAATATTAAAAGAAAAGATTACCAAGATGCAGATCATATTTTGCTTTCTCTTGTTTTTTGGACTAATTATAGCGATTACCGGTGGATCTTTTAATTTGCTTGAATTCAATCTAGGCGTAGCTATTCTTCTCTTAAGCGTAGGAATATTTACATTTGTTCATTCACTTACAAAAATTAGTTTTGAAAGAAATGAGCTGTTCCCATCTCAAGTCGTCTTTTTTCGAAATTTTATTTCAGGTACGTTATTGACAATCATATATTTCTTAATTTTTCCACTTGAAAATATTGCTATAGTACTGAATCCAAATTATTTCATATTTTTCCTTATCATGGGATTAGATTATGGCGTCAGTTTATATCTCTGGTACAAGGTATTGACTTATATTCAAATTGGAAAAGCTAGTATAATTATATCACTAACTCCGATTGTTTCTTCATTTTTTTCTTTCCTTTTCCTTGGAGAAATTTTCACTATTTTCCATTTAATAGGTACAGTCATAATTGTCTTTTCCATCATTATGATTGTTAAAGAAAAGAGAGGTTTAAGTGGAAAAGCTAAGAGATCTTAAAAAATAAAGATTTAATATGCTTAATCAATAATTATTAAATGGTTTCTGGCAAGGGATATTTACCAAATTTATTCGCAGCTTCAATCATCCATCTTAAACGATCAACTGACATTTGTGGATGGAAATTGGCGGGAGATATCATCGCCCCTCCATTGGGCCCTAAGGCTTTAATTGCGTGTTTTACTGCATCAATTACCTCTTCTTTAGAACCTTTTACGAGAATATGCCTTGTATCAATATTTCCTGATAGACATAATTTATCTCCAACTTTTTTCTTCACATCGTATAAATCAACAAGGGGAGGTTCGAGGCATTGGAGACCATCGAATCCAGAATCTATGATAAAGTCTAATAGGTTAGTGACATCACCATCAGTATGTAATATATACTTCCCACCCCATTCATGAATCTGTTCTGAGACTTCTTGGTAACGGGGGAGTAAATATTCATTAAAGTTTTTGTGGCTCATAAATTGACCTCCTGAATGTGCAATATCTCCCCCTTCAAGAAAAATTTTAGCCCCGCAATCATGATAGGCTTTAAAGGTAGTTAAGGTATAGTCTGTAGTGAAGCGAAAACGTTCCTTAACAAGTTTCGGATCGTTTTTAAGCGCCCGAGCGAAATAGGGCATCCCCATACCCTGCCAAACGGGAGGAAAAACCGATGTTAAGGCGTTTTGAGCAAAAATGCAGATATCATCGTTTATATCGCGGCATTTTCTTAAAACTCCCTTGTAAAATTTTTTAGCTTTATTATATTCCTCCTTTATATCAGGCTTAGGATACTTTTCCCAATCTTCTCGATTTTTAATGTATCCGCCATAATAATCTGGATAAGGATTACCATCAATATTTCTTACCTTATGTCTCTTTCCAAATATGTCTGTCATTTCTGTTAGGCTTTCAAGGATAAAGGGGATGTATTCTACTCCCACTCCATCAAAACCTAAATCGTAACCTGCTCTTATTGTTTTTGAAAATGTTGAAATTTCAATGTCAAGAAGGATATCGTTAATTTTATCTACCCAATCATCTGGATATTTCTTTTCCATCTCATCAAATATGTCAAACGCGTTTCTTTTTGGGGGACCTAGGATTTTATCAGCAACATTTCCATCGATATTAATGGTGTGAGTCGGAATCCGATCTGGCTCTTCGAGATTCAATGCTGTCCAAATACGTTCGAAACTTTTCATAATCTATTATGTAAAGAGTTAATCAATAATAATGTTTTTCTTTAATTCAAGATTGTTCTGCTCTTTTCTTCTCTATTGTAAAAGTTTTTAATTTTTTGATGTTTTTCTTAGATATCTTGAGCAGTGATTTAAGAAAAGGTTTAATTTTTGGAATTTTAGGAATTGTTTTCGTTGGATTTCAACCAATTGTAGCAAATTCGGCTAAATCAATCGATTCGCACGCATTCGCTGCTATGACATGCTTGATCGAGGCGTTTATCTTTCTTCCCATAATGCTTTTGGAGACACATATGAATAAGAAGAAAAAGAAGCCAAATACTAATTTAATTCCAGAAATTTCACTTATTCGAAGCTTACGGAAAAATTTTTGGTTATTGCTACTTATAGGTATAATATTTGGAATAAATCAGCTTTTATACTTCGTAGGATATAAACTAGCTGGAGCAATTAATGGTTCGTTAACTCAAAAAACCTCTGTATTCTTTGGATTAATATATGGATTTCTGTTGTTAAAAGAAAAAGTATCGAGAGTTCAAATCATTTTTTCGGTTATCCTTTTTTTCGGCCTAGTATTAGCAATAACTCAAGGATCATTCAATTTTCTTAGTTTTAACGCTGAGATTTTGATAGGTGTTTTTATAGTATTGTTAATAACTGCGATGTGGATGTTTGGGCATACTATAACTAAACCTTTGTTTGTTAGAAAAGAAATCACCCCTATTCAGATGGTTTTCATTCGAAATATATTAAGTGGAATCATATTAATAATTACATTCGTTATTTTTTCACCATTAGATTTTAGTGTTTTTTATAACCCATATAATACTTTCTATTTTGTATTAATGGGGTCTGTTTATGGACTGGGACTTTTTTTTTGGTACAAAGCACTCTCATACTTGGATGTATCGAACGCTACAATAATCTTCTCGCCCACTCCAATTGTTACCGCCATATTTGCCACTTTCTTATTGGGTGAGCTTTTTACAATTTTTCATTTAATTGGATCGATAATAGTTGTCTTTTCAATAGTTTTTATCGTAAAGCAGAAGAATAACAGAAAGATGTAAACAATTTTTTAGTATTATTACAACTTAAACAAACAGATTGCGGAAATTTGAAATTTTAATATATTTAAATATATTCATATATGCTAAACTAATACTTACTAGAAGTTGTTTACATGTCAACTTTTAAAGTGGAAGCAAATTTCATAACATTTATATATTGAAGAGATATAGATTAAAATATAAATAAATATATTCAAATCGATAATTTTATTATCGTAATTATAATAGAAGCCGTGTTTTAATATTTAAGGGAAAACATATAATGATAGACGATAAAATAATCTCTGTGAAAGATTTAAAAAAATATTTTGGCGAAATTAAAGCGGTTAACGGTATTTCTTTTGATGTTCATAAAGGAGAAATTTTTGGACTTCTGGGACCAAACGGGGCTGGAAAAACAACTACTATTAAACTCTTGTTAGGACTACTAGAACCGATGGAGGGTTTCATAAGTGTTCTCGGTTTAAATCCAGAACGTGAAGAGGTTTTAATGAAAAAGAAAGTAGGTTATGTTTCTGAAGAAGCGTTAATATTCAAATCACTTACACCTAAGGACTTGTTTAATTTTATCGCTTCGATCCGTAGATTAGATGCAAACGAAGCAACCAAGATGGTACAAGAATACCTCGAAAGTTTAGGAGCGACGGAATATTACGAACAAATGATTGCAACTTTATCACATGGAAACAAACAAAAAATGCAAATTATAGCCTCTATACTACATGAACCAGAGCTCTTGATATTGGATGAACCATTAGCAGGACTTGACGCGAAATCTGTAAGAGTGGTAAAGGAAATATTAGAAATGCATATTGAAAAAGGTGGAGCAGTGCTTTTTTCTACCCACATTATGGAAATAGCAGAAGATCTATGTGATCGCATAGCGATAATAAATAAAGGTACATTAGTAGGGCTTGGAACGATTGAGGAGCTTAGGAATCAAGCTGATAAAGTTGGAGCAAGTCTCGAAGATGTATTTCTCAGATTAACTGAAGAAGATTCTTCTGTAGAAGAGATTGTAAAGAAGTTAAGGAAATCTTACAAGAAAAAAATAGAGGAGTCTGCTTAAAGTGGAAGAAAAAAAAGGATTAAACATTTATTCGTTGTCAAAATTTACAAATTTTGAGATGATTTTAGATTCTCAACTAGCATCATCAGGAGCACATCAATCCAAATTGCTCGAGAGGTGTGAGAAAAATGCAAAATATGTAAGTAAGCAAGCAACATTGTTAAAGTTTTTCTCAGGTCTTTTAATGGTGCTAATGCCTCTTCTTTCAATCATGATGTATTTTGCAATTTCTGAAGGTATTAACCCGTTCTATCCTGTAGAAGGGAGAATATATTTAATTAGTTTTTTTGTGTGGATATTTTTAATCATATCTATATTGTATTTATTCCTTTTTGGATTGTTTGCAATAAGTTCATTGATGTCAGGTTCTGCCTTTAAATGGTTGCATACATTACCATTATCTCGAAAGGATTTAAAAAAGTTAGGTTTTATGACACTGTTTAGAAACCTAAATATACAACTAATAGTAATGACATTTGCTTTTCCAATAATTTTCTTTGTTATAACGCAAAATATTTTTGCCTTTTTTATGTGCCTTATTTCTTCTTTTCTTATAACTATATTTGGAGCGAGTATTTTAATTATTGTTGGGGAAAAGTTCAGCCGGGTGTTCTCAGAATCGAATAGAAAATCAGGTAAAGCTAATTTTTTAAGAATACTCTCACTAATGGGTTTTTTCTTTATAGCGTTTGGTTCGAGTTTTGTTCTGCAGTTCGGGTTAAACGCCATATATTCTCTTATAGCTGATTTTAGTACAAATCCTCCTGCAATGGGATTAAACATGATCCTAAGCGTTATCCCACTACCGTTTGCACCAGGATATTTGGTGAGTTTAAGTATGATCCCTGACCAAGTTCCATTAAGTCTATGGGCCTCAACTATAGTGGGGATGGGGTTTTTAGCGGGGCTAACTTTCCTAACTTACAAAATAGCAATCAGGTCTTTATCGAGCGTTGCTACTTTTGATTTAGATTCCTCAAGAACTAAGAAAGATGTAAAAAAAAAGGTTAAACCAATATTAATAGAAGTAAAATCAACATCCCCCATTAAATCATATATTCGTAAAGATTTAATTTCTTCGATGCGAGATTATCAATCTTTAATTTTTATATTAATGCCGCTTATCTACCCAATGATTATGATTTTATCGATGCAACAAGTTATAAGGATGGAAGTGTCTTCATCTTTTAGTATTATGATTTTGTGGGCTATTATTATGATATCAAGCCAATTTATACCATTGATGTTAGTAGGAGGTTTACTAAATATGGAAGAATCTGGTTCCTCCACGCTTGCATCATTACCTCTTTTGCCCCGGGATCAAGCGAAAGCAAAATTAGTACTTATGTTAATCATACATGGAATTTCTATGAGTCTCATGGCTATAGTTTTAACAATAATAACCCAATCTGTAAATGTTTTTATTTTAATATTAGCTAGCTTACCGATTACATGGACTTTACTTTTGTTTGTATTTCAAATGAAGGTACGATTATTTGGTACAATGAAATACAAATATGTGCTTGAGCAAATTATTATTAAAAATAAATTAGTGAGATGGGTATCTATAGTTGCTGCTGATGTAGGAGTCTGTATTTTTATTCTGATACTTGGATTTACTTTTTTCATTACTCTAGGAATTACACCCGCCATACTCATACTGTATTTCTTAGGATTTGTTGGATTATCTGTACTTGTTTACACTTTTACTAAAATGTTCCCGAATGTTGATAAGTTACCACAGTTTGAAACAAGGGGATTACTGAGAAATAAACCTATTCTTGGAGGTATCGTAATAATGCTTTTATTCATATTATTTCCATGGATTGCAACTTTTATTGAGATTATTTTTCTTCCCCTCATTATGGGGTTAGAATTTATTGGGATCTTATTCGTAGAATTCTTCCTGATTGAGGGTTTTATAGCGCTTTTATTCCTCCTAATAGTTCCAAAAGGAATGAAATTGCCTTGCAAAGATGATACAATTCTAGGTTATACTAACACAATCGGTTTAACAAGGGTTAAACCTTTAGTTCGAAACCTTATTGTTGGATTTGGCTCTTCTGCTATTCTTTGTTGTACTTTGTTTATTGGTGCTAATCTTTTAGGAGTATTTCATTTTGCTCCTGAGTTCTTGTTTAGAAATCCAAATCCTTATCCTTTTCTGCTTGGTTGGTTTATTTGGATTTTTATGATTAGGCCAGGGTTATGGGAGGAAGTGGCATTTCGAGGCGTTGTTATACCTCTTCTTTCAAAAAAATATAAAAAAATATTTACGATTCTAATAAGTGGGGTTATTTTTGGATTAGCACACGCATTTAACATTATAGGGGTTTTATTATCGGGTGGAGATTATATTTATACGCTATTTCAGGTTATATATACAACCCTGATTGGTTTTTCTATGGGATATATGTATATAAAAACTAAAAGTCTGCTTCCAAGCATTATTTATCATTACTTAATTGATACAATAGGACTTATTTTTCTAAATGTTTACATCGAAAACATTTTTCTCATGGGAGTATTTTTAATCATATTTTTAGGCGTTATTCCAGCAATTCTGAATATTGGTTTAACAAAATTGGTTTTTTGGAAGGATCAAAATAAAGACTTTTTAATTAATAAACAATAAAAAAATTTAAAATTTTTAATATGTTGATGTAGAATGAATGATAATGTTATGATTTCTGTAAGCGAACTAAAGAAATTTTTTGGGGATGTAAAAGCAGTCAATGGGATTTCGTTTGATGTAAAAAAGGGAGAAGTTTTTGGTCTTTTAGGACCCAACGGAGCCGGTAAAACCACTACTATTAAATTATTATTAGGGTTACTCGAACCAAACGAAGGCACCATTAAAATTATGGATTTAAATCCCGAAATAGATGAAGTTCAAATTAAGAGTCGTGTGGGCTACGTTTCGGAGGAGCCTCTTATCTTTAAAAGTTTGACTCCAAAGGACCTCTTCAATTTTATTGCGTCAATACGCAAATTAAATCCAGAAGAAACTTCAGAAAGAGCTCAAGAATACTTGGAGAGTTTAGGTGCTTTAGAATACTACGAGCAGTTAGTTGCTACTCTTTCTCATGGAAATAAACAAAAAATTCAAATAATTTCTTCAATCCTCCACGATCCCGATTTACTCATTTTAGACGAACCACTTTCGGGGCTTGACGCAAAGTCTGTAAAAGTTGTTAAGGAAATCTTAGATATTCATATCGAGAATGGTGGCGCGGTATTATTTTCGACTCATATTATGGAAATTGCAGAAGATTTGTGTGATCGCATCGCGATAATGAATCAAGGAAGGATTGTAGGAATTGGATCTATGGATGATTTAAGGCAGCAGGCCGATCAGCTAGGAGCTAATCTAGAAGATGTATTCTTAAGATTAACAGAACAAGATGTAAGCGTAAACGAGATAGTAAAAAAGTTGAGAAAATCTTTTAGCGACAGAAACTAAGTGTAG
>Ga0315553_10004460_pt1 | contig 10540 bp, 12 predicted proteins | sample SalMarSW160140MG_FD_203099 | JGI IMG/M metagenome (GOLD analysis project Ga0315553, IMG submission 203099) | Salt marsh sediment microbial communities from the Plum Island Ecosystem LTER, Massachusetts, United States - Salt Marsh Sediment SW1601-40 ... | reverse complement strand
ATGCTGCGCTTTATCTTGCTTCAGACGAGTCGTCTTTCTTAACCGGTATATCATTACCGGTTGACGGAGGCTTAACAGCCTATTAAGAAGAATAGGACAGAGAGCCGGCAGAATGTGTGAAAAGTATAACATTTAGCTTAGGGAGTCCTGACTCCTTTACCTGGGAGGATTTGATTATGAATAAAAAATTTCTTCTGGTTTTAGCCATTATTTTTATGGTTATGGGAGTAATGGGTACCGATGCATATTCATGGAGCCGGCAAAATGTGAAAAGGCAAAAAGAAGAAACTGCAGGATGGATTACTTCAAGTGTATGGACGGATTGGAATGAAAGTGGCGGTATTCAAGAAGTAAGTAAAAGAAAGAAAACAGAACAAAACATGAAAAGGAGGTGAGTTAATAATAAAAAAATGAATAAATGTAAACCAATGAATTTGATATTTATAATTAGTGATGAACATAATAGAAAGATGACGGGTTGCTATGGCAGTCCAGTAGTAAGAACACCTAATTTAGATACTTTAGCGAAAAATGGTGTAAAGTTTAATAATGCATATTGCAATTGCCCAATTTGCGTTCCTTCAAGAGCAAGTATGACAACAGGTGAATATGCACATAAAAATAACTATTGGGATAATGCACATCCATATGCAGGAGATGTAAAAGGGTTTGGACATAGATTAGTGGAAAATGGACATACTGTTATAACAATTGGCAAATTACATTATAAGAATGATGACCCACATACAGGTTTTCCAGATCAAAGGCTACCTTTAAATGTAGTAGATGGTATTGGAGATATACCTGGTTGTATTAGAACTGAAGAATCACCAAATCTTGCTCTTGGTTCGTTTATAAAAGAAGCACATTGGGGTGATTCAAGTTATCAACGTTTTGATAAAGCAGTTGCAAAAGAAGCAGTAAATTTCTTAAAAAATGAAGCTAAAAGCCTTGAAAAGCCTTGGGTGCTTTATATTGGATTTGCAAATCCACATTTTCCATTTATTGCAGATGAAAAATACAAAGGATTGTATCCCCTAGATAAAGTAATTATGCCAAAACAATATACCAAAAGTGAAAGACCCATGCATAAGGCAATACAATTTACAAGAAAACAAATGGGGATGGAAGAAGGATTTGATGAAAATTCAATAAGAAAAGCATTGGCAGTGTATTATGGTATGTGTAGTTTCCTGGATGAGCAAGTAGGAAAAATAATAAATACTTTAAAAGAAATTGGTTTAGACCAAAAAACAAGAATAATTTATACATCTGACCATGGAGAAATGGCTGGTGAACATGGATTATTGCAGAAATATGTATTGTATGAAGAATCTGTAGCAGTTCCATTAATTATTTCAGGCCCTGATATTTCTAAAGGCAAAGTAATAAAAAATAACGTTTCTTTAATAGATATTTATCCGACAATCCTAAATAATGTGGGAATAAATCTTTCAAAAACAGAAAAGAAATTTCCAGGAATATCTTTATTACCTATTGCTCGAGGAGAATTAAATGTTAATAGGACAGTATTTTCTGAATATCATGCAGCATTATCTATTACGGGATCATTTATGATTCGTAATGATAGATACAAATATATATACTTTACAGAAGGGTATCCTTGCCAGTTATTTGATCTTAAAAAGGATCCTTATGAATTAAATGATTTATCAGATAAAAAAGAATATCAATTTATTATTGAAGAATTACATAAAGAATTATTTAAAATATGTGATCCTGATGAACTAAATAGAAGAGCCAAGCAGGATCAGTCTAATTTAATTAAAAAATACGGAAGTAAGGAAGAAGTAATAAAAAAGTTTAAAAAAATTCCATATTCACCAGCACCAGTTCAGTAACAATAAAAATATTGAGAATAGTGAAGGCTAGATTTAAAAAGATGGAACGAAACCTTTTCAGATTGGGTGATGACGGCAGCAATGATAGATAGGCTTACCAATAAATAATATATGTTAACTTTAAAAAAATGAATGGAGTTCATACCGACTAAAGGAAACTAGGAGATAGCAGCTAAAGCAAAATTAATGGTTAACTAAGAAAGAAGGGAAAAATGGTTTAGATCAATTTATTTTTTTAAGAAAGTAGAGTATTTTTCGACTTAAATATATATAATAATTATTTTATATAATTTTTGTATTGTAACATAATATTATTATCTAATTAAGTGCGAATTTTCCATTTTGTAAAAGTATGGGAATCGATATGAAAAAATAAAAACAATAACAAGGAGGTAAATTATGTTTAGGTTAAAGAAATATACGGGTGTTGCTATCGTTATTGTGCTAGCTATTTTAATAATGTCTGTATCAGGTTTTGCTGTTGAAAGTAACTATCCCACTAGACCGATTTCGTTTGTAGTTCCGGCAAGTCCAGGAGGAGGAACTGATGCAAGTTCAAGAATATTAGCTAAATATCTTACACAAGAATTAGGGCAGGCTGTTGTGATAGTAAACGTAGCAGGTGGAGGTGGCTCAGTTGGGTCAAGGAAAGTAAAAGATTCAGATCCTGATGGTTATACTGCACTTTATTACCATGAAAATACAGTTATGACTAATGTAATAGGATTAACTGAATATGGATATGAAGCTTTTGAAGTAGCAGCTATTCCACTTATAGTAGATTCTCTAGGAGTGGTGGCAAGCAGTGAATATAAATCGTTAGAAGAAGTTATTAGTTTTGCAAGAGAAAACCCTAAAAAACTAATTTATGGAACAGAAATCGGGGGATCATTTACCATACCCTTTTTTGCAATTCAGAATTTAGCGGGAGTAGAATTTATTTTGGTTGATACTGGATCAATAGGACCAACAATAGCTGCAATGGTAGGAGGGCAAATTGATATAACGGCTACACCTCTTGGGATGGTCAAAGATTATCTTGAAACAGGACAGATGACAGCATTAGCTACCATGGGTCAAGAAAGAAGTCCTCTTTTGCCTGATATTCCCACTTTAATTGAACAAGGTATTGATTTTTATTACCCTAAATTCTATTGTATAGCTTTCCCAAAAGAAACTTCAGAAGAGATAGTGCAAAAATTTAGTGATGCAGTAAAAAAAGTAGTTGAAAATCCAGCATATCAAGAAGAAGTTAAAAAACTATTCTTTACTCCACATTATTTGAATAGCGAAGAAGCTATTGTTTTGATAGAAAAAACTAAATTAATGTTTGAAGAATACAAAGATGAAATGACTAAATAAAAATCATTTTGCAATCGATGACCACAGCATTGCAAATGGAGAGTTCGCACTAAATTAGATAACTAAATTAATTGACTGAGATATCGGAGAAAAATCTCAATAAAAGGAGAAAAGAATATAGGCAGAAAATACTCTTACATATTCCAGAAATCTATCCCGTAATCGAATGATAAAACTTAATGTATAAAGAGAGTATGTTCACATGGTAGTCGTGATACCTCCCAGAGTTACAGTTGCCGATGCAACTCAGTTTACAAAAACACAGTTGGTAAAAAAGCACAAGGCGAAATTTCCCTTTATGCAAAAAACTTATATAAGGAAAGGAGACATCTGATCGAGAGGATACTGTGTATCTTATATAGGTTTGAATGAAAATGATTCTCGCCTACGTTGAGCATCAAGAAAAAGAAGATAAAGGGCAATTGTAATTAACATTATCATAGGTTTAAGATGACTCCAAGTCCTGATAGGATGGGGGTACTATAGCAAGAATATCTTTGTGTTTTAGACATTATGTTTTTATCTATATAGGTGTTGAGATTATGATTGAAAAATATGGTGATATTATTTTAAGTTGCATCTTTATAATTATTTCGATAATTTATTATTTTGAAACGTTAAAAATAAAAGTCCTAGAAATATCTAAATATGGCGCCCAATTAAACCCCAAGATTGTAGCATTATTGCTTATTACAATTAGTATAGGGATTTTTATTGGTAATATCAAAAAGATAAAAATAATGAACTTTGATACTAAACAAGATAAGAAAGAGTCAAAAATAAATAGTATTAAAGTAATTTTAACACTTTTAGCAATTTTTGTTTATATTTTTTTGCTTGAAAAAATAGGTTTTATTATAGCAACTATTTTATATTTGTTTATTCAATTTAATATTTTTTATAAAGATTCAAAGAAAATAATTTTATATTTAGCTATTTCTATTATTACATCATTTTTGATTTACTATACATTTCAGAAATATTTTAGCTTAATGCTACCACGTGGAATACTAGGTTAAGATGTCTATTGATAAAACATGAAGAGAAAAGTTAAGGTGAATAACCTTCCAAACAAACGCATTATCAAATAATATTTCCGGTAAAGTATCGCAGTATTACTTGAAAAGATGTTTATAAAGATCATAGAAGAGATAGATGAGAATATACAAGGAAGGTCTTCAATAGAGATGGACACTTTGGGAATAGATAAGAATCATATTCATCTTTTTTCTAGTTTCTATCCAAAAATATCACCAGGAGGAATATTACGAATATTCAAAAGTACTCTAAGGGGGATATTTAAAAAGCATCAGGAGATCAAAAAAGACCTATTGGGTGGAGAATTTTGGCCAAATGAATGCTATCTTGCAACTATTAGTGAAAGAGGAAATTGGTTAAAAATGGAATAATATATACAAAAACAAAGTAAACAGAAGGAAGATTAGGGATAGATAAGATTATTCTTATTTTCAATACCCTACGGCGGATTACCGAAGGGTCATTCATTAAAAAATGGAAAAATAACCAAAGAGTATGCTTATCTTTATTTGATAATTATTTAATATTTTAAATAAACAAGAATTTGTTTGATTAACTTTAGCTATATCATTTTATGAAAATAAGATGAGAGTGATAGAAATTGATATAAAAAATGGAGAATGATAGAGTTAATTAATAAAAAATATAAGGGAGAGACATATATATGTTTGATATGTTTGTAATTGGTTTTGGAATTATTTTCTCTTTTAAAATAATAAGTTTAATTATAATTGGTGTTATATTGGGTATTTTATTTGGTGCTACTCCAGGATTAACAACCTCAATGGGTTTGGCATTTATTTTACCTATTACCTATTCGATGCAGGCAATTGAGGGAATATCTATACTTGTAGGTCTTTATGTTGGTGGAACTACCGGGGGATTAATTACTGCAATATTGCTTAATATTCCTGGAACTCCAGGCGCTATTTGTACCACTTTTGATGGATACCCTATGGCAAAAAAAGGAGAAGCTGGTAGAGCTCTAGGTATCGGAATTTTATATTCATTCTTAGGGGGGATTATTAGTTTAATAGCATTAATTTTTATTGCACCATCTCTAGCAAGAATAGCATTAAAGTTTGGACCTTTTGAGTACTTCGCAATAACTTTATTAGCTTTGATATTAATTGCTGAATTGTCAGGAAAGTCTTTAATGAGAGGAATTGCTTGTGGTTTACTAGGGATAATGTTTGCCTCTGTTGGTCCTTCACCTATAGATGGACATACAAGGTATACTTTTGGATTTCACGCATTAGATGGAGGATTTAGCCTTGTACCTACTTTAGTAGGTTTATACGCAGTAAGGGAAATATTAAAAGTAGCTGAATTTCCTATTGAAGCAAAAGTAAAGGTAATAGAATATAAGTTAAAGGGATTCGGCATAACTTTAAAAGAATTTAAAAATCAATTCGTTAATCTAATTAGATCTAGTTTATTAGGTATAGGTATAGGAATATTGCCAGGATTAGGTGCTGGCACTGCAAATATTATTTCATATACTACTGCAAAAAAACAATCAAAATATCCTGAAAAATATGGTACAGGAATAATAGATGGAATAATTGCTTCTGAAACTTCTAATAATGCTGTAACAGGAGGTGCACTTGTACCTCTTTTAACTATGGGTATACCGGGAGATTGTGGTACTGCTATGATGTTGGCTGGTCTAATGTTACATGGAATCATGCCAGGTCCTTTATTGTTTAGCACTGATGGAGATCTTGTATATGGTATTTTTGCTGCTTTGTTGATAGCTAATATTTCTATGATATTAATTATGTACTTTGGTTTACGCATATTTGTAAAGCTACTGAATATACCAAAATATATTTTATTATCAATTATTTCTGTATTTTGTGCAGTCGGAGGATTTGGGATAAATAATAGGCTGTTTGATGTATGGTCAATATTGTTTTTTGGAATTGTTTCTTATGTATTGGATAAATTTAAATATCCAATTCCTCCATTAATAATGGGATTTATTTTAGGACCTATTATTGAAATTAATTTACGAAGAGGTCTAATGTTCTCCCAAGGTAATTTCAACGAATTTTTATTAAGACCCATTTCAGGTACTTTTATATTAATTACTGTATTAGTTGTTATTTTTGAGTTATTTCAAATAAAAAAAAGAAAAGTATAAGATAGAAAATAATTTTTGAATTAATCTTTAACTTAAATTTATGGAGGAAGGAATGATGGAAATATTGGTTTATAATGGCTCTGAAGAATTAATATTAGCTGAAAGAAATGATGTGATTAGTAACAGGTCTATTAAGATCAAACCCATCTTTGGCAAATGATAAAGAAGGATCAGGGCTTATCTTTACCTATCTCTCTTTTCGAGTAGGCAGGATCAATCATAATTACAACGAATCTTTCTTTTGAGAGATGGGATGAAATCTTTTCAGATTCGCTTATGATGATAGCCAGGATCGATAGGCTTCCTTATAAGTCCTGGAGAAATCGTTATGGTTATCGTTCCGGGACCTATTGGGATTTTGTGTTGTAAAATGGCAGAGATTGCTGGTGCCGGTGAAATTATTATGGTTGGAAGTTAAGGTAATGACAAACGTTTAGAAAAAGCCAAGGAATATGGAGTAAATGTGGTTATTAATAGGGAGAATGAAAATATTTTTTTATGTGCCAAGGGCAACAATGAAGGGTATGGGGTAGACGTGGTGATTGACGCGGCCGGATCAACTGAAATGCTTAAGTTTGCTTTAGAAACAGTTAGACCTTGTGGGATTATCGGTAAGGTATCCTGGGGCCCAAAGCCTATTCATTATAGTCTGGACAATTTACTGGAGAAATTATTAACCTTAGAAGGGATTTTTATTCATACTTGGGATGTTTGAGAAAAATGTTTAAAATTAATGACCAGCAGACAGGTTAATTTAAGTGGACTTATTACCCTGAATTAAATATTGAGGAAGGGAAAAAGGGATTTGATCTGATTGAATCAAGAGAAGGAATTGAGGTCATTTTAAAACCCTAGTATTCATGTAATAATGGGAGAAAAATAATAGTAAAAAATAACTGACCTGGAAGAATTATCGGAAAATTTCAGACAAATTAAAATTAAAGTGGTAGGATTGGTTGGTCATTCTGGTGGGGAAGTAATATTAGAATTAGCCAATAAAGAGAAAAATTATTTGCAGTATATGTAGATAATGAAAAGTCTATAAAATTAAATTTATTAAGGTTTAAATTTCCAGATAGAGTTATAAATGTTGTAATAACTGAACAAGTATGATAGCTACTAGTATTGCTGCTACAAAAAAAATAGCATTTGTTGCTTCTTATGCTATGCTAACTTGTAAGAGACATTGGAACAAGTTAGAACTTTTATTGCATATCCCAAATTGAATGTTTAATTTACTTCTGGTCTTTCTGGCTTAATTGGTGAAATGGAAGGAGTTATCCATCAATGAATCGGAGATATTACGATAATTAGAGGTTTACCAAATATGGTTGGTTGTAGTAGCCCTAGCTGATTATAATTCAACAAATTCTATCTTATCTACATAAAATAGATTAAAATAATATATTAAATCGAATATTAATAGAGGTATGAAACCTTTTCAGAGGTAGTGAAAAAATCTCTCGTTTTTACAGAGGATTTATATGACCATTAGGAATTTATAGAAAGTGTAAAATAACGATAATTTTTTAAAATATAATACTAAAAAATTTGTTACTTTAAAATCTCAGTGTAAAGTGGAAAAAATAAAAATATTTTCCCCCTTTATTAGTTTTACTATTAATCAAGACAAGTTGAGTATTTAAGGAGAGAAAAATCGCTTGAATTCATTAACTATGATGATTAAACCTGCTTCCAGCTATTGTAATATGGCTTGTGCATATTGCTTTTATCGCTCTCTTTCCAAAACTCGCCTTCATTCTACATTTGGTTTTATGAATGAAGCTTTGTTAGAAATTATTGTGGAAAAAGCGCTAAGTGAGGCAGGTGAAATGTGTACATTTGCTTTTCAAGGCGGAGAACCAACGCTGATGGGTATAAATTTTTTTCAAAGACTGATTCAATATGAACAAAAATATAACCAAAAAAAGATAAAAATTAATCATACCATACAAACAAATAGTCTTAAAATTGATCAGGAATGGGCCCGTTTTTTTGCACGAAATCATTTTTTGGTCGGGGTATCTTTAGATGGTCCCAAATCCCTACACGATTTATACCGTGTAGACCATCAAGAGAAAGGAACTTATCAAAGGATTATCCATGGCATTGAACTTTTACAAAGATATCATGTTGATTTCAATGTTTTGTCTGTGGTCACTTTACAGCTTGCCCGACATGCTCATCAGGTTTACCGTTTTTTTCAAAAAAAAGGATTTCAGTATATACAATTTATTCCCTGTTTGGATCCTTTACAGGAAAATCCGGGTCAATATCCTTATTCCTTAACTCCTGAAAGATATGGTAGTTTCTTAAAAACATTATTTGATCTATGGTATGATGATGTTACCCATCATAAAATTGTTAGTATTCGCTATTTTGATAATTTACTTCAATTAATGATGGGATATCCACCAGAAGCCTGTGGAATGCTAGGGAATTGTGCTTGTCAATTTATCATAGAAGCAAATGGCGGTGTTTATCCCTGTGATTTCTATGTCATTGACCAATGGTATTTGGGAAATATAAAGAATCAATCCTTTTCTCAACTATTAAATTCTTCAGCGGCACAGAAATTTGTACAATCATCAATTTATGTCGACCCGGTTTGTCGAGAGTGTCCTTGGTTTAACCTATGTCGAGGAGGATGTCGTCGCTGGCGTGAACCTTTTATTAATGGGAAGCCACATCTAAATTATCTTTGCCCAGCTTATCAAGAATTTTTTCGATATACAATAGATAGATTTAATAATATCATTGAGAAAATAAATAGAGGAGATTTTAGTATTTGAATTATAATGCCAAAAGACCCCATTTAGGCAAAGGATTTATTTAAAAAATTACAGATAAAGAAATAACAAAAATAAATAAGCGTCATTCAGGTTGATTTAATTTTCACTTGTATCTCAGTTAAGTATCATTAAGATTATCAAAAATAAAAGGATGTTTTAAATGGTTCATTGCATAGGTTTTATCGGAACAGGCTTTATCGTAGGTATTCTCTCTGGTCTATTTGGAGTAGGGGGAGGGTTTTTACTCGTACCTTTGCTCAATACAGTTTTTGGTATTCCATATAATATTGCCATAGGAAGCAGTCTCCTTCAAATGGTAGGAACCTCTACTGCTTCAACTTTGAAGCATAGATGTTACGGTCACTTAGATTTTAAACTGGCTGGATTTATCTTGATGGGGTCGATAGTTGGTGTAGAATTAGGGGCCAAAGGCTTAATGTGCTTAAAAAACCTTGGTACTATTACCATTAATGCCTCTACTATCAGTACGATGGATTTTTGGATAAACATTATCTATATAATTTTTCTTTCCTTAATCGGAGCTTCTATTTTCTTGGAAAGTAAAAAAGCCAAAAAAAGAGCACCTCAAGGAGGAGTAGTAGAAAGTGTAATTTCTCAAAAAATACGCAAAATAAAGATTACCCCACTCATATCTTTACCCATCTCAAAAATAGAAAATATTTCCTTATGGAACTTAATTTTTATTGGCTTTGTAGCAGGCATGCTTTCTGGATTACTAGGAGTCGGAGGCGGTCTTATTATAAGTCCTGCCTTAATTTACTTAATAGGTATTCCTACCTGTGTAGCTATTGGAACAAGCCTTTTTTCAACTATATTTGCCTCACTGTATGGATCCATTACCCATTTATTAAAAGGAAATGTAGATTTTGGATTGGTAGGTTGTATTTTGATTGGTTCTATCATTGGTTCCCAGTTAGGAGCAATACTCAATAAAAAACTAAGAGGAGCACATATAAGGTACTACTTATCCTTAATTATTTTTTTTGCAGAAGGGCTTATTCTAATTAAATTTCTTTTTAGTATTGGCTATTTATAATTGAAATAAAGAGTGTCTTTCCTTAACTGAAAGGACAGAATACTATAAATTTATCTGTCGGTATACAAAGATAGAGATTTGAGTATAAAAAAAGGGCATTGAAAACGGAATGAATTTTTATAAAATTAGAGGTTGCAATTGTGCTTTTACTGGCCACCTGTTTTATGCTGGTATGGGGATTAACCTTAGCCAGGCCCATGGCTACAATTTTAAAGATTAAACGGGAAATCCTGATGCCCATTATACTCCCGCTTACAGTAATCGGTGCATATGCTGGCGGGGT
>Ga0315553_10004459_pt1 | contig 10540 bp, 9 predicted proteins | sample SalMarSW160140MG_FD_203099 | JGI IMG/M metagenome (GOLD analysis project Ga0315553, IMG submission 203099) | Salt marsh sediment microbial communities from the Plum Island Ecosystem LTER, Massachusetts, United States - Salt Marsh Sediment SW1601-40 ... | reverse complement strand
CCTCCCCCATCAATAAGAAACTATACAATATTACGGATAAAGTATGAACATTGAGGTAGGAATAGCAACCCAGATTCAAATATATTGATTTTCGATGATTATGCACAAACCTATTATTTAAAAAAAAACGGGTAAAGTAAATATAGTTTTCGGATTCAGCTACTTAGTCCAACAACGGATGAATAGTTGGAAAATACCTGAATCGATACTTTGAATGCAAGACATCTTCTGGGGTGGTTATTGAGCCTCTCCATCGACAATTCGACCTCTTGCTGGTTAATTATGACGAAGTTCCGTTTCTTCGGAGGCTACTGGCGAATGAGACTATTGGTGTTCTCATTCGTGACTCGCTCCCAGGTCAAGTAGGGTTGAACAAAGGAAATCCCGGTTTGAAGATGTGCAGCAATGCGTTCGTGGTCGGTAAAATCCTTGCCTTCCTCCGCTGTGATCGTATCCGCATCGAAATCGCCCAGACACCAGCGAGTAACCATGATACCTGGTCGCCGGTCGATACTCCCTATGTTTTATGAAGTTTTTCACAATGATTGTTACTTCCGTAGTGCTTCGTGCGCTTCTTACGGCATCGTTGATGGCTATGATGCTTGCCGGGGTGTATAGAACGGGAGAAACCGCCCGGGCCGCGATGTTCATATATCCCCTTCTAATTCCATCGGTTGGGATGATCTTTCCTCCCGAACTTATTTCGGTTAATAGGAAAGCGACCATGTTTATTGCGACCCTTTTCTTTCAGGGACTCATTATGCAATTAATAGGTGACTACTTCTGGTAAGACTCTCGTGCTTTGGACTCTATGGACTAGACCCGGCAAAAGACGCTAATTGCACCTGGGATAGGCGTGTGCGTCCACGCAGGTGTAGGCGGATTGACAGCTTTGCGAAGCCAATAAATAATCTCATCAAGATTCGTTGGTAATCAAGAATGCCAGTGTCTACTCCTGGAATAAGGAACTATAGCCTGGGTGATTGCTCGTCCTTGCTGCAATCCTCAGTGGGAGGCTGGCTCACTTTCCAAATCCATACCTAAATGAACCAGGTATTGATCAAAGCGCCAGGGTAAGGATAACGGTGGATATATTCGGCAGAAAGTTCAAGATTTTCGGCTTTGCTATAGCTATCGCGATGATCCTGGCTGCAATTCTTGCTGGCAATCTTGGCATTGATCCTGATGATCGATGGGGTGGTTCCCGGACTGTTTTGCTGATGCTCGGATTGGCATTATTCGCAGTTGTACTTATGAATCAATTGGTAGATATACTCGATCGCAAGTTGCTCGCGCGCCCCAAGGCAGCTGGCCACCAACAAGATGGATCATCGCTTGAGCGAGCGAAATCGACAAAACCTTGGATATCCTTTCTTTCTTCTCGAGCGGTGCGGTGGGTGGGGCTTTCATTGGTATTTATTGTTGTTGAATTGCTCTATTTGGGGCTTGCAACTGGTGTGCATCTTGCGGAAAAAACAAGCCCCAAGGACTTCTATAACTTACTTGCAAATGCCTTTTTGCACGGCCAAACAAACCTGCTTATAGATCCACCTCCCGTGCTTGAAGAACTTGCTTATCCATGGCCAACCAGTGCGCGCGAAGGTATTCCTGTTCTCTACGATGCTTCTTATTTTCGTGGAAAGTATTACCTCTACTGGGGTCCTGCGCCGGCGTTAATTGCAGCTGGGTGGAAATCGATTCATGATACATACATTGGTGACAAATCTATCGCTTTCCTTGGTATCAGCTTCACTTTCCTTTTCTCATTTCTGAGTATCCTGCGCGTCCGGCGGCGCTATTTCCCATCTATCCCGGCCTGGTTGCTGGGCTGCTCGATCATCCTCATCGCCACCGTGCATCCTATGCTCTGGGTGCTCAACCCTCCGAACATTTATCAGGCGGCGATTGCCAGTGGTCAAGCCTTTCTGCTTGCCGGTGTTTACTTCGCGCTTCCCATCTGGGAGGGCAACGGCAGGGAAATGTGGCGCTACTGCTTGATCGCAGTTTTGTGGTCCTTTGCCATTTCCTCGCGGATCGTCCTTGGAGGGGCTATTGGGCTGCTCGTTGCTGCGACAGTCATCATGGCCCTCTTAGCCTCAAAGCATAAAATCCGAGGCAAGCAAGCAGTTAGCCGAGTCACGGCTCTCGTATTGCCTCTCATGCTATCAGTGGGTATCTTGGGTCTGTACAACTACACGCGCTTCGGAGATGTTCTCGAGACAGGAAGTCGATATCAATTGAGCAAGACTGATCTGAATCAGCTTGCCGAGGAGCATCAGCTTATAAGTCCAGGCTATATGCCGGCGAACCTGATCTACTACTTGGTGACGCCACTGCGATTCAAGGCTTCCTTCCCTTTCATCCGACCCTACTATTCTCCAGTAGACGCCTTCAAATCGATCGTCATGAAGTTAAATACCCCGGAAGCTTATGTCGTCGAGAATGCAACTGGGATCCTCTCCACAGTTCCCATCATTCTCCTACTTATACCCATTTTCTGGAAGGTTATTTACACTGGCGCTATCTCCTTGCGGTCAAAGAATAGCGAAGCGATATACAGCGCGGAGCATACGCGAGATCAAGTTGTCATGCGAATGATCGGTTTGTTGCTTCTGGCAAGTGTCGGAGCGATGATTCCATTCTTGATGTATTACTGGGTGGGGACGCGCTACCTGCTTGATGTCATCCCGCTACTGATATTGGCTGCAGCCCTGGCTTCTTTGTTGTTATTCACCCAGAACAGGGGATATCCATTACGAGGGAAGATCACATCCTATCTCATTCTCATGTTCACAATAGCAGGTGCGGCCATTAGTTTCCTGCTGGCATTATCCGGCCCCGACTCGCTCTTCGATGATTTAAGCCCTGTGCTTATCAATTGGGTAAAAGCTCTTATCGTAAAGTGAGATGGTAGTAAATATCGATACTACGATCTTCCTAACTCGGCATCCTATTTACTAATAAGATCGGTTAATTTCTTAGTGAATGGTAGTTCGTTGCACGGTGCCACCAGGTTGAATCATCATACATCTATGAGCATCTTGCTCAGAATTGTGATTGAGATTGCGAAGAAGCGCTTTCTAAAAGAAATGAAAGCAATTATGTCTGTAGCCTTTGGGCTTCAGTCAGGCCATAGGGTTTTTGGGGATTGCCAGGTCCAGTCGGGAAATCGCCGGGTATAGAACTGTCGCTTCCATTGACCGAACTTCCTACGTATTTTGACGTATTCAGGAAAAGCCCGGAACCTCAGCTTTTGAGTTGATCGGTTGTCAGTTTTTGCAAGGAGTGTAATGTAGAGCTTCAGGATCGGTGATCGAAAACCACCATGTGTCTTTACCCAGAGCACCCTATACCCAGCTTTGCGAACAGCATTTTTCAAGGTTTGAGGGGTGAAGGCGATGAGGTGTGCAAATTCGAATGCTTCATGCTCATACAGGTTGGGTACTTCGAGGAGTAAATATCCATCATCATGGAGCAATTGTGCGCGCACTTCCCTCAATCTCTCAACGGGATCCTTAAAATGCTCAAGCACATGCATCATACTGATTAGGTCAAAGCGATCTTCTCCGCCCGTAAGGAGTTGATCCATCGAGGGATAGACCTTAAGGCCTTGTTCTGCACTGAAGCGCCGATAGGCGTCTCCCGGTTCAACGCCCACTGGTTGACTCGCAAACTGGGCCCTGATCACCTGTAATAAAGCCCCGCTGGAGCTCCCGATGTCAAGATGGCGGTGGATTGTTTCAATCCTTGGCTTGATCATTTTCACAGCCACATCCGCACGAGCGAATTGCATAACGAGATCTTTCTTTATGGGCTCTTCCGTATCCTGATAAAGCGTCCGATATCCTTCCTGGTAGAAGCGCTCCAGTTCGATTTCGTCCGGTTGAGGGGACTGGATGACAAGGCCACATGATCGGCATATCTTATATCGGAGGTCTCTGGATGAATGCGTATGAGCAGCAAAAAAGGTGAGCGAGTTATTTTGACACAGGGGACAAATCGTTATGTCTTCCATGGGTTCTGGTATGCACTATTCCTTGAGGCTGAATTGTCGGTGTAGGCTCAAGGCTGGATCTATTACCTCACAGCACCCTGATTTACTGATAACTCCCCAATCCTAACACGTTGTGGGGATTTCAAGGTGGTCTACAGCATAAAAGTTTGGAACGTTCCTGATCAATAATGATAAGATAACGTTCGCTGCCTTTATGAAGATCAATATCCCTGAAGGAATGGAGGTTCCCAAAGAGTATGACGGCAACATTAATAGAGCCGTATGGAGGGCAACTTATTGATTTATTGGTTCCCATAGATGAAGCAAATGAGCTGCGTGCCTATGCCAGCACGCTTCACTCGGTACAAATTAGCGCTCGAACAGAATGTGATTTGGAGCTACTTGCATCGGGTGCATTCTCGCCACTCGATCGGTTTCTCGGGGAGAAGGACCACGAGCTTGTCGTCCATGAGATGCGCCTGAAGGACGGTTCGTTGTTCCCCATCCCTATCACATTTCCGATATCTAGAGAAGAACCGATAAGTCCAGGACAAGACATCGCATTGCGAAGTTCAAAAAATGATCTACTAGCCGCGATGACTGTCGAGGAGAGATATTCCTGGGAGCGGGAAGAGGTCGCCCGGCTTGTGTTCGGCTCAAACGATCTACGCCACCCGCTTGTGGCCGAAATGCACCGCTGGGGGGAAGTTAATATTTCTGGGCCGCTTCGAGTTTTGGATTTTCCAAAGCACTATGATTTTAAAACGCTACGCCTGACGCCAGCTCAAACCAGGTCGGCCCTTATTGCGTTGAATCGGGATAATGTCGTAGCCTTCCAAACTCGCAACCCTCTTCATCGAGCGCATGAAGAGTTGACGAAGCGGGCGATTGAAGCCGTCGACGGGACTTTGCTGCTCCACCCCGTTGTTGGCATGACCAAGCCAGGCGATGTGGATCACTATACGCGGGTGCGGACGTACCGTGCACTTGAGCATGGTTATTATGACCCCTCCCGTATCCTACTCGCCCTGCTGCCGCTTGCGATGCGATTGGCTGGCCCACGTGAGGCACTCTGGCATGCGATTATTCGGCGGAATTTCGGTGCAAACTACTTGATCATTGGAAGAGACCATGCCAGCCCGGGTGTGAATTCCAGAGGTGATCCGTTCTATGGTCCTTATGAAGCGCAGGAATTGGTTGCGAATTATTCCGAGGAGATCGGGGTGGGCGTGCTCACGTTCCAGAATATGGTCTATCTACCCAAGGAGGACCGTTACGAAGAGGTCGATAAAGTACCCGAGGGCGTCGAAATTGCGGAAATCTCCGGGACCCAAGTGCGAGAGCAGTACCTAAACAACGGTGTAAAGCTTCCAGCGTGGTTCACGCGCGATGAGGTGGCAAGTATCCTTGAAGATACCTATCCTCCTAGGCATAAGCAGGGTGTATGTGTCTGGTTTACTGGTTTAAGTGGATCGGGGAAGTCAACCACTGCGGAGGTGTTGACGATCTTGCTGCTGGAAGCTGGGAAACAAGTGACTCTCCTCGATGGTGATGTTGTACGCACGCATCTATCAAAGGGATTGGGATTCAGCAAAGAGGATCGGGACGTGAATATTCGGCGCATAGGCTTTGTTGCTTCAGAGATCGTCCGTCATGGTGGTGTCGCGGTATGTGCTGCAGTAAGCCCTTATCGATCAACGCGTAATGATGTGCGTAGCATGGTGGGTTCAGATCACTATGTCGAAGTGTTCGTGGACACACCCCTCGAGGTCTGCGAGCAGCGGGATATCAAAGGGCTCTATGCCAAGGCGAGACGGGGCGAGATCAAGGGCTTTACTGGAATCGACGATCCTTACGAGGCGCCAGATCACGCCGAGATCGTGCTTGATACGGTCGACTCATTACCTGAAGAGAACGCGCGTAAGATCTTGAACTACATCAAGGAAAAAGGATTCATCAAAAAGTTCGTACATAACTGAGAAGGAATTGGATTCACATCGTAGCTGGAATCTAGCTCAAACGGTCGATACCAGCAGCCTTGTCATCCCTTCAAATCAATGACTGTTTTCCGGCAGATAGCCTGTTGAGAATCTGCCGGTTTACTGCCTGTTGAAGTTATCGTTCGCAAGCATACTCAACTTGTCCGAGCGATCAGCTGCAGAACAATGTTCATCTATGAAGTTAGCTGTTCTCTTATCTCCAAAATTGGATATCCACATCGTCGATCCCCCACCATAATAAGATGTGACAATTGGTGTTCTGGCTATTCCTTATGGATTGTGTTTAAATCAGTACTGGGATGGGGATGGTCTGTATTTCACGTACCGAGAACGCAGAACGTTGAAGGGATGTGTACACATGGGACAGGAACTTACTGAAAACTGGAGACAGTGTGGGATCCGGGAGGGAGATATCGTCCTCTTCCACAGCAGCCTCAAACGGACGCTGACAGAGAATAACGCCACACCCCGTGATGTCCTGGAATCTCTCCTGAATGCGGTCGGGCCGTTCGGTACGATGCTTTTCCCCTTATTCAATTTTGACTTCACGAAAGGCGTCCCATTTAATATCCGCACCACGCCTTCGAAGATGGGCGTGCTATCCGAGATGGCGCGCAGCCACCCTCTCGCTGTCCGCAGCGGACATCCGATTTATTCGTTTGCCGCGATTGGACAAGACGCCAACCTCTTCAATCTGGATAACTTCAGTGGATATGGACCCGATTCCCCGTTTGCAGTTCTGCGAGAAGTCGGTGGAAAGATAGCTGTTCTGGACTTGGATGATTTGAACAGCATGACTTTTTATCATCACATCGAAGAGATGCACGCGGTCCCATATCGCTATCATAAAGAATTTACAGGCGAATACACCGATTTGGAGGGTGAAACGACGATCAGAACCTATGGCCTCTTCGTACGGGATCTCGAAAAGGGCGTGCTCACAGATGTCAACCCGATGGGTGAGTTCCTATGGGAGAAGGGGGTGTATGAAGGTTTTCGTCAATTTCAAGGAGTAGGCTGTCGAACGATCAACGCCCGGGAGATGTACGCCGTGGTATCCGAGGTGATTGAGGAGGGACGGGCCAAGGGGTTGCTGTACAGCATTGAGAGCGAAGGATAACTCATGACCGAGATCGGGGATTCCATTTACGCGCTAGCAAAGGAGCTCTTCCCAATTTGCCGTAGCATCACCGGCAACGGTGTGCGTAAGACCCTTAGGATCCTTCAAGCCGAGGTGGGCATGCTTGAAATCCATGAAGTGCCGACGGGACAGAAAGCTTTCGACTGGGAGGTGCCCAGAGAATGGAATATCCGTGACGCGTATGTGATTGACCCAACCGGTGAAAAAATCATCGATTTCCAACAGTCGAACCTCAATGTTGTTGGCTACTCAGTCCCCGTTGATAAAGTTGTCTCACTCGATGAATTACAGGAGCACCTGCACTCTCTGCCTGAACAGCCCAATGCCATTCCCTATATAACCTCTTACTATCAAGAGCGTTGGGGTTTCTGTCTCACACATACCCAGCGCGAGACGCTACCACCGGGTCAATACCGGGTGATGATCAATAGTGAGCTAGAGAAGGGCAGTCTAACCTACGGGGAAATCATCCTGCCTGGAAGGGTGAGCGAGGAGGTTTTCCTGTCCACATACATCTGCCATCCCTCCATGGCGAACAATGAATTATCGGGCCCAACCGTTGTCACCCAAATTGCAAAATGGCTGCAGACCATTGATCGTCACTACACCTACCGGATCGTGTTCATCCCGGAGACGATTGGATCGATCGTTTACTTGAGCCGCAATCTGGATGAAATGAAGCAGAATATCATCGCCGGATATAACATCACCTGTGTTGGAGATGATCGAAATTATTCATACCTCGCCTCCAGGCAGGGGGATACACTGGCCGATCGGGTGGCACAACACGTCCTGGGTCACATGCACCCGGAATTCACAGCCTATTCTTATCTCGATCGGGGGAGCGATGAGCGCCAGTACTGCAGCCCCGGTGTTGATCTCCCCGTGGCCTCAATCATGCGTACGAAATATGGGGAGTATCCTGAGTATCACACGTCACTCGATAACCTGGATCTCGTCTCGGCTGCGGGATTGCAGGGTGCCTATGAGGTGATCCGAAGGTGCATTGAGTGCCTTGAGGCGAATGAAACGCTGAGAGTCACCGTGCGCTGCGAACCACAGTTAGGGAAACGTGGACTATATCCCACCTTGAGTACAAAGAGAACCGCGGAGATGGTGAGGGATATGATGAATCTCTTGGCCTATGCCGATGGATCGAGGACACTGCTGGAGATCGCCGACACGATCGGCGTCCCCATGTGGGAGCTCATTCCCATCGTGCATAGGCTGAAGGATGAGGGTTTATTGGAGAGTCTGGCCTGATCCGGGCTGATGACTAGGAATTGAGGCTCAAATGAGTAGCCCAAAACGAAACTTCGAGATCGGGGAGAAGGCGAGTCTCACAAAGGTGATCTCAGCGGCTGATATCATAGCCTACGCAGAAATTACGGGAGATACCAACCCGGTTCACCTTAACGATGATATTGCGCGTAAAACCCGGTTCAAAGGCCGGATCGCGCATGGCATGCTGAGCGCAGGATTGATTTCTGCGGTGTTGGGGACAAAATTACCCGGACCGGGTGGTATTTATCTCAGCCAGACACTGAAATTCATTAAGCCGGTTCGTCCGGGCGATGAGATTTCCGCAGAGGTCGAGGTTACGGGTTGGCGACCTGATAAATCGATTCTGACTCTTAATACGCGCTGTTTCGACCGGGAAGGGGAGGATGTGCTCCTTGGTGAGGCGGTGCTGCTGGTGGAGGCTTTATGATTTCATCAATCGCTCTTTCCTATTCCCATTAGGTCTCCGAGCTATTTCGCTCATCAAGACAGAATGACTAAAAATCCTACATACAGATAAGCAAGGGATGGATCAATGTCTTTAAGAGCGTTTCGGCATATTCAGCCCTTAGGCTTAAGATGATATGCCCGGTACTAAACTTGTACTATTCGAATCCACGGTCGTTGGCCTTGTGAAACTGGGAAAGAGTACCCCTGGCTTCATCCTGCTAATCCAAAGCCAAATCCCAGCGAGCGAGCAGAAAAAAATTGGGGATTCCAGTCCCTCTTGATGGGAGGATCCTAACAATTTTGCTTTTCTTAACATCATGAGTAGGGATTCGTATGAGCGCGCTAATTCTCAAACTCCCCTATCGGGGGACCAGAGTTTTAGGGGGGAAGAAATTTATCTCCACCTGAAGACTGTAATAGTGAGTGAGCAGGCGAATACTTCAATTGGATTGCATGAATTTGCGTGCCGTCATTCGCCTGACAACTCCCCCTGCTCGATCTTTTACGGATTAATATTTCAACGATCGCGCAAGACATCTACGAAATTGTGACGGATAATCCAATGCCAATACTATCTTTGATATAGGTCAACTTCAACATATACAGGAAGGATTATGAGGCCTATTTGTAAAACCACAAAGTTGATCCTATTGTTGATGGCATTAGTAGCAATAGGCTTTGCGCTAATGGCTGGTTCGCTTGGAATTGATCCCGATGATCGGTGGGGTGGCTCCAGGCTAGGGCTGCTTGGTTTCGGGTTCTCCATCATCGCTATTCTGCTTATCGACTATTTTGTTTATGTGATCGATGAGAGGCTGCTTGCCCGCCTCAGCGCGACACAAGAAAAACTAATAAAACCTAATCAACAACTGGATATGGCCAGTAGATCAACTGACATCCTCAAGCCGAGTTTGGTTAGAACAATTGGGGCTACCTGTGCAATCCTTATTATCCTCTCGCTCTACTGGGTGCTTGCCAGCGGAACGCACCTTGCGAAAGTGCCGCAAAGCATACCGTTTTATGATCTGCTAGCCGATGCATTTCTCCACGGACAGACAAGCCTCCTCGTCCAGCCTCCCCCTGCTTTAGAACAACTTTCGTTTCCATGGGTTCGAAGTGAAAGGGTTGGCATTCCGGTCCTTGGTGATGCTTCCTATTATCAAGGCAAATACTACCTTTACTGGGGGCCTGCCCCAGCCTTATTTCTATCAATATGGAAATTGTTTAGCAGCAGCACAGTGGGGGATAACACGGTCACATTCTTTGGTGTCAGCCTGACCTTTGTGTTCTCATTTCTCGGCGTAAGGTGGATTCGACGACGCTTTTTCCCTCATATTCCTGTTTGGCTTTCTGGGGGCTTCGTATTTTTTATCGCAACTGCCCATCCTATGCTCTGGGTGCTCAATCCGGCCAGGATCTATGAGGCGGCGATCGCTTGCGGTCAGGCATTCCTCCTCGCAGGAGTCTACTTTGCGTTGCCGGTGTGGGAAGGGAGCCGTAGAGAACCATGGCGGTATATCATTATTGGCACCCTCTGGTCTTTAGCTGTCGCTTCCAGGTTTTCCCTCATTGGGGCGATAGCAGTGCTTGTGATTGCCACTGGGCTGGTTGGGTTTTCAGTTGCCAATCGGATGTGGCAAAAAAGGGAATGGATCTTCAGGATGGCGGCGTTGG
>Ga0315553_10004458_pt1 | contig 10543 bp, 9 predicted proteins | sample SalMarSW160140MG_FD_203099 | JGI IMG/M metagenome (GOLD analysis project Ga0315553, IMG submission 203099) | Salt marsh sediment microbial communities from the Plum Island Ecosystem LTER, Massachusetts, United States - Salt Marsh Sediment SW1601-40 ... | reverse complement strand
CCTATTTAAGTTCTATAAGGCAGTGCGGAGAGACAAAAAACTGCATACATAATGGATTTGACAAACAACATTTTTTCGCATTGAGCGAGCTTTACAAATTGAATCTGGGTATACGCCAAGATTTGTATATAAGATTTTCAGATCCAAGACCTAAAGCAGCTGGATGATGAACAAGATATCAATATCAATAGCTTGGTAAAATGAATTGGACCTAGTATACGCCAAAGTTTGTATTTAAGATTTTCAGATTTAAGATCCAAGAGCTAACAGAAGCTCATGTCGGTAGGCAAAGGATTTAGTAGGCGAATACTGACTGACACCTTGTACAGAATTCTCTATTCTTTTTGTCAGTGTCAAAAATGGTTTTGCTCTTGTACATAATACATGAATCAAGTAAACAGTGCCTTAGACCGAATGTATGGCCTAGTTCATGTATCGCTTCTTTTACAACTCGATCTTGGAAGAGAAGCTGCAAATCACGGGGAAGATTATCACCGGACCGCTGCGGTGACAATCTTTGAAGATAAACTGCAGATACCCTACCCCCGATGATGGCCTCACCGAAACAGTAATTATACCTGCCAAAATACGCATCGAAAGAGCAAACTGCCAACAGCTTTGTACTCTCAGATACTTCGAAAGTTTGTTGCAACCAAGCGAGTATGCTGTTTGACTGGTACTGATTCCTCTTGCTGTCGAACAGCATTTTGGGAATCATAGACATGGGCTTATATATGGTGACCCTGTCTTTTTCAAATCCAAACGCAGCTTGTAGAGGTGGTATGAGGAAGGAGGAGACATTATCAAGTACCCTTTTACCATCTATCATTATGGGTTGTATAATTAATAGCATTTGTCCTAAAGGATGTTTAATTGGAAAGATCATTATTTTCTCCAACCATGTCCTCGATAATCGCATGTGCTAAAAAAAGGATTATGGTTCAATATCCGTATATTATTTTCTGTATATTATTTCATGATACGTTAAGTGTAAATGAGAATGCAGTGGAAGTACAGATCACAGTAACAATTGTCTAAATATTTGAACCTGAAAAGATTTCGGTTCCAGTCTACAGTAAGGATATGATTCAACTCAAATATCTTGTAGTGACATTATTTCTATTACATGTACGACTTGAAGCTAGGAAAGATGCTGACCAGTAGTCATTGCGCCGTGGTAGTATTGTGCGCGTTGGCCGCATATGTGGGAATAACAGTCATGAATCACGGTGAAATCATTGCACAGGATACGAGCACTTCAATAACGTGTAATGGCCTAGAACCTTGTGAGAAGACTGAGTGTGTCGACGGCAATTGTGAAACAACTGCTACAAATTCTTCGAATATCTCCTCAAGAACTGGCGGTGGTGGTGTTGGCGGTAGTGAATCTGATGAAAGTGGTTCAGACACGCACAAATCAATTGCTGATTTGATTAAGGAGAGACTGAGGATGCGGGGGGGAGATTAGATGAATCTAATTTCTTCTAATCTAGCATCTAATAGCTGTAAGCTATAATGTCACCTATGTTTGGACGCACAACAAATAGCTTAGCTTACTACCACTACTAGCTAGCATTAGTGTCGTGAGTGGAAATAAACATTCATCTTGTGGCTCACACGACTTGTTTCCCGCCTTGCATAGGTTTGGTCCACCTTAGAACACAATAGTATCTCTCTCTTTAGTAACCCGTATATACATCGTGCACCTACCAACCTGATGATCGATCTAAACTTGAGCCTACAACATCCAACTCTTTGCTTAAGCGTAGATTCATTATCTCTCAAATGTTACATTTCATTACCTGAATGAGGTCTTTTAAAAAGATCCAACAGTTCATTTATTCTTTTCTGATCGCACACATTCCATTCGTAGTAAGTCTGTATCTGCCTCTTAACGGTCAGTCGTAGATAATGCCTGTTGCGTCATTGATTGCACCCTTGAACGATAGTAGTAATGAAATAAAAAAAGATTCAACGAGGGTTTCTTTATGTTCCCATATAGATGAAACTGGCATAAAGAAAAATAGGGAAAAAATTACGGCATTGGAATTATTGGAGTCATCAAGCCCATCATCCCAGTCGATAAGCCCAATGTGGGTCCTATGCCTGGTGTGTTTTGTATTATATTTGTCCTAGATCGGAAGCTGTCGTCGACCCAGTAGCTATTGTCTAATATGCAAGTGACATCACCATCGCCACCTTTTCCGCCTTCACCGCCTTCTCCTCCTGGTGATTGACCTCCAGCTCCACCAGATCCAGTATTTCCACCATCTCCTCCTTCTCCGCCAGCTCCTCCCGGTCCGCCAGATCCAGAATTTTCACCAGCTCCTCCTGTTCCGCCTGTTCCGCCAGCTCCAGCTGTCCCACCAGCTCCAGCGGCTCCACCAGCTCCAGATGATCCTCCTTGAGATGGTCCAGCCTGTCCACCTGCTGCACCGTTACCACCCTCTCCGCCAATTGTGAAACATGTCTGTTCTACCTCAGGACGTCCGTGGTTCGCACTAGCATTGCTTATCCCAGGTATAGTCCACACTGTCAATGTAAAAACACTGAGCAGTGCGACAAGGCTCAAGCTAGCTAATATGCCACTAAATTTTCTCTTCTTATTCGCATAGTGTTCAATTCTTGTCATGATTCTGAAAAAGACCAACTATCCCTTTTTTGGATTGCATATGATATGTATAATATTTGTAAGTTAACAAATATCTAAGAATTATAATATTAGAATTACTTTTGCCATCTACACCCAATTCATTGTCTTTTGGTGACATGATTTGTAATCTGTCGCAATATAGGGTTTAACTCATTCGCTATACTAGGGACGGATAAATTAATATCAATTACCTAGTCAATATTGTCGCAATAGCTTAAAGCCGTTACGGCTGGGTGTCAATAGCCATTGCTAAAATTTTGGAATATTGGTTAAGTTTACGATGATCTTGTTCCAATTAGTTAAGGAATGATTACTTCTCTCAGTGTCGCGCTGCCGTCAGCACCATCTGCGCCGTCAGCACCATCTGCGCCGTCAGCACCATCTGCGCCGTCAGCACCATCTGCGCCGTCAGCACCATCTGCGCCGTCAGCTCCATCTGCACCATCAGCCCCCATAGCTCCATCAGTGCCATCTGCACCTTGAATTGAGAGTGAAGCATTGTCCATCAAAGTCACAGCTGTCTGCTGCTGTGGCGACCTAGCTTCAATATCATTATCACTGCTAGCTACAATCCCAACTGCTAATACCGTTAGGAAAATCGACACAGTTCCTATCTTCCACATAGACATGATTGCTGTTATAAGGTTTGCAATTGTTATCTGTATTTCTAAAGTTGAAACTGTTACTTTATCGTAGCTAAATGATCTCTTTGAATATTTCGTACTTTTGTACAGCTCCGTTTTGTGCTATCCCCTCACAATTGCTTGTCGTACATTTCCCGGCGCTTGATTAGGACGAGCGAGCGCGAGCGAAGATGAAATGTAATAGACTTCAATACCAATACTGACTGATTCTTTCTCACAGATAGAAAAGCTGCTATACTAATATCCCTGTTGGTGAGTATGGAATCCAAGTTATCTCTAATGATAACAAATGCATATAATATCATGTTAACATGTGAATCACTTAGCTATTATCAATATTAGCTGTAATAGACATAACATTTGATGTTAGCGATAATTATTTACCAATCGGAGAATATTATTGAGTGACTAGCCTTAATAGTGAAGCTTTCTAATTTATTTCAAAGATCGTTGGGCAGAGGTTTACTCATGTGATAAGCTTGGATATTAACAGGATAATATCCATGACGAATACTAGAGTGGGGTTTCAACAGAATTTTGCCCTTGTTCAGGGCCTCTGTTCACCGGTAATTTCAGATCTACGTTGTCTCGACTAGATATGAGTGTGTAGGGCATCTATACGACATTTGAATAAGCTAGAAAAGTTTCTCTACAATCTTCTCGTTCGCTGTTTCAAACCTGCCTCAATCAGTATTTACTGATTAGAAGTGAGAATAACAGCTGTCGGTGTGTCAGATTAAGCTTATAGTGACCACCTAAAAACACCAGATTATAAAATTGAATTGAAATAAAAATTAAAAAGATTGGGTAATTTCTTACCCTTCTTTTCTCTTTGCTTAGTAGCTTATCTTCGGTGTCTGTCGAAACCTTTCTTCTTGCTTTCCTTCTTGTCGCTACTCTTCTTCTCGAAAGAGCTCTTCTTTCTGTCTTTGTGTGAGTCTTTCTTGTCCTTGTGATCGTCCTGTTTCTTGTCTTTGTGATCATCGGAGTTGTTCTTTGCATCGCCGCCGCCGCCGCCGTTGCCGCCGTCACCGCCGCTAGCTTTGCCACCGTCTCCGCCATTGCCGCTGTTTCCACCATTGCCGCCGCTACCACCAGATCCGCCATTGCCGCCATTGCCGCCGGTACCAGTATTAGATCCACCGTCGCCGCCTTCTGCGTCTCCGGTCTCAGCGTCTCCGCCTTCGCCTGCAATTACTCCGCCGGGGCCGCCATTGCCGCCGTTACCAGAGGTAGCTGATTGATCTCCGCCTTCTGCGTCTCCACCTTCACCTGCTATTACGCCGCCGTCATTGTTGTCTGCACTTCCGCCATTACCGCCATTACCTGTTGTTGCAGCTCCGCCGTTACCGCCATTACCTGTTGTTGCAGCTCCGCCGTTACCGCCATTACCTGTTTCTGCGTCGCCTGATTCTGCATCTCCGCCATCTCCACCATCACCTGATTCAGCTTCGTTGCCGTTGCCGCCACCATCGCCTGTCCCTGTTCCTGATCCGCCATTTCCGCCATTGCCGTTAGCTGAACCACCATTGCCGCCGTCACCTGTGTCTGCATCGCCGCCTTCTCCTTCTGCTTCGTTAATAGCTCCTGCAATTCCACCGTTACCGCCGGTTGATGTTCCGCCGTCGCCACCGACACCTACTGGAATGTTAATTCCACCACCAGTGGCTGCTCCACCAGTTCCGCCGGCTCCAAGGTTGACATCTCCGCCAGTTGAATCTCCGCCATTAGTGCTTACATCTCCGCTGTCTCCGCCAGATCCACAACCTTCACCATTGCACATACCGCCATTTCCAACTCCACCTGCACCTGGTGTTGCACCTGCCCCTCCGGCTCCGCCGGCTCCAGAAGTTCCGCCTGTTGCTGTTGTAAGAACTGGGAATTCACCGCCAGGTCCGCCTGGTCCGCCAGTTGCTCCTGATGTACACTGGTTACCTGGGTCATTTGTTTCAGCACAATCTTGTCCAAAGCCACCATTAGCTTCCTCTGCATTTCCACCATTGGCGTCACCTTCGTTCTCTGCTGAACATTGTTCATTTTCAGCTAATGAAGCAGCTCCACAATTCAGACCTTGGCCGCCATTTGCAGCACCTGATCCAGCACCTGCTCCGCCTTGTCCATTGTTGTCGCCGCCTTCCGCACCTAAGCCAACACCTACGCCAGCACAGCTTGCGATATCTCCACAGTCAGCTCCTTCAGCTTCGCCACTTGAAGCTCCAGCTCCGCCATTAGCTTGTCCGCTTGTAGCAGTACCTGATCCTGCACCAGCTCCGCCGTTAGCAGTACCTGATCCTGCACCAGCTCCGCCATTCGCTGTTCCTGAAGAAGCACCATTTCCGCCTTCTCCTTCTCCTGATGCATCACATGCTTCAGTTGCACCACAGTTTAGGCCTTGTCCACCAGTGTTTGTCTGACCACCGTTCTGAGTGGCAGTTGTTGATCCGCCTGCGCCACCATTAGCTTGGCAGTTAGCTCCACCGCCGCCGGGTGCAGCACAATCTAGACCTTGCCCACCAGTAGCTGATCCACTGGTAGCGTCGCCACCTGGATTGTCACAGTTGCCTTCGCCACCGGATGGGTTAGAACAGTCAAGACCTTGACCGCCTCCGCCACCTGCGCCACCTGCGCCACCTGCCGCACCATTACCTGCTGCTCCACTATTGCCACCTGGGGCATTTCCACCATTGCCTCCTGAACCGCCACTTCCACCGTCTCCGCCTACAACTAACGTCTTATATTTTTCCCAAAAACTTGTTGCCATTGCACTCTGAGGAATAGCAGCTACCATGGTCCCTGTAACCAATATAGCAGCTATTACTAGAGCAATCGCACTAGAATTTTTACTGTTCATTGTCAAATTTATTCTACTAGAGGCTTCTTACTTAAGTATTTTGGCATATAATTATGTAGGACTATATTAGTACATCTTCATGCTATATTGTCATATAGAACTCTTATATATAAAGGTCACACTATTGAATTCTATTATCATATTCACTAGGATATTCATATTAATGATTCATATATGAAATAAATATTAATTGATTATCTAAGAGATTTATAGCTATAATAGTACAGTGATAAACTGGTAACAGTTAGATCCAGCAAATCTATGATCGTATGTCTTGGAAATGTTACCAAAAATTTTATTATCCTTATTTTCAGTTCCGTGATTTGTCGGCTCGTTGCGAATCGACAATTCGAATAGTAAATTATGGATTGCTTAATCTTTCTTTGTTCTTCAGCAAAGATCCGCGTCAATACCAACTTGATAGTAACGGTGGCTTGTAGTGTCCAGGTTGTGGTCTCCTCTTCTCTAATGCCGAGTAAGAGTGATTCCAGATTATCGTGCCCTTAATTCAGAAGATCTTAGGTAACATCACCATTATTCATACCAATCAGAGTACCATTATGTGTAAATCCCTTTTACATCAACGATACCAACATACCAATTATGAGTTGCAACATGTGATTAAATAATAGTAGACTCGGGCATCTCATCACAGCACGGGAACACTCGAGCAGTAGGATCATCATTGGAACTTAATAGATTTCCTGACCGGTGGTTTTCCGAGTGAGTTTGAGTCGATCTGGAGAGACCATTTTCATCACCATAATTACCATCACCATGTGCTTCATCCAAATATCCTCTGTCACTAATGTGATCCGGAGAGGAGCTACTGGAAGGCGTTATACCACTAGAAGTTGTTACAACTTCATTATGATCACCCTGAATTGCTGCTTGATCATTGCCACAATTTACAGCAGTAGAAAGAAATCCGTTTCCGCAGTAATTTGTTTGGCTCATAGAATGCTGTGAATACTTTGCTCCGTATGCCATCATTGATCCAGGATTGGTCATCATTCCCATTGAAAGGAACACACCTAAGGACAAGACCAAGATCCCTGAGATCCTCATTTTCGATACACTCCGAAGACCTTCACGCAAATGTGTATAACGGATGCAACTTAAATTAGTCATTCGCAATTGGATTTAGTGAATTACTGGCTTATTTGGATTATATTGATTTGTTCAGTTTCTCAAATCTGATATATCTGTCTATAGAATCACAGATGAGAAAATCACTCACAAATGTCCTCGCTAATATCAGTAACAGAATTCACCATTGTATCTCTACAGGAGATTCGACATCCCTATATGTTCTTGTGTCTATATTAGAATTACATATACGATTGCGACTGAGAAAAAAAGTGAGCCCTAAATGTCGTCAAGTTAATAGTTCTTATAGAAAGACCAATTCTTGTGTCTGGTTCTATAAATACGATATGTATAATCATGACGACATATAATATCTAGGAAGCGTATCCCGTTCATTCTGGAATGAACTTAAGAGGAACGTTTTGAAATATGTTAAATTTCTTGTCAGTTAATTGTTCTTATAGAAAACATATCAGATATCAGTAAGAGCCTGATTTTACGCAATGCAGATAATTATACGTCTCATTTACTCTCTCGGAAATGAACAATAAGTATATGGTCATAACAGCAGCAATGGCAGTAATGCTGATAGGAGCAACTGCACTTGCAACCACTGACAGCGCATTTGCCGGGGGACATAAGAAACACTACGAAAAGAATCAGGCGATATCACAGGTAAATGAATGCGGTAATGGATTCATTCCAGTGAATGTAGGATGTCAAAACGTCGGATCACAGGTTCAGGGTGACGAGAACGGCGTTGCACAAAGTGCAGACCAGTCTTTCCCCTAAGCTGAAGGACCGCTAAGGTAAAAAAACACAAGATACAATTAGTTCAAACCCTCTCCTTCTTTTTTTTTTGATTTTATTATTTTGAATAAAGTTATCATCATAATTTCAACATATCCTCTGCAAGTCAGCTATTCCACAATAGCGTAATATAGTATGACCTTCAAGATTAATTCTCGACATTACAGAAAATGACAGAATACGAACTATCTAGATAATATGGTAGTAATTACAACGGATATAGTTAAGTATGAGAAGATTTTTAAGATTTAATTCGTAGTCATATTTCACCCAATTCAGATAAATTAGTAGAAATAATCCACATAACAATGGTATCCCAAAAACTTGCGGTCATAACGACAATAGCAGTACTATTACTTGCAGTATCTGCAATCTCAACCATTACACCTCATAATGCATCCGCATATATGAAGAACCAAGCAGCACCTCAAGCAAATGATTGTGGCAATGAGTTCATCCCTATTAATATAGGGTGTCAAAACACAGATTCACAGATTCAAGGCGACGAAAACGTAGCAGCACTAACAGCACAACAGACGTTTCCAGAAGTAAAGCTTGTTCAAGAAAAACCTAGTCACCCACCATCACCACCACCACCACCACAAACCACCGATACCGATGGTGACGGCGTTATTGATGGAGTGGACAACTGTGAAACAACACCTAATCCAGACCAACTCGATAGTGATGGAGACGGAACAGGAGACGCGTGTGACGAAGAGACCTGCGATGGCGTAGATAATAATGGAGATGGAGTAGTAGATGAAGGCTGTGAAGAACCACAAACATGCACCGAATGCTTCACCCGCTACCTTAACGATGAACAGATAGCAGCACTCGAAGAATTTATCGCGCTTGAGCCCCCTAATAACAACATAGAGGGGTTATGTGCAGGCTGGCTAAGCGGTGATGCCACTCCAGAGGACATAATGGCTGATTTGGAACTTATGGGAGAAATTCTCCTAGACCCCAATGACGATGGTGACCAAAGTGACCAGATAGCCGATGCCGATACTGTTGCACAACTGATAGACTGCTTAGAAAGAGTCCTGGGTATAGCAAGCGAACCGCTAGAACAATAACTGTAGCAATAAGGGTAACGTACAGAATAACCCTATCCTCATTTTTTTGGATTTAATTATTTTCTGACATAGCGATACTTACGAAGGTCATCAGTTATCTTCACCAGAATATCGTTCTTGTATCTTTGACAAGCTCATTAGTGATAATTGCACACTCTTTTGTTGACCAAGATCCAAGAAATAGTCTTCCGTCATGTGAGATATAAATACGAAGCATGCGGCATCTAGAACTGCAGCACTTTTTTCTTGAGAGTTCAAATGCATTAAAGGAGGAGTACAGGGTCTGGAGTGTCTATGAATATTAAGCTGTACGAAGCTCCCCACTAGGCCTGTCCTCAGGATGGAAATATAGTGAATTATGCAATGGTATAATTATCGTATGAGTTAAGCTTAGTAGTTTGGAAATCGGTGGTGATACTATTCTTAAATAGTATAGGCTAACAGAACACAAACCGTCAGCAGCTAGATAAACAAAAAATAGTTTGTATATGAATCAAACGATATGCTTTAGTCTAACGAAGGTATAGGTACATTAGATAGCATGCGGCCCAAGCGGCTCCCAAATTCAAGAAGATTTGCTCTGCCGTCTTCTTCATTTCCAAATTTCAGCTCTTGGTTTGGAGCAGTATTGGATGGTGTTGAGCTTACAGCTGCTCCCTCGCTATCCTACACAGAGTTGATATTTTTTAGACAATCCGCGCTTGCTTGGGGCAGTATTCTAATAACGAGTGAAAACACATCTGCAGGTCAGGCGTTACTCGCAGCTGATGATTGGGAATCGCCATCTCCATATCTTTTTTGCATATGTATTGTTGTTGGTGTTGGGTATTGTAGCTGCACCTAGGTAGTATCTTAGCTGAAGATCGGCAGTGTTTTGTTGTTATTCTTGATCCGAAACATCTTCTTGCACTCATATTTAATTTGATTGAGTCAAATCAATTTGATTAATACTATTGTATTATTGATTAGAGGATTTGTCTTCTAATCCAGTTTACAGTATCATACATTAATACTATTCGTAGTAGATGTCTAATAGAAGAGATATCAGATATAAAGGGAGGCCCGATTCAATTTAACGCAGATAAACTAAACCAATGTTTATGATACGAATATTATGAACAACAAGAGTATGACTATAGCTGTCGTAGCAGCAGTAGCAGTAATGCTTGTTGCAACGTCGGCTTTGGCAACAGAAGACGCGTTTGCAGGCAAGAAGAAGAAATATGAAAAGAATCAGGCAACCTCTCAAGCCAACGCCTGCGGAAATGGCAAACTACCAATAAATATTGGATGTCAGAACGTAGGCTCACAAATTCAAGGCGATGAGAATTCAGTAGCGCAAGCAGCTGAGCAAGCCTTTTCAGGAGCTGAACACGGCGGCGGCTATGATGGCGGTCACGGCGACAAGGGCGGC
>Ga0315553_10004457_pt1 | contig 10544 bp, 8 predicted proteins | sample SalMarSW160140MG_FD_203099 | JGI IMG/M metagenome (GOLD analysis project Ga0315553, IMG submission 203099) | Salt marsh sediment microbial communities from the Plum Island Ecosystem LTER, Massachusetts, United States - Salt Marsh Sediment SW1601-40 ... | reverse complement strand
GACCGACTTTATCCTCTGTATTCGTAAAGCCAGTTTTATTCGCCATTTCTTGTATTTCATACCCCAGCGGATGTGTGTTTGCAGTCTCAATAATCTTTTGGATATATCGTCTGTAATTGTCTCTACGTGGCGAGTACCGGGGTATATTCCCTGAGCTTCGATAAGATATCTGGCATTTTCCAGGTTTTCCAGTCTGTTGCTCAGCTGCTGGGAAGAACTTATTTCTTCCATCGTGGCCGTTTCCAGGGTGAATATATGAGAATATTTATCGAATACCTTTTTACCTTTATCCGTCCTGATAACAACACTCGATTTTCCCAGGGAATCGCCGGAGCCTGGGATATAGCAGTCCCCACAGGAAATGTCGGCTGTCATGTTTGACTTATCGAGGCAGAAAAGACACCGGTTCAACTGGAAGTAGGGTTTGAGGTCCATCCTTACGCTCCTATCGACTACCAGTTCCCGTCCGGAATCGAAACTCATCTTGACATCGCCCGGCCAGCCGCTCTTTTCTTTAGACCTGAAGATAAGCCGGGAAAGTTTTTCATCAGGTTTTCTGTATTCGTCACTAAAATACCTGAAGACATTAAAGTTGAGAGTCTTATCGCAGAACAGGCCGATGAATAAAAGATTTATATCTGATAACTTCATATATTTCAGATAATTCCTGATTCCCTGGAACTGGCAGGGCGTCCCGATGATGATATATTTCCCGTCAGGAATATTCTGCAGAGTTTTGACAACCTCGTATACGGATGCCGGGATATATTTCGAACCGGTTGAATTCATTATGTCATCAACGTTGTTCACCGGTTTCAGCCTGGCCGGAGTGTTTTCGAATTTGTCAGATTGTAAAACGAAAGCAGCATAATATTCTTTATTCTTTATCATCTCTAGGACAAGCCCGGTGACAACCCCGCCACTAGTTGTTTTAGACCTTAACTTGAGGTCGTTAATGCAGGCGGTGTAGGTATCCAAACAAGATCCGTCGAACGTATCGAAAATGATGGATTGATGGCGCATACCTGCGGGGTCAATATCATAGCCGGGGCATATTTTCAGGCAGGTACCGCAGTCCGTACACTTCGTTTCATCAATCTTGGGAAGAAATTGACCGTGTATGTATTCCATGGAAACGGCGTCCACGGGGCAAACGGCGTGGCAGATTTCGCAGGAAAGACACAGGTCCAGTTCCCTTGTTCTGGCGACATTCATTTGCTAACCTGCAGGCAAATGGTGTATGGAGTATCCCGGAGCATATTTTATTCTAGGCGTAAATGGATAACAAATCAATCTTTAATTGTTTGTTGAGGTGATGATATCACCACTGTATGAACATGGGGATGTCCGTGTTTATATCGTAGCATTTGAGGCTAGTATGTCAAATTCAACAAAGTAAGCTATTGTTACCTGACAAAACGGACGGCTGTGCAATCTTTAAAACGCATCGTACCCTTTGATAATCCATCCTGCTAGCTCTATACTAATAATAAAGATATGACATCGGATAAAATAGTAATTGTAGAAGATGACGCTAACCTGCTGGCTACGTTGAAATACAATCTTCAGAAAGACGGCTATGATGTTGTCACGGCCGTTGATGGTGCCGAGGCTGTAGAAACCGCCCGGAAAGTAAAACCCGCCCTTATTATTCTTGATGTCATGCTGCCTACAATGAACGGCTTTGAGGTATGCCGTATTCTACGCAAAGAGATGATTGTCCCTATTTTGATGTTAACCGCCAAGACTGAAGAGACTGATAAAATTGTCGGGCTGGAAATCGGGGCTGATGACTACATGACCAAGCCTTTCAGCATGAGGGAGTTGCTTGCCCGCGTGCGGGCCATACTCCGACGTATGAAGATGACCATATCCGATTCAGCTAAAGAACCAACCATGATAAGAATAAAAGACCTTGAGATTGACTGTGCCCGACACAGGGTTTCACTGAGAGAAACGGCTCTTGACCTTACCCCCAAAGAATTCGACCTGCTAGCTTTCCTGGCCAGAAATAAAGGATTTGTTTTCAATCGTGAGCAGCTCCTGGAAAAGGTATGGGGTTATGACTACGCCGGTGATACCCGCACGGTGGACGTGCATATCCGCTGGCTGCGAAAGAAAATAGAACCCAAACCCCAGAGACCCAGGTATTTAATAACCGTCAGGGGAACAGGTTATAAACTGGAAGGTTGAAATTGTTCCAGAGTATTCAATGGCGTATAACTATCTGGTTTGTGCTGCTGGTAATTGTAAGTATGGCAGTCCTGGGTGCGTACCTTACAAGTTCCGTAAGGAGTAACCAGCTGACCACCCTGCGTGCCCAGCTGGAAAACGAAGCCAAGATTACCGCTGAAGCCAGCCTCCCGGGCTTTTTCGGTCAGGAAGTGGAAAGCGACCTTAGTGTTCTGGCGAAGAAACTCGGCGACCGGATTGACGCCAGAATTACCATAATCGCCCTGGACGGTAAGGTACTCGGTGACTCCGTTGAAGACCCTGCTACGATGGAAAATCACGCCACCCGTCCCGAGGTCAGAGACGCTTTGGCTTCAGGAATCGGTGAAAGCACCCGTTACAGCACCACCCTGGGAACACAGATGATGTATATCGCTATCCCCATCACGGACGACGGTGAAATAATAGGCGTCGCCAGGGTTGCCCTGCCGCTTACTCAAGTTCAAAGCTCGGTAAACAATATCATCGTAATTATCATCATCGCTATAATAATAGCAGCAGCACTTGTTGTCCTGGTAGCGTGGTTCATTACCCGGGTGACAACCCGGCCCATCCGGGAGCTTACCAGGGCTTCCCGGGAAATAGCCTCCGGCGAATTCGGTCATAAGATATCGGTGGGGACCAAAGACGAGTCGGGACAGCTTGCCCACGCCTTTAATGAAATGTCGTCGAAGTTAAAAGAGATGCTGGCTATCATCTCCGAAGACAGGGCAAGGCTGGCGGGTATTCTTGATAATATGGCTGATGGTGTTCTGTTGACCGATACTGAAGGGCATATCGTCCTGACCAATAATGCCGCTCGGAATCTCTTAAATATCGGGGATAAAGATGCCGAGGGCAGACCTCTGATAGAAGTTGTCCGCGAGTTTGAATTTAACGAGCTCTTAAATACTTGCCTGAAAACGGGACGGGAGCAAATTGCCCAGTTTGAGTCCAGCACATCAAACCGGTTTCTCCGGGTAATTGCCATTCCCTTTGCCGATGAAAAACCGGGCGGAGCGTTGCTTTTAATTCAGGACCTGACCGAGGTCAGGAGCCTGCAGACCATGAGAAGAGAACTGGTGGGCAACATATCCCATGAGTTCAGAACGCCGCTGGCCGGAATAAAAGCGATGATTGAAACATTACAGGATGTTGCCGCCGATGATAAAGAAGCAACTAAAGACTTCTTGTCCAGAATCGAGGTCGAAGTGGACAGAATGGCCCAGCTTGTCGCCGAATTAACCGAACTGTCACGCATTGAAACCGGTAAAGCTGAACTGGAGTTAGAGTTAATAGACCTCAACGGACTGGTGGAAGAGGCTATTACCCAGCTTAAACCGCAGGTGGAAAGACAGAAACTAACTCTTGAGACATCGCTGGAAAATGACCTCCCTGCTGTCCTTGCCGATAAAGAACGTCTCCGGCAGGTAATGGTTAATTTGATTCACAACGCTATAAAATTCAATCGTCCCGGGGGAAGCATTAAAATCAGGACAGAATCATCTGAAGGCTCGGTTTTAGTGGAGGTATCTGATACCGGGATAGGCATTGCCAGCGATGATTTACCTCATATATTCGAACGCTTCTACAAAGCGGATAAGTCACGGGCCGGTCAAGGCTCCGGCATCGGGTTAGCTATCGCCAAACATGTAGTAGAATCTCACGGAGGTGAAATAAAAGTAAAGAGCGAAGAGGGAAAAGGAACTACTTTCAGTTTCATCCTTCCGTTAAAACCAAAGTAAAGATTTAACACAATCTTAACATCGCCTTAAATCGTCTTTAAACTGCATCCTCTATTCTGTTAATAGATGGAACTGAAAAGAGATTTAAGGCGTTGCCATTTCTCAGGGATAAAGCCGCTGTTCATACATAAAGATAGAAAATCAGGAGGGAAAATTGCATATTAGAAAATTAAAAATATGGTTCATCATTCCCTTATTAGTATTGCTGGCAGCTACCGCGTTTATCGGCAGCTGCGGTGATTCATCAACTACAACGACAACTCCCGCTAACGGTACGGAACTTTCCGGCTCGTTCGGAATTACCGGCTCTAACACGGTAACGCCGCTGACCACGGTCTGGGCGGAAGAGTTCATGAATATGCACCCGAAGGTTAGTATCGCCGTCAGCGGTCCTGGCTCAGGAGCGGGCATCGCCGCCCTGATAAACAGTACCACGGATATCTGCCAGGCTTCGCGTGCCATCAAACCAACAGAGATTGAACAGGCAAATGCTGTCGGGGTGGAACCTTTTGAGATACAGGTAGCCACCGATGCCCTATCGGTCATCGTTCATCCGTCCAATCCTGTATCGGAATTAACTATCGCTCAACTCTCCGCTATCTATACTAATCAGATTACCAACTGGAAAGAGGTCGGCGGCAACGACAAGCCTATAGTGGCCATAGCGCGGGATACCAACTCGGGCACCCACGTTTTCTTCAAAGAGCACGTGGTGCAGATGCTGGGACTGACAACAGAGGACAAGAGTCTGGAGTACGGTAATAAAATACTGCAACTGCCATCCACCGAGGAAGGCGTTTCCGAGGTAGCTAAAAATCCCAACGCCATCTTTTACCCCGGACTGGGATACGTTACCGACGATGTCAAACCCCTGGCTATCAAGAAAACCGCCAACGATGCCGGTGTTCTGCCCAGCGCGGCCACGGCTCTTGACGGCACCTATCCCGTCGCCCGACCGCTCCTGTACTACACCAACAGGGCACCTACTGGGGTCATCAAGGAGTTTATTGACTACTGTCTCTCTGACGAGGGACAGGCTAAAGTCACCGAAGTTGGCTATGTGCCGTTGAAGTAATAGAATAAAACCGAATAATGAAGCAAAAGCAAAGAGATAGCAATGCCGGAGCTGCTGCCGTACTAGCCAGCGGGCTGGGACGGCGGTGGCGTTTAGGCGAAAAGTTTATCGAAAGCTGGATTTACCTGGCCGGACTCTTGACTATTGTTGTCCTGCTGGGTATCATCATCCTGCTGGTAAAAGAAGGTGTGCCCATTTTCTTCGATACACCGCCGTGGGAGTTCTTCTTCGGCACGAACTGGTACCCGGTCTCCGAACCGCCGACATTCGGCATCATGCCCTTCTTTGTGGCCACCCTGTGGGTGACTATCGTTGCCACGGCGATTTCGGTGCCCATCGGCATTGCCTGTGCCGCTTATCTTTCCGAGGTTGCTCCGGATAAAGTCAGAGAAACCATCAAGCCCGTCATCGAGTTGCTGGCGGGTTTCCCATCTGTGGTTATGGGCTTTATCGGTCTCATGCTGCTTTCCCCGCTGGTGCAGAGCGTCTTCAACCTTCCCACCGGTCTTTCGGGGCTTACGGCCGGGATAATGCTGGCTTTTATGAGTTTGCCGATAATCATCAGCGTTTCCGAAGATGCCCTACGTGCCGTCCCCGACGAGTTCCGGCAGGCGTCCTACGCTCTGGGAGCGACGAAGTGGGAGACCATATGGCACGTCTGCATACCGGCCGCTCTCTCCGGGATTACAGCGGCGGTGATGCTGGGAGTAGGACGCGCCATCGGCGAGACGATGACGGTGCTGATGGTAGCCGGCGGCGCCCTGGCTGTGCCAGTTTCTCCGGCCGAGCCCATGATGCCCATGACAGCCGCTATTGCTTCGGGAATAGGCAACGCAGTCCGGGGCGGACTGCAATACCAGGCGCTTTTCGCCATCGGCCTGACTTTATTCGTACTTACTTTATTCGTTAATCTGGTTGCCGACCGGGTATTGCAGCGGCAGAAAAGGAAATTCCAGAGGTAGTCATGAAAACATCGATAGCACCAAGGCAGATATCACAACGGACGGCTTTCGCTCTGCTTATCGCGGCGACAGCTATCGTCGTCATACCGGTTATCGTCATTATCGTTCAGATAGTAGTTAACGGAGCGGGTGCCATCAGCTGGGACTTCCTGACTCAGCCGTCGTCTCAGGCGGGTAAAGCGGGGGGTATCTTCCCGGCTATTCTGGGTACCTTCTACCTGATGCTCGGAACGATAATCGTTGCCCTGCCGCTGGGCGTAATGGCGGGAATCTACCTGAGCGAGTACTCCCGCGATAACTGGCTTACCCGAACGGTTAATATGGCTATCGTGAACCTGGCCGGAGTGCCCAGTATCGTCTACGGACTTTTCGGTCTGGGAATATTCGTATTGATGTTCCACTTCGGCATGTCCCTGCTCGCCGCCAGCCTGACACTATCATGCCAGGCGCTGGCCATGACGGTTACTACCTCGCGTGAAGCGATTCTGGCCGTCCCCCGGGAATACCGCGAAGGAAGCCTGGCGGTGGGTGCTACCCGGTGGCAGACAATCTGGAACGTTGTTTTACCGCAGGCCAGACCGGGTATTATTACCGGGGCCGTATTAGCGATGAGCCGCGCCGTCGGTGAGACGGCACCGATTCTGGTGGTCGGGGCGGCATTTTTCCTGCCGGGACTGCCGCAGTCACCCCTTGACCAGTTCATGGCGTTGCCTTATCACCTTTACACCGTGGCGGCACACGTTCCCGGGATGTCCAAGACGACAATATGGGGCGTAGCCCTCGTATTACTGGCGGTGGTACTTTCCTTTAATATCCTCGCCACCATTATACGGCTGCGTGCCCGTAAACGGAGGTACAGCACATGAATATAAATCTGGAATTAACGGATAAAAAAACGCCTATCAGCGGTGAAGTAAGAATATGCACACGTGACCTGAGCCTTTATTACGGTGACTTCCAGGCATTACGTAATATTACTCTGGACATCCCGGAAAACGCCATCATGGCGATTATCGGGCCTTCCGGTTGCGGCAAGTCCACCTTCCTGCGTCTATTCAACCGCATGAACGACCTGATTACCGGCGTCAGGGTTGAGGGGAGTGTTGAGCTTGACGGCGTGGATATTTATGATAAGGATATCGACGTGGTGGAACTGCGTAAAAGGGTGGGAATGGTCTTTCAAAAACCCAACCCCTTCCCCATGTCTGTTTTTGAAAACGTCGCTTTCGGACCGAAGAGGCATGGCAGGAAAAACCGCATGGAGCTTGAGGATATCGTGGAAAAAAGTCTGAAACAGGCAGCGCTCTGGGACGAAGTCAGTGACAAGCTTGGACAATCGGCCCTGGCCCTTTCCGGTGGACAGCAGCAAAGGCTCTGTATCGCCCGCGTCCTGGCTGTAGAACCGGAGGTTATTCTAATGGATGAGCCCTGCAGCGCCCTGGACCCTATAGCCACGCTGAGAATCGAGGACCTGATGAGAAGCTTGGCGGAGAACTACACCATTGTCATCGTTACTCATAATATGCAGCAGGCCGCGCGCGCCTCGGATATGTCGGCCTTCTTCATGATGGAGGAAGATAGGGCGGGAGTACTGGTGGAATGCGGGGCTACGGAGAAAATATTCACCAATCCTCAGGACAAGCGCACCGAGGACTATATTACGGGTCGCTTCGGTTAAAGCGGAATGGAGGCAATAAAATGGAAATAAGGACAGCCTTTCACAAGAGACTGCGGGAAATCCAGAACGACGTTCTGGCTATGGGCAGCATGGTGGAAAAAGCCATCAACCGGTCCATTGAAGCATTAAAAGAGAGAGATCTGGACAAGGCGCACAAGATAATCACTGACGACTTAAAAATAAACAAAAAACGCTTTACTATTGAGGAGAAATGCGTTCAGCTTATTGCTACCCAGCAGCCCATGGCCGGCGACCTGCGCGCCATTATCTGCGTCCTGAATATAATTACCGAGATAGAACGAATCGGTGACCATGCCGAGGGCATCGCCAAAATTGTGGTAATGATTGGTGATGAGCCACCGCTGAAACCGCTTATCGATATACCGCGTATGGCCGAAAAGGCAATCGATATGCTGCACCGAAGCCTGGATGCACTGGTAAACAAGGATGCTGATGCCGCCAAGCAAATCGTTACGGAAGATAATGAAGTAGATGACCTATATGACCAGGTATTCCGCGAGCTGCTGACTTTCATGGCCGAAGACCCCAAAACCATCACGAGAGCCACGCGTCTCATATGGGTAGCCCATAATCTGGAAAGAAGCGCCGACCGGGTAACCAATATCTGCGAGAGAGTAGTCTACATGGTGACGGGTAAGATGGAGGAATTAGGTATCTCCAAGTATTAGGTGATACCCATTAAAAACGTAGTGTCATTTTACCCGGGAGAGTTCGAATCTCCACGGTTTCCTCGTCCCTGAGTGCCGACTTCTTTATATTTTCACATTTCATCAGGCTGCTAAATAACAGGGAAGCGCATTTCCAATCCCCCTCGTTTTAACTATTTTTCAATGAGCCCGGTGAATATTCTCGGGGATATGATTCCTGCGGTGCGCAGGATTGGCTAGGGCCATTCACCTTTCACATTAATTAAATCAATCTGCTACTGCCGCCGGCCTGGCTCGCTATTTTACAGGTAGCGGCTAGTCTTCAGTCATCGGTATTTTCTGAAAGTAGACGGACGATAGTGTTCTGAACATGTTATACTCAAATCAAAGTTCGATAACCGTAATAGGAGTAAGTAATGCTGGAGAGAAAGAAGGGAATTCCGGTGGTCCCCGACAAACTGGAGGTGCACAGGCTCAACGATTCGATAAGGACGGTACAATGCAACCTGTTCCAGGAATCCCACTATGCCTATACCAGCTGGGTGATCACCGACGAGGGCGTGGTCATCATAGACGCGGGCACGGGGACAGTCGCCCCGCTGGTGAAAGAGGAAATCGCCCGGGAAACGGACAAGCCGGTCAAATACATCATCTACACCCACGGGCACTTCGATCACACCGAAGGCACCGCGGTCTTCATGGACCAGCACCCGGAGGTAATCGGCCATGACAACGTCAAACCGCGCTTCGACCGGTACAAGAAGACCGCCGATTATTTCCGTCACATCATGGAAATCCAGATACGGCAGACGCTGCCGATCAAGAGGGCCGAGTTCGTCTATCCGACCATCACCTACCAGGATAGCTACAACTTTAAACTCGGGGGGCTGACCTTCAACCTGTTCCACGGCAAGGGCGAGAGCGACGACGGCACCCTGGTCTGGATACCCGAAATGAAGACGGTTTTCTGCGGCGACCTGCTGGAAGCGTCCTTCCCGAACCTGGGCAATCCCTTCAAGGTGATGCGGTACGCCAAGGAGTGGGCCGACGCGCTGGAACAGGCGCTCGGTTTGGACCCCGATCTGGCTGTCGGCGGGGACGTCGTCCTGACCGATAACCTGGAGATCAGCGACCATTTCAAGGAAACCATCGAGCTATTAAGGTACCTCGAAGACTCTGTAATAGATGCGGCCAATCGCGGCAGGAACCTAGAACAGATGACGGAAGAGATACAACTGCCGCCCCATCTGGAGAATAGCCCGAAACTCCGTCAGATATATTCGCGGAGAGAATTCGCCATCTACAACATCTGGAAACGGTACTGCGGCTACTTCGATTTTTCCCCTTCCAGTGTGTTGCCCAGACCGAAGAAAGAGCTGGCCGCGGTCACCCGGGAACTGATAGGGAACGACAGCGCCATTCTGGAAAAGGCGGAGAGCCTCTTCAACGGCGGCCAGCCGCAACTGGCTTTGGAAACACTGGACCTGATATTGAAGGTGGACGGTGAAAGCGTGCCGGCGCGCCGGCTGAGAGTGAGGATACTGGAAAAGCTTGCCGAGGGTGATATCTGCCTTATGTCCCGGAATGTCTGGACCTACTATCGGGACGAGGACGAGGAATTTCTCAAGAACCGTTCATAGGCTACAGGAACATCATTAAGAATCAATCTACACCTGAAATAACGTTCTGCGTGTATCAAAGGGACTTTGAATTTAAGAACCATCATCGGGATGTTTGATAGTCTTGTACTATGATTCTCCAAGCGGTAAAGAAATAGTAAATATTATACTTGGGTGACGTCACCATTGAATGAACATCGGCATGATAACGTGCGTATAATTGTCGGTGCCTACCGGCCGTATCAGCCCCGGGCTGGAAGCATTGGTTATTTCCAGGGCTACCTGTGATTCGTGCAGGACGCCGAGGACATCGGAGAGGTACTTGCCGTTAAAGGCTATCTTGGCTTCGTCACCTTCTACCGTAGCGTCAATTTCACCGACGTCGTCGCCTATTTCTTCCGAACGGGCGGAAACGGTAAGCTTGCCGGGATTTGCCTCGCCGCCCGGAGTTATCATCAGGCGGACAATGCCGCTGCCGTCGCGGGCAAAGATGGAAGCCGTCCGGGTTGCCTGGAGAAAGTCGCTGACGTTGACGATTACCCGGGTGGTATAGCTCTGGGGAATCAACTGGCTGTAATTGGGGAAA
>Ga0315553_10004456_pt1 | contig 10546 bp, 7 predicted proteins | sample SalMarSW160140MG_FD_203099 | JGI IMG/M metagenome (GOLD analysis project Ga0315553, IMG submission 203099) | Salt marsh sediment microbial communities from the Plum Island Ecosystem LTER, Massachusetts, United States - Salt Marsh Sediment SW1601-40 ... | reverse complement strand
CCGCATGCACACCTCCGGTTTGACGATGAATCTCGGAGCGCTTTCGAAACTCCTCCATTAGATCGCTGATACGGCAAGAACTGACCTGCCACCCTGCCTCTACACCTTCCGAATCCCCTCTGTCATCGGGCGGCTCTTCCTCCCCCGGGGTCTGCTCGTCGCCGTCAGCCGGCAGCGTGGCTCCGCAGGCCGAGCCGATGACTCCACTCAACCGCAGGGTTTCAGGATCGATCTCAGGGGCCAACTCGATAAAAGCGCTCCATGTGGCCCGATTGATCACGATCCGGCGAATCTGATCGGCCGCCTGTACAAAACCGTTCGTGTAGAAGAAGCCGCGAACCAAGTCTTCCAAATCACCCGGAGAACACATCAGCACGGCGATCCGCCGATGCTCGGCCAGCAGACTGAGAGAAATCTCTTCGGTGATCAGATCTTCCCGATTTTGCCGTTCGGGTCCACGGATTCGGACGATCTTCAGGCTGCGCACGGACTACTACCTCCCCGACCCTTTGGACTGCAGGTGGGCCTTTAGATCCCTAGGGGTGTTGAGATTGAAAAAAGCGCTGCGATGATGCGGCGTATCTTCCAGTTCCCAATAACAGGTTCGAGCTTGCTCCAGGAGCAGGCGAATCGAGTACCCCCCCTCGCCGCTGCAGATCTCCCGCACTAGAGGCTCCAGTTTCTTGAGGTAGATCCCGTGCAGGGGTTCGATCAATTCACCGATCCGAGGGATCAGAATCTCATAACCCCGGTCCACCGCTGTGTTAAATTCGTCGATCTGTCGTTCGATAAGCTTGCGGTTCAAAGAGGGCATGTCACAGGCCACGCAGAATACCGCTTCCGCGTTCGTATGAACCATCCCCGAGTGCAGTCCCCCAAGCGGTCCCCGCCCCCCGTACAGATCCGAGGCGATCACGACCCGACCGGGCAGATCCCGTTGCAGATCCGGTCGGTTGCTGACCAGGATCACCTCGGGAAACAGACTCTGCAGCAAGCGAGCGATGCTGTGAATCAGGGGAGTACCGTTAACGGGTATTCGACTCTTGTCCATCCCTCCCATGCGGGTATTGCGGCCGCCGGCAAGGATCAGTCCGGCTATCTGTAGGCTCGGCACCTTTGAGTTCATCGAAGGCAATGTACCACCTAAAGCCTCCGAAAGGCCAGTGTTCCTCACCGCCCGTGCAGCGAAAACCTGATGAGGCGGTTCAATCGTGAATCCGATCACCAAACCTTGACATTCCTGCAGCATCCAATCTATCGTTTAGGCATAATCGTGATTTATACCACCCGTTTTCGCCTCATCTCTGCCTTTCTCGGAGTCTCCATCCTCGTCGGAGGTTTGTCGCTTCTGGTAGGCGGGCAATTGCTCAACAAATCCGTCCTCAACGAGGCGACCAACCGCATACGCCTGGATCTGAACGCCGCCAGGGAGATTTACAACAACGATGAAACCCGTCTTCGACTGGCTCTTCAGATAGCCGGTCAAGAGAAGAGCTGTCTCGAAGCGGTCTCCTTCCGGAATACCGAATACGTCAAAGATCGGCTCGGCGCACTGGCCAGGGAAATACACCTGGACTTCGCCGGTGTTGTGGACCCCAGCGGTCGAACCCTGGTTCGCCTGACCGGCTCCGGGGATGATCGGCTTGCAGGAGGACCTTTTCCTCCGAGCAATCCCGCCGCCCTGCTCTGTTTGGAAAATCGATCTACAGTCTCCGGTACCGTAATTCTGGACCGGGAGATGCTGACGGCGGAGAATCCGGACCTGGCCGAACAGGCTCGAATCGAATTGATCCCAACACCAAGGGCCGCCCCTCGATCGGAAACCGAAGAAACCTCGGGCATGACCATCACCTGTGCCGTACCTCTGTTCGAAGGCAACACACTTGTTGGAGCGATCTACGGCGGAGTGCTCCTGAACCGAAGCGTAGAAATCGTCGACCGGGTGCGGGAGACGGTATTCCAGGAAGAGGTCTACCGGGACCGGAGCATCGGAACGGCTACGATTTTTTTCAACGATCTGCGCATCTCCACGAATGTCATGACCGCCCGGGGAGAGAGGGCTATCGGAACCCGCGTCTCCGAAGAGGTGCGAAACAAGGTGCTCGGAGAGGGAGAGCGCTGGACCGATCGAGCCTTCGTGGTCAACGACTGGTACATCACCGCCTATGAACCGATCGTAGACATTTTCGATAAAAGGGTCGGAATTCTCTACGTCGGGGTACTGGAGGCCAAGTACGTGGATATCCGGCGCAACACCCTGCTGGTCTTCGTTCTGATCACGGCTGCGGGCATGATCATCGCCGTCGCGCTGGGCTATCTGCTGGGGCAGAGGATCCTCAAACCGGTCCTTCGTCTCATCGACGTGAGCCGTCGCGTATCGGCGGGAGATTTGTCCCCCGAGATCGGTTCGATCTCCACAAGCGAAATAGGAGTGCTCCAGAAAACGTTTCAGGAGATGCTCTCTTCCCTGCGCGAGCGGGATCGATCCCAGCGGGCGGAGAGCGAGCTCAAACTTCTGCAGTCGGAGAAACAGGCCTCTGTGGGCCGCCTGGCCGCCGGGGTAGCTCACGAGATCAACAATCCTCTTACGGGGGTGCTCACCTTCACCCATATGCTCCTGCGTCGTGACGACATCGACGGGGAGATACGGGAAGATCTTCAAACCATAGCCGATTCCACGGAGCGGGTGCGCAGGATCGTGAAGGGCCTGCTCGACTTCTCCCGGCAGACGAAGATCGATCCCGAACCCACGGATCTCAATACCCTGATCGAACAGACCATTCCCCTGGTGGCCAATCAGGCCCTGGTCAAAGGGGTGATCTTCTGCTTCGATCCGGGAAAGGACATTCCCCTTCGTACCCTGGATCGCAGCCAAGTCCAGAGCGTTCTGCTGAACATCATCCTTAACGCCGTCGATGCCACGGAAAAAGGCGGACATATCAACATCTACACGAGGCTCTCCGCCGGCCCCAGGCAGACCAAGGCTGTCGAGGTGGAGATCGGCGATACCGGCTGCGGCATTGCCCCGGAACATTTGGACAAACTTTTCGATCCATTCTTCACTACCAAAGAGGTGGGCAAAGGAACCGGGCTGGGACTGTCCGTTTCTCAGGGCATCATCGAACGGCACGGGGGTACGATTCGGGTGCAGAGCACCGTAGGTCAAGGCAGCGTCTTCACGATCTGCTTCCCTCTGGAAGGGGAAAGCTCATGACGAACATCCTGATCGTTGACGATGACCGGGTCGTGCTTTCCAGCTGCAGGCGCATCCTCGAGTCGGAGGGATACGGTACAAGCCTCACCTCGAGTGCAAAAGAGGCTTTGCAAACCCTGGAGGGCAAAAATTTCGACCTTCTCCTTGTCGACGTAATCATGCCCGAGTATGATGGCATGTATCTCATAGGCAATGTCCGAATTAACCGGCCAGATCTACCCATTCTGGTAATGAGCGGCTATCCGACCCCGGAAACGATTTCCAGCGGTCTGCATATGGGAGCCACCCATTTTATCGCCAAACCGTTCACCCCGGATGAGTTGATACAAGCGGTGCACACGGCGCTGGGAAGGCCGGAAGAATAAGGGGAACGATACAGGTATGGAGAAGAAAAAGGTTCTGGTGATCGATGATGAGCAGATCATCCTGGACAGCGTGAAAAAAATCCTCAGCGCGGAGGATTTCCAGATCGATCCGGCGATTTCCAGCCGGGATGGGTTGGAGCGGGCGATGAGCCGAGACTACGATCTCGTGCTGACCGATATTCGTATGCCCGAGATCGGCGGGATGCGCATCCTTCGGGATATCAAACGCAGCAAGCCGGCTCTGCCCGTGGTGATCTTTACAGGATACGCTACCGTGCAGAGTGCCGTGCAGGCGATGAAGCTCGGTGCCTCCGACTACATCGAAAAGCCGTTTACACCGGACATGCTGGTCACAACCGTGAAAAAAGTTCTGCGAAAGGCGGCGTCCGAGCAGCCGGAGAAGCAGGAGCTGATCCACAAGGACGAGGTCATTCGGGTGCTGGAGCGGGCCGCCGTAGACAGCGAGTTCGTGGCCGGTCTGTTCTACTATGGGCCGGAGGCCTTACAGGACTACGAGCTTACCGGTCCGGAGAAGCTGGCCATCCTGACCGGAGATATTCAGTGGATAGAGAGCCAGATCGGTTCGCTGAGTGCGGAGCAGAAGCGTTGGCTGGAGAGCCGCCTGAGCGCAGAGATCTGGTAGGAAGGTAAACCGAGCATGAAGGAAAACTTGAGATGAGTGACACCAAAGACAAGATTTTAAGAATGCTGGTGATCGACGACGAAGGGATCGTGCTGGATTCCTGTCGCCGGATCTTCAGCAGTGAAGGGTACGAAGTTGTGACCACGGACAGTGCCCGCAAGGGCCTGGAGCTGGCTACCGAAGGCCGGTTCGACGTGGTCCTCTGCGACTGGAAGATGCCCGAACTGGACGGCATCGATACAGTGGAAATGATCGACAAACGTTCCCCCGACTCGGCGATCGTGATGATCACCGGATTTCCCGCCGTGGAAAGGGCAACCGAGGCATTGAAGCGAGGCGCCGTCGACTACGTGGCCAAGCCCTTTACCCCGGAGGAGATCGTCACGGCGGTGCATAAGGCGATTAACCGTAAAGAGCAGGAGAAGGCGAAAGGAGCGGTGGACGTGGAGAAGATCGTCCGGTCGATCAGCTTCCCCCTGCCCAGTATGGAGGACAAAACCCCCAATACCATCGCCGAAACCGTAGCCCAGAAGGTGGGAGTGGGCAAGACCACCTCCCCCTGGCTTTCGGTGCTCGTGCTGGGGATTCTGGCCGGAGCCTACATTGGATTCGGAGGTATGCTGGCCACTACGGTGTCCTTCGACATGGCAGGCTATCTCGGTGTCGGATTCACCAAATTCATGACTGGGGCGGTATTCAGCCTCGGGCTGATGCTGGTGATCATCGCCGGGGCGGAGCTGTTTACCGGGAATAACCTGATGATCTCCAGCGCCATCGCACGGGAGATCACCTTCGGCAGGATGCTCGAACGATGGGGCCTGGTCTACGTGGCCAACTTCGTCGGATCGATCCTGATTGCCCTGCTGTTTGTCTTCTCCGGACTGTCACGCTTGAGCGACGGCGCCTTGGGAGCGGCCGCCGTGAAGATCGCCTACGGCAAGGTCAACCTGACCTTCATCCAGGCTCTGCTCCGCGGCATCGGCTGTAACTGGCTGGTCTGCCTGGCGGTCTGGATGGCCCTGGCCGCTCGCCAAACCATTGGAAAAATCTTTGCCATCTTCTTTCCCATCATGGGATTCGTGGCGCTGGGCTTCGAACACTCCGTCGCCAACATGTACTTCGTCCCCACCGGGATCTTTCTGCGGGTCTTCGGGGGCATCGCCCCTCCGGCGGGGGTGGCGCCTGAGTCGCTGAGCTGGCTCGGATTCGTATGGAAAAATCTGCTTCCCGTCACCATCGGCAACATCATCGGCGGCGCCGTGTTCGTGGGCATGAGCTACTGGAGCGCCTACCTGCGGCCGAGCGGACAGAGTCCCTCAAAATAGAACCACATAGAGGATGAGCCCATGAGCGTACAGACATCGGCAATCGATATTTCTCACCTGTTGGAGCGTTACCCTTCCCACGAGGGGCAGGAGGCACTGATGGGTCTGCTCCAGGACATCCAGGAGGAGCTCGGTTATCTGCCCGTCGGGGCTCTGGAGACCGTGAGCAGTCACCTCAATATTCCCCTGAGCCATATCTACGGTGTGATCAGCTTCTATTCCCAGTTCTCCCTTACCCCGCGGGGCAAGAACATCATCAAGATGTGCATGGGGACCGCCTGCCACATCCGGGGCGGCCAGATGGTTCTCGAAGAGATTCGCTCCTACCTGGGCCTTGACGGGAAAGACACGACGGATGATCGCCTGTTCAGCCTGGAAGTGGTGCGCTGTCTGGGCACCTGCTTCCTGGCTCCGGTGATGATGATCGGGAATAAATACTACGGAAAGCTCACTACCGCCAAGGTGAGAAAAATATTGAAGAACTATCAGGATTGATGCACGGAGTTGCCATGCACGAAGATCTACAGAGAATCAACGACACCAAAGACCTTCAGGATCTGCGGGAAAGACTGAAGCGAGAGAGAGACAAGGACAAAGTCCGTATCCGGATCTGTATGACAGGTTGTCGGGCTCATGGCGCCGAAGAGGTAATGAAGGCCTTCGAGGAGGAGGTCGAGAAGAGGAAGCTTGGCGTAGAGATCGTCGCTACGGGCTGTCACGGCTTCTGTGCCCAAGCCCCCGTGTTGGTCGTGGATCCCTACGGGATCTTCTACGGCAGCGTCAGCCCGGATGACGTGCCGGAGATCATCAGCGAGACCGTGGAAAAGGGAAAGCCCGTCGAGCGCCTGTTGTACACCGATCCGGCCAGCGGCAAGACGATCCGCAACGCCCGGGACGTTCCCTTCTACAAAAATCAGAAGAAGATCGTCCTGCGGAACTGCGGCGAGATCGATCCCACCAGCATCCTGCAATATATCGAAAGGGACGGTTACGCCGCTCTGGCCAAGGCGCTTAACGAGATGGATCCCGAAGCCGTGATCGGAGAGATCGCTTCCTCGGGCTTAAGGGGCCGGGGGGGAGCCGGATTTCCGACCGGGCGCAAGTGGTCCTTCGCCAGGGCTGCTTCCGGGGATCCTAAATACATGGTCTGCAACGCCGACGAGGGGGACCCGGGGGCGTTCATGGATCGGGCCGTGCTGGAGGGAGATCCTCACACGGCCATCGAAGGTATGACCATCGCGGCCTACGCCATCGGAGCCTCAGAAGGCTATGTTTATGTACGGGCGGAGTACCCCATCGCCGTGGAGCACCTGAAAAAGGCCCTGCAGGATGCCCAAGCTCTCGGTCTCCTGGGAGAGAACATCCTGGGAAGCGGCTTCTCCTTCCGTATAAAAATCAAGAAAGGATCCGGGGCTTTTGTCTGTGGTGAAGAAACCGCTCTGATCGCCTCCCTGGAGGGCAGACGGGGAATGCCGCGGCCCCGCCCGCCTTTCCCCGTTCAGTCCGGGGTCTGGGGCAAGCCGACCTGTATCAACAACGTGGAAACCCTGGCCAACGTTGCTCCGATAATTCTGAACGGCGGGAAGTGGTACTCCGGGATCGGCACGGAGAAGAGCAAGGGCACCAAGGTATTCGCCCTGGCGGGAAAGGTGAACAACACCGGTCTGGTCGAAGTACCGATGGGCATCACCCTGAAAGAGGTCGTATTCGCCGTGGGCGGCGGCATCCCCGACCAGCGGGCATTCAAGGCCGTACTGACCGGCGGACCTTCGGGAGGCTGCATCCCCGAGGACCTGCTCGACCTGCCTGTAGACTACGAGTCTCTGGCCAAGGTCGGTGCCATCATGGGTTCCGGCGGCATGATCGTTGCCGACGACAGGACCTGCATGGTCGACCTGTCCCGCTTCTTCATGGATTTCATTCAGGACGAGAGCTGCGGGAAATGCGTTCCCTGCCGCATCGGCACCAAGCGTATGCTGGAAATCCTGATCGACGTCTGCAACGGCCGGGGCACCGTGGAGGACCTTCAGGTCCTCGAAGACCTCGCCTATTCGATCAAGGATTCGGCACTCTGCGGCTTGGGGCAGACCGCTCCCAATCCGGTGCTCACCACGTTGAAATACTTCAAGGATGAGTACCTGGCTCACATAGAGCAAGGGACCTGCCCCGCCAAGGTCTGCAAAGCCCTGATCCAATACCGGATTATCCCCGACAAATGTACGGGCTGCGGCGCCTGCCTCAAGGTCTGCCCGACCGCAGCCATCACCGGGGAGAAGAAAGAGGTGCACGACATAGCCCAGGAGAAGTGCATCAAGTGCGGCATGTGCTATTCAACCTGCCGATTCGAGGCAATCGAAGTCGTATAGAGGATGTGAAGAGAGTCATGAGAGAGTTAGTAAAGCTGACGATAGATGGACAAGAGGTTCGGGTCCAACCCGGAGTAACGATCTACTGGGCGGCCAAAGCGGCGGGGATCGAGATCCCCCATCTCTGCTACGGGGAGGACATCCACCCGCTGAGTTCCTGCCGCTTGTGTGTAGTCGAGGTGGAGGGTATGAAGAACCTGGCCGCTTCCTGCACCTATCCGGTTTCCGAGGGCATGGTGGTGCGGACAACCAGCGAACGCGTTCAGAAGGCCCGGCGTATGAATTTGGAGCTGATCCTGTCCGATCATGACATAAGCTGCATCACCTGCGAAAAAAGCGGAAGCTGTTCTTTGGAGAAATATGCCTACGAGTTCGGCATCAGCGAATCCATGTTTACGGGCCCGAATCGGGCCACGAACGTGTTTCCGATCAAGGAGGAAAATCCCTTCCTAGTGCGGGACTACAACAAGTGCATCCTCTGCGGCCGCTGCGTTACCGCCTGCGCGGAGCTGCAGTTCGACAGCGCCATCGATTACGCCGACCGGGGCTTCAAGGCTCACATCTCAACGGCTTTCGACAGGCCGCTTCAGGATACCCCTTGTGAGTTTTGCGGGCGTTGTATCAGCGTCTGTCCCGTGGGCGCGCTGACCGAAAAGGAGCGGGTCAGGAAAGGACGGGAGTGGGAGTTCGAGGTTACCAGTACGATCTGCCCGTACTGCGGCTGCGGCTGTACTTTGGAGATGCACACCAAGGGTGGCAAGCTGATCAAGGTCACCACCCCGGCTAAGGGCACGGTCGGCAAGGGCAACCTCTGCGTGAAGGGCAAGTTCGGCATCTACTACATCAATCACGCGGAACGCCTGACTACGCCCCTGATCAGAAAACCAGAGAGCTCCGGAGGTTCCGGCGCCTCCGGCGGGAAACCCGCACGCAAACCGGCTCTCAAGGGCGGCGAGTTCGTCGAAGCCTCCTGGGACGAAGCCCTCGATTTAGTGGCTAAACGTTTGCGGGAGATCAAGGACAAACACGGTCCCAACGTCATCGGCGGCCTGTCCAGCGCCAAGTGCACCAATGAGGAGAACTATGTATTCCAGAGGTTCATGCGGGCGGGGATCGGCACCAACAACGTCGATCACTGCGCCCGCCTGTGCCACTCCTCCACCGTGGCCGGCCTGGCCAAAGCCTTCGGCAGCGGAGCAATGACCAACTCGATTACCGAGCTGCGCTTTGCCGACTGCATCTTCGTCACCGGGAGCAACACCACCGAAGCCCATCCAATCATCGGGTTGGAGATCAAAGCGGCGGTCAAGAAAAACGGAGCCACACTGATCGTGGCCGATCCCCGGGAGATCGACCTGGTAGGCTTTGCCGCTCTGCACCTGCGCCAGCGCTCCGGAACCGACGTGGCCCTGTTCAACGGTATGATGCAGGTCATCCTCAGCGAAGGTTTGGAGGACAAGGAGTTCATCCAGAAGCGTACAGAGGACTTCGAGAAGTTCAAAGCCGTGGTGATGCAATATACCCCGGAGAAGGTGGAGAAGATCACCGGTGTGCCCAAAGATAAGATCATCCATGCGGCCCGACTGTACGCCCGGGCCGACAGCGCATCGATCGTCTACAGCATGGGGATCACCCAGCACACTACGGGCACGGACAACGTGTTGTCCCTTGCCAACCTGGCCATGGTCTCCGGGAACGTGGGCAAAAAGTCCACCGGTGTGAACCCTTTGCGGGGACAGAACAATGTGCAGGGGGCCTGCGACCTGGGCGCCCTACCCAACGTCTACCCGGGCTACCAGCAGGTGGCCAACCCTCAAGTGCAGGAGAAATTCGAGAAAGCCTGGCAGGCTTCCCTGTCACCGGTTCCCGGGTTGACCGTGGTGGAGATGCTCCACGGCGCCGAAGACGGCAAGATCCGAGCCATGTACACGATGGGAGAAAATCCCTTTCTGAGCGATCCCAATGTCAACCGAGTCAAGAAGGATCTGGAGGCTCTCGAATTTCTCGTGGTGCAGGACATCTTCCTGTCCGAAACGGCCCAGTATGCCGATGTGGTGCTGCCCGCGGCCAGTTTTGCCGAGAAAGACGGTACCTTCACCAACACCGAACGGCGGGTTCAGCTGCTCCGCAAGGTGCTCGATCCCCCCGGAATGGCAAAAGCGGATTGGCAGATCTTGGCAGAGGTGGCGACCCGGCTCGGCTATCCCATGAGCTACACGAGCACTTCCGAGATCATGGAGGAGATCGCCGGTCTGACCCCGATCTACGGCGGTATCACTCACGGCCGCCTGCAGGGATTCGGACTGCAGTGGCCTTGTCCGGACAAGGAACATCCCGGAACACCCTACCTGCACCAGGGCATGTTCTCCCGCGGCAAGGGCCTGTTCAATCCGGTGGAGTATATCCCCCCTGCTGAAGAGCCGGATGCGGAGTATCCGCTGCTACTGACCACGGGTCGGATCCTCTATCACTTCCACACCGGCACCATGAGCCGGCGCGTGGACGGCCTGCACGCCATCCGCCCCGACGGATTCGTGGAGATACACCCCGATGACGCGGCGGCGCTGGAGCTGGCACATGGAGACCTGGCCGAGCTGTCCTCCCGGCGAGGCACGGTGAGGGCGAAGACCGTG
>Ga0315553_10004455_pt1 | contig 10546 bp, 6 predicted proteins | sample SalMarSW160140MG_FD_203099 | JGI IMG/M metagenome (GOLD analysis project Ga0315553, IMG submission 203099) | Salt marsh sediment microbial communities from the Plum Island Ecosystem LTER, Massachusetts, United States - Salt Marsh Sediment SW1601-40 ... | reverse complement strand
CAAGGACGCGCACCTGCGGCTGGGGCTGGCGGAGGACGTCGCCGCGTCGCAGACGGGCAAGGACCACCTCGTCGCCGGCGGCGTCTTCGCCAAGCATCGCCTGCTCAGCGGCTACTTCTCGCCCACGCTGCACGAGCTGAGCGCCGCTGGCCGGGTGCTCACCCTCGGCGTGGTCCCGCGCTACGAGGGCAAGTGGGACCCGCGCACGCACCGCGGCTACAACCCGCACGAGGGCGGCGACTACAACAAGGGCGACACCGGAAGTTGGTGGCTCTACGACTGCGCCTACAAGATCGACGAGTACTGGCTCGCGTTCGACCAAGGCGACGCGGACCTCGCCAAGGCGCTCGACAGCCGCCTCTACGCGCTCGCCTCGTGCGATTACTACAGCGAGTGCGACGCGCTCAGCTTCGGCCGGTTCGGCTCGCTCGACGACGAGGTCGCCACCTATCGCACGTGGGGCTGGAAGAACATCGAGGCGAAGAAGACGGCATTGCTGAAGAACCGCTGGATGAAACCGCTGCCCGGCTACCACGTGCCCTATGTCCTCAGCCACGCCGACAGCGAGACGGACGACGCCGAGGGCATGCTGCTGATGGCGCTGCGGACCGGCGGGCGCGGCTACTGGGACGCTGGCCTGGCCTGGGCCCGGTTCTACGCCAACAACTTCGTTCAGCGGATCGACTACCAGAGCAAGGCCCGCCGCCCCGACAAGCGCCTCCGGTTCAAGGGCCACGACGTGCACATCATGTCGGCCCACCAGAGCTATGCGAACGGGCGGACGTGCGGCTGTCACTTCTACGGCGCCGGGGCGATGGACTACTACGTGCTCACCGGCGAGAAGAGCGTCCTGCTCGGCTGCCACGACCTCGCCCGCTACGCGACGGGCAGGTGGCTGAAGATGGTCCCCGGCAAGCAGGGGGTCGGCACCTGGGGCAGCCGCGCGTTCGGGCGGCAGTTCATGGCCGCTGTCCGCTACTACCAGATCGCGCGCACCGCCGAATGGAAGAAGCGGATGGACCACATGGCCAAGCTGGCGCTGAACGACCCGTTCATGGTCCGCGAAGATGATTACTGCTTCATCGACGCCCCCAGCTCCAACTCGGCCCACGGCAAGAAGCAGGTCACCAAGGCGCTCAAACGCCTGCCGCGGCTGCAGAAGTACATGAAGGACCACGGCCTGACGTGGGACGAGAAGAGCTCCACCGTCACCGACAAGTCCGGCAAGCGCTGGAAGGTCTACGACGCCGCCGGGACCTGGGAGCAGACCTACGTTCAGCAGGGCATCCATCGCTACTGGCGGATCACCGGCGACAAGGCGGCCGGCGACTACGTGGTCAAGTACGCCAACTACTTCCGCAAGTTCACCTTCGATCCCAAGTGCCAGCAAGTCGGCTACATCGCCTGGGGCATTCACTTCCCCGAGCGGGGCATGTGCCTCGGCTGCCAGTCGGGCCGATGGGACCCCGCCCACGACAACTGCCCCGGCCCCGGCGCGCGACACAGCGGGTGGTACACCCGGTTCGGGCCCGACGTCGCGGTCCGCGCGTACGACGTCAGCGGCGACAAGAAGTTCCTTGACCACGCCAAGACCTTCTGGAACCGCGGCAGTAAACGCGGCTACCAGCGGACGAAGCAGTCGGCGGCCGACGATGAGGTCGGCAACTTTGCCGCACACGTGCCGCCCAAGGATGACAGCATTCTTTCGACCGCGCTGATGTTCTACACCGTACCGCGCGTGAAGGAGTGATTGGAAGAAGTCATCAGTGACCAGTGACCAGTGACTAATGACCAATGACCGCTAACATGACGCCCCGCGAGCATTTCTTCAGTATCCTGGAAGGCAAGCGGCCAGAGCAGACACTCTTCGCGCCGGACGTCACGAACTGGTACATGGCCCATCGGGTCCCGGCCGGCGCGCCGCCGGATCGGCCGTCCCGCTTTCGCTCAGCTTGCCCTCGCGGCGAAAGACTGGTCTAATGGAGCATCGGCCGGTGATCTGCATTGGGGTCCTTACGTGATGAAATGCTTTCGCGGACTTGCTTTTGCAGTGTGTGTGGTCCTTCTTGCAGGGCCGGGTTGGTGCGCAGATGCCCCGGTGGCAGACGCCGAGGCAATTCTGAAGGCCGCCGGCATCCGCGGCGGGCTGTGTCTGCTGGCCGGAGCCGGCGGCGCCTCGATGGCCGAAGCGCTGGCGGAGAACAGCACCCTGTACGTGCAGGCCTTGCAGCCCAACGGCTCGAAGGCGGCCGCGTGGGCGGCGGAGGTGGGCGCCGGCAAGCTCCGCGAGCGGATCGGCATCGCCTGCCGAGCCCTCGATCCCGCGCACTACGGGTCGGATCTCTTCAACCTGCTGATCGTGAGTGACTGGGACAAGGTGTCCTCTGCGCTGCCGGTGGCGGAACTGCGGCGCATCCTGGTCCCCGGCGGGGTGGCGGCGATTCGCAAAGCGCCAGACTCCCTCGCCGCGCGGGCCGGAAAGCTGGAGCTGAAGAAGCTGCCCGGCCCGGCGGACTGGCTCTTGCTGCGCAGACCGCCGGGGCCGGTGGGCAAGATCGCGCCCTGTGACAGCCTGCGCTGGCGCGCCGGGTCCCGATGGCAGCGGATCATGTACCACGATTTCCTTTCCGTGGCGTTCGGGGCCGGGAAGCTGCTCTACCGCGAGACGATGACCAGTCCCGTCGGAGGATACCGGTTCGAACTAGTCTGCCGGGACGCGTACAACGGGCGGAGGCTGTGGAAGATCGAGGAGCCGCTGTTCACGGGCGCGGGCTGGAAGGGCTACCTCAGAACCCGCATGGGCCTGGCCGTCGGCAGCAACGGGAAGGTGTACACCGGCCTGGGCAAGGACTTCGTGTGCCTGGACGCAGAGACGGGGAAGGTCCTGTCGACGCTGGCCAAGGGGGGCCGCCCCGGCCACGTGCGCATTCACAAGGACCAGTACCTGCTGGCTGGCGGCGGGATACGCGATCTCCAAACCGGCAAGGTGTTGGGCAAGTACAAGGGCAGGAGAATCGCCATCGCAGGCGATGTCGTCTATGCGACCGACCGCGGCAAGGTCGTCACCGCCTGCCGGATACCGGATGGCAAGGTCCTGTGGCGCGTCAATGCGCAGAAAGACCAGCCCGGCGGGTATCCGTTCCGGATTTTCTGTTCCGACACCGCGCTGCACATCGGCCGAGGCTGGCCGGCCGCCTCGCTGTCCACGATGGACCTCAAGACCGGCAAGACGGCGTGGGTGTATCCGACGCCGCCGAGGCCGAAGGTGAGGGACGTTCCAGCTTACGTCTTTGGCGACAAGCTGTACATCGCCTACGGCGACAAGACGGTCAAGGGGCCGCGCGACTTCGTGCTGAAGGAGGTCGAGGCGGCGGCCGGGAAGGTCCTGCGGAAGAAGATCTATGCGCCCGGCAAGAAATGGGCCGGCGGCTGCTGGGGGCCCCGCCGCGCCGGGGATTACCTCCTCTACCATCACAACCTGTGGTTCAACGTCAAGACCGCCAAGCGCACGTACCTGGTGATGTTCCGGCCCAAGTGCGGCCAGGGTCCGCTGCCGGCCAACGGCATGATCTACGGCTTTCCCGGCCGGAAGGGCGGCGCGATCAAAGGGATCGCCGCGCTGGCGCCCCGCGACATCGAGTTCGACCAGAATCCCGGCGGCAACGTCCTGAAGACCATCAGCCGCGCACCGGAAGCGGCAGCGCCGGTCAAACAGAGCGACTGGCCCATGTTCCGCGGCAATCCCGCCCGCGGCAATTCCGTGAAGACCTCCCTCGGTGAGGCCCTCACGACCAGGTGGACGGCGACCGTGGGGCTCGGCAAGCAGACGTACGGCGCGATGGACTCGGAGCGGACGGGCCTGACCCAGGCGGTGTGCGCGTGGGGCCTCGCCGTGGTGGCAGACATCGAAGGCCAGCGGGTGGTGGCCCTGGACGCGGAGACCGGAGAGACCAAGTGGAGCTTTCACGTCGGCAGCCGCGTCGCTTTCCCGCCCACGCTCTACAACGGCCTGTGCCTGTTCGCCGCCAAGGACGGCTGGGCCTACTGCCTCGACGCGAAAACCGGGGCGCTGATCTACAAGCTGCTCGTCGCGCCGCGGGAACGTTACATAGGGGGGCAGGAGAAGATCGAGTCGATCTGGCCCACGTCTGGCGACGTGCTGGCCCTCGACGGACTCGCCTACAGCAGCGCCGGACTGGCCGCGAGCATCCACGGCGGCATCCGGGTCGTCGCCTTCAAGCCGCGAACCGGCGAGGTAGTCTGGAGCCGGCGCATTCGTGGCGTGCGGACCATCAGCGACCGGGAGATGCAGCCGACCCTCCTGGTCCATAACCGGGGCCGCAAGCTCATCCACATGGGCGGCGTGGCGTTCGACCCGAACACGGGCAAGAGCCGGCGCGCCGACCGCGACAACGGGTTCCTCCACACGCGCGGCTCGTTCGAAGACTGGCTTTCGACCAACAACCGGAACCGCCTGTCCGAGGACATGGGCGGGGTGGGCGTCGACAACGGGCGGACCGGCATCCGAGGGCGCCTGATTGCCTTCAGTGACCGCTTCGCAATCGGCTTCAGTGTCCCGAGAAAGGGCAAGACCGTGTTTCACATCGGCCCCATTGCGATCACGGCGAAGAGCCAGGACGGCAAGACCGCGTGGTCGATGCCGCCCACCGAGATGAACGTCGACGACTTCGTGCTGACCTCAGACGCGGCCTACTGCGTCGGGCACTACGAAAGCGGCGGCAAGCCCGCCGAGTTGCGGGTAATCTCGCTCCGGGACGGCAAGGTCTTGGCGACGCACGAGATCGACGGGTTCCCCGCCTACAACGGCATGTCGGCGGCAGGGAACAAGCTCTTCATCAGCACCCGGGAGGGGAAACTGGTGAGCCTGGAAGGTCGATAGACGTCATGCCATGCGTGAAGCAGTAATTGGAGGAAGTCATCAGTGATCAGTGACCAGTGATCGGCAGGGGCAACTGGCCGATCACTGGTGACGGGTGACTGATGACTGGTCACTGAACATGACGCCTCGTGAGCACTTCTTCAGCATCCTGGAAGGCAAGCGGCCAGAGCCGGCGCTCTTCGCGCCGGACATCACCACGTGGTACGCGGCGCACCGCCTGCCGTTCGGCGAGCCGCAGTCGTTCTCGCCCGGCGGGTTCATCCCCGACGATCATCCGGTCCACGAACGGCCGGGTACGATGCCCGAGGGGTTCCGCGACTTCACATTCCTCGATTTCTACCGCGAGTTCGGCTGGGGCTGCCCCGTCCACCTCTACGGCTGGTGCGGCGAGGAATACGTCGGCAGCGTCGAGCGCGTGACCACCGTCGAGGGCAACCGGCGAATCACCCGTTTCATCACGCCGAAGGGCGAGCTGGAGCGCGTCTCGCTCCTCGCGGCCGATGGCTCGTGGGCGCCGCACGAGCACTACGTCAAGTCGCTCGATGACCTCGACATTATGCGCCTCGTCGTCGAGTCCACGCGTTTCGTTCCACACTACGAACGGATCGAGGCGACGCTCGCCGCGCTCGGCGGCCAGGGCTGGGGCGACGTGGTCATCATGCGCTCGCCGTTCGGCAAGCTCGTCCACGAGGACATGGGCTTCGACCAGGTCGTCTACGCGCTGGCCGACAATCCGGGCGTCCTGCTCGACTTCATGGAACTTCAGGAACAGAAGGACCTGGAGTACGTCGAGCTGGCGGCGAAGGCGCCGGCGCGTCTCGTCATCCTGTCCGACCACGCCGACGAGAACCTCATCGCCCCGCCGCAGTACGAGCGGTACTGCATCCCGTACTACCGCAAGATGAACGAGATCCTCCACGCCGCGGGCAAGTTCGTCAGCACCCACCTCGACGGCAACTTCAAGGGCTTCTTCCCGCTGCTCCGCGAGACGGGGTTCGACCTGCTGGACGGCTGCACGCCCGCCCCGATGTTCAACTACGAGGTCGAGGAGCTGGCCGCCGCGCTCCCCGAGGGAATGTACGCCTACTGCGGCGTCCCGGCGACGCTGCTATGCCAGGGCCTGCCGACGGAGGAGATAGTCGCCTTCGGCAAGCGGATCGCGGACGCCCTGCGCGGCCGCGGGGTCGTCAACATCGGCGACATCCTCCCGCCGGAAGGCGACATCGAGCAGGTCATCGAGCTGGGGCGGCACGTCCAGGACCTCACAACCGGCGCGTAAATCCGGCGCTCAGCCGAGAGCTTCTATCTTGCTGCGGCACCACGGCTTATGACGCCGGCCGCCCGTGCGGCCCGGCGGACTTCTAACACTGCCCCCCGGACCCGCCGAAACTTGGGTTACAGACGGCGACGGTCTGCCCTGATCGGGCGTTCGACAGGGGAAAGGACGAAGATGAGCAAGCAGAGCGGCTTCGGCAACAGCACCATCTTTGTCGTGGGGTCGGTCTGCATCGTCGCCGCATTGGCGGTCGTCTACTTGCTCCACGGCGGTGGAGAGCTGAAGAAGCTGCGGGAACTGATCGACCGCGCCGACGAGGTGCAGGGCATCAGTCAACGCCTGCAGTGGAACAACCATATGATCTGCCTGATTCGCAAGCTCGAGCCGTTGGACACAGAGGACGAGATCAACGCGGTCGTCGATATCTACCTGCTGGTGGACCCCGACGACGGCAACGCGGCGCACTTCGCCAAAGAGTCGCTGATCCAGCACGCGGAAGCGGCCCTGCCGGTCGTCGAGGCACGGATCGAAGCGGCGGACGAGGCCGACGACCCGGGCGACCTCGACACCCTCATCGCCGCGATCGAAAAAAGCCTGCCCGAGGACACCGAAGACGGCGACGCGTATGAGACGGAAGACGAAACAGACAGCGACGAACTGACCGACGACGAGTAGCCTGCCGATGCTTCGCACCCTGGCGGCATCTTCCCAACGACAACGAGCCGCCCACCCGAAAGGCCCTGTCACTTGGCGGACGTGCCGATGACCCGGGGCTTCAGCTTGGCCGCCCAGGGCTTCAGCAGCTTTTGTATGTTGTCCCAGTAGGGCTCGTACTTCTTCGGCTTCGGCGGGCGGAGGGTGTAGCAGTTGACGTTGACGCCGCACTCCCTGCGCGGTATCGAGCGGACGATATTGAGGATGCGGCCGGCGCCGGCCTTGCGCCACTCGTACGGGTGGGTGCCGCCGACCAGCTCGCTCCAGTACATGTCGCCAACGCCGCTCCGCACTCTGATGCCCGGTCCGGCGTTCGCGCTCGGGAAGCTGACGATCACGTGGAACGCGTGCCGCGGCAGGTTGTGGTACGCCGGCCCGGCCCAGTAGACGTAGTACTGCGTCTCGGCGGGGGTCGCGTTGCGGCCGTGGCCGACCCGCTGCTCGAGCACGCGGTACAGGATCGGCTCGCCGTCGCCCGGCTTCTCGTCGACCGGCTTCGCCAGCGAGTTCGCATCGGAGAGGGTCACGGTGTTCTCCACGCCGTTCTCCAGCACGGTCACCGCGTAGTAGCTCTTGCCCGGCACCCGGGGATGGTGTACGTACAGCCCGGTGTGGAGCGGGAGCTGCTCGCCGGTCCACTCGGGCAGGTTCTTGTGCGTGCCGCCCGGCTTGAGCTTGCCGTCGGGCGGATTCTTGATAACGTAACGCGGCACGATCACGCTCGGCCGCAGGCCGGTCCAGTTCTCGCCGCGACAGGTGTGCTCGTGGATGCGGCCGTCGTAGCCGCTGAGCGAATAGGTCTCGTCGACCCACTCCGCCTCGGCCAAGTTCGCGGCGGTGATCGGCTTCGTGTGGCGGTAGATCCGGTACCACACCGCTCGCCGCGGAATGCTCTTCAGCTTCCACCACGTGTGCGTCATCTTGGGGAACGCCTTGATGAACGTGGTCTCGAACTCCTTCCACGTCACCGGGTCCTTCGTGATGAGCTTGTCGATCTCGGTCCAGGTGATGAACGTCTGCCCCTTGCGATGGACCGCCCGGATGTTCGTCGGCTGCGCGGGCAGCACCCCGGCCGGCTTGCCCTCGTACCGGATCTCGAGCGTCGACTGCCAGTGGACCCAGTAGACGAAGTCCTTGACGAGGAAGCCGAGGTTAGGCCGCTTCCCGGCGACCCACTCCTGGACGACCTTCGTCACGTCGAACGAGCGGAAGCGTGGCGGCTCGAGTTCGAGCGGCTTGGCGTCGGGCGCCGGCACCCCGTCGGCGCCATTGTGCAGCGGGTAGATGAGGACCGGCCGCGTGGGCGAGAACTCGCCGTGGATGCGGAGCGGGTCGTAGTAGCCCGGCTCCATGTACGCGCGACTGTTCACGGTCAGCTTCGGCTTGTCGGTCGACATCCGCAGCGACGCCTGGTAGATGCGTGTGCCGGGCTTGATCTGCGACAGGTCGTAGCGGAGCACGGTCGGGCCCTTGCCGTCGTGCTCGCACGTCATCGTGCGGTGGCGGCACTTCTTCTGGCTGCCCCACCACTCGACCGCCATCTGGCCGCGGCCTTCGGCCGACCGGCTCGGCGCCGCACAGCCCAGCATCACCACCGCACACAGCCACACCAGGTTCTTCTTCATTGGGATTCCCTCCGACCGGGGTTGCGTCTCGCCCGGGCATTCTAGTTCGTGGCGCGGCACAGGGCAAGCGCTGGCACCGCCGAGAAAAAAACCGGATTTCTTGCACCCTTTCGGGTCGCCGGCGCCATATATTCTCAGGTGGTACGAGGAGCCTACGATGCGTCGCGATGAGCTGACCGCGCTGATCCGAACCCACCAGGCCGAGCTGTACCGATACCTCCGCTACCTCGGGGCCGATCGCAGCTCGGCCGAGGACCTCGTACAGGAGACGTTTCTGGCCGCCTTACAGAGCGACGTAGACCTGGAGCCAGGCGCCTCGGCCGCTGCCGCGTGGCTGCGCGGCGTCGCACGCAACCTGTTCCTGCAATGGTGCCGGCGGAACCGGACCAGCCCGGTCCGCATCGACAGCGAGACGGTCGAACGGGCCGAGGCGGCCTGGCACTCCGTCTTCCTGCGCGGCGGCGACGGATTCGACTACGTCGAGGCGCTGCGGAAGTGCTACGAGGGCCTGCCCGACAGGCAGAGGCGGTTGCTCGACCAGCGCTACGGCAAGAAGATGTCCCGCGCCCGAATGGCCGAGGCCGCGTCGATGACCGAGAACGGGATCAAGTCGCTGCTGCGGCGAGTCCGGGCGGCGCTGGCCGACTGCATCAAGCGGCGGCTGAGGCTGGCAGGAGCATCGCGAGGATGACCGAGCACGAGGACAGACTGATCCGGGTGTTGCTCTGCGAGGTGCTCGGCGGCGAGCGGCCGCCGGACGTTGCGGAACGTGTCCTGGCCCGGGCGTTCGCTCGGCGGGGGGGCGGGCGGCGCTGGACCGTGCGGGTCGCCGCTGCCGCGGCGCTGGTGATCGTGGTTTCGGCGGGATGGATCCTTCTGCAAGGCGGGTATCCCGGGCCTCGGATCAGCGGCGACTATCAGGTGGTCGGCGGCGGGCCAGTGCGGCGGGGCACTGTGGTCGCGACCAGAGGCGGCCGCGCCGAACTCTTCCTCGGGGGCTACTGCCGCGCCGAGATGGCGCCGGGCACCCGGGTACGGATCGTCGGCCGGCCGCGGGCCGAGAGCCTGGCCTTGCAGCAGGGCACGCTGACCTGCGACGTGGACCGCGCCCGGGGCGCATTCACGGTGACAACCGATGTCGGAACGGCCGAGGTGATTGGAACGAAGTTCGAGGTCACGTTGACCGACGAGAAAGGAGGCGAGAAGATGATGGGAAGGCAGATGTTCGTTCGCGTGCTGGTGGGGACGGTGCTGTTGCACGGTGTCTGGGGCAGCGTCGAGTTGGCCGCCGGCGAAGAGGCGGCCGTCCCGCCGCAGGGCAAGATCTACGCCGGCAAGCCGGTCTACCGCGCCAAGACCCACCCTGCGTGGGCCGAGAAGGGGCGGGTCATCGGCCCGGTTCGCCCCGGAGCGCCGGCGTGCAAGGTCGAAGTCGTTAACGCCGCAGGCACGGTCGTCACATCGGCGACGCTGGCGAAGGGTGCCAAGGGCTACGAACTCGAGTTCCTCGCGCCGGCGGTCTACACGCTGCGCGTCAGCGCGGCCGGCTTCGCGACGCTCGAGGTCAAGGGACTCGAGGTGAGGGCCAAGCACGACGTGTCCGTCGCTCTGGAGTTCGATGCGGCGGGCGAGCAGCCCGCGCCCGGAGAGAAGAAGATCCACGCGGGCAAGCCGGTGTACCGGGCAAAGAACCATCCGGCGTGGGCGGAGAAAGGCCGGATCATCGGGCCCATCCGGCCGGGGGCCCCGGCGTGCAAGATCGAGGCGGTTGGCGCCGCAGGCGCCGTCGTGAAGTCGGCGACGCTGGCGAAAGGCGCCAAAGGCTACGAGCTCGGGTTCCTGGCGCCGGGCGCATACACGTTGCGCGTCACCGCCGAGGGCTACCCGAAACTTGAGGTCAAGGGCCTCGAGGTCCGGGCCAAGCACGACGTCTCCGTCGCTATTGAGTTCGGGAACTGAACGCCCGGCGCGAGGGCGTGTTGGCCCGACCACGAAGACACGAAGGGCACACGAAGGGCACGAAAACGCACA
>Ga0315553_10004454_pt1 | contig 10548 bp, 3 predicted proteins | sample SalMarSW160140MG_FD_203099 | JGI IMG/M metagenome (GOLD analysis project Ga0315553, IMG submission 203099) | Salt marsh sediment microbial communities from the Plum Island Ecosystem LTER, Massachusetts, United States - Salt Marsh Sediment SW1601-40 ... | reverse complement strand
CCGGCCGTCGTGCCGCCAATTTCGATCTCCAAATGGGAGTTCGAAGTTTGCTGAGTGAAAGCCGCCAAGGTGGCGTTGCCGGGCGAAGACCCGATCGTCATGTCGCCAAAATTGACCACGCTCACACCGATCGTCGCGTCGTCTTCGATGGTCAGGGTCGCGCCTGCCAAAGTGATGAGCCGGCCGCTGCCGGTAAAGGTCGCTCCTTGGCGTACGATGGTATTCTCTGCGAGTCTCAACGCATCGAGGGTGTCCTGCATGTGAACTTGAACCCCCGCAGCCAGTACCGTGGGGATCTCGAACTGGGTCAACCGATCGACGTTAACTGTTCCTCGGAGCTCTTGCGTGCTGCCGCTGATCCTGGCGGCGTTCGCCTCGACGGATGAACCACCGTTGAGATTGAGAACACCGTCCTCGTCGAGCACCCAGCCGTTGGTAAAGGTTATCGTATGGGTCGATCCGACCGTGGCAGTGCCGTTGAACGGTCTGTTCAGGAGCGAATTGACGATTTCGAGATTCCCGCTGACCGCATTCAAATTGCCACTGCCTCCGATGCCGTCGAGGTAGGGCGTGCTAATCGTGTTGACAACCAGCGTGCCGCCCGACGCGGCGATCGTCCCGTTGTTGACTATGTTGCTTGGTGCGACGGTGCCGAATCCGATGATCAGCCCGGGGTCGCCCACCGCACCGTTGTTGATGATGCCGCCGAGGATCGAACCGCCCTTCAATTCGACTTTGTCGGCCACATTGGTGTTCCAGCCACCCGTGACATTCAATGTGCCGTCCGCATCGGCAGTGCCGAGGGTTCCAACGTCCACTATCGAGGCTCCGATCACGCTGAGCGTGCCGTCATCGGCCCGCAGTTCCGAGTTCCCGGCGAAGCTCACCTTGCTAGTGATGGTGCCGTAGCCTACCAGTGCGTGATCGGCCGTTGAGCCGATCGAACCGGGCCCCGTGACTTCTCCTCCCTCGATCCGATTTGGGTTGCCGACGGTTCCGCCCCGAAGCTGAATCAGCGAGGCCGCGTCGGCCGTGGTGATGTCACCGGTCAGAATAATGCGGGCCGTTGACGCTGCCCGATCCTGCACGTTGATCGTGCCGCTGACCAACACGTCTTCGCCCTGGAACACGGCCGGTATGTTCGACGTCTGGCTGGCGACCGACCCGTCGACGTTGGCCGTGCCGTCCATCGTCCACTGATCGTTGCCGGGCAAATTGACCACAATCGCCCCGCCGCCCGACGTGCCCGGATTGTTGAAGTTCATTGTCCCGTCAAACTGGTTGTTCGAGGTGTCGACTTGGTCGGCGTTGACCGTCAACGTCTTGTTGAAGGTCCACACGGTCGTATCCGAGGAGCCTTCGAGATCGAACACGCCCGCGTTGACGGTCGTGTCGGCGGAAACCGTCACGGTACCGTCCATTTGGACAACTCCGTTGTTGAACGTCGTGGTTCCGCCAGCCCAGGTGGTCTCGCTATTGATATCGATGAACCCCGTGCTCGTCGACGCGCCGGTCATGTTGAACACGGCGCCGCCCGTGAAGGTCGTGTCGCCGTCAAATTGAATCTCGGCGCTATCACCCATGTTGAAGATGCCGCCGCTGACGGTGGCAGCGGCGTTGAATTCGACGAAATCGTCACCCATTTCAAACGTGCCGCCGCTGATCGTCGCGGTCCCGTCGAACTGAATCTCCGCCCCGCCGTTCAGGTTGAACGTTCCACCGCTGACCGTCGCTGCACCGTTGAGCTCCAGGTAATCGTCCTGGCCGACGATCACGTTTCCGCCACTGATCGAAATATCCGAGTCGATGTGCGCGATCGCCGCATCGGTATTGTCGGCGTTGATCTCGCCGCCGTTAAACGTGATCAACCCACCCGTAATGTAAGCCCGCGTTGCGGTCGTCGTGCCGCCGTTGAGATCGATCAGTCCCGTTTTGTTCGTCCACGCATTATTGAAGTGAAACCGATAACCGGGACCGACTTCGATCTCGCCGTCAAAGCTGTCGGACATCCCGCCGGAATTGAACAGTACGTCGCCGTCGTTAGCTCGGACGAAGCCGTTGCCGGTCGTACCGTCCAGGTTCCAGGGGTTCGCCGCTGACGTGGCTTCAAAGACAAACGTGGCCGACTGGTCGGGATCGATCATGCCGTTATTCACCAACTCATCATCGACCTGTACCGTTCCCGTTCCCTCATTATCGATTTCCAGCGACGTTCCCTCGTTGATGGTGAGGCGACGCACGTCGAGCGTGCCGCCCGTCATGCGGATCTGCGAGCCGTTTTCGATGAACACTTCGTCCGCTTCAAATTCCCCGCCGTCATTGATGTAGATCCGCGCGGACGGGCCGTTGACCGTGGCATCGCCGGAAACGTCCAGCTTGAATCCGTTCGTGTCGGCCACACCCGTCTCGGAGACGAACAGATTGGCCGCGCTGCCGTTGGCGGTCAGTCCCGCGCGATTCTCCGTGCCGGTTCCGTGCGCGCTGCGGATGTAGACGTCATCGTTGCTCGCAGGCACTCGGTCGCCCGACCAGTTCCCAGAGTCGTTCCAGTTTGAGCCGCCATAAAACTCCCGACGCGGTACGTCCAGAAACGGCCAGTCGGCTCCCGCTGCCATCGAGAACAGATCGGTATGGCTTGGCAGCCGGCGTCGACTGTTCGGGATAATGGGATTCATCAGCGCTTCGTCGCTCTTGAGATGCGCGATGTTGTCGTCCGCCGCGACATCGGCCGCCAGCGATTGTCCGAAGACAAAGTTGGAGAAGAAATCGTAGTCCCGGTCGCCGAAAAAGACTCCCAGAATTTCTTGACCGGTCTCGTCCGTGGTTCCACCGGCCGATGAGGACATGCCGATCGCGTGGCCGACTTCGTGCAGGACAACCGACAGCATGTCGGTCTTTCCCGACGCTTCGGTCCCGCTAAACGCCACGCCTGTGTATCCCACCTCGAAGGTTTCCGGGATCACCGATCCGCTGCCCACGTCGTACCAGTCGGTCGGCTGCGAGCCCGTCAGGTCGCGCCACAGCGTTTGCTGCATGTTGAATTCGGAATTGTCTGCGGGCGTGGGATCAATGAACCAGTTAAAGACGGGGTCAATGCGAATAGTTCCCGCGGTTTCACGCGATCCGTTTTGAGATGTCAGGGAATGTTTTCCTATCGTGTTCCCGTCCAATTCTTCATACCAGAAAGTGAGCGTCAGGCCCGTCTCCGTCGTTCCTTCGAAGATGTCTTCGTAGTAGGACTCCGCAAAATCGAACAGCGCTTGTAGCTTCGAGCCGTCGGGATCGATCGAGGGATTGTCCGAAGCGCCCGAGTTGAAATTGACCGTGATCTGCATGCCCCGCGCGGGCGGAGCGGAGGTCAGCAGCAGCACCGTCGCGAAAGCGACCAGTCGGAAACCAAACCGGCAACAGAGCGCGCACGGAGTACGCCGAAAACCAAGACACGCGGGCGGGCGAGCGGCCATCTTATCTGTCCGGCAAATCAAAGGGTGTTTTCAGCTAGGTAGCAGGCATACTCCGTATGCCGTCCGCTGCCGGTGCCAAGGAGACGGGGCCGTTTACATGCCCCCGTCACGGCACGCGGAGCGTGCCTACTACATAGTTTCACATGGATAGCATCTGTCGTTTGCGGGCCGCGCAACCGCAATAAGCCACGTGGTCCCGCCGCCGTTGTTCTCCCGGCGACCCTGATTGGACCACGCGTCACGACAAGACCAGATCGTACCTGAAAACACTGGACGATTCAACTCGACAGGCTAACCCCCTCCCCCGCCGGGAAAGGGTTGGGGTGTGGGCCGGGTGCCTTGCCAACATGCCTTGCCCTTCCTGCCGCTCGCGGCTTAGCACACCGCTTGCGTCTTCGCGCAATGGGGATGCCCTGAAAACGTTTTCGGTTTCAATGGAGCGGTCGGTGCCTGGGGCCGAACGAAGTGAGCCCCCAGATTCACTGGGGGGTCGCTGGCGCTCCCTCCCAGGCGCCCGCTACATTGACTACGAAAATGCTCCAGCCCTCTACCGCTGCAGTCCCCGCTCCATCTGCAACTCTTCGAACTCCCGCCTCTGCTTCTCGATATTCTCCCGCAGAGCGGTCAGTTGAAAATTGCGATCAAAGTCGACGGTGAAATGAAACTCCACCATCCGCGCCGCCGCGCCCGCGCTGTCGGCCGGCACCTCCACGTCCCACCGCAGAATGCCCTGCGGCTTCTCACGCAGCACGTACAGCTTGTCGTCGCTCAGCTTGTCGCTCATCTTGCCCAACGCCACGCGGATGTCATTTGGCCGCTCGGTGTGCGGCAGACGGTCGATGACCGAAACCTTCACCGGCTCGCTCTTCGAATTCTCGATCGCCAGCCGATACGAGAACTCCAACTCCCGGTTGCCACCCTGTAGCGACTCGCTCTTGTCGACCAGTTCCCGCCGCGCGCGAAGCTGCGGATCGGCGCCGAAGCCGACCACAAACGTCTGGCCCCGGGCGACCGTCGGCATCGTCGTCCGGCCCACGAATTGACCGTGCAGATACGCCGTCACCGGCCCGGCCAACAGATCGATGTCGCTCGTATTAGTGATCTCCGCCTGGCGATAGACGTAACTGGTCAACAGCGGCGTGGCGATGTGACGCACCGTGCTGGCCAGCGTTGTTTGCAATATCCGCACCATTTGTTGATCGCGGCGGCTGGCGATGCTCACCGGTTCATCGAACGGATACACCAGGCTCGGACCTTCCTCCGCGCCCATCCGGCCGCCCATAATCTCCGAGAGCCGTTTCCCGGCCACCTCCAACTCCATGCACTGCAATTCGTTGATCAGCGAATTCATCTCCCAGTTGGCATCGTGACGCCGTGAAGGTGGTGCCTTTGCCTCGGCCCCCGACGCCACTCGGCTGCCTAGTTTATTCGCCGGCGAAGCCGACTGCCCAAACGTCAGCGCCGGTTCGGCCGCCGCCAGGTATTCTTTGGTCGCCTGTTGCTTGCGGTCCAGAAAATCCCGCGATTGTGCCGCCAACAGGCTGCTTTGTCCGTCCTGTGGTTGATTCTGGCCGAGGCCCTCAACGCCCGGTGACGTAATGCTAGCCGGTGGCACCGGACTTCGGGCTACCAGTGTCACCGGAAATGGCGCCAAACCGGGCGAGTCGGCGTTGAGCACCGGCGACGCGGTCGACAGCGTCAAATGTACTCCCTGCCAGCTTTCGCCCGTCATCTGGTGAATCAACGCGTTGCACTCGACGGCCACCTGGTCGCCCGCGCCGTTGGCCCGCAGCGTGTAGCTCGGCGACCAGCCGCAGTTGCCCACTAAATAGCTCAGCTCGATCGATGACGCCCCGCCGCCCCGCTTCTCCAGAAACACGACGGCCTCGCGGACGGTGCGGGTTTTGCCGTCGGTCAGCTCCGACCGTTTCCGGTTGAGCAGATTGAGCTGCTCGGCCAGCTCGCTCGCTTCCACGTCGGTTGTCACTTGCCGATCGAGAATCTTCTCCCGCTCGTCGAAGGAAAACTTGGTGATCTTTTCCAGCGCCGTGGCGTTCAGCACACCCTTGGATAGCTCCATCTTGGCGGTCGGTGCCACGAACCCTTCCATCTGATTGAGGTATTGAATTTGTTTTTCCAATAACTGCTTCGTCTTTTGGTTGACCTGGATCTTGCGAGTAACCGCTTTGATCTGCTCGTCCAGCTTGCGAATTTCCTCCCGCGGGGCCTCGCTCACCGCCCGCGTGCGATACCGCACCGCGCGGACCTCCACTTGGTCGTTTCCTTCGGCAAACAGGCTCTCCGGCACGACGAACTCCGGCAGATCGCTCACGACGACCTCCCGGCTGCCAGCCTCACCCTGCAAGGGAATCTGCCGCGTGATCATCGCCTGCCCGCGATAGAGCGTCACGTCGATCACCTTGCCTGCAGTGGAATCCTCCTTGGCCCATGCGCCGCTAGACGCCACAGCGACGCCGAGAAACACCGCCAAAACCACCAGAACGCCACTTTGTTGAATCAGCCGGATCATTGCACCTTCTCCTGCGGTTCGCTTCGCATGGTTTGCGCTGGTTCTTGTTTCAAAACGGATTACCGAACGGTGACTCTAGTCCGACGCGCAAGCGAGGCAAACCAACGCTTCTGCAGTCCCTCGTTCGCGCTGCGGGCTACCGTGAAAGACGCACGATTTCCACGAAAACAGCCCCACGGTCGTGCGGCCGTTTGCTTCGCGCGCGGGTTGCGTTCTCTGGAGTTGGACGCGCGCCCTGCCCGGCGCGTTCCCGTGACAGTCCCCAAAAACCAAATTTTCACGCCCGGCTGCTGATGGCTTGGGGGCGCTGCATGGCTATCGGCCGCCAGCTATCGGCCATCAGCAGGCAGCGTGTTGCCGTTGCCAGTTGTCGGTTGCCAGCAGGAGGATTCAGGGGGCAGGGAAGCGATTTCAGAGTGAACATTTGAGATTTCCCCACACTCCAACCTTGAACTTTGAACATTGAACCTTGAACTTCCTTCCCTGCCCCCCGCATCCCGAATCCTCAATCTTCGCATCTTGAAATTGGCCACCTGTTTTGGTATACTCGTGTCCAGCGATTGCAAGAGATCGCGGTACGTTCTTTGACAACCTGGATAGTAGCTGTCAGCGATCAGCCGTCAGCCGGTATAGAGTTGTCGGTTGCCAGTTTTCGGGGCCGTTTTCGTCATTCGTGTATTGAATTTGTGATTTGTTTCGCATTTCGTGATTCGGATTTCACTTTGCTCTGGACTTTGGACGCTCGACTCTGGGCTTACTGCCGTTCGAAAACGTCACGCCAGAAACTGCTATGACAGCGCCGGCGCCCACTTTTCGACCATGAGCCGGGTCCCCCATAATAAGGCGCGTTCGAATAATGCACCGTTACCCATGATTTGTCACGTAATCGACTCCAACAAACCCGGAACTCGAAACCCGGAACTCAGAACACCATGAACCCGCTTCGCGTTGCCGCCGCCACGCTCAATCAGACCCCGCTCGACTGGGAGCGGAACAAGGCCCACATCGTCGAGGCCGTCGAGCAGGCCCGGGAGGCGCGAGCCGACATCCTCTGCCTGCCCGAACTGTGCATCACCGGCTACGGCTGCGAAGACGCCTTTCTCTCCGGCCATCTGCTCGAGACCGCCCAGCAGGTGCTGCTCGAAATCGTGCCCCACACCCGCTCGCTGGTCGTCTGCCTTGGCCTGCCGGTCCTGGTTGAGGGTGGACGGTTCAACGCGGCCTGCCTGATCGCCGACGGTCGCATCCTCGGCCTGGTCGGCAAGCAACATCTGGCCAACGACGGCATCCACTACGAGCCGCGCTGGTTCCGCCCCTGGCCGGCTGGTCGCACCACCGAGATTCCCATCGGCGCTGAGCCGTATCCGTGCGGCGATCTGCTCTTCGAAGTCGGCGGCGTGCGGATCGGTTTTGAGATTTGCGAGGACGCCTGGGTCGCCGATCGGCCCGGCTGTCGGCTCGCCCAGTGCGACGTGGACCTGATCCTCGGACCGTCGGCCAGTCATTTCGCCTTCCGCAAACACGACGTTCGCCGGCAGTTGGTGCTCGACGGCTCGCGTCGCTTTGCTTGCGGTTATGCGTTTGCCAATCTGTTGGGCAACGAAGCGGGCCGGGCGATCTACGACGGGCAAACCCTGATCGCCGAGTGCGGCCGGTTGTTGGCTGCCGGCGAGCGGCTCTCCCTGGCCGACGTTCGGCTCATTACGGCCACGCTCGACGTGGAAAAGATCCGCACACAACGCACCGCCGCCCGGCAGGACGAGGCAACGGATTCCGCGGCGACTTCCGGCGGCGCGGCCGACCGCGACGATCAAGTTCGCAACCATACTGCCGGCGCCGATCTGGCCACCACCGTCGCGTCGCCTGATACAACGACACCGCTGCCCACGCGAATCGTCGGCGACTTCGCTTTCCCAGATGCGGGCGAATCGTCTGGCCGGTTGGCACGATCGGGTGACGTTTCATCGGCGGCCGAAGCTCCGACAGCGCCGGCCTGGGAGTCGAGCGCGACGTTCAAGGAGGAGGAGTTCACCCGGGCCGTGGCGCTCGGGCTGTTCGACTATCTGCGGAAGAGTCGATCGCACGGGTTCGTGGTGAGCCTCAGCGGCGGGGCCGATTCGTCGGCCGTGGCCACGCTGGTCGCGGTAATGGTTCACCTGGCCGCCGGCGAGCTGGGTGTCGAGGCGACGCGTGACAAACTATCGCATATCGAGAACCTGCTTGCTCGCCCGACATCGCCCGATCGCGTCACCGATCCGCAGGTCGAGCTGGAGCAGACCACGCGGCGGATGGTCGGCCGATTGCTCACCTGCGTCTACCAGTCGACGCGCAACAGCTCGGAAACGACTCGCCGTGCGTCGCGACAGTTGTCTGCCGCCCTGGGGGCCCGCTTTATCGAACTGGACGTCGATGAGCTGGTGCAGGGCTACGTCGCGCGAGTTGCCGAGGCGATCGGTCACGATCTGCAGTGGGAACGCGACGATTTGGCGCTGCAGAACATTCAAGCCCGGGCACGGGCTCCCGGAGTGTGGCTGCTGGCCAATTTGCGCGGCGCGTTGCTGCTATCGACCAGCAATCGGAGCGAGGCCGCCGTCGGTTATGCCACCATGGACGGCGACACCAGCGGCGGACTGGCGCCGATCGCCGGCATCGACAAAGCGTTCCTGCTCCGGTGGCTGCAATGGATGGAGAAGATCGGACCCGTCGGTATCGGACCGCTGCCGGCGCTCTCGGCTGTCAACGCCCTGCCACCCACGGCCGAACTGCGTCCGCCCTCGGCCCGCCAGACCGACGAAGACGATCTGATGCCGTACCAGGTGCTCGACGCCATCGAGCGGGCCGCCATCCGCGACAAGCTGCCGCCGCTGGCCGTTTGGCGCACCGTGTTGCCCGAGTTTTCCCAGTACGATCCGGCCACGCTCGGCGGTTGGGTCGAAAGGTTTTTCCGCCTGTGGTGTCGCAACCAGTGGAAACGCGAGCGTTACGCGCCGTCGTTCCATCTGGACGACGAAAACCTCGATCCGAAGACCTGGTGCCGGTTTCCGATACTCTCCGGCGGCTTTGAACGCGAACTGGCCGAGCTGCGGAAGGAAATCGCATCGTTAACCGAGCACGCGGCAACGCCGTGACCACGCGCATCGCAGGCGATGGCGCTAAACCAGCAATGATCTACCAACAAACAACCAACAACTGACAACTCGAATCTAATCCCATGTGGCAAGACATCGAAGGACATGACGCGATTGTGGAGCGCTTCCGGGCGACGCTCGCCTGCGGTCGTTTGGCCAGCACGTATCTGTTCGTCGGTCCGGACGGCGTCGGCAAGCGATTGTTCGCCCTGCGGCTCGCCCAGTCGCTGTTGTGCGACGCCGCGACCGAGGCCGATTTGAATGCTTGCGGCCAGTGCGACACCTGCCGGCAGGTGTCGGCCGGCACGCATCCCGATGTGATCCAGGTCAGCCGCCCGGCGGACAAGAACGTGTTGCCGGTGGAGCTGTTCATCGGCGACCACGAGCACCGTATGCAGCATGGATTGTGTCACGACATCGCACTGCGGCCGTTTTCCGGGCGGCGAAAAATCGCCGTGATCGACGACGCGGACCTATTGAACCAGGAGGCGGCCAACGCGCTGCTCAAAACGCTCGAAGAGCCGCCGCCAGGTGCGCTGCTGATCTTGATCGGCACCAGCGCCAGCCGCCAATTGCCGACCATTCGCTCGCGGTCGCAGATCGTCCGCTTCCAGCCGCTCGAAGGTTCCGTCATCGCCGACTGGCTCTTGCGAAATGAGGTGGTGGCCGATCGCCCCCAGGCTGAAACGCTCGCCGAGCTGGCCGACGGTAGCCTGGCTGCGGCCGTCGAACTGGCCGAGTCGGAGTTGTACACGTTTCGCGACCAATTGATCGAGCATCTGTCGGCGCCGGTGATGGACAGCGCCCGCACCGCGCAGATGGTCAGCGAGTTTGTCGACGCGGCCGGGCGAGAGGCCTCCGATCGACGCGGCCGCTTGCGTCAAGTGATCGCCGTGGCCGCGGAGTACTATCGCCATTTGATGCGGACCGCCGCGGGGGCGGCCGCGCGGGTGGAACCGAGAATCGCCGCCGCGGTCGACCGGGTTGCTTCGGCCGGTAGTGTCGACGTCGACTGGGCCGCCGCACGGGTCGATCGTTGTTTGCAGGCGCTGGTGCACGTGGATCGCTTCGCCAATCAATCGACGTTGATCGCGTGCTGGTTGGACGACCTGTCGCGGTGAGCGCAGACGATCGGAATGGATTTCGCTGTCGATGGATGTTGAATCACTCGCCGCTTATGGTCAGCACCAGTCGCCGCCGACCGCCGCGGGCTCGGTGTTCGCAGAGATACAATCCCTGCCACGTGCCCAGGCACAGGCGCCCTTGGGCGATGGGTATCGTGAGCGAGCTGCCCAACAGCGACGCCTTCACGTGGGCGGGCATGTCGTCCGGCCCTTCGCACGTATGTTGATAGGGAAAATCCTCTGGCGCGATCGCCGAGAGCGACGCTTCCAGATCGACCGGCACGTCGGGATCGGCATTCTCG
>Ga0315553_10004451_pt1 | contig 10553 bp, 7 predicted proteins | sample SalMarSW160140MG_FD_203099 | JGI IMG/M metagenome (GOLD analysis project Ga0315553, IMG submission 203099) | Salt marsh sediment microbial communities from the Plum Island Ecosystem LTER, Massachusetts, United States - Salt Marsh Sediment SW1601-40 ... | reverse complement strand
TACTGGAGGGCGGAGATCTCCAGAGTGACCTGATAGCTGGAATCGAGGCTGTCGGTATCGATCCGAAAAGGCCGGTTCATGTCGGCGCCCCTTGAGGGAACTATTTTTTCCGGGCGCCCTTGTAGCGCTCCACCACTTTGTTGAACTTCTCCAACTCCTCTTTCAGAACGCTGTAGGAGTGCTCCGGTCCGGGAAAGCGGCCTTGATGTACGTCGTCCACATATTCCTTCAGGGCGGCGGTGATTATCTCGGCCAGGTTGGCGTACTTCTTCACGAACTTGGGAGTAAAGGCTTCGAAGTAACCCAGCATATCCCCATTGATCAGAAGCTGTCCGTCCGTGTACTGCCCGGCGCCGATTCCGTACACGGGAATACCCAGGCACTCCGCGATCGCCTTTCCCAGCTCCGGCGGAACCGCCTCGAGCAGCAGGGCAAAGGCTCCGGCCTCTTCGATCGCCAAAGCGTCTTTGATTAAATCTTCGGCGCTTTCCGCTGTCCGGCCCTGTGCTTTGAAACCGCCGAGCTGCCCGCTGGATTGAGGGGTAAGACCGATGTGCCCGATCACCAGGATCCCCGCATCCACGATCCCCCGTATTTGCGGAATGACCCTGCGGCCGCCTTCCAGCTTGATCGCGTCCATGTTCGCTTCTTTGAGGAAGCGTCCGGCGTTTCGCACCGCCTCCGGGATGGAGACCTGGTAGGAGAGAAAGGGCATATCGCCGATTACAAAGGTTTTCGGTGCTCCCCGGCGTACGGCCCGGCAGTGGATCAGGCACTCCTCCATGGTAACCGGGATGGTGCTGTCGTATCCATAGACCACCATACCGAGAGAGTCCCCTACCAGAATCATGTCCATCCCCACCTCCTCGGCGAAGTGGGCGATCGGGTAGTCGTAGGCGGTGATCCAGGTCAGCTTCTGCCCGGCCTGCTTCATCTTCATGAATTCGAGTCTTCCTTTTTTTCCCATGTCATCCTCCTGCTGTCGTCATAATAGTAATATCGCCGGGCCCAAAGCACCCCTGGCCGGGCACCCCTGGCCGGGCACCCCTGACCGGGCATCTGCATTCCCACCACAGCCCTCATGTTCCAGTGTACATTCGTAACCGCGCGTGGTCAATTTTACCATTTCTGGGATTTTACCATAAAAATGCTGGTAGGTACATTAAAATTACAAATATATATACAAAATACGTGAAAAAAAGCGAGGAATATTTGCCCGAACTTGACTGAGGGACGTTTATGCTGTAGGGTGAAGGTACTGTGACAACTCGTGGAGAAGGAAAGCCCGTCCTGGCAGATCTTGACCCTCCCCTGGTTTGGCTTTTATTTGAACAGATCACCCGCATTCCCCATTGTTCGAAAAAGGAACAGAAAATACGTGTCTGGATCAAAGAGTGGGCGACAAAGCAAAACATACCCTGCAGCGAAGACAGCGTCGGAAACCTGCTGCTCAGTCGGGCTGCCTCCCCCGGTTGCGAGGACTATCCTGCCCTCGTTTTACAGGCTCACCTGGACATGGTATGTGTCAAGGAAGATGGAGTCAGCATAGATTTCGACAACGATCCGATTCCCGTCTGCTTGGATGGATCGAGCGTGTCTGCAGAAGGAACCACCCTGGGAGCGGACAATGGGATCGGTGTCGCCTATTGCCTGGCAGCTCTGATCGATCCCCGGCTCACGTATGGAACCCTCGAGGTGCTGCTCACCGTTGACGAGGAGGATGGGGCAACCGGGGCTCTGGGCGTGCAGTCGGGCTTCTTCTCGGGCAGCTATCTGCTGAATCTGGACAGCGAGGAAACCGGCATCATTACCGTCGGAACCGCCGGCTACGAGGTTGTCGATTACACAGTTCCGGCGCGCTTGGAGACAACCACCGGGTACGCAGCCCTTTCGATTTCGATCTTCGGTTTGGCGGGGGGACATTCGGGAATCGACATCCACCGTCCCCGACTCAACTCTATCAAGTTGGCCATAGGAGCATTGGAGATCCTTCGTGAGACCTTTCCTGTTCGGATCGGTCGTTTCGAAGGAGGGGAGGCCACCAACTCGATTCCAGCCAGAACCGGCTGTACCGTGTTGCTTCCGGCGGAATCGAAGCGGCGGGGAATCTCCCTGCTGGAAAAGTGGCGGGAGCAAACCCTGTCGCAATTTCGTGTAAACGAGCCGGGTCTTGAGATTTCCATAAACGAGGTCGATCAGGAAAAAGCCTATACAAGAGAACGAACAGAAACGATCTGCCGGCTCCTGAAAGAGATACCCCATGGGCCTTTGGAGTTCAGTAAGGATATCGAGGGCCTGGTGAAGAGCTCCAACAATCTTGCCCGGGTCAGGGGCAAAGAGGATGGGTTCGAGATCAATGCAAGTTACCGCAGCTCCGTGGAGTTGGACGAACTGGGGAGGCGGTTGAGAAGTATCGGCGAGAAGCACGGTGCTGAGGTCAAGCAGCACAGCCGCCTTCCCGGTTGGACAGCGAAGGCAACCTCCCCGTTCAACCGGCTGGTGCAGGAGCACTACCGCGCCGTCCTAGGCAAACCGGTGACGCAGAAAGCCTACCACGCCGGATTGGAGTGCGGAATCTTCATGGGGATCGCCCCGAACCTGGAAATGGCTTCGATAGGACCCGAAATCCGGGCGGTGCATACGCCTGCGGAGAACGTAGAGATACCGAGTGTCGCTCTACTCTGGGAGGTGTTGTCCCGAATCATCGCCGGGATGGGGGAGCTTCACCGGATCAGGAGGAAGGGATGAATGGATTGAGTATCGCGGAAAATCAACCCTGGTTGAATAGCGTTGAAACCATTCTTGAAAACGCCGCTGCCGAAGGACGGCAGCAACTGTTCGAATTCGAAGTATATGAGATCCTGGCGGAGCTTCAAATCAAAACACCGACCTACATCATCGCCAGGGATGAGAAGGACATCACCCACAGTACTCTCTCCGTATTCTCGTCCGACAGGATCGTGCTCAAGGTTATATCCAGCGAGATAGCGCATAAACAGAAAGCCGGGGGGATCAAGATCGTCTACAAGGACCTCGATTTCGTGAAGTACTCGGTCGGGGAGATGGGGCAGCAATTCGGTAAACAAAACGTGGCCGTCGAAGGAGTGCTGCTGGTGGAGTACGTAGACTACTCCAAGGATCTGGGCAACGAGATCCTGCTGGGCTTTCGGGAAAGTACGGCTTTCGGCCCCGTCATTTCCTTCAGCAAGGGGGGAACCGATGCCGAGCATTTTGCCAGCCATTTTTCCTCACCTAACCTGATCCTGCCGCCATTGGACAGACAGTGGGCCAACGCCCTGATGGCATCCACTCACATCAGTGGCAAATATCTCACCGAAGGGCATGCCGACTATCTCTCAAAGATCGTCGATGCGGAGGTGAAGTTCAGCGCCCTGGCCAGCGGCTTCTCCAACTTTTTTTCTTCCCCAACCAAATTCGTGTTGACCGAGTTTGAAATCAATCCCCTCGTGTTTGACCACTACGGGAATCTGATCGCCATCGACGGCTATGCCACCTTTGGCAGAAAAAAGAAACGACCCGTGGATATGAGCATCAAGCCGAAGGAGACACTGCGTCCCCTGTTTGAGCCCACAGGCATCGCTGTCGTAGGAATCAGCACCTCCGACAGCAGCAAGGCAGGCAACATCATCGTCAAGAATCTGATCGATCTGAAGCGGGAAGATGTCTTCTGTGTGAACATCAAGGGGGGAAAGACAAAGATATCGGGCAGATCTGTAGTTCTGTACAAATCCGTTACAGATATCCCGGATCCCGTGGATCTGGCCATCATCACCGTTCCGGCGGAGGCTACGGTCACCGTGGTCGAAGATTGTGCCAGAAAAGGGGTGAGAGCGATCCTACTGATTCCGGGTGGATTCAGTGAAACCAGGAAGAACCGGGATCTGGAGGAGAAGATTCTCTCGGTGGCTCGGAACAGCGAAATCCGGATCATGGGGCCAAACTGCCTGGGAGTGGTCTATGCGGGGGACGCGGAACATCCCGGTCTGAATACCTTCTTCATCCCGGAAGAAAAGTTCAAGGTCAACCTCGAGCAGGAGAAGAACGTGGCTATCCTGAGCCAGAGTGGAGCGGTCGGGATCATGGAGATCTACAACCTGAGGAGTGCGATCAGTCCCAAAGTAATCGTCAGCTACGGCAATCAGCTCGATATCGATCCTTCCGATCTGGTTCAGTACTTCGAAGAGGATCCCATGGTGGATGTGATCGGCCTGTATATCGAAGGATTCAATCCCGCGGCGGGCCGGAAGTTTTTCAACATCACCTCCCATTGCAGAAAACCCATCGTCGTCTATAAGGCCGGCCGGACAGAGGCGGGGCAGATGGCTACCCGCTCCCACACGGCCAGTATTGCCGGGGAGTACGAAGTAGCCAAGGCGGCGATGAAGCAGGCCGGACTGATCGTTGCCGATTCCATGATCGATCACGGTGATTTTGTGAAGACCTTCGCTCTCCTGCACGAATGCAAGGTTGCGGGAAACCGGGTGGCGGTGATCGCCAATGCGGGTTATGAGAAAACCTATGCCGCGGACAACCTGGGGGACCTGGTGCTGGCCAGATTGGACAAACAGACCGTCGCGAAGCTGAAAAGCATCATCCCACCCTACGTCAATGCCGAACCCCTGCTCGACTTGACAGCCATGGTCTCCGACGAGCAGTTCGAGCGCTGCATCGACATCATGCTCAGCTCTCCGACCGTGGATGCCCTATGTATCTCGATCGTTCCGCAGGCCCAGCTCCTGCACACCACCGACGAGGAGATCGAGCATTACGAGAAGAACATCGCCGCTAGAATCGTTGAAATCGTACACAAGCATAACAAGCCGACGGTGGTCTCGGTTAACGTGGTCAGCGGGGCCGACGCGGTGTACAACAGGTTCGGGCAGGTGATAGACTCTGGGGGTGTGCCCACCTATCTTACCGCGGAGCGCGCCATGGCCTGTCTGAACGCCTTTATTCGCTACCATCTGGTCAAGGAGCGAGGTATTATCAGTGAGTGGTTGAGGTAATCAAAGGGAGGTTTTTATAAAATGCACACGGATATAAAGCACCACTATTCCATATCGGCCCGCAGGATGAGCAGGTCAATCATACGGGAGCTCCTCAAGCTGACCAATAAGCCCGGTCTCATCTCCTTTGCCGGCGGACTACCCAATCCCGAGACTTTTCCCCACGAGGAACTGAAAGAGATCTGCGACGGCATTTTCGAAAACGAACCCCAGGTCACGCTGCAGTATAGCGCCACCGAAGGGTTGTCCTCGTTCCGCGATCTGCTGGTCGAGTTTGTTGCGGAGCACGGACTCCGGGTCAGCCGGGAGGAGTTGATCGTAACCACGGCCAGTCAGCAGTCCCTCGATCTGATGGGAAAGATCTTCATCGACCGGGGAGACACCGTGGTTGTGGAGAATCCCAGCTACCTCGGAGCGGTCAGTGCCTTCAGGTCTTACGGTGTCCGCTTTCTTCCCATTGATATGGATGAACAAGGCCTGAAAACGGATCTTCTGCACCGACAGCTGCGGGAGTTGAAAAAAGATGCCGGCAGCGGGATCGAATACTATCAGAACATGCCCAAGTTCATCTACACGATCCCCGATTTTCAGAATCCCAGCGGGGTCACGATGAGTCTACAGAGGCGAAAAGAGCTCCTTCACATCGCCGAGGAGTTCGACCTGATCATCGTTGAGGATGTGCCCTACAAGTGGTTGCGTTACTCCGGTGAAGACCTGCCCCTGATCGGAGCCCTGGAAGCCCGGAGCCGAGCTGTTTCCACCGGCTTGGCCGGCACCGGCTTCGCCCCTCCGACCCGCCGGGTCATCAATCTGTTTACCTTTTCCAAGATTCTTTCCCCCGGGATCCGCCTGGGCTGGATCTGCGCCGATAGCGTGGTGATCGACAAGATAGTGCAGGCCAAGCAGGCCACCGATCTGTGCACCTCCGCCTTGAGCCAAAAGATTGCCGAGGAGTTCCTCCGTCGCGGGCTGCTGGAAAAGCGGATAGAGGCCAACATCAACCTTTATCGACGCAAGCTTCAATGCATGCGCGAAGCCCTAGAGGAATTCATGCCCCGTATTCACGGTTTGGGCTGGGTGGTTCCCCGGGGCGGCATATTTTTCTGGATCACCCTTCCCGAACAGATGGACGCAGACGAGATGTTCAAAGAAGCCATCGAGAGAAACGTCGCTTACGTCGTCGGCTCGGCGTTCTATCCCACGGGCGGGGGTCACAACACGATGCGTCTCAACTTTTCCTATTCCAGCAACGAGGAAATCCGCGAAGGAATCAAGCGCCTGGCCGGGCTGGTTCGATCACGGCAGCGGGGAGTCGCGTAGCTTCGGTCCTACAGGCTGAGTGGTTCCGAGATTGCAAATCCCTCTTCTTTGAAGGCAACCTTGCACAGCTCGTACTTCGGGTCGTGCTCGAGGAAGAGGAGCCAGTCATGACTTGCCGCTTTAGCCAAGACTTCTTTCTTCTCCCGTACCGTATCCACGGGACGGAGGTCGTAACCCATGGTCCAAGGGATTCTCACCTGGGAAGCCAGAGGAATGAGATCGGAGCAGAACAACAGCGTCGAGCTTCCATCTGTTATTCTGGGCAGCTGTTGGTAGGGTGTATGCCCGTGCACGAGGTGTAGGAATATGCCGGGGAGAATCTCCGTTTCCCCCTGCACCCACCGCATCCGGCCGCTGCCAACGATGCACTCCCAGTGGTCGGCTATAAAGCTCGCCCTGTCCCTCTCCGAGGGGTTGCATGCCCACTGGTAGTGCCTCTCCTGTGTGTAGTAAAGGGCATCGGGAAAGGAGGGGAGCCGGACCTGCCCTCGAATCTCCGTGCCTCCGCCGATGTGATCGAAGTGCAAATGGGTCTGAATGACGTGGGTCACATCCTGCGGCTCGTAGCCCAACTCCCCGAGGGAACGGGAAATATCTACGGCATCGCTGATGCCGTAGATGGAGCGCTCCTTTTCCCCCCAGTGATTCCCGATGCCGGAGTTCACCAGAATGACCTTGCCCTCCCCCACGATCAGCAGACAACGAGAGACCATTTCGATACGGTTGAGATCGTCGGCAGGATGGGCTTTACTCCACAACACTTTGGGAACTACGCCGAACATCGCACCCCCATCCAGTTTGAAACGCCCGGCCGGTACGGAATACAAGGAGTAGTTCCCTATTTTCATTCTTGCTCTATTTCGTGATTAGTCCGCGATCCCGAATAGGTTTCGGCACTCCAGGAATAGGGGATCTTCCGATAAATCCGCCATAAAGGATGTCTTGTAGTACTCGAGGTCGTTTTGTGAAAGATCGGCGTGCGCCAGCAGTTCAAGAAGGAGCTGTTCGCTGGCCGGATCTATACCGTCGACTCTGATGATCTCCGCCACCAGATCCCCTATCGACACAATGATGATCGAGGCCTTGTGGGCGGAGGTGATGTTCAGGCTCTGGTGTTCCCGGGCCGTGTCCACAAATACTTCAGGAAAGCTCCATTTTAACAGAAGAGAAGAGCCGATTTCGCGATGGTTAGTACCGTATATTCTGTCTTCGATCTCCTCCACCGGTGTCTTTCCTTCCAGCAACGCAGTTACGGCTGGTTGATACTGCTCCCGGTCGGCATTGTAGAAGGCAACCTGGCCGATATCGTGAAGCAGGCCGGCGATGAAACAGTCCTCGGCGACGTCCTTCCGATTGCTCCGGATGGCGATATGTCTGGCCAAGAAAGCCGTCAAAATCGAATGCTTCCAGAAGTACTGATAAAAGGGATCTTTCTGGAAACGGGAAAAAGTGCCCGAGGCCGTGACCAACAGAACGAGGCTCTTCAAATTATTGAAACCAAGAAGAGTGATCGCCATCTGCAGGCTCTTGATCTCCCGCTGTCTTGCGTAAAGAGCCGAATTGGCGATCTTCAGGATCCTAGCGGTCAGGCCGGGGTCTACTTTGATCATGTCCTCCAAATCCTTGAAGGAGATGTCCAGTTTGTCCTCGGCAATGGACACGATCTTCACGGCGACTTCCGGAATCACGGGAAGTGTCTTCAGGTACTTTTCGAATCCCTCGCGCATAGCATCTTCTCCCTATTCTCTCTATATATACCGCGTTCATTTAATTGCGTCCAGGAAATCCTCTTCTACAGATTGTAGCGCAAAGCCCCCCGTCTGCCGTGGCGTTCAAAGGCCAGCTCGATCAGCCTGTCCAGAAGTCTCGGGTAGGTCAGCCCCGAGGCTTCGCACATCTTGGGGTACATGCTGATATTGGTAAATCCGGGAATTGTGTTGATCTCGTTGAGCAGGATACGATTGGTCTTCTTTTCGAGGAAAAAATCAACTCGGGCCATGCCGGAGCACTCCACAGCCTGGAAAGCAGCCACGGCAAGCCGGCGAATCTCTTCGCTCAGGTTATCGGGAAGTTCCGCAGGCAGCTTCAGCTCCGCGCCCTCCGGATCGACGTATTTGGCTTCGTAGCTGTAAAACTCGTGACTCGGGAGGATCTCCCCCGGTTCGAAGGCTTCCGCCGTCTCGTTTCCCAGAACCGCGCACTCGATTTCTCGGGCATCGACGGCCGGTTCCACCATGGCTTTTGTATCGAAGCAAAGCGCCTCGGCGATGGCCGTTCGTAGCTGCTCCTTCGTATGCACCTTCGTGATCCCGATGGACGATCCGGCTGTTACAGGTTTTACGAACAGCGGAAAGCCGAATCGCTCCAGAATTATGCCGATACTCCGGACGTAGCCGTCCCGCACAGTGACAAAATCCACCACGGGAAACCCGGATTGTTTCCAGATTTCCTTGGTCTTCTGCTTGTCCATGGCCAGGGAGCTCCCCAATACCCCGGCACCGACGTAGGGAAGATTTGCGATCTCCAAAAGACCCTGAACAGTTCCGTCCTCTCCGAAGGTACCGTGAAGAACGGGAAACACTACGTCCACAGGGATCGGCCTGGAAGCCGCGACCAGTCCGACCGCGGGCTCAAGGGAAACGTTTTCCGCCGCCGGCAACACCGACAGCCTCTCCCCGTAGGGGGCTGTTTGAAAACGAGCGTCTTGTTGAAGATGCCACTTTCCCTCTTCGTCGATCCCGATCAGCACCTGCCGGTATCTTTCAGGATCGAGATTGCGGGCCACCGAGGCTGCAGAGCGGCAGGAGACTTCGTGCTCTCCCGACCTGCCGCCGAACAGGATGCATACAGTAATCAAACCCATGGTACTACTATACGGCATTCGACTCCTCTTTGCGAAGTCCTGATTTCATCGAGCGTGTTTGTTGCAGATTCTCAGCGGAACGGTCTCGGGGGTTGGACGCAGCGGCGGTTGGGATCGGCTACTCGTTCTCAGGGAGATGCAGAGAGCCGGCAGGGAAAACGACGGGGAGCTGGAAGTATTGGAACTTGCCCTGCTGATCGTGGAGGAACTTCACCACGATGTTGAGGACGACACGCAGGTCCTCGCCGGTGACGGGGCCGGTCGCACTTCCCGAGAAGGGTAGGGTCACGACGGCCCGGCCGCCCGGGGGAATATGTATAGGAGATCCCAGCCACCGGGAATCGGGATATCCGCTGAAGCGGGCTTGGATCTCGACCTGCTCCACGGTGCTCCTGGAGATGTTGACGAACAGGATGCGCAGTTCCTCCCGCCGATCCGATGCAGAGTGTGCCTCCAACTCGGCGGTTAACACGGTTTCCGCTGTCAAGATGTCTCGAACACCGTTTCGCCGCCGGCTCAGCTCCCGGATGGTTTCCGGGTAGCGGGGATCTACCGGGTCCAAACTGCGCAGCTCCCGGTATAGGATCAAACCGCGGTTGTAAGCCGCTTCCGCCTCGGGAAGCCGGAGTCCGTTTTCCAGTCGTTTGGCCAGATCTGACAGGAGCCTGGCCTGTTTGCTCCTGATACGCCCGGCCAGATCGGTAACCACCGGGCCTTCACTCCGGCTGCGCTGAAAATAGGCCGCTTGAAGGAAGAGCTCCTCTTCCAGGCAGAAGCCGAGGAGCTCGTTCTGCTGTGAGGCTATCGTCCCGATCCTTTCAAATCCTGCAGCCAAGGTGCTGTCTACTGGATCCTCGTCTTTGACAATCCCGGTGGCATGTTCGACAAACTTCATGATCCGATTCCCGAGAGGGTCGAGAACGTAGAAGGAGGATTCCGGTCCGTCTGCTACCCGGTAGAATGCGGGCAGTCCCTGCCGATATCCGGCGTTGAACTGGTTCAGCTTCCAGCGTGCGGATCCATCCGGGTCGAAGCACCACAGCTCCCCCGCCGTTCCTAGAAAAAAGCCCCCATCCCAACGGGCTTGAAACACCTGCGGGAAAAGCAGGGTTCCCCCGCGCAAGTCCGGGGTTATGGCAAACAACTCTGAACCCGCCTGGTCGAGCACCCGAGCTTTGCGGGCTTGCAGGTCGTAGACCCACAAACGATCCTGATCGTCGGCGCTTAGTCCGGTGGTGAAGCGGGAGGGCAGGGTGATCTCCCGGCGGGACAGCTCGTTTCCCCGGCGGCTGAACAGGTACAGCCGCTTCCCGTCGGACAGGACAATTCCTCCCCGCCGTAGG
>Ga0315553_10004450_pt1 | contig 10553 bp, 10 predicted proteins | sample SalMarSW160140MG_FD_203099 | JGI IMG/M metagenome (GOLD analysis project Ga0315553, IMG submission 203099) | Salt marsh sediment microbial communities from the Plum Island Ecosystem LTER, Massachusetts, United States - Salt Marsh Sediment SW1601-40 ... | reverse complement strand
CGAGCGTGGCATATCCGTCTGCCGTGCTCTATCATATGGATATGGAATTCATATACTTTTGAGGGCGGAATTTGCTCTTGAAGCGAGCTATGCGCCTTCTCTATGGACATTCTGGAATCAATCAGTCCCAATCGTTTGGCTACCCGGAAAATATGGGTATCCACGGGCAGGGATGGCTTCCCCAGGGAAAAAAGTAGCACACAGCTAGCTGTTTTATGTCCTACCCCAGGCAGACGCATTAAGTAGTCTTCGGCTTCAGCCATGTTCATCGCTTTGAGGGAATCAAGGCTGATACGACCCTGTTCCTTTTCAATTTGCTCGAGTGCCTGTTTGATCCTAACGGCCTTGATTTGGGATAATCCCCCGGACTTAATGACCCGGGCGATATGCTCTGCTGGAGCCGAAGCTACAGCTTCCCAGCTATCGAAGCTAGCTTTAAGAGAGGCAAAAGCTCTTCCCGAATTTGCATCCGAGGTATTTTGGGACAGTATGGTTCCTATGAGCACGTCGATAGTGTCCCTGCCTGACTGCCACTTGCGAGGGCCATATTCCTGTTTTAAAAGCTCAATGACTTCTTCAATAGCCACTGGCTCAAAAATATCATGTCGCGCCTCTTGATGCAAAGGTGACTGCTGCCCGATAGCATTTGCGGCAACCTGGGTGAATCAGATAAGATAAGCATCTCCAAAACGGGAAACTAATATGACTCTTGTAGAAAAGATATTAGCTAAAAAAGCCGGGAAGAAAGTTGTAAAGCCGGACGAGGTTGTCGAAGTCTCTGTGGACCGGGCTATGATACATGATGCGCTAGGTGCGCATACGATTGCTAAGTTCAGGGAGCTAGGGGTGGAAAAGGTCTGGGACCCCACCAGAATAATAGTGGTGCTGGATCACTACGTGCCCAACAAGGATATTGATACTGCCAAAAAGTGTCTCAATATCAAGAAATTTGTCTTCGAACAGGGCATAGAAAACTACTATGAAGTTGGGAAGGGGGGCATAGCCCACCAGGTGCTTGTAGAGAATGGCCATGTGCTGCCAGGAATGATTCTTGTTGGTGTGGACAGCCATACCACTACATCGGGTGTAGTTGGGGCTTTTGCTACCGGGATTGGTGTTGATGAGATGGCTGTGGTCTTCAAAACGGGAAGGTTATGGGAGCGAGTCCCGGGGACCATCAGGATAAATGTTGAGGGCAAGCTCGTGCCTCCCATAATGTCCAAGGACTTGATGCTTCTCATATTGAAGAAGTTGGGTATAAGCGGCGCCTTGTTTAAGTCCCTTCAATATACAGGCTCGACCATAAGCCAGATGAGCATCGCGAGTCGCATGGTATTAACCAATATGGCAATAGAGTCAGGCGCCACTAACGGAATCATCGAGCCTGACCAGAAGCTAGTGGATTTTCTCAAAAGCAGGACCAACCAGTCTTTCGAGCTTATCCAGAGCGACCGGGATGCGGAGTATGCGGAAACACTGGAGTTTCAGGCTGATGATATTAAGGAGCCCGTGGTTGCCATGCCCCCGAAGCCGTCCAATGCCGTGGGAGTTACCGAGGTCGAGGGGACCAGAATCGACCAGGCGTTTATAGGCTCGTGCACCAATGGACGCCTGGAAGACCTCAGGATTGCTGCCAAAATACTGAAGGGTCGGAAGGTGGATAAGTTTACCAAGGTTATAGTCATACCGGCCTCGCAGGAGATCCTTAAAGCCGCTCTGGCAGAGGGGTTAATAGCGACATTTGTGGAAGCTGGGGCCGTGGTCGGTCCACCCACCTGTGGTCCGTGTATGGAAGCGCATATGGGCATACTGGGACCGGGTGAGGTTTGCATAAGTACGGCAAATCGTAACTTTCAAGGTCGGGTGGGTGACGTGACTGCTAAAATATATCTGGCATCACCGGCGACCGTGGCAGCCTCGGCGTTGAAGGGCAAAATAAGTGACCCTCGGGAGTTTTTCTAAGGAGAGTAGATGGAACTCAAAGGTCGAGTCTGGAAGTTTGGTAAGGATGTTGACACCGATGAACTCTTTGCCGGCAGGTTCATCATGGGCGGTGATGAAACGAGCCAGAGCCAATATCAGGAGTTCATCGCCAGAAGCGGGCTAAGCGATGTCGGACACCGTGAGAATGTGCCCAGGGATTTCCTCACCAATGTTGCCAAAGGGGACATTATAGTTGCCGAGGAAAACTTTGGGATTGGTTCAAGCCGGCAGCAGGCTGCGGAAACTTTGAAGTTTAAGGGTGTCCAGGCTGTAGTTGCCGACTCAATCCACAGGATATTCTTCAGGAACTTCTGGAACCTTGGCTGCCCGGCCGTAGATTTGCCGGGAATTTCTGCTGAATTTGAGACCGGGCATGAAATGGTAATTAACCTGAGGCAGGGGACTATCAAGAACCTCAATACGGGCAAGGAGTTTGAGTTTCGCCTGATAATTCCATCGTGGTTTATAGACATGGTAGAAGCCGGGGGTCTAATTCCATACCACAAATCCCTGAAAGCTTAAATTCTGCGGTTGTCCATAATTGTTGCTGCTATTCTGTTTATACTCATGCTCTTCCGAAATTTATGATAGTGTATTCCGTGGGATTCGATGCGGAAAGTAGTTTGGGATATGGACCCCGGCGTCGATGATGCCCTGGCTTTAATTCTGGCGTTAAAATCGCCTGAAGTCCAGGTCTTGGGCATCACCACGGTGGCAGGCAATGCTCCTGTGGAAACGACCAGCGCCAATGCTTGCCAGGTATTGGAATGCTTGGACGCAGGCAGTATCCTGGTAGCGATGGGGGCAGCAAGCCCTTCGAACCACCCTTTAGAAGATGCCTTAAGCTATCATGGTCCAGACGGGCTGGGCGACTGCGGCTTGCCTTCTCCTAAGCTCAAACTGTACCCGGCGAAAGCCTGGGATTTCCTTGCCCGGTCGGTTTTGGATGCTCCCGGCGAAGTTACTCTGTTAGCTACGGGACCCCTAACCAATGTGGCTTATGCTTTTGAACTTCATCCCGAACTGCCTGGACTTTTAGCCGAGCTGGTTCTCATGGGAGGAGCTTATAGTCTTACGCCCTATGGCAAAGGGAATCGTACTCCCTTTGCCGAGTTCAATATCTGGCAGGATCCCGAGGCTGCTCATATAGTATTCAACTCTGGGGCGGACATCTTTGCTGTGGGGTTGGATGTATCTATGGACCCTGCGGCTTGCCTGAATAGCCAGCATCTAGAGCAGATTAAGACCAAGCGTACACCAGATGCACATCTGGTAGCCCAACTGGTAGAATACGAGGTAAAATACCACGGATGCTGTAGAATGCATGACCCGTTAGCTTTGGCAGTATTGCTGGACGCTTCTTTGCTCGATTTTACATCGGCAAGGGTAGAAGTAGTCGAAGGAAATGACTGGGATAGAGGAGTTACTCGTATTTTGTCCTCTGGCAGCTCTCAGTTAATACACGTAGCCTCTGCCGTGGACGGGCCGCGCTTTCTAAAGTTATTTCTATCGCGTATATTGGAGGAGTAAGATGGCTAGCTTGGTAGTATGTGGCGCCATAAACTGGGATATTAGCTGCTTCGTAGAGCGGCTGCCGGTGCCCGGTGAAGAAGTTACCATAAAATATATCACCCGTGTATCTGGAGGGACGGGGGGCAACATTGCTGTGGCTGCAGCACGGATTTTGGGGGCTAAAAAAGTTGCCCTGATAGGTGCTCTGGGGAGGGATGACATTGCTCGCCAACAAATTGCCGCCTTGGAGGACGAAGGAGTCATCACCGAGGGAATTCAGCACATTAAAAGAGAGGAGTCGGGGCAGGCTTATATTCTGGTTGACCAAACGGGAGAGAACGTTATTGCCAGTCATCTGGGGGCGAATGCCAGGCTTTGTCTGGAACACCTGAACAAAGTGCAGGTTAAGCGGCAACTACAAGAATGTCGAGGCATCGTCCTCACCGATCCCCCTTTAGAAGTGGCTGTAGAGCTAATTCACCTGGCAAAGCGGCGTGCTGTCCCCGTGTTGTGGGACCCGGGGATTTTGATAAGCCCAAATTGGGAAGCATTGCAGTCTCTTGCCAAACAGGCAGAAGTCCTCTTCTTAAATGAAACGGAGGCGAGTGCTCTACTTGGAACCGATGGGTTAAATATGAGCTTGCAGCGATTGCAAGAGCTAAGATTTCATAACCACATAGTGCTCAAACTTGGCGCTCAAGGAGCAACCATGTTTGAACCGGCTAGCGGTACGGTGACCCAAATCTCAGCCTTGCCTCTCAAGAAACTGGGTCTAAATGCGCTTAACACGGTAGGTTGTGGAGATGTCTTCGCCGGGGTCTTTGCTGCCTACCATGTTCTGGGAGTCAATCTACGAAAATCGCTTATTATGGCCAGCGTTGCCGCAGGCCTTAACGCCACCCGACCCGAAACCAGAGGCAGCCCGGACCGAGCTAATTTAGAGGAAGTGGCAAACCGCAGCCAGAAACTTGGATTCAAGACCCAAAAGCACAAACTCCCTTAAAACTACCGGGTTATCTTGTTTAAAGGAAGGACTTGTACCTTACTTTTCTGCAACCTCAATAACTTTATTTCTGCTTCTAAGGCCGCTGAGAATCCTGACCTGGCTCTGGGGAACGCCGAAATGCTCTGCCAGTAATTTGACGACTGCCTGGTTGGCCCTGCCTTCCTTGGGCGGTTCTTTGACCTTGACTATTAAGCTCTCCCCTTTCTGGCTGATTTCCTCGGTCTTGGAATTGGGCTTTACATTAACCTGGATTTTCATTCACCTCTCCCCGCATTTCCTGGTTATGAAATTCTACCAGTTTAGCAGGTGTTATCTCGTTGCTCAGGGACTTTTCGCTGTGAGTGAATACCCTGATATAGTTGCCGGTCAGCCCTGAGTATATGTCGCTGCCGGGACTGGTTTCCTTTTCCCATAAAACCGGTATGGTTTGCCCCAAGAACTGCTCACAAAAGCAGCGCCGGGAGCTTCGAGATAGCTCTAGCATCCGCTGGTTGCGCTCTTGTTTAGCTTTGTCTTTTATCTGCTCGGGCATTCCGGCTGCCGCTGTCTCGGGGCGGGGTGAGAAGGGGAAGACATGGATGTTGGCGAAACCAGCTTGCTGGCAAAAAGAGTAGCTCTGTTCAAACTCTTCGTCACTTTCCCCGGGGAAACCAACCATGATATCTGTGGTGATGGCTACCCTTGGTATCATGTCTCTAATCAAATTTATTGTTCTCTGATATTGGTCTAGAGAGTAGCTTCTCCTCATCCTTTGAAGCACGGTCTCGCTTCCACTTTGTAGTGCTAAGTGGAAATGCCGGCAGAGCCTTTCATCCTGCCACAGGTCGAGAAATTCAGAGGATATTTCCGAAGGCTGTAAAGACGAGAGACGTAATCTCTCGAGGCCGGTACTGGTGAGAATACGCTGAACCAAATCCCTGAGGTCAGCGCCGTCGTCTTTATAGCTGCCAACTTTCGTTCCGGTGAGGACGACTTCTTTGTAACCGAGGGCCACCTTTTGCTTAACTTCGTCAATTATCTGAGAAGCGGACAAGGAATATTCGTGAGGTCTTACTTTGGGCACAATGCAATATGTGCAGGGGCTATGACAGCCATCTTGAATCTTTATCAAGCTGCGAGTCCTGACGGTGGCAGCGGGTATCTGAGATTGCTTTGTTTCACCCTCACCCAGTTCTCTCTCTTCAAGCGAGAGGGTTTGGGTAAGGGCGAGCAGGTGCTCTTTCTCTTTGTTATCAACTACGAGGTCAGCAAGCTGTGCTAGCTCTTGGCGATTTCTCTGGGCATAACAGCCAGTGGCGATAATTAGTGCCCGGGGATTTCTTCGCCTTGCCAGCCTGAGCCAGTGGCGTGACTTGCGGTCGGCAATATGGGTGACTGTGCAGGTATTGGCAATATAAATATCCGCCCCGTCACCGGGGGAAACAAGTTGAAATCCGGCTTGGCTAAAACGGTTAGCCAGAGATTCCGTCTCGGCCTGATTGAGCTTGCACCCTAATGTATAGAAAGCTACCCTCATTGATATGGATTATATGTATTGCCTGGCGGAATGGTCAAATTATAGTTTTCAGCGTGATTTCGTATAAAACCCTCTCTCTCGAAGCCCGCAAAGACATTTTGTTAAAGCCTTTTCTGTGATATAGTTAGCGATTCTAACGAAAAGGCATTAAGCTAGGCTGCGAAATTGAATCAACGAGCTCAATGGAAAATCCTGCCTCCAGCGCCAGACGAATATTTAAATGCTTCTGCTCTTTCTCCCCTGGTTGCTCAACTTCTCTACAATCGTGGCGTTAAGCTAGAAGAAATCGCCCCTTTTTTGTCTACTGACCATAGGTTGGAGGGTAATCCCCTCCTCCTTCCTGATATATCACAGGCTGTAAGCAGGGTCTATAAGGCCGTGCTTTCCCGGGAAAAGATTGGCGTCTATGGCGACTTTGATGTTGACGGCGTCACAGCCACAGTTATTCTTGCTGAGGGACTATCATGGCTTGGTGCTGAAGTTATTCCCTATATTCCTGACCGCTTCAATGAAGGCCACGGATTAAAGATTTCAGCTCTGGAGAAGCTTCAGGCTCAGGGAGCAGATTTGGTCATTACTGTTGATTGTGGCGTAACTGACCTTGCAGAAGTAAAACAGGCGCAAGAGATGGGGATGGATATGATTATCACCGACCATCACATTCCGTTAGGGAGCCTGCCTCGAGCCATAGCTGTAGTTGACCCAAAGCGAAAGGATTCAGTGTATCCCTATCCGGAGCTGGCCGGTGCTGGTGTTGCCTTCAAGCTTCTGCAAGCGCTATTCCATAAAGATAGCCGGGAGAAATGGCTATCCAGATTGATGGACTTGGTAGTTTTGGCCACTATTACCGATTTAGTTACTCTTGTTGGTGAGAATCGTTACCTGGTGAAGGAAGGACTGAGAGAGCTTAATAGTAGCTCCCGCGTGGGAATTCGAGAAATGGTTAAATTGACCGGGCTGAAGCAGGGTGAACTTGATACTACAGATATCTCCTGGGTACTAGGACCTCGCCTCAATGCTGCTGGCAGGATGGACAATGCCTCCACCAGTTACCAGTTGCTCACCACTCAGTCACCAAAGGAAGCTCGCCTCCTGGCTCTGGAGCTAGAGGAAAAAAATGCCGAGCGGCAAAAGTTGACCAATGAAGTATTAAGCCGCGCGAGGGAGAAACTGGCCGCTAAACTACATCTGCCGGTGCTTATAGACGGTGACGAAAGCTACTCCATCGGCGTTATCGGGCTTGTTGCTGGCAAGTTAGCAGCTGCATTTTACAAGCCCACCATTATCATCAGCTTAGGCCCGGAGTTATGTCAGGGCAGCTGTCGCAGCATACCTGAATTCGATGTCGTAGTTGCTTTAGCAAAATGTCATGACTTGCTTACAGCTTTTGGTGGCCATCCCTTAGCCGCTGGCTTCACCGTAACACGCCAAAATTTAGCTCAACTAGAGGAACGGATTACCAGGCTAGCTACGGACCAATTAGGTCATCTTGACCTTCGCCCGGAAATAGTGATTGACGCCGAGCTTCCCTTATCTACTTTCAGTGGAGAGACTTTTAACCTTATGCAAAAATTGAGCCCTTTTGGTCAAGGCAACCTACAGCCGACCTTTCTCACTCGGCAGGTCGAGGTAATCGAGTGTCGTAACTTCGGCAACCAGGGCGAATGGCTGAGACTAAAACTCAGGCAAGGAAGTGTAATCTGGCAAGCTGTAGATTTTGAGTCGCGTAGAACAAAGGAAGAAATTCCATCTCACATAGATATTGTGTATAACCTGGAGAAAAGTCGTTGGAATGGAGAGGAGGTGCTAAGCCTTAATCTTCGTGACTTTGCTCCTGCTCAGCTTCGTTAGCAAGCTCGGTCACTAAAGGCTGCTTTTTGAATCGGCGCATTCTGATAATAAGCCAGGGCAAAAATATCGCCACTGCTGCCAGGTCAACGAATTGGGCTTGGCGAAGCCCCCAGAGCCATGGTTCCTCAGCGCGGAGAAACCTCAAGGCGAAATCACCGATGGCAAAAATGCAAATGAAAAAGAAAAAGAGACTGCCTTCGGGCTTAAGCTTATCTCGAAATTGCCACACAATACCAAAAACTATCAATCCCCATAATAAATGATAAATCTGAGTGGGGTATATTGGCACATTCCAATATTGAGGATCCATGCTATCTCGAGGCGTGTAAATTACCGCCAATGGGAAAAAATGAAACGGACTGGGCTGGCCGTAGCAGCAGCCATTCAGAGTGCAACCAATCCTGGCTATGGCCAGACCTAAAGGCGCCCCTACAGCAAGGACATCGCCGAGGCTGAGCAGCGAGGAGAAGCGCATTCTCGTCACCCCCATATAGATCAATGCTGCCGCAACGACGCCGACAAGCATGCCACTTTGGGCAAGACCAGCAAAGCCGATGATTTCTCGGGGGTTCGCCACGAAATGTGGCCAATCCCAGATTATGTATCCTGCCCTGCCTCCGATGAGGCCGCCAATAATACCCCAGAGGGAAATGCCGTAGATATCACGTGTAATGCCTCGTCTTTTTGCTTCCCTGAGCATGATGACTAATAGCGACGCGACCGCTATAGCTACCATAATCCCCCACCACCGTACCGGGTGGGAGCCAATAGTAAAAGCAACCGGGTTTACGCTGATAGTAAGCATTTATCTTTCCCTTTCAGTTTAAGAGAAAATAGCATCGACAAAGACCTCAGCGTCAAAGGGAGCCATGTCCTGTAATTTTTCACCGGTACCAATATAAGAAACGGGTATGTTTAACTGGTCGCAGATGGCAAATATTATGCCGCCTCTGGCTGTGCCATCCAGCTTGGCCAGGAAAATATCGGTGACGTCCACAGCTTCAGTGAAATGTTTAGCCTGGGCCAGTCCGTTTTGCCCTGTGGTAGCGTCCATTACCAGCAAGACTTGATGAGGGGCTGAAACATCGTGCTTAGCTACCACTCTCTTTATCTTCTTGAGTTCTTCCATGAGATTAAACTTGGTGTGAAGGCGGCCAGCAGTATCGATAATCACCGCTTGAGCATGGCGGCTATAGCCGGCCTGAATGGCATCATAGGCAACCGCTCCGGGGTCGCCACCAGGTTGATGGGCGATGACTTCGGCATCTACTTTCCCTCCCCAGTGTTTAAGCTGCTCGATAGCTGCTGCCCGGAAAGTATCTGCTGCTGCCAGGATAACTCTCTTTCCCTGCGAAGTAAAACCATAGGCCAGCTTGGCAATGCTTGTCGTCTTGCCCGAGCCATTAACCCCGACGACAAGAATGATATGAGGGGATTCTCCACTTTGCTCAGGAATCGAAGTTGCTCTCCGGGGGATGCTTAATAAGCTTACCATCTCCTCTTTCAAAGCTTCCCTTATCTGAGATACCTCTGAAAGCCTGTCTGTTTTCACCCGCTGTTTGACCTTGCTCAGAAGTTTGCTCGTAGTCTCTACACCAACATCAACCGAGACAAGTAACTCTTCCAATTCCTCCCAGACATCATCCCCGAAAGCGTCCCGGTCGAAAATCTTAGCTATTCTGCCAAACCAGGTTTCTTTGCTTCTTTTTACTCCTGGTTCAGTCTTTTTTAACAAATCAAACAAGCTACCTCCATCATCAAGGGTGCCTGTATATAGTAGCACAAGTGTAGACGACTTTTTAGCTGGCGATTTCTTGTCTTTCTGGCGAAGGCGGCTCAGGCTCTTTTCTCACGAATAAAAGAGGATATATGATGTCGCTCGTACAGCAGGGAATCCAAACTGAGAGGAATAAAAATAAGAAGACGTAAGGGAGCAAATGAATCCAATCAGCTATACCAAAGGCTATGAAGTAGAATAATGATGCCCAGGTACTTAACAACACATGTCCAAGGTGCGGGATTTTGGTTGTTTGTCTCCAATAGCCGATTCCAATGCCAGCTAGCGCCAAGAGATTTATCCACCATTTCTCGATAAAGGGCACTTCGAATTCCATCGGAACGTGAAGTAAAGTTCCGCCTAGATAAGGAATTATGGCATCGCTTATCGTGGCTATACCGATCGACCCTGTCCACCCAATCAAAATTGCCACCCAGAACTTGCCTTTCTTGTATCTCATATACATAGCTGTGGTTACAAGTGCGCTCAACAACACGTGGATTGGGTGTAAGGTATAAAAAGCGGTTTGAGAAATATGGGAAGGTACATTGCATAAAACTACTATGACCATGATGACAATTCCCGTAAGGGCGCCAAGGGCCGTGAAAGGGATATGCTCTTTGAGTTCCTTTGCTATGCGCTTGCCCATTTCTTATTTTGCTAGTGGAGCTATTTTTTATAACAACGGGAGCAGAGCCCGGAGAATTCGGAAAGATGATATTCGGTATGAAAGCCGAAATTCCGGGCGAAGTCGTTTTCCTCTTGACATAATGCTTTGTCGGCAAATTCTTGAATGGCTCCGCAGTGCTGGCAGACCATGAAGCGATGGCAGCCTTCTATATTATCTAAGCTGCACTTCACAAATCCACCGCTGGATAGCAACTTGTGAGCTAGATTGAGGCTGCAAA
>Ga0315553_10004449_pt1 | contig 10554 bp, 9 predicted proteins | sample SalMarSW160140MG_FD_203099 | JGI IMG/M metagenome (GOLD analysis project Ga0315553, IMG submission 203099) | Salt marsh sediment microbial communities from the Plum Island Ecosystem LTER, Massachusetts, United States - Salt Marsh Sediment SW1601-40 ... | reverse complement strand
CTGGGTGGCGGCGAGCTCGCGCGGCAGGTGCTCGGGCTCGATAACCTGCCCGTCGGCCAGCAGGACGGCACGCTCGACGATGTTCTGAAGCTCGCGGATGTTGCCCGGCCACTGGTGTGCGGCCAGAGCGGCCATCGCATCGTCGCTCACCGTGGGTACGGGCACGGCCAACTGCCCGGCCGCGTGGCCGATGAAGTGCTCGATCAGCGGCGGCACGTCCTCCAGCCGATGTCGCAGCGGCGGCAGGTCGATCGGGAACACGTTAAGCCGATAGTAGAGGTCCTGGCGGAAGTCGCCGCCCTCGATGGCCTGCTGGAGGTTGCGGTTGGTGGCGGCGATCACGCGGACGTCGCTTACCACCGTCTGCGTGCCGCCCACGCGGACGAACTGCCGCTCCTGGAGTACGCGAAGCAGCTTGATCTGGATGGCTGGTGAGATGTCGCCGATCTCGTCGAGAAAGATCGTGCCCCCGTCGGCCAGCTCGAAGCGACCGACCTTCTGCGACACCGCGCCGGTGAACGCGCCCTTCTCGTGGCCAAACAGCTCCGACTCGAGCAGCGTCTCGGGCAGCGCGGCGCAGTTGACGGCGATGAAGGCCGACTCGTTCCGCGGCGACACGTGATGGATATACCGGGCGATCAATTCCTTGCCCGTGCCGGTCTCGCCCAGCAGCAGCACGGTGGCGTTGCTGGCGGCCACCCGTCGGGCCAGGTTGAGCACCTGCTGAAGCGCGGGGCTCTGCCCGACGATCTTCTCCTCGCCGGCCACCACGGTCCGCAGGGCGGTGGCTTCGTTCTTGAGCTTGTGATGAGCCTGGGCGTGGATGGCGCCGCTGGCGGCCAGATTGGCGAACACCTGAAGCAGCGACAACTCGGCGTCGGCGAACTCGCTTCCGTCGGCCTTGTTCATCACCTCGACCACGCCGATGACCTGCTCCTTGTGGATCATGGGCGCGGCGATCAGACTGCGGGTGGGGAATTGCACCTTCTCGGAGATCTTGCTGAACCAGTCCTGCTCGTGGTGTACGTCGGTAACGCGGACGGTCTTGCCGGTGCTCACGACGCGGCCGCCCAAGCCGAGGTCGGCGTCGAACTCCTCGTTGAGCAGCACGTCGCCGCCGCCGCCGTGCGCGGCTTTGAAGATCAACTTGTTGCGACGCTTGTCCAGCAGCAGCACCGAGGAGGCCTCAGCCTGCATGACGGCCGCCGCCGAGCGAGCGATGGCTGCCAGTGTCTGCGGCAAGTCGAGGGTGTCGTTGATGGCCGCCGACGCCTCGACCAGCGCCGAGAGCGCCTCGGCAGGCAGGCTTGTTGGGAGGATGGAGGTTTTTGGTTCCGGCATGGGCGCCTCCGACCCGCCGATTCCTTGCGGTCTTGCATCCGACCAACGCGTCGCGAGGTATTCTGCCATGTCGGCAGTGTTCTGGCCAGCGAGTTTGCTCTGCGGCGACCCCGCCCGACCGCGTTGGCCGGCCAGAAGAACGTATCGGCAGTGCGAAATACGCCCTACAATGCGGCCCGGGCGATGTTTGGCGCTGCGTAGCGAGACGAGTGCTCATGTCGGGATCCGACGACCAGAGCGGCAAGACCCCCAGCGACGAGCAGTTGCTGGCAGGGCATCTGGCGGGCGAGCCCGGCCGGTTCGAGCAATTGGTCGGGCGCCATAATCGCGAGTTGTACCACTTCCTGGTGCGGTTCACGGGTAACCAAGCTGCGGCTGAGGACTTGGTGCAGGAGGCATTCCTCCAGGTGCACGTGTCGGCGGCGGGGTTCGACCCGTCGCGTCGGTTTCGCCCGTGGCTTTTCGCGATTGCGGCCAATAAAGCGCGGGACATGATGCGGTGGCGGTCGCGCCGGCCCGAACTGCCGCTCGAGGGCGGATCGAGCAGCTCCGACGAGCCCGGTGGCAGCCTGCTGGAGTTGCTGAGCGGTCAGGATCATGACCCGAGCGACCGTCTGGCCGAGCAAGAGCAGCAGCAGCTCGTCCGTGAGGTGGTCGAGCAGATGCCGGATCACCTACGGGAGGCGTTGATTCTGGGCTATTACCACCGTTTGGCCTACAAGGAGATCGCCGAGGTGCTCGAGATTCCCCTCGGGACGGTCAAGAGCCGACTGCACGCGGCCGTGGGGCATTTCGCCCGCGAGTGGCAGGGCCGTATCGACCAGCGAACTAGCGACGGGTCGGAGTCGTAACATGTTTGGTGAACCGATCGATTGCTGCACTCGGAGCATTGCTGAGGGAGCGGAAGCAGGCGGATTGTAACGATTATGCCGGATATACCGGAAAATCTTGAGCAGTGGCTGCTCGACTATCACTTGGGCCAGCTCGAGCCGGAGCAAACCCAGCGGATATCCCGCGTGATCGCCGAGGACGCCGAAGTGGCCGCCCAGAGCCGGCGCGTCGAGCGTCTGGTGGGCCGATTGGACGGGTATGCGGCGCCCGAGCCGCCGGCAGACCTGGCTGGCAAGGTGCTGGCGCGGGTGGAGTCGTTCAAGGCTACGACGGTGCGGCTGGAAGAGGCGGGCTCGCCCGCGGCGGCAGGCGAGGCGGGCGGCGGCGAATCGGGCTGGCGGCTGTGGTCGGTGCGCGAGTTGGTGGCGATGGCTGCGGCGCTGGCGGTGATCGTGGGGGTGTTCTTTCCCGCGGCGTATCGAGTGCGGTCGGTTGCTCGGCGCGATCAGTGCCAGGCGAACCTGGCGCAGTTGGGTCACTCGATGGCCGGCTATGCAGCCGATCACGATGAGGCCTTGCCCTACGCGGGTCATATTCCCAACACGGTGTGGTTGCGAGCCGGCGAACCCAATCAACCGGTGGCTACCAACACGCGGCATCTCTACCGGCTGGTGAAGGAAGGGCGTATCAGCAGGATGCGGCTGTTTGTCTGCCCTGGTTCGAGAACCGACATGCCGATGGAAGTGGACGATCCGACGGCGATGGATGATTTCGCCGACGCCGCCAATGTCAGTTACAGCTTCCAAAGCCAGGGCAAACGGCCTTTGCGGATCAATCTTCGGTTTCGTTTGCCGGTTCTGGCGGATCGCAATCCATTCATCCGAGGGGGGCAGTTCCGTGTGGGAGGGCGCACGGACGTGAACTCCAACGCACATGGTCGCGGTAAGGGCCAGAACGTGCTGTACTGGGACGGCAGCGTTCTCTGGCGTGACAGCGCAGCCGCCGGTCCGGAGGGCGACAACATCTGGCTGGCGGGGCAGCAGCGGCAGTACCAGGGCACGGAAGAGCCGCTGAGCGAGAGCGACGCATTTCTGATTCCGTAACCTTTCAAACCTGACCTGCGTGGATGGCGGCCTGCCGGGATTCGTGGCGCCCGCGGTGCGTGGTGGCACGGGGCAGGGCGGGGTGATATAAGCAGGTGCGCGGGACAGATCTTGGAGCCGCAAGTCGGCAGGGGTTTAAGCTGAGGGAGGCGCGGTCATGGCGGAGACCTCCAGCGCAGGGCGCGTCGGGTGGGCAGTATTGGGGTGTGGGCGGGTGGCAGATCGGCGGATCGCGCCGGCCATCCTGGGCGCCGACAATGCCGAACTGGTGGCGTTTTGCTCGCGGTCGCTGGATCGGGCCAGTGAGTACATGGAGCGCCACGAGGCGGAGCTGGCGTTCGACAATCTGGATGAGATGCTTGCCGAGCCCGCTGTGGAGGCGGTGTACGTGGCTACGCCCAATGCGCTTCACGTCGAAGGTGCGGTTGCCGCGCTGGAGGCGGGCAAGCACGTTCTGGTCGACAAGCCGCTGGCCACCACGCTGGACGATGCGCGGCAGATCGCCGAGGCGGCTCAGCGGACGCGGCGGACGCTGTCGGTGATGTTTCAGATGCGGTACCACCCGGCCAACGAGCAGGTCAAACAGATGATCGAGGAGGGGGCGCTGGGCAGGTTGAGCGTGGTACGGGCGCAGATCGGGTTCTGGTTTGCACCGGCGGAGGTGTGGCGGCACGATGTGGAGTTGGCGGGCGGCGGGCCGGGGATGGACCTGGCCCCTCATGCGATCGATCTGTTGCGGTCGTTGGCGGGCGACGTGACGGGTGTTCAGGCGACGACGGGGAACGTGCAGTTTCACTACAACGTGGAGGACCTGGCGCTGGCGACGCTGTGGTTTGCGTCGGGTGCGATGGGACGGTTGGACGTGTCGTATTGCACGCACGAGTACGGCGGGCGCGTGGAGGTGCACGGCAGCGAGGCCAGCGCGGTGATCGACGGCTCGCTTCAACAGATCGGCGGGTATCGGATCTGGTACCGACGGGGCAAGCCGGACGAGCCGGCGCAGATCGTGGAGGGTCAGACGAGCAACTGCTACGAAGCGGCGATCGAGGAGTTTTCCGACGCGGTACTTCAGGGGCGTCAGCCGGCAATCACGGCCACCGACGGGCTGCGGAACCTGGAGGTGATCGAGGCGATGTACGAGTCGGCCCGGACCGAGCGGCGTGTGTCGCTGGAAGGGTGACGCCAACAGGGCGGCGTGACGCGTGTGGGGGAACCAAGCAGGCTTATTCGAAGTATTTTCTCGTGGAAGGTGGTCATGGCAAGACGGATTCGACCTGAGGATTTGTGGCAGTTGCGGACGCCGACGGGGCTGGCGATCTCGCCGGACGGTGCGCGGGTGGCTTATACGATGGACGAGCCCAGCGCCGATGCCGGCAAATGGCTTAGCCACATCTTCGTTTCGCCATTGGGCGCGCGCGACGGGCAGGCGACGCAGGTGACGCGGGTCGGTGAGAAGAACCTCGATCCGCGGTGGTGGCCCGACGGGCGATGGCTGGCGTTTCGCAGCAACCGCGAAGGCGAGCGGTTTCAGGTCTTCCGTATCCCCACCTCACTCGGTGAGCCCGAGAAAATTACCGACGTCGAGGGCGACGTTCAGGGCTATCAGATCGCGCCGGACGCATCGGGTTTGCTGTTGCGCGTCAAAGAGCCCAAGAGCGACGACCAGAAGCAGCGCGACAAGAACCATCGGGACGTTCGTGTGGCGGATGAGGCCTATCAGCACATCCATCTGTGGTGGCTCGATCTGGAGTCGGGCAAGACGCAACCGCTGACACGCGGAAAGTTCTCGGTCTCGACGGCGACGCTCTCGCCCGACGGTCGGTACGTGGCGCTGACCTGGTCGGACGCGCCGCAGTGGGACAGCCACTATTTCCGCACGCGGCTGGCGGTGTTGAACCTGAAGACCCGGAAGCGCAAGGAACTGGCCGGCGAACTCGGGCGAGTGTCCATGTTCGACGCGCCGCAGTTCTCACCCGACGGCAAGCAGATCGTCTTCGGCAGTGAGCTTGGCGACGATGCGCTGTTCCAACTAATCGTTTTCGTCATCGCGCGGGCCGGCGGCCGCGCCAGTCCGGTGGCCCCGAAGCTGGATCGGCCACAGCGCGCGCCGACGTTTACGCCCGATGGGCGAAGCGTCGCTATGATTGTGGGCGAGGGGGTAAATCAGCAGTTGGTTCGGTGCCGACTGCGCGACGGAAAGTGTGAGCTGATCGGTCCCCAGCGCGGGTCGGTAGGCGAAATGGCGGTGCCCGATCGCGGGCGGGAGGTGGTCTTTACCCATTCGCGAAGCGATGAGCCGTGCGAGTTGTACGCCTCGCGGCTGGACGGTAAGAGTCGGCGGCGTGTGGGCCGCGTCAACGAGCACTTCGACGATATTCGGGTTCGTTCGGCGCGGGTGGTTCGGTGGCGCCACGACGGGTGGACGATTGAGGGACTGCTATGGGAGCCGCGCGGTCGCCGTCCGCATCCGATGATCGTCAACCCGCACGGCGGGCCGCAGGGGGCCAGCAACGACGCGTTCGCGCCGCACCTGCAACTGCTGCTCGAGCGAGGGTACGCGGTGTTGCAGCCGAATTTCCGCGGCAGCACGGGCTATGGGCGCGAGTTCGTGGCCCGCATTCTGAATGACTGGGGCGAGGGGCCGATGAGCGACATCGTGGCGGGCGTGGACTGGTGCGTATCGCGAGGCATCGCCGACGAAAAGAGGTTGGGCGTGTACGGCGGGAGCTATGGCGGATACATGACGTCGTGGCTGATCGGCCATACGCGGCGTTTTCGGGCGGCCGTGGCGCAGTGCGCCGTGACCGACCAGGTGAGCATGTACGGGACGACCGACATCCCGACGTTCCTGGCGAAGTGTCTGGGCGGTAGCCCGGGCGAGCAGTATGAGCGATACTGGCTGCAGTCGCCGGTGGCGCATGTGCCCAACATACGAACGCCGACGCTGATCATTACGGGTGAGGCCGACGAGCGCGTGCATCCGACGCAGTCGTGGGAGCTGTATCGCCAGCTCAAGGCGGCGGGTGTGCGGACCGAGTTGGTGCTGTATCCACGCGAGCCGCACAGCGTGGGCGAGCCGCACCATCGGTTGGACAATCTTGATAGGGTGTTAAACTGGTTCGATCGCTATCTTCGTGGGGGGCGCTGAGGGTCGGGCGTGTGGAGGTCGAGAATGAATAACGTACGCGGGTGGGTCGGGGTCTGGGCGGCGGTGGCGGCGCTGTTGCTGCCCGGTGCGGTCCGGGCGGCCGATCCGCCAGTCGGCTCGCGGGCGCCGGAGGTGCGTGCCCGGGCCTGGTTGAACGCGCGTGGGCCGACGACGCTGGCCGGGCTGCGGGGCAAGGTGGTGGTGGTGGATTTCTGGGCGACCTGGTGCGCGCCGTGCCGCAAGAGCATTCCTCACATCGATGCCCTGGCCAAAAGGTGGGCCGACAAGGGCCTGACGGTGCTGAGCCTGACGCGCGAGGACCGCCGGACGGTTGAGCAGTTTTTTCGGCCGCAGAACTTCGAGCCGAGCTACACCATCGGGTGTGGGAGCAACTCGTCGTCGGCGTATGGGGTGCGGGGTATTCCGCGTGCCTTCGTAATCGACCCGAAGGGAAAGGTGGCGTGGGCGGGGCATCCCATGTCGGGGTTGGATGAGGTGGTTGCCAAGATGCTAGCCTCGGCTGATCCGCCGACTACCGCGCCGACTACCGCACCGGCGACCGATCCGAACGACGAGGAACTGTCGACTGCAACCGAGGCCCTGAGTCAGGCCGAATACGCCAAAGCGCTGGCGATCCTGGAAGACGTTTTGAAATCGTCGGCCGACGAAGCACGGGTCCAACGGGCCAGCCAACTGATGGCTGAGGTGTTGAAGGTTGGCGACGGCAAGCTGGATGAGGCCCAATCGCTGTTTAAGAGAAAAGAGTATGTTCAGGCGGCTGAGTTGCTGCGCGGACTGGCCGAGCAGTTCGCCGACACCGAGGTGGGACGCAAGGCCAAGGCGCGCCTAATGGCCCTGCGCCGCCAGCCCGGGGCCTCGTCGGCCCTTCAGCAGGATCAGTGGCGGCAGGAGGCCGAGGCCATGCTTTCTCGGGCGGACGTGCTGGTCGAGCAGAAGCGATACGCCCAGGCCGTCGAACGGTATAAGTTGGTGACGATGCTGTATGGTCGGACCGACGCGGGCGCGAAGGCGCGCCTGAAGGTGCGGCAATTGGAGGGTGACGAACAGATCGCCGCGCAGATCAGGGAGCAGAAGGCCGCGCGGAAGGCCGTGGGTTGGCTGAGCATCGCGCGAAGCTACGCTCGCATCGGGCGCGACGCTCGCGCACGAGCCACCTACAAGAAGTTGATTCGAGCATATCCGGACACCTCCTACGCTGAGGCCGCCAGGCAGGAGATGGCGGACCTGTCCCGGTAGCCGGCGCCTGTGAAAAGTCAGTGGGGGTTTCGATAAGTCGCGGCGGCGTCAAGGATAGCACTCGGGCGAAGAAACAAATCACAGGGCTGCGCCCAAGCGGTGGTGAGCCGGCTACCCGAACAACTGTTGTTGTGGGCGTTGGGGCAAAGCGCTAAGATGCCCCGCGTGTTGTGTGTTTCGTTGGAGTGCGCGAATGGCGCGGTGGTCAGACAACGTTGTGTGCGGCGACTGCCTGAAGGTCTTGGCCAGGGCGAAGAAGGACGGCGTCGCGGTCGACCTGGTATTTGCCGACCCGCCGTTCAACATCGGCTATCAGTACGACGAGTATCGGGACAACGTCGAAGAGGAGAAGTACGCTGCCTGGACCCGCGAGTGGATGCAGGCGTGCATCGACGTGCTCAAACCCGACGGCTCGTTTTACGTGGCGATCGGCGATGACTTTGCCGCCCAGGTGCGGCTGATCGGCCGCGAGTTGGGGCTGCACCTGCGGAACTGGATCGTCTGGTACTACACGTTCGGGCAGAGCACGACGCGCAAGTTTGCCCGGTCGCACACGCACATCTTCTACTTCGTGCGGGACAGCCGGGACTTCCACTTCGACGAAAAGTCGATACGCGTGCTGTCGGATCGGCAGAAGGAGTACAACGACCGTCGGGCGAACGCGGCCGGCAAGGTGCCCGACGACGTGTGGACGCAGTTCCCACGCGTGTGCGGCACGTTTCGCGAGCGCCTGGGCGATCATCCCTGTCAGATGCCCGAGTCGCTTCTGGTGCGGATCATCCGGGCGAGCTGTCGGAGGGGCAAAATGGTGCTCGATCCGTTTGCGGGCAGCGGCACGACATTGGTGGCGGCCAAGAAACTCGGGCGGCAATATCTGGGGATTGAGCTGTCACAAAGCTACGTGCGGGCAACGCGAAAGCGCCTGCGGAGTGTGGGCGAGCAAGCGTCCGAGCTTCTCGAGACGCGCGGCTGGCCGGCCGAACACGTGGCCGAGTTGGTCAGGCTCTATCAGGAAAACGAAGTGCCGACGTCGCTGCTAACGCAGAGCGAGAAGTTGCTGGGGGCATTCACGCGGCAGCTCAACGGCCGTCTCAATGGTGACAGCGGCTACAAGGCGGGTGAGGTGCTGACGCAGTTGGAAGGCCTCCGCCGGTCGGCCGAACTGCCGAGGATTCGCGCGCATGTACTGGAGACCTCGACCGGCAAACGTCGGCGTCGCACGATGGGACCATCGCTGTTCGGGGATCAGTAAGGCGCCCACTCGTACGCCGAGACCTCGGCGCGGCGCGGTGTATATCCGATGATTGAGATCGACGGTTCGCATGGCGAGGGGGGCGGTCAGATTGTTCGTACGTCGCTGACGCTGTCGGCGGCGACGGGTGTGGCGGTGCGGCGGTTGACCCGCACGCAGCCGATCAGTTGATCGTGCCGCTGGTGCTGGCGTACAACCTGGGCAACTTTCTGCGGCGATTGGCGCTGCCCATGTCCGTCAAGCACTGGTCGCTGACCACGCTGCGGGAGAAGCTGATCAGGATCGGAGCGAAGGTGGTCGCCCACTTGCGGTATGTCTTCTTCCGGACGACCGAGGCAGCAGTCCCACGTGCGTTATTCACCACGATCGGAAACCGTTTTCGCTTGAAGCGAGCGGCTCGATTGGGTACGATCGGGGCAGGAGATCCGGCACATCGGGGATCCCGGGCGAGTGGCCGAATGGAGGTCAATCATGAAAATGATTGATGATCATATTGACGCACTTATAAGAACCGATGAAAAAGGGAATAGAATATGCTTTCCGTACGGTGCACTGACGCGCGGACGAACAATTCCGAGTGAGCACGCGGAGAGTGAACTGAGACAATTCCTCCGGAAACGAATGACTGTAGAAGCAGTAGTAGTATTTCTATTTGTGGCCGTGATCGTTTTGTTCTGTCATAAATATGCTGCAAAGATTTTTTTGGTATTCGCGATTCTTACTCTACTACTGCTTGCTTACTATCGAAGGCGCATTAATAGAATTCTCAAGGGCTCGCACGCCTCAGATGTAAGACAAACGGTTGATGAATTGGTTGTCAGGGGGATGCCGGCTTGCGTTCTATGGTTTGGCGTCATCGTCTTCGGGCTTCATCTGCTGCTACGTCTTGACTTGGTATTCCGTGAGCCCGCTTGGGGAAGCATCGGTCTGTTCCTATCGAGTGGGGCAGTCTGGTTAGTATTCCTTATCCTCCTAATAAAGAAGAAGAAAAGCAAAGGGGCCGATAGCCCGGCGACACGGTCGGTTTGACGCCTGTGCAAACCCTGAGGGGTACGCAATACGGTTGCCATGAGCGAGGCAGTCATCGAACCCGGCTTCTTTCCGAGTGAGGACGATCCCGCTGCGGTGCCGGTGTGTGGCGGCTGTCTGAAGCCTGTCTCGCCGATGCAGCACTACTGCGGTGAGTGCGGCTATTGCGTCGGGCGGTTCACGCCGTATATCCCGTTTGTGAACATCCCGTTCAATTACAGCATCTTTGCCGTCATGTGGCGGCAGATGTGGTTCCAATGGCAGCCGGGGTTGCTGTGGAAGCTGTTCTATCTGTGGCTCATCTTTGAGTTCGCCAGCGTCATGCTGCTGGTGGGACTGCCGCTGCTGGCGTGGTCGAAGCTGCGGGCCGCGGTCGGCGGTCGCCAAGGCGCCTGAAACCGACGCGATCAGGTGCTTGCGGACGATAGTACATCCTGCATGGAATAGAGGCCCGGCGGTTTGCCGACGATCCATTCGGCCGCTCGCAGTGCGCCCTGAACGAAGGTGTCTCGCGTATGGGCGGTGTGGCGAAGCGAGACGGTTTCGCCGAGCGTCGAGAAGAACACCTCGTGCTGTCCGACCACGTCGCCCAT
>Ga0315553_10004448_pt1 | contig 10554 bp, 13 predicted proteins | sample SalMarSW160140MG_FD_203099 | JGI IMG/M metagenome (GOLD analysis project Ga0315553, IMG submission 203099) | Salt marsh sediment microbial communities from the Plum Island Ecosystem LTER, Massachusetts, United States - Salt Marsh Sediment SW1601-40 ... | reverse complement strand
GGCGCCCACTTCCCGCGAGACCCCCTTGCCCTACATCACCGACCCCGTCTTCTATCTGGTCGCCATTCCGGCGGTGATCGCGCTCGGCCTGTCGAAGGGCGGCTTTTCAGGGGTGGGCACCATCGCGGCGCCGCTGATGGCGCTCGCGGTTTCACCGGTGCAGGCGATCGGCATTCTCACCCCGATCCTGCTGGCGCAGGACGTGGTGACTGTCTGGTCCTACCGGCGCACCTGGGACGCCGGCATTCTCAAGATCATGATCCCCGGGCAGATTGCCGGCGTCGGCATCGCCTGGCTGATCGCGGCTTACGTGCCGGACACCGCGATCCGGCTGGTGGTGGGGGCGATCGCCGTCGCCTTCGCACTCAGCCAGTGGTTCGGCATCGCCTTCCGGGTGATGAGCGCGCGGCCGTCGGTGATCGCCGGCAGGCTGTGGGGCGCCGCCGCCGGCTTCACCTCGTTCATCGCCAATAGCGGCGCCCCGCCGTTCCAGATTTACGTGCTGCCGCAGAAACTCGACAAGGAAACCTTCGTCGGCACCTTCTCGCTGTTCTTTGCCTGCGGCAATGCGCTTAAAGTTCTGCCCTACTTCCTGCTCGGCCAGCTCAACCCGGTGAACCTGTCGACCTCGCTGCTGCTGCTGCCGCTGGCGGTCGCCACCAACATCGCCGGCGTCTGGCTGGTGCGTCGCACGCCGACCGAGTTCTTCTACAAGATCGTCTATATCCTGATCTTCCTGATCGGGCTCGAACTGATCTACACCGGCGCCGCCGCCATGCTGCGGGGGTGAAAGAGGCAATTGATCGTCGCGCTTCCCCTTCGTAACGTGAGGCACGAGGGAGAAACACCCAATGGCGAAAACGCCCTACGACACCGATCTCGACCGCAACCCGGCCAATTTTCAGCCGCTGACGCCGCTCGGCTTCCTCGAGCGCGCGGCCGCCGTGTTCCCCGATCACACGGCGATCATCCACGGGCCGCTCAAGCGCTCCTACGCGGAATTCTATGCGCGCGCGCGCCGGCTGGCTTCGGCCTTGGCCAAGCACGGCATCAAGCGTGGCGATTCAGTGTCGGTGCTGCTCGCCAATACGCCGGCCATGCTGGAAGCCCACTACGGCGTGCCGATGACGCAAGGCGTGCTCAACACGCTCAACACAAGGCTCGATGCGCCGATCATCGCCTTCTCGCTCGACCACGCCGAGGCCAAGGTGGTGATCACCGACCGCGAATATTCCAAGGTGATGAAGGAGGCACTCAGCCTCTGCAAAGTGAAGCCGCTGGTGATCGACTATGACGATCCCGAATACGGCGGCGACGGCGAGTGGCTGGGCGATATCGAATACGAGGATTTCATCGCGCAAGGCGATCCCGATTTCGCCTGGCTGATGCCGGACGACGAATGGGATGCCATCAGTCTCAACTACACATCGGGCACGACAGGCGATCCCAAGGGCGTGGTCTACCATCACCGCGGCGCTTCGCTCTTGGCCGTCGGCAACGTGGTCACCTGCGGCATGGCCAAGCATCCGGTTTATCTGTGGACGCTGCCGATGTTCCACTGCAACGGCTGGTGCTTCCCGTGGTCGATCTCGGTGGTGGCCGGCACCCATGTCTGCCTGCGCGCGGTGCGCAGCGCAGCGATGTACGACGCCATCGCCGATCACAAAGTGACGCATCTGTGCGGCGCGCCGATCGTGATGGCGACGCTGCTCAATGCGCCGGCGAACGAGAAGAAGCCGCTGCCGCATGTGGTCGAGTTCTTCACCGCGGCGGCGCCGCCGCCGGAAGCCGTGCTGGCTGATATGAAGGAGGCCGGCTTCAACGTCACGCACTTGTACGGGCTGACCGAGAGCTATGGGCCCGCGGTGGTGAACGACTGGCATGCCGAATGGGATGCACTGCCGGGGGCCGAGCAGGCCGCCAAGAAGGCGCGCCAGGGCGTGCGTTACGGCGCGCTGGAGGGGCTCGACGTGATCAATCCCGAGACCTTGGCGCCAGTGCCGCGCGACGGCGAGACGCTGGGCGAGGTGATGATGCGCGGCAATGTGGTGATGAAGGGCTATCTGAAGAACAAATCATCCACCGAGAAGGCTTTCGCCGGCGGCTGGTTCCATACCGGCGATCTCGGCGTCATGCATTCGGACGGCTACATCCAGCTCAAGGACCGCTCCAAGGACATCATCATTTCCGGCGGCGAGAACATTTCCTCAATCGAGGTGGAGGACGCGCTCTACAAGCATCCCGCCGTCGCCGTTGCCGCGGTGGTCGCCAAGACGGACGAGAAATGGGGCGAGACCCCCTGCGCCTTCATCGAATTAAAGCCGGGCGCAAAGGCGACCACCGACGAGCTGCTGCAATGGTGCCGCAAGCATTTGGCGGGCTACAAATGCCCGCGCATCGTGGTGTTCGCGGACATCCCGAAGACCAGCACGGGCAAGATCCAGAAGTTCAAGCTGCGCGAGATGGCGAAGGGGGTTTGATTCCCTTCACAATCCCGGATTACGTCAGGAACCTCCCAGCATGAGATGCACACTCGCGCCCGTTATTCTTCTTTTTTCCGCAATTGCCCTTTTCGCCATGGTTCCGCCGGCCGGAGGCATCGCTGCGCACGCGGCGGACGGTTCCGACCGCATTTCACCCGGCAAACTCGACAAAGCGAGCCTGTGCGGCATCGGACGTGGGAACGGTTGCAGCGTTAAGATTTCGATATCGCGCGGTATGTTTCAGACCGGCTTGCGCCCGAATTTTTCAGCCAATGCCCGGTGCCGCGACATCGACGAGCACTGGGCCATCGATTACACATACAAGCGCAACCGGGAATCCTATCACGGCGGCATCGACATGCCCGCCCCATTCGGAACGCCCATACTTGCCGCCGCCGCCGGCACCGTGGTCGGCGTTTACAGCAGCGGTGACAACAGCCGCGGCATCCAGGTCATTCTGCGTCATTCGCCGGAGGACACCGGCATTCCGCTGTGGATTTACACCGTCTATGCCCACCTGCAGCGAATGCCGAAACTATCGGTCGGCGACCGGCTCCGCCTGGGCGATGTGATCGGGCCAACCGGAAACACCGGAAGATTAGGGGTGCACAAGGGTGGAGGAGGCAGCGGCCGCGGCGGCCGACGCGGCGGTGCCGGCGGCGGCGGACGGCAACATAGCCGGCGGCCGGCGGTTCATTTTGCCGTCTATTTCAGCGCCAGCCCGAAATACGCTTCACTGCGCGAAATCGTCATTCCGGCCGACGGCTATTGGATGGACCCGGTCGCGCTGTTCCGCGCCAAACCGCCCTTCGATTCAAGAACCATGAGGGCGCTGCCGGCGTCGAAAAAGAAAGTGCCAATCCCCTACATGCTGGTGAACCACGAAGTGTTTCCGGCCGCCAGCAAGCTGATATGGCCCTATGCCTGCACACGCCGCTGAGGCGCGTTCGCGGCAATCACGAAGATGTGTACCGGCAAGATTCAGAAGTTCAAGCTGCCTGAGATGGCGAAGTCACTTCAATAATTTCTATAATGATTTCGTCCGGTAACGTTCCGAAATCGTTTGCCACGAGAATAATTTCTCGATCGTTTGGAATTGCGGGGCGCACTGCATGTTGATCGACAGGAAATGCCTTCACCCCGCACTGACTCAAAAGGTTCACATCAATTTTATAGACACATCCGCTGTGATATTTTCCATCATGCGTGGCATATCGCGCTGCGTTTTCGAAAATTGGCGTAGTTGAAATGCCAGAGGTCGGATATTTAGCGCTATTGCGCTGGTGCATAATTACAGCGTTCGTCTCGGACTCGCCGTGCACACTTCCGTCCCCCCAATAAGCCTCCTCACCGAAATATATTGAGCGCTTAAACTCTTGACCGGGCGCCCTTGGACTAAGCTTAGTCTCGGTCGCCCGATAAAGATTTTCATTCACGCCACGATATAGGAACCTTGTATTTAATTTATGCTGCATAATTTACGCTGCTTCCGCCACGCCCACCACGAGCCGCTTGCCGAGCGCGCGCAGGGCAGCCGTCAGTGCCGGCAACTTGGTCGCATGCTTGGGATCGAGGACACGGCGGACTTCCTTCTCGTCCTTGCCAATGCGGCGGGCCAGCTCGGACTTGCTGATGCCGGCGGCCTTGAACGCCTCCAGCACCGCCAGCTTGGCGGCCACGTCCGGGGCAACGGCGATCTCGACAAGCCCGCGGCTTTTGGCGCGCGGCTTCGGCAGCGGCGTTCCCCGTTCCAGGTAAGCCAGCAGCACGAGACCGAGCGCCTCCTCGGCCATGGCGCGCGCATCGGCCATGTCGCGCCCCTGCGTAATCGCCTCGGGCACGTCGGGGAAACTCACTACGTATCCGCGCCGTGCGCCGCGCTCGAACCGTGCACGATAGGCGTAAGAACGCATCGATGAACTCCTTTCGGGGCTTGCCTTCTCAATCCGCGAGGCCGAGCTGCTTTCTGATTTTGCGTGCCGTCTTGGGATCGATCTCCCGTGACGGCACCGTCGTCAGTTTGTCGCCCACAAACACCATCATGTGACCGCCTTTGCCGCGCCAGTTTTCGGCGCGGAAAGATAACCCCTTCCGCTGCGCTTCCGCCCTCAATTCGGCAATGAAGCGTTCGCGCTTGTTCATTGCTGGGACTCGGTTGGGGTAGCGAGCTACCTATCGGACAAAAATGTCCGAATGTCAAGGCCGGCATGGTGTCTTCCGCGCGGCCCGATGATGACAGGCTGCGGACGCCCCGCCTATAATCGCGCCCGCCCGGGGGCAGGATCAAAATTCATGAAACGCGCACCTCGATTTGGCAACGCCAAGCCCTGGAGAGAAGCCATGTCCGCGACCCGTCTTCTGCCGGCAGTGCTGAGCGCCTGCCTCGCCGCCACCGCCGCCCACGCCGCCTCCATCGGGCTCGACGTCAAGACCGGCCTCTGGGAAATGGTCTCCTCCGGCGAGGCGAGCGGCGCGCCGCCGATGCCGTCGCTGCCGGCGGAGGCGCTCGCACATCTAACGCCGGCGCAGCGCGCCCAGATCAGAGGGGCGATGGCCGCCGGCATGAAGCAGGCTGGCAAGCGCCGCGTCACCAAGCAATGCGTCACCGCCGACACCCTGCGGCGCGGCATCAAGTTGGACGAGGGCAAGAACACGAGCGACTGCAAGGAGGCGCTGGTCTCCAACACCGCCTCGGTCATGGAGATGCGCCTGCAATGCGGCGGCGCGACGCACGGCACCGGCACCTACCGCTTCGAGGCGGTCAGCCGCGAGCAAGTGCGCGGCACCATGAACATGACCGCGAGCAACGGCGCCCATACCATAACGATGAAACGCGTCATGAACGGCCGCTGGCTGGGTCCCGATTGCGGAAACGTGAAGCCGAAATGAGGCGCGCGGCGCTCAGCGGTGCAGCGGGTCGTACAGATAGTTGGGATTGTATTTTTCGTTGAACGAGGGCTGGCGGCCGAACTGCAAAGTCGTCCCGCCGAACTCGTATTTGCTGGTGCCGTTGCCGTCGAAGCGCGAGGCGTCCTTGGAGGACTCGAGGTTGTCGGTCGGATCGACGTAGGGCTTGAGGCCCGGCGCAAGGGCGTTGACGGCGCCATCGCCACTGGCCTGGTTCTCGAAGGTGAAGGCCCGCGCGTCGGGCGCGGCCAACAGGGCGAACGCGGCAGCGAACAGAAGCGGCAGGGTTTTCTTCATGGCAGCCTCGATCTTGTTCGTCCGGCGCAAAGCACGTCAGAACAATATGGCCGCATGGCAGCATGGCAGCGCGCATTTATCCCAATTTTACGGCCTGAAAACGCAACCGCCGCCGCGCGCCGAAGTCGGGTATATCCACCTTCGGCCGCGAGCCGGCGGTTCAGCCTTGGAAGTGCCGTCCGAGACCGGAACGGTCAGTGCACGCTGGCGTTGCCGTTTTGCCGTAACCGTTCGATCTCGTCCTTCACCAGCAATTTCTTACGCTTGAGTTCCACGATTTTCAGATCATCGACCGCGGGGTGGGTCAGGCAATCATTGATTTCCTGCTCGAGTGCCTGATGTTTTTTTTCGAGTTCCGCGAGATGCGATTGCATCGACATGCAAAATGTCTCCTCAATCAATGGCCCTGAAGGCGAGCTAAGTCTAGCGCAGCCCGGGCGCAAGGGCGACCGTACACTCGGCTTTGCGCCGCAGCAAATGCAACCAAAGTCTTTGATTGGGGGCGATTTTTCGCGAGCCTTGAACGCTCTTGTGGAAAACGCGATAATTCTCACGCTTTTGCCGGTATCTTAAGGCCGGCGCGAAGCGTAACCAGCGGTGGCGATGACCAAAGAGGAAGAACGCGAGTTGCGGGAGCAGTTGGCGCGCCTGCAGCAGGAACACCGCGACCTCGACGCCGCGATCGCCGCCTTGGCGACCTCCCCCGGCTCCGACCTGATCCAGGTGCAGCGGCTGAAGAAGCGCAAGCTGGGCCTGCGCGACAAGATCCGCCAGATCGAGGATCAGCTCACGCCGGATATTATTGCCTGACGATGCGCGCCCTAGCAGGTCAGATGCCCGACCCGCCCGGCCAGAAGCAGGTCTCTTTGCCGCGATAGACAAACAGCGTCGGCTGCTTGTCAGGGGCTGTCTCACCCCAATGAATGATGTCGTTCGGAATACGCCGCCAATCCTTGCCATCGAGCCAGTACCATTCGTCTCCGGCGGTGGCCCGATTCACGCGAAATTGGGTCTTGACCACATCCGAATGCGCGCAGCAACTCTTGAACGCGAAGCGCATCTGCGCTTTCGGCGTAAGCTCCGCTTGCTGGTACCAATCCCGCACAGCCTGCGGGGCGTTGGCATATTCCGGTTTCCACCGCGCATCGGCCTGACCGATCAATACGCCGGCCGACAAAGCGGCAGCGCAAAGTATGCGGCTGACTGTCAACGGCATGCGGACCCCCCTGGCTGGCGCGGCCGCGTGACCTGAAATTGAGAACCGATATAGTTAATAAGGGGTTAAGTTCCGCAGTGAGGCGCACCGCGCTTGAGCGGACCCGCGAGAAAACTATCGCTCCCGCCTCTGCTGCTTGCGCGCATACATCGCTTTGTCGGCGGCATCGATCACGCTGGCGGTGTCGAGATCGGCGCGCAGGCCCGCGACGCCGGCGCTGGCGCCGACCGAAAGCTGCGCCGTGCCGTGCGCCACGCGCACCCCCGCGATGCGCTGCTCCAGCTCCTGCGCGCGGACGGTGGCCTGCGGCACGGCGACGTTCCACATCAGCACGCCGAATTCGTCGCCGCCGAGGCGGGCCACCACGTCGGAGGCGCGCACATGGGCGGTGAGCTCGCCCGCCACCGCCTTGAGCAACGCGTCGCCGGCGGTATGGCCGTGCCGGTCGTTGACTGACTTGAAGCCGTCGAGGTCGATATAGACCAGCGCGGCCGTAGCACCGTAGCGCTGCATGTAAGCGAGTGAGCGCTTGAGCTCGCGCTCGAAGCCGCGGCGGTTGCGGATATCGAGCAGCGGGTCGACGTCGGCGCGCGATTCGAGATCGGCGATCTTGGCGCGGGCGGCGGCAAGCTCGTCCTTGAGCCGCGCGATCTCGACGTGCAGGCGGGCTTCGCGCACCTGAGCGCCGTCGGAAGCGCGTGCTCGGGCTCGATCGGGGTTCACGGCTCCCTACCCTCTCGCGAATCGTCCACTTCCCTTAGCCACCATAACGCTTCCGCCTTGCCAGCGGGGGGTCGCAACCTATAATCCAGCGCTTCCTTTCGCCCGGCGGGGCGAGACCTTTTAGGGGCGCATGATCTTATCCGAAAACCGGTTCCCACTTTTCGGGATCATGCGCTAGGGGGAGCGAAAATGGCGACAAGACCGGTCGCGATCATCATGGGCAGCCAGTCCGACTGGGCCACCATGAAGCACGCCGCCGACATGCTGGCCGCGCTCAAGATCCCTTACGAGGCCAAGATCGTCTCGGCGCACCGCACGCCCAAGCGGCTCTATGATTTCGCCAGCAATGCGCGCAAAAACGGCTTCAAGGTGATCATCGCCGGCGCCGGCGGCGCCGCCCACCTGCCCGGCATGACGGCGGCGATGACCCCGCTGCCGGTGCTCGGCGTACCGATGAAGACGCATGCGCTGGAGGGCAAAGATTCGCTGCTGTCGATCATGCAGATGCCGGGCGGCGTGCCGGTCGGCACGCTCGCCATCGGCAAGCCGGGCGCGATCAATGCGGCGCTCCTGGCGGCCGGGGTACTGGCGTTGTCGGACGCCAAGATCGCCAAACGGCTCGATGCCTGGCGCGCGCGCCAGACCAAGGCCGTGGCCAAGAAGCCGAAAGACTAGACATGCCACGCGCGCATTTTTCCGCTCGTCCCCGCGAAAGCGGGGACCCAGGGCTAAAAAAATCCGACTCGGAAACTGTGATTCTGGATTCCCGCTTGCGCGGGAATGAGCGGAGTGTGTGTTGCTGAAGCCCGGGGCCACCATCGGCATTCTCGGCGGCGGACAACTCGCCCGTATGCTGGCGCTCGCGGCGGCGCGGCTCGGCCTGCACTGCCACGTCTATTCGCCCGATTGGCATTCCTGCGCTTTCGACGTGGTGCACGCGTCGACCTGCGCGGCTTACGAGGACGAAGAGGCGCTGGCGCGTTTCGCTGACGCGGTCGACGTCATCACTTACGAGTTCGAGAACGTGCCGGCCGAAACCGCCGAGTATCTCGCCAAGCGCAAGCCCGTGCTGCCCGACCCGCAGGTGCTGGAGACATTGCAGGACCGGCTGATCGAAAAGGAATTCATCAGCGGGCTCAAGACCGAAACCGCGCCTTACGCGGCCGTCCACAGCGCGATGCAGCTCGCCGACGCGGTGCGGCTGATCGGCCTGCCGGCCGTGCTCAAGACCCGCCAGCTCGGCTATGACGGCAAGGGCCAGGCCAAGATCGCCAAGGGCGGCGATCCGATGGCGGCCTGGCGGCTGGTGAAAACCGCGCCCTGCATCCTGGAAGGCTTCATCAAGTTCGAGCGCGAAGTCTCGGTGGTGGCCGCGCGCGCGCGCGACGGCCGGGTGGAATGTTTCGAGGTGATCGAGAACGAGCACCGAGGCCACATTCTCAAAGTCTCGCGCGTGCCGGCAAAGGTCACGCCGGCGGTGGCGGCGCAGGCGCGCCGCATCGCCACCCGCATCGCCAAGGCGTTGGATTACGTCGGCGTGCTGGCGGTGGAGATGTTCGTGGTGCGCAAAGGCCGCGGCCATGCCGTGCTGGTCAACGAGATCGCTCCGCGCGTGCACAATTCCGGCCACTGGACCATCGATGGTGCGACCGTGTCGCAATTCGAGCAGCACGTCCGCTGCGTCGCCGGCTGGCCGCTGGCGAAGCCGGCGCGGCTCGCGCGCCGGGTCGAAATGGTCAATCTGATCGGGCCGGAGGTGAACCATGCCGCGCGCTGGCTGAGCGTGCCGGGCGCTTGCGTGCACGTCTATGGCAAGAGCGAGGCGCGCCCGGGCCGCAAGATGGGGCATGTGACGCGGGTGTGGCCGGCCCGCTAGCGATCGCCGCTCAGGGCCCCTAAATAAGGGCCAGGGAAGCTCGGCTTTTGGCCGCTTCCAATGGACTCTTAACGGCTTTTCTGCTAGAGCCGCCCGACTCGAAAGCCCGCGCCACTGCGGGGCTTTTGAGGCAAACCCGACCGAGCCACAAAGAAGGAGACAGCGTGCAAGTTCTCGTTCGCGACAACAATGTCGACCAGGCCCTCAAGGCGCTCAAAAAGAAAATGCAGCGCGAGGGCATTTTCCGCGAGATGAAGCTTCGCGGCCATTACGAAAAACCATCGGAAAAGAAGGCGCGGGAGAAGGCGGAAGCGATCCGCCGGGCCCGTAAGCTTGCGCGCAAGAAGATGCAGCGCGAGGGCCTGCTTCCGATGAAGCCGCGCCCGGCGCCCGGAACCGGCCCGTCCCGCGGCGGCGGTGGCGGTGGCGCTCGACGCTTCGGCTGATCCCTGCGGCCGCTATGGCGGCCGCTCAAGAATTCGGTGGCGCGGGCCTGGCAAAGCCCGCGCTGTTGTTTTTTAGGGCGAATGTTCGCCGTATACTTGGAGAGTCCGGAATCGAGAATCACCAAGGGACCACGAAATGGATGCACCGAACGTCCAAATCGAATTAATGGGCCAGCGCTACGACCCGCAGGAAATGCCGGTCATCTTTTACGGGCAGCAGCAGCAAATTGCCTACGTCGTCAATGCCAAAGCGGCCTGCACATTATCCTTGAATTTCCTGTTTTTTTGCAATCACGGCTATTCGTATTTCGATTTCACGCGGGTTCACGACAGTAACTTTGGATTTTTCCGTCTCGGCCCGGAGTTCCGCGCCGACATGATCAAAGCCTTTAACGACCTCGCACCCGAGACGTTCACGATCGTGAGGGACCCGCTGCAACGGTTTCTATCCGGTTACATTTCCAAGGTCGTTACCACATATGACGAGAAGTATCATCAGTTACGCGACCTCGTCACCTCGCTGCATGGCGTTGACCTGAGCCCGGAGGCGGACTTGGCGAAATCTTGCCTGGCATTTGCCCGATTGATCGGCGGTCAAAAAGACAC
>Ga0315553_10004447_pt1 | contig 10556 bp, 14 predicted proteins | sample SalMarSW160140MG_FD_203099 | JGI IMG/M metagenome (GOLD analysis project Ga0315553, IMG submission 203099) | Salt marsh sediment microbial communities from the Plum Island Ecosystem LTER, Massachusetts, United States - Salt Marsh Sediment SW1601-40 ... | reverse complement strand
ACCACGATCCCTTCAAGAGCATACGCGGCTAGTCTTTGCCCGGTTTCAGTACTTAAGGCGCCCCACTCTAGGGTCGTGACCCAGCCAAGTGCAAGGCCCATCTACCCATCTGCGGGCGAACTTGAGATGGGAGGATGCCTAAGACGCGCGACTACTGAAAATAAGGTGAGTGATCCGGAGGGCCCTGGATGGCGCTCGGCGTGCTCGAGGGCAAGGAAATACTGCCCCCGGCGGGGAAGTCGAAATTCGGCCCGAAATCTCTCGGTGCGCCAGGCATTTCGGGAAGTCCCCAAATGTCGCTAAGGGTCGTCGAATAGCCACCCATCACGGGCGCGACGCGATGGGGAGACGCCTGTCTCGTGCCCGCACTTTGGGCATTACCGTCATTCGCCGGGAGGCCAAGCGAGAAGCCGGCCACCAGGACGGCGGTCAGGGCGAGCGGCCGACAAAGGGCGTTGCACTTAAACATGTCACGTCTCTTTCCCTGAATGCTCCAGATCCGAATCGATAGTAAGCCTATCGCCGTTTTTGTTACCAAGCTGTCACCGCAGGGACACGGTCGTTGCGCTAAGAACAAACCTTCTTAGATGTCGTGCATTTGGCGACGATGCCTTTGCCGCACGCGGTTGATGGCGTTCCGACGCGGACGGTCGTCAGCTTGTTCTTGTGACCCCAACGGTTGACACGCCAGTTGAGTTTCTCGGCGGCGCGCTTACCGGCGGCGGCATCGCTCAGGCCACGGCCCTTGGCGGTGATCATCACGCAGCTTCCAGCCTGGACCGGCTCGGAAACGACCATGGTGATGGCAATGGCGCAAAGCGCAGCGCCGACGGCGACTAGTGTACTGCGAAGCATCTCAGTCCCCTCGTTGTTGCTTGGCGGGTTTGCCCCGCTTCGCCTGGACTATGCCGGTTTTGTGGCACGTTGCCCAGCGAAATTCTTGTGGCAGCAGGGGGGAAAAGCAATGTGACGGGGCAGGTGATGCAAAGAAATCTCAGTTATTTGTCTTCGAATTATCGGCTTTTAACTTGGCTCCACGAAAAACGCCGGACCCTTCGGCCCGGCGCTCGTGAATCTGGGTCCGGGCGCCGGAGCGTCCGGCCCTGGCCAATCAGTCGTCACTCGTTTGAAGCGACGCTGGATCGCTTGCCCATCGCTCTCACCCGGACGCGAGCAGTGCCCGATCCGAGCATGCCGAGGCTCGAGGCGGCAGCCTTGGAGACGTCGATGATCCGTCCCTTCACGAAGGGTCCGCGATCGTTGATGCGCACGACCACCGAACGGCCGTTGTTTAGATTTTCGACCAGCACCTTGGTGCCGAAAGGCAGGGAGCGATGCGCCGCGGTCAAGGCGCTCGGGTTCATCATTTCGCCGCTCGCGGTCCGGGACTTCAGCGCGTACCACGAGGCGTGGCCGACCTGATCAGCGAGAGCGAGATCGGTAGGTAGCAAAATGGCACCCCCAATGAGGCCCACGGCAACGATTTTGGCTCGCATTTGAAACATGCGTTACGACTCCTATTCGAATGTCTTGGGGTTGGTGGCCGACGACGAATCAAGCCGGCCTGCACGCATGAGTGCGTGCCGCTAACCTACTGGGCAACAGGGCGAGAAATCGGCTGCCCCGGGGTAATTGAGGGGCGATTTGGCGGCAATTGAATTAACCTTTTCGGGCCCATTCGCCCCTGTTCGGCCTAGTTTCGGGCTGGCCGGCTCAGGCGAGGAGATTTTGGCCGCAAAAAAGATCCAGCCGTCTTTACGACGACCGGGACAAGCGCGAGCGCAGTGCGGCTAGGCGTCGGCGCGACAATCGCTCAGCGACCGGGGGCGTAGGCGTCAGGCCCGTAGCCAGCGCAGGAGCCCTTCAACCGATTGTCGTAGCCGATGGTCTGGCAGAGATAGACCTTGAGCAGAGGATCGTTCCGGACCTGGGACCCGGTGACCCTCTGGCCATAGCTTCGCGCGACGTAGGCGATCTGCTCTTCCTCGCAATAGGGGGTAGCAATCAGACCATATTTGGTGACTTGGAAATTGCCGTGGCACTCAATTCGCGCCGCGGCAGGAGCGGTCGCCGCTATGACAATTATCAAGGCCGCGACACAAGCGGTCAGATAAGCCAGCGGAGTGTGCGTCATGGTGTCTCCTCGTCGAAGCCCGGTCCACTTCGGACCAGCTTCTGGCAGTGGCGCCCGATTGGAAAAAGCCGCTGCAACAATCGATAACCAATCCTCAACGCAATTCCAAGATGCTGCCGGATCATGTAGTCGTGGGACTCTGCACTTGCCATAGGCTGAGCTCAACCCTGGATAATCCTTGTCCAAACATCGCCTAATCATTGCCCTTTTCAGTCACTACATGTATTCATTGGAAAAAATAGAACAACCAAGGATGGCTGGGATCACAGGATTATGCAGAAGAAAAAGACATCAGAGGCTCAGGTTCAGCAGGAGATGAGTTCCGGTGCTGCGATCGGTGGTCGTAGTGCGTGGACGCCGAGCAGAGAACCGATGACTGGCGCCCAAGCTGACTCCCTCAGACGCCTTGCGGAGGAGATCAAGGAACCGCAGGCGTTCAACGAGGGTTTGAGCAGGAGCGAAGCCGAGCGGCGCATCTACAGGCTGAGAGAAAGACTGCGGCTTGGGGATTTGCCGCCCCACACGGACTAAGCGCGCTAGAGGACCGGGCGCGCTCCTGAACAGCAGCAAGTTGCAAATGGCGGCGAAGCAGTCCCGTTTCATTTGGGTTTTTGTCGTCCTCAGTTTGCTGTTCGGCATACCCGCGCTGTTGGCCCAAGGAGCAGACGCGGCCATGACTCTGATGCTCACTTCTCCCGCCTACGACGCCGGGGCGCCGATGCCATCGGCCTATACTTGCGAGGGCAAGGACATCTCGCCGCCGCTTGCTTGGACCGGTGTGCCGCCGGCAACGAAGAGCCTCGCACTGATCGTCGACGATCCCGACGCGCCGGATCCGAAAGCGCCGAGACGGGTCTGGGTGCATTGGGTGCTCTACAACATTCCCGGCGACGCCGCTGGCCTCGCCGAAAATGCTGATGCCAGTGGTCTGCCCAAAGGCACCGTGCGCGGTGTGAACGACTTCAAAAAGGCCGCCTATAACGGTCCATGCCCGCCAATCGGCAGGCATCGGTACTTTCACAAACTCTACGCGCTCGATACCACGTTCGATCTGGCACACGCGACCAAGGGTGAGCTCGAAGCCGCGATGAAAGGCCATGTGCTCGCCGAATCTGAGCTCATCGCCACCTATCAAAAAGGTGATCGTTGACGCTGGTCGTGGCCGTCATCCCTTGACTGTAGCTTCCGACCTCGGTTCAAGTGCAGTCCATGACGAGGCACATTATGCGCATGATGCGATTTGCGGGTTGCGGCGCGCTCGGCGCCGCGATGCTGCTCGGACTGGCGGCGCCTTCGGTGGCGGCGACCTGTGGTAACGGCCCGGCAGGCTTCGACAGATGGCTGCAAAGCTTCAAGCAAGAAGCGGCGGCGCAAGGCGTTTCGCCGGCGGTCATCTCGGCGGCGCTCGGCGGAGTGACCTACGACCCCCGCGTGATCGCCAAGGATCGTGGGCAATCGGTGTTTGCGCAGAACTTCCTCCAGTTCTCCGGGCGCATGGTCAACAACAACCGGCTCGCGATTGGCCGCAGTCTCCTCAAGAAATACGCCGGCACTTTCGGCAAGATCGAGCGGAGCTATGGCGTGCCGGGTCCGGTGCTGGTCGGATTCTGGGGGCTGGAGACTGATTTCGGCAAGGTGATGGGCAACATGGATACGCTCCGCGCCCTCGCCACGCTCGCCTATGATTGCCGGCGTCCTGATGAATTCCGCGAGCAGCTCATGGATGCCTTGCGCGTGATCCAGCGCGGCGACCTTAAGCCTCAGGACATGCGCGGGCCTTGGGCAGGTGAGGTCGGACAGTTCCAATTCGTGCCCAAGGTCTATTTCGAGTATGCGGTCGATCTCGATGGCGACGGCAGGCGCGATATGGTCAGGAGCACGCCCGACGCGCTCGCCTCCGCCGCCAACTATCTCGACGGCCTCGGCTGGAAGGCGCGTCAGCCTTGGCTAGAGGAGGTGCGCGTGCCGACGCAGATGGACTGGAGCCAAGCGGAGCTCACCATTAAGAAGCCGCGTGTCTATTGGGCCAAGGCAGGCGTGACCTATCCGAACGGCAAGGCGCTGCCGGCCGACAATGTACCGACGGCTTTGCTGCTTCCCATGGGTCGGAACGGGCCTGCCTTCCTCGCCTATCCGAATTTCGACGTCTATCTCCAGTGGAACCAAAGTCTCGTTTACTCCACGAGCGCCGCCTATTACGCAACGCGCCTCGCCGGCGCGCCGCCGATGTCCCGCGGTAACGGTCCGATCGAGGTGCTGAGTCAGGCACAGGTTAAACAGCTGCAACAGCTGCTTGCCAAGCGCGGCTTCGATGTCGGCAAGATCGACGGCGTTATCGGGGAGGGCACGCGCGAAGCGGTGCGAAAGATGCAGATCAAATACGGTCTCCCCGCCGATTCCTATCCGACGCCTCAGCTGCTCGCGTTGCTAAGCCGCGGATAAAGGTCGGAACAGCGTCAGGCTTGCGTCGTGGGAACTACTGGGGCGAAGAAGTTCTGGAGCTCGGCGAGGTCGTAATATTCCGTGAGCTTCACCGGCCAGCCATCCTCCATGGTCCAGAAATTGGCCTTGGTGGTCTCGAGCACGGTGCCCGTTTCCCGGTCCCGGTAGTGCATCGGGATTTCCACCGCTGCGCGGTTTCTTTCGATGATGAGGTCATCGGTGTCGTAGCGGAGGATTTCATACCGCGCGAGTAGCACCGCCCAGCGCTCGATTGCTTGCCGCTTGCCTTTGCGGGCGCCCCCTAGGGGGTGCACCGACTCGGGGATATGCACCACGTGGCAGAAATCGTCGGGAAGGTAGCTTGCCAGCCAATCGAGATCGTGTGCCCGCCAAGCGTCATAGATGTCGCCGAGAATCGCACCCACCGTCTTTGCCATGGCCCCCCTCCTTTGCCTGGTGTCAAACGCTAACATGCGTTGCTGGTTCCGCCATCAAAAATCTGTCTGCCTACGGAACAACTTGCGCGAGTGTGTTGCAAGTTAGGGCTGGAGGTCCATAGTTTCCGTGCCGCGCGTGGCAATCTCGACAGGCGGCGGCTGAAGGGCCGCCGCTATCGGCCCCGGACTTGAGCCGCATCAAGGCACTAGCCGCTCCTTCTTGATGAAATGATTGCAGGATCAGGGATCACCATGGAGCGACAGCCATGACTACCGGCCTCGATGTGTTCGACAAGACGGTGCAGGAGACCAATCTTTGGCTCAAGGACGTGATGGAGCGGGTCGGCACCTATGACCGACATCGGGCTTATTCGGCGCTGCGGGCGGTGCTGCATGCGCTGCGTGACCGCATCGGCCCTGAAAGCGCGGCCCATCTCGGCGCTCAGCTGCCCATGCTCATTCGCGGACTCTATTATGAAGGCTGGGACCCGACGGGGAAGCCCACCAAGGAGCGGCATCTCGCGGATTTTCTCGCCCATGTTGCCACGGAGTTGCGGCAGGCGGAGCCCGACGAGGTGGAGCGGGCGACGCGTGCCGTGTTCGACGTGCTCTCCAAGCGCATCAATTTCGACGAAGCCTACAAGATCGCGTCGATGTTGCCCCGGGATGTTTGGCCGCTGTGGCCGAGCTTCGTCCAGGAGGCCGTCAAGGCGCGGCAGCCCGGCGCCGCCTAGGGCTGCGGCGCGGCTCTAGTGCTTCTTTTTGAAAGCCCGGGTGCCTGGCTTGCCAGACTTGGAGCGGCCGCGGCCCTTCTTCACGGCGGCGAACGGGATTTCGCGATTGTGCGGGCCCATCTCGTCGAGGGTCGGCTTGTGCGGACGATTTAGATCGGCGCTACCGCGCTTCGCGCTGCTTGAGCGCTCTTGTTCCACCTCACGCTCCAGCTCGCTTTGACGCGCCAAGGGATCGTTGGCGATCGCTAATTCCATTTGGCGGAGGCGCTTGACCTCGTCACGAAGCCGCGCCGCTTCCTCGAATTCGAGATCGGCGGCCGCCGCGCGCATGCGCTTCTCCATGTCGGCGATGACGCCCTCGAGATTGTGGCCGATCAACGCCTGGTCGCCCTCGCCGAAGCCGGGGCCTCCGCCGGCGAAGCCGGTACCGGCATCGACCAGCACGTGATCGCGCTCATAGACAGAAGCCATGATGTCGCCGATGTGCTTTTTCACGCTTTCAGGGGTGATGCCGTTCGCCTCGTTCCAGGCGACCTGCTTTTCGCGCCGGCGATTGGTCTCGGCCATGGCCCGCTCCATCGACCTGGTGATGCCGTCGGCATAGAGAATGACGCGGCCATCGATGTTGCGCGCCGCGCGGCCGATGGTCTGGATTAGCGAGGTCTCGGAGCGCAGGAAGCCTTCCTTGTCGGCGTCGAGGATGGCGACCAGCGCGCATTCGGGGATGTCGAGACCCTCGCGCAGCAGATTGATGCCGACGAGCACGTCGAAGGCGCCGAGCCTCAAGTCGCGGATAATCTCGATCCGCTCCAGCGTCTCGACGTCGGAATGCATGTAGCGCACGCGGATGCCCTGCTCATGCATGTATTCGGTCAGATCCTCGGCCATGCGCTTGGTAAGGGTGGTGACGAGGATGCGGTAGCCTTGCGCCATCACGCTCCGAGCCTCGTCGATGAGGTCGTCGACCTGGCTTGTCGCCGGGCGCACCAGCACCGGCGGATCGATCAGGCCGGTGGGGCGGATCACCTGCTCGGCGAAGGCGCCTTGGGTCTGCTCCAGCTCCCAGGCGCCAGGCGTCGCCGAGACATAGATCGTCTGCGGTCGCATCGCGTCCCACTCCTCGAAGCGGAGCGGGCGGTTGTCCATGCAGGAGGGCAGCCTGAAGCCGTATTCGGCGAGCGTCGACTTGCGCCGGTAGTCGCCGCGGAACATGCCGCCGATCTGGGGGATGGTGACATGGCTCTCATCGACGAAGACGAGCGCGTTGTCGGGGAGATATTCGAATAACGTCGGCGGCGGCTCGCCGGGCTTGCGCCCGGTGAGGTAGCGGGAATAGTTCTCGATGCCGGCGCAGGAACCGGTTGCCTCCATCATCTCCAGATCGAACAAGGTGCGCTGTTCGAGACGCTGCGCTTCGAGCAGGCGGCCAGCGCCGTGCAGCTCGTTGAGCCGCTGTTTCAGCTCTTCCTTGATGCCACGGACGGCCTGCTTCAGGGTCGGCTTCGGCGTGACGTAGTGGGAATTGGCGTAGACCTTGACCAGGCTGAACTCGTCGCTCTTGGCGCCGGTGAGGGGATCGAACTCGACCAGAGTCTCGATCTCGTCGCCGAACAGCGAGATACGCCAGGCCCGGTCCTCCAAATGCGCCGGCCACAACTCGATGGTGTCGCCACGCACGCGGAAGGAGCCGCGGGCGAAGTTCACGTCGTTGCGCCGGTAATGCAACGCCACCAGGTCAGCGATCAGCTGGCGCTGTTCGATCTTGTCGCCGCGCTTCAGGCTGAAGGTCATGGCGGTATAGGTCTCGACGGAGCCGATACCGTAGATGCATGAGACGCTGGCGACGATGATGACGTCGTCTCGCTCGATCAGCGCGCGCGTCGCCGCATGGCGCATGCGGTCGATCTGCTCGTTGATGGAGGAGTCCTTCTCGATATAGGTGTCGGTGCGCGGGATATAGGCCTCGGGCTGGTAGTAGTCGTAATAGGAGACGAAATACTCGACCGCGTTGTCCGGGAAGAAGCTCTTGAACTCGCCATAGAGCTGGGCCGCCAGCGTCTTGTTGGGCGCGAGCACGAGCGCGGGGCGCTGGGTCGCCTCGATCACCTTGGCCATGGTGAATGTCTTGCCGGACCCGGTGACGCCGAGCAGCACCTGATCGCTCTCAATGGCGTCAACGCCATGGACGAGTTCGGCGATGGCCGAGGGCTGGTCGCCCTTCGGTGTCAGCTCCGACTGGATGCGCAGCGACACGCCGCCCTCGGTCTTGTCCGGCCGAGGGGGGCGGTGCGGCATGAACATCGGCGCCGTCTCGCCGGTGACCAGCGGATGGTTCTGCATCAGTGGCTGGGGCGATTCGCCGAAGCCTGGTGGACGGCGGTCGGCGCCAAACGGCAAGCCGGTTGATGGCAGGCCGGTTGCCTCGCCCGTGACAGCACGAGGCTCAGCGCGCGAGCCGAAGGTTCGTGGTCCACGATAGGGGGGCATAGACGGAATATGGCGGCGGGGAGGGAGCTTGGCTAGGGCCCCGGCCGCCGCAGGTATGGACTGGAAGCATCTGCGCCCGGCGTGTGCGGCGACCTCAGCGAGCGCCGACAAGCATGAGGATGTTTGCGGTCAGCAGTTTGAGAAGTTGGTTGCGCGTTGGTTTGCTCCACTGTTGGGGTTAACGCGTGCTCCCCTCTAATCGTGGCGCGCCTTACCGGCGTTGAAGCGCGTGTTTAACGGCCGTTGATCATCACGACGGCGTCCGATTACCGTTGTTGCAATGCAGAAATCGGTGGCTTCGCACACGCGCATGCGTGCATGAATCGATCCATTTGTCGGAATGAAAAATGCACGTGCTACTAAATTGCCATTTTCTATTGCGAACAGCGTATAATGAAAAAAACAATTGACTCGAAACGTGGGACGGCAAGCTTGGACCTGTGAAACATGACTCGCATGCATGCGTTGTGTTTTTGACAGCCGCCTGCAGCAACAGACTCAGATCGGAGCAGAACCATGGCTACGAGAAAAACTGGGAAGAAGCGCACAACGAGAAAGACCACGTCACGCCGGACCACGGCCACCCGCCGGAGCCCGGCGAGAAAGACCGCGGCGAGAAAGACCGCAGCGAGAAAGACGGCGCGCAAGACGAGCGCCCGGAAGACCGCAGCGAGAAAGACCGCAGCGAGAAAGACAGCGCGGAAGACGGGCGCACGGAAGACCGCGGCAAGAAAGAGCACGGCAAGGCGGAGTACGGCCCGGAAGTCGACGGCGCGGAAGTCCGCGGCACGCAAGACCACGGCCCGTAGGTCGACGGCGCGGAAATCCGCGGCGCGTAAGACCACGACCCGCAGGTCGACGGCACGGAAGCCTGCTGGTCGCCGTTCCACCGCCCGCAAGAGCACGGCGCGTAAGAGCGCTCGCAAGACCGCGGCACGCAAGTCAGCCTCAAGCGGCTCTCGACGATCGTCGGTAGCGAAGCCAAAACGGGCGGCCCCTAAGAAGCCGGCTGCCGCGCCGAAACCGGTAGCAACGGCCCCGGCAGCGCCGCGACCCGCGGCGCCGTCAATGCCGTCCGCAGCCCCGGCGCGGCCGATGCCGTCCGCGGCACCGGCGCGGCCGATGCCACCTTCCGGCGGCATGGGCACGCCAAGCAGCACACCGCCACGTCCAGCGACCCCGATGCCGGGCAGCGGCATGGGGCAGCGGCCAGGTGGCATCGGCTCGCCAGGCTACTCGACGCCGAGCAGCACGCCGAGCTCAACCCCGAGCTCGCAGCCCTATCGCCCGTCCTGGGCGAGGGACGACGACGACATGTGATGATGACGGAGAGGGTCTCGCGCCGCGGCGCTGGACCCTCTTACGTCTCCCCCGTTCCGGGCTACATGCCCCGGAACAAATTGCCGGCAAGCAGAACCAAGAACGCAAGCAACATCGTCTCGAAGGCGTGACCACTCGCCATCGGGATCGCCGCGTGCGCGTAGTGCACCAGCAAGGCAATGATCGCGAGCGCGACCGCGATGATGAATGCCGCGCGAGACGGCGGTGTCAGCCAATACGCCATTTGCATCCCCCAGAAGCCACGATGTGATCCGCGGCAAGTCTATCGAGCGCGCGCGGAACTTGCGAGCCGGTTTGCGTCCCGGTATGCCGTTGCTGCCAAGTTGCCCGGCGCCCGCCCTGTCTTAATGTCGTCCCCATCCGGTCTGCTCCAGTCGGGCCTATGGCCCTATCTCACGCCGGTCCTGCTGCTGTTCTGTTCGAATCTGTTCATGACCTTCGCCTGGTACGGCCACCTCAAATTCAAATCCGTGCCGCTCGTCACGGGCATCTTGATCAGCTGGGGCATTGCCTTCGTGGAATATTGCTTCGCGGTGCCGGCGAACCGGTTCGGCAGCGCGGTCTATGCGCCCGCGGAACTGAAGACGATCCAGGAGGTCGTGACGCTGGTTGTGTTCGCGGGCTTCACCGCGCTCTATTTCGATGAGCCGCTCAGCTGGATGCAGGGCGCGGGTTTCGCCCTGATCGCGCTTGGCGCGGCCCTCGTGTTTTGCGGTCAGTCTTATAGCTAAACGTAGCGTCGAAGCTCCGGACGGCTGCTGCCGTCCGGAGGCCAGGCCAAGCGCTAAACGCCCCTGAACAAGTTCCCGATGGCCAGGATGACATAAGCGATGATCGCCACCCAGAAAGCATTGGCGCTGATGACGGGAATCGCGACGAAAGTACCGATCACGGCAAGCACGGCCAAAATCAGCGAAATGACGAAAACCGCGGTGGTTGGCGGCGACAAGTTCATCTCCAGCCCTCCCTCTTATTGACGGG
>Ga0315553_10004443_pt1 | contig 10562 bp, 9 predicted proteins | sample SalMarSW160140MG_FD_203099 | JGI IMG/M metagenome (GOLD analysis project Ga0315553, IMG submission 203099) | Salt marsh sediment microbial communities from the Plum Island Ecosystem LTER, Massachusetts, United States - Salt Marsh Sediment SW1601-40 ... | reverse complement strand
CACCCTGTTTTTCAGTATCTTGTCTTCCCGCCGTCCCATGCCGGTTTCTTCCACCGCCAGATCCGCCAGCCGCTGCAGATTCTGCAGCACTCCCCGGCGCATGCTTGCGATCATCTCGCGCCTGGTTTCCAGGGTTCGCCCCATCAGCTCGTTGTGGGCGACCCGGGCGGCTCGAATTGCGCTGTCGATGCCGGCAAACACCCCGTTCTGTCCGCTGGCCCCCGACGACATACTTCCCGAGGTACCGCGCAGGATCTTGCCGTCGAGGCCGAGCAGTACCTGTTCCACCAGATCGCGGACACTTGCCTCGGTTATTTCCATATCTCATCTACCTCCCGCTCTGCCTTGAGAAGATGACCCCAGATATCAGGATGAGGTCTGGGGATCAGCACCTGTCTGCAGAGCAGCCCTTTGCCTTGCACGTATCCCCCCCCGGCGGCCAGGGAAGCCTCTACATCCTCCAGCCTGCCCATTACCTTTATCGTCGACTTTCCCCCCATACCTCCGGCCAGACGAATCTCAGGGATCCGGACTTCCGCCTCCTTGGCGGCAAGATCCGCAGCCACGATCCCCGCCGTGACTGAATGGCTCTCGATGATCCCCAGGGCGTCCCACTCCTGAACCAAAACGGGACCCTCTATGGCAGGAATCACCTTTCGATCCAGGTTCGGGATGAACAGCTCATCGAGCAGATCCTCTCCGCAGCCGTCCTTGCCCGCAATCAGGGAAGCCTCGACGGAAGCCACGTCCCCGGTAAACAGGACGATGAGCCTACCCGGAGTCACGATGCGGGTGGCCAGGATGCGTACCGGTGCTGCCTTGACAATAGCGTCCAGGGCGAAAAATCCAGCGGCGATGCTTGAAAACTCCTGAACGCCGATGACATCCACGTCCATCCCTCATACCCCTCCCTACTTGCGAAAAACGACCTCACCCTGTTCGTCCACCAGATCCACGATCCCACATATCAGGGCATCCACCGGCTTCCTGTCGCTCACCTCGGTCTGCCGGCAGGAGGAGCCCTGGGAGATCATCACCAGCTCCCCCACTCCCGCATGGACTACATCCAGAGCCACGTGGTAACGTCCCCGTGGGTCGCATCGATGACTGCACTCTTCCACCAGAAGGTACTTGGCACCGGAGATCCCATCGGCCCTGTGGGTGGCCACCACCGTGCCGACCACTTCGGCGAAGATCATACCCGGTCCTTCTGATAGACAGTTTCACCCTTCACATCGATGGAATCCACGATGGCGATGATGGCTGCATCGCTGGGCTTGCCGTCGGTGACGGTGGTCATTCTGGAGCTGGATCCGGAGGCATAGAACACGACCTCGCCGATCCCGGCTCCGGCCGAGTCCATGGCCACGACGTAATCCTTCTTGCCCTGCATTGTGGCGGCATCGATCTTCTCCAACAGGAGGAATTTGATCCCCTCGATCCGCTGCTCCTTGCGGGTGGAAACAACGGTTCCGGTCACTCTGGCCAGCAGCATAGTCAGGCGCTCTTGGCGGCTTTCTTGGATTGCTCCGGCCCGGAGCCCCGCGGCCCCCGGCCGAGGGGAAGGACGCCGTCCACATTAGTGTGGGGTCTGGGAATGATGTGTACGGAGATCACCTCTCCAACCCGCTCCGCAGCCCGACTTCCCGCGTCCAGAGCCGCCCGGACGGCCGCAACATCACCACGAACAACCGCGGTCACGTAACCACCGCCGGTCTTCTCATAGTTGGTAAGCTCGACCTTGGCCGCCTTTACCATGGCATCGGAAGCCTCAACCATGGCTGCAAAGCCGCGACACTCGATCATTCCCAACGCGTCGGAATAAGTATCATCCATTGCTCATCTCCTCTTAAGCTTCTTGGTTGATTAGGCTACTCCGCCTGACCTCCCGGCTCTCGACCGGAGAGGGCGAGCAGGCGGGATTCCACGATATCCTTGCTGACCAGCACCTCCGCTTCTTCCCCCGCGATGTACACCCGTCCGAAACGCCCTACTCCCTGGACGTTGATGATGTTGATATGGGAAGCCTTCTCCGCTTCGTTGGCGGCGAAGTAGGCGTAACCGGAGGGCTCGATCTCCAGCACGTAGAGGGTATCTCCTCTCAAGACCATGTTTCCATAGCGGACCTTGTTGATCAGCTGGGCGTGGTGATCGGAGATATTCTTGATCAGCTGACTGGTAAGGACCCGCGGTTTCATCCGCTCCTCCTCGCTGCGTCCCAGCTCCTTGAGTATGGCCGCTCCGGCCTGGCGGGCGTCGGCCTGACTGTCCGAATGGACCTCGAGGAGTCCGAACAGGCGTTCGACAAACTGGATACCCGGGGTTACATTTGTCGCTTTTAGGGCGATATCCGTAAAGCGATTGATTTCGATTCCCGGAGAAATTTCAATGATCATACAGGCCTGCAGTGCCACCGGGTAGTAGCCCCGGGAAGTAGTGGCCATGAGAGAGGCCATCTGGTACTGCAGGGAATCGAGAAAGATATAGGTCCTCAGATCGATACGCTCATCAGCCATAATTCACTCACCCTACCGCGCTTCCTGCAGCCCCAAGGGCAGCGCACTGTCCACATTGCTGTGGGGCCGCGGAATGATATGTACGGAGATCACCTCTCCGATCCGTTCGGCAGCCCTGCTGCCGGCATCCAGCGCCGCCCGGACAGCCGCAACATCACCACGAATGATCGCGGTTACGTAGCCGCCGCCTGTCTTCTCGTAGCGCATCAGCTCCACCTTGGCCGCCTTGACCATGGCATCGGAGGCTTCCACCATCGCGGTGAAGCCACGACACTCGATCATCCCCAACGCGTTTGAATACACCTCAGCCATGTTTCCTCCTGAACATTTCTTTGTCCTTATTGTGATTATCGATACAATAAGGTCTTAATATGTAGTATTTTCTCAAATTATTGAAATTTTATGTGAAAACATCCCCTTTTGTCAAGCCTGTTTGATAAAAAAATAACATTTTCCATATATTTTTCTTGATATTCACAGAATTTCTGCTATAATGGGGCAACGCTGACTCTCTGGACAGAAACTAAATCGGATGAACAATCGACGGGATCGTCTGGCAACAATCGTTCAAACTCTGCAGGTTCAAAATTCCGCTACGGTTCGGGAGCTGGCGGAAAAACTTTCCGTATCCGAGATGACCATTCGGCGGGACCTGAGCCTGCTCGCTCAGGACAACATCGTGAAGGTCGTACATTCCGGTGCGGTCCTAAATCCCGGCAGTTTGGGGGCTTCTCGCTACTCCCTGGCTGAAGCGGGAGCCCAGCGGGGAGAGGTCAAGATGGGCATCGGCAGAAAAGCCGCCTCCCTGTTGGAAGAGGGAGATATCATCATCGTTGACGGCGGCTCCACCACCGAGTGCTTGGCCAAAAATATCCCCGACACACTCCAGCTGACCGTGCTCTGCTGGGCTCTCAATATCCTGGTCGAGGTTCATCGCAGAGAAAAATGTTCCCTGATCTTCGCCGGGGGTTCCCTGCATGAAAACAGTCTGGTGTTCGAGAGTCCGGAGGCCGTCGAACTGATCAACCGCTACCGGGCAAACAAGGCGTTCATCTCCGCCAGCGGGGTCAGCGAAAGATTAGGAGTAACCTGCACAAACACCTATGAAATAGAGGTGAAGAAAGCGTCGATCCGATCTTCCCTGGCCCGCATCCTTCTCATTGATTCGAGCAAATTCGGAAAAATCCAGCCCGCCTACTTTGCCGATATCCGTGAGTTTACCTCCGTGGTCACCGACGCCGGCATCTCCGAGGATTACGCGGAGTACATACGCGGTCTCGGTATCGGGCTGCATATCGTCTGAGCAACCTTGATGGGAAGCTGGATTCCCTCTACACTGAAAAACAAGCGATGGCAAACATAGTCCTCGTCTCCAATAGACTGTCCGTGTCTGTGGAGAAGAGAAAAGGGAAATTAGAGTTTAAACCCAGTATGGGCGGCCTGGCCACGGGCCTGAGCTCCATAGAGCAGAAAGACAAGATCATCTGGATCGGTTGGTCCGGTCTTGCCGCCGACGAGCTCAGTCGGGAAGACAAGCGGCAGATTGAAACAACACTGAAGCGCGACTACCGCAGCGTCCCTGTGGAACTGACCACCCAAGATCTGAAGACCTTCTACTACGGATTCTGCAACAACGTGATCTGGCCCCTGTTCCACTACTTCCCCAGCTATGCGATCTACGACAATTCACTTTGGGAGTCCTACAGGCGGGTGAACTCGGTCTATCTGGAAAAGGTGCTCGAAGCGGCTGGTCCGGAAGATACGATCTGGATCCACGACTACCAGCTCATGCTGCTTCCCGCGCTGATCCGGGAGAAGCTTCCGGAAGCCAGGATCGGGTTCTTTCTGCACATCCCCTTCCCTTCCTTTGAGGTATTTCGCCTCCTGCCCTGGAGGACCGAGATCCTGACCGGCCTGCTCGGGGCCGATCTGATCGGTTTTCACGCTTACGACTATGCCCGCCATTTTATCTCCAGCGTTCGCCGCCTGTTGGGAGTGGAAAACAACATGGGCTACGTGCAGCACGAAAACAGACTGACCAGGGTCGATGTCTTTCCCATGGGCATCGACTACAAGAAGTACTCCGGCGCCCTGTCGAACAGCAGTGTCCAAAGACAAATGCAGAGCGCTGCCCGGGAATTGAAAGGTTTCAAGGTGATCCTGTCGGTGGACCGCCTCGATTACACCAAAGGCATCCCCGAACGTCTCAGGGCCTATGAACAGCTGCTGGAAGACAACCCGCAATACCGGGGAAAAGTCGTGCTGCTGCTCATCGCTGTCCCCTCGCGGACCAAGGTGCACCGTTACCGCGCGCTGAAAGGTGAGGTCGATGAGCTGATCAGCACGATCAACGGAAAGTACGGCACCATCGGCTGGGTGCCCATCCACTACTTCTACCGAGGTTTCCCCTTCGAGCGCCTGTCCGCCTTCTACGGACTGGCGGACGTGCTGCTGGTAACGCCGCTGCGGGACGGTATGAACCTGGTGGCTAAGGAGTTCGTGGCCACCCACAAGGACTCCGGAGGTGTGTTGATCTTGAGTGAAACAGCCGGTTCCGCAAGAGAAATGGGTGAAGCCCTGCTGATCAACCCGAACAACAGCGAAGAGATCGCCTCGGCCCTCAAAACGGCCCTGGAAATGGATGCGAAAGAGCAGATCGAGCGAAACGTCGTCATGAACGAACGCCTCGGTCGTTACGACATCGGCGCCTGGACCAAAGACTTCCTGAACAAGCTGTCCCAGGTCCGTGAAGTCCAGGAAGGATACCAAGTTAAAAAACTCGCCGGGGCGGTCAAAGACGAGTTGATCGCGGCCTATCGCCGCAGCGAGAAAAGGCTGATTATCCTGGACTACGACGGCACCCTGGTCCCGCTCCGCACCAAGCCCCGTGAGGCGGCTCCGGATCCGGAATTGGTCGACCTGCTCAAAGGCCTGGCAGCGGACCCGCGAAACGACGTTGTTGTGGCCAGCGGACGAAGACGCAGGACCATGAGCAGCTGGTTCGGGAGCATGGACTTGAGCTTGATCGCCTGTCACGGCGCCTGGCTCAAACCCAAAGGACAGAAATGGCAGCTCATCGAAGCATTGACCAACGAGTGGAAGGAACAGCTTCTTCCCATCTTCGAACTGTTCAAGGACAGAACCCCCGGATCCACGGTCGAAGATAAGGAGTACGCCCTGGCCTGGCACTACCGTAACGCCGAGCCGGAACTGGCCTCCTTAAGGGCCAGCGAGTTCAAAGACATCCTGTTCAGCGTGACCGGCGATCTGAATCTCGATGTCCTGGAAGGAAAGAACGCTCTGGAGGTAAAACACGCCAATGTCAGCAAAGCCAGGGCCATCTCTCTGTGGTTGTCCCGGGAGACCTGGCAGTTTATTTTGGCCACCGGAGACGACAACAATGACGAGGTTCTGTTTACCCAACTCCCGGATTCGGCCTATTCGATCAAGATCGGCCTGGACATCTCCGAGGCCTTATACTACCTTGAATCACCGACTCAGCTGCGCCAGCTGCTGAACGAGATCGCAAAATGATGGAGTTCCACATCTCCCGCTCCGCTCGGGACCGGTACGAATTCGATGAATCCCTGTTCTCCTTGAACGGGAATGTGCTCCTGGCCAATTTTCACGCCTCCCGCGTCTTCGCCCAGAAGATGAACACTCGCCGGGACCTGCTTCGCTACCCTGAAGCAGCTGTAAAGGCGGGGCAGATCAACGCCATGGGCTTGATCGACGAAATCCTGCACTTCGTGGTGCAGCGCTTTCAAACGGAGATGAGCCCGGAGGCCATGAATCGGGCTCTGTCATTTGTAGAGCAGCGAATCGGTCCGGATGAGCTGAACCAGACACTCCTGCAGTTTACCGATCAGTTTCCACCGGTCGCGGTGTATCGAAACCGAACGGCTCCGAAATCCTGGCTCGAAGGCAGGACTGCCGGCGTTTCCCATCGCCAGATGGCGATCGAGGAGCTTCTTCTGCTCTGGCTGGCCAACCAAAACTCCGCCTTCTCTCCCTACTTGGAGCTATTCGATGACGATCTGCTGGAGAGAGCCACAACCTACCTCCCGGCTCTCGAAGCCCTTGGGGAGTTCTTCGAAAACGAACCCGTTTTCGGACCGGAAAAACAGGACCTGATCACCATGCTCCGCAGTCCCGCCGTGGCCCATCCCCATTCCCTGACCGATCAGCTCGAATACATCCGCCAGCGGTGGGGATACCTCCTCGGCGACTACCTGTACCGGCTGCTCGGCAGCCTGGATCTGATCCAGGAGGAGCAGAGGCTCAGAGGCCTGGGAGCCGGACCGGCCAGAGTCGTCGATTTCCGAGGTCTTGATGCCGAGGCGGAAGCCTTCAGCCCCGATCTGGACTGGATGCCTCGGGTGGTGATGATGGCAAAAAACGCCTACGTTTGGCTCGATCAACTTTCGAAACGTTACCAGAGGGATCTGCGCCGTCTGGATCAAGTTCCCGACGAAGAGATCGACCGCCTGGCCCGTTGGGGTTTCACCGGCCTGTGGTTGATCGGCCTGTGGGAGCGGAGCTCCGCTTCGAAGAGGATCAAACAGAAGTGCGGGAATCCCGAAGCGGAAGCCTCGGCCTACAGCCTGTCCGGGTACGACATCTCCCCGGATCTCGGAGGCTGGGAGGCCTTCAACAACCTGAAAAACCGGGCCTGGCAGCGGGGCATCCGAATGGCCGGAGACATGGTTCCCAATCACATGGGAATCGACTCGCACTGGGTCATCGAGCATCCCGATTGGTTCATCTCTCTGCCCTACAGCCCCTTTCCCTCGTATACCTTCAACGGTCCCGACCTGTCCTCTGATTCCAGAGTTGGCATCATCCTTGAAGATCACTACTACAGCCGCGATGACGCCGCGGTCGTTTTCAAACGTGTCGACCGCGGCAGCGGAGAGCAGCGCTACCTCTACCACGGCAACGACGGCACCAGCATGCCTTGGAACGACACGGCTCAGCTTGACTTCCTGAATCCCGCGGCCCGGGAAGCCGTGATTCAGACGATCCTCCACGTGGCCGGGTCCTTTCCGATCATACGTTTCGACGCCGCTATGACCTTGACCAAGAAACACTTCCAGCGTCTCTGGTTTCCCGCACCCGGGGAAGGCGGCGACATCCCCTCCCGGGCCGACCACGGGATGAGCCGGCAAAGCTTCGACGATGCGATGCCGAAGGAGTTCTGGCGGGAGGTCGTTGATCGGGTCGCCAGGGAGGTTCCGGACACTCTGCTTTTGGCCGAGGCGTTTTGGATGCTCGAGGGCTACTTCGTGCGCACCCTGGGCATGCACCGGGTGTACAACAGCGCCTTCATGAACATGCTGAAGAACGAGGAAAACTCCAACTATCGCCGGGTTATCAAGAACACCCTCGAGTTCAACCCGGAGATCCTCAAACGATTCGTCAACTTCATGAACAATCCTGACGAGGAGACCGCCGTGGCCCAGTTCGGGAAGGGGGACAAGTACTTCGGTGTCTGCCTTCTGATGGCCACCCTTCCCGGACTGCCCATGTTCGGGCACGGTCAGGTGGAAGGACTGACGGAAAAGTACGGAATGGAGTACAGAAAAGCCTATTGGGAGGAGCTGCCCGATGAAGAGCTTGTCCGACGCCACGAGCGGGAGACCTTTCCTCTGCTGCACCGACGTTACCTGTTTTCAGACGTCCGGCATTTCCAGCTCTACGATTTCCGCAACGCAGCCGACTCCGATGTGAACGAGGACGTGTTTGCTTATTCCAATCGAACCGATGGAGAACGGGTCTTGGTGGTCTACCACAACCGGTACGCGGAAGCCCGCGGCTGGGTGCACATGTCCTCGAGTGTCGCGAGCCCCGACGCTCGAGGAAGCGACAGGGTACTGACACAACGCTCCCTTGGCGAAGCCCTAGGCCTGTCAAACTCTGTTGATGCATTCTGCATCTTCCGAGATCATCTGAGCGGACTCGAATATCTGCGCGGCTGCAGCCTGCTGCACCGGCAGGGTCTGTACGTAGAGCTCCAGGCATACAAAGCCCACGTTTTTCTCGATTTCCGGGAGGTAACGGCCTCCCCCGGTCAACCCTACGCCGCCCTTTCGGACTATCTGGACGGACGGGGTGTCCCGAGCGTGGAGGCGGCTCTGCGGGAGATCCTCCTCAAACCTGTCCACCTGCCCTTTTCAGAGCTTGTGAATGCAGCGACATTCGAAAAAGTAATGGCGCTGCGGCGAGTCGGTCCTAAACAGCCAATCCCGGATGCGCTCGTTCATGAGTTATCCGGGGCGATCGAGAGGTTCTGCCGCAGTGTAAAGGATTTTTCCGGCGCCGCAGGCGACCCGGCCGCCCTGGCTTCGGAGCTGAAGGGAAAGCTCACAGCTTGTATCGACCTTCCCGCTCTAGACGCACTGTTACCTGTAACAAAGAGGGACAAATCGATCACCGGAGGAATCCGCGGTCTCTTGGAGGCGCGGGACGGCAAAAGCGCCAAGGCAAAGTGGGATCTGGGGTCTCCAGAGTTTGCCTGGGCTACGCTGCTCGGATGGCTGTTCGTCCATCCCCTGGGCGGGATCTCGGGCCGGCGGCAGCGTTCTATTCAGAGCCGCAGCTGGATCGACGAATGGCTGCTGGGGAAATTGCTGACCTCGATCCTGGAGGAACTGGGATTGAGCGGCGAGGAAAGCTGGCATTCCCTGACGCTGATAAAGATCCTCACTTCCCACCAGGCCTGGTTCGATCCGCGGGCGGGAGAGGAGCCTGAAGGCAAACAATCGGTCCAGAAGCGCCGGCAGTCCTCGGAGCCGATGCGGGTGCTCCAGACTCTGTTGCGGGATACCGAGGTCCAGGAGTACCTGCGCATCAACCGCCACCGGGACATACTCTGGTTTCAGCCTGAGTCTCTGGAGCGGCTGCTGGCGGGTCTTTTTCTCGTAGCCGTGGTAGATGCCCTGGCCGGCGCACCGGAAGATCCGGTAAGGGTTCTTCGGACGATCCGTGCCCGGAAAGCGATCCTCGATGAGATCCGCAGGGCGAAGGAAAGCTCCGAATACCAGGTCGAGAAACTGCTCGCGGCAGCAAAGGACGGAGAAGACCGTGTGGTATAAAGACGCCGTCATCTATGAGCTTCCCGTAAAGAGTTTTTACGACAGTAACGACGACGGCATCGGCGATTTTCCCGGTCTGACAGAGAAGCTCGATTTTCTATCCGATCTGGGTATAACTGCGGTGTGGCTGCTGCCCTTCTACCCCTCCCCCCTGCGAGACGACGGCTATGATATCGCCGATTACTACCAGGTTCATCCGAACTACGGAACCCTGCAGGACTTTCGCCGATTCTTGAAAGAAGCCCATAGGCGGAATATCAAGGTCATCACAGAGCTGGTGATCAACCACACCTCGGATCAGCACAGCTGGTTCCAACGCTCCCGTCGGGCCCCGCCGGGCTCGCCGGATCGGGATTTCTACGTATGGAGCGACACTTGGGACCGCTACACGGAAGCCCGAATTATCTTCAAAGACACAGAAACCTCGAATTGGAGCTGGGATCCGGTAGCCGGCGCCTACTACTGGCACCGCTTCTACTCCCATCAGCCCGACCTGAACTTCGACAATCCCCGTGTGCGCAGGGAGATTTTCCGTGCGCTCGATTTCTGGTTCGAGATGGGCGTGGATGGGATGCGCCTCGATGCCATTCCCTACCTGTACGAGAAGGAGGGAACGAACTGCGAAAATCTACCCGAAACCCACGCCTTCCTAAAGAGCCTCCGTGCCCACACGGACCGAAAGTTCCCCGGCCGGATGTTTCTGGCCGAGGCAAACCAATGGCCCGAGGATGCGGTGGCCTATTTCGGAGAGGGTGATGAGTGCCACCTCTGCTATCACTTCCCCGTGATGCCCCGACTCTATATGGCTCTCACAATGGAGGATCGCTTCCCCCTCGTGGATATCATGGATCAGACCCCGGAAATTCCCGACAACTGCCAGTGGGCCTTCTTTCTGCGCAACCACGACGAGCTGACCCTGGAGATGGTCACCGACGAGGAGAGGGATCATATG
>Ga0315553_10004442_pt1 | contig 10563 bp, 11 predicted proteins | sample SalMarSW160140MG_FD_203099 | JGI IMG/M metagenome (GOLD analysis project Ga0315553, IMG submission 203099) | Salt marsh sediment microbial communities from the Plum Island Ecosystem LTER, Massachusetts, United States - Salt Marsh Sediment SW1601-40 ... | reverse complement strand
TTGTGATCTCCCTGATTTGGGCTGCCAGGTCATTTAGTCTTTCCGGATCAGCAGCCTCAGGCCTACTGTCACCAGCGACCACAACTGCCTTTAACATTTTTGATCCCATTACAGCACCCAGACCTCCGGAACCTGATGATCCGTCATCTGCCAGTATTGTAGCAAAAGAGACAAGGTTTTCAGCTGCCGGACCGATCGTGATTACACTGAAACCTCTTCCATATTCTGCCTTGAGCATGTCACAGGCTTCAAAGGCGGACTTACCCCAGTATTGGGAAGCATCCTTTATTTCAACTGCATCATTTTCAATAAGGACATAAACCGGTTTTTCAGCTTTCCCCTGAATAGCCAGACCGTCATAACCGGCATATTTCAGCGCAACACCCCACTTGCCTCCGAGGTTAGCGTAGGAAAACGCCTCCCTGTCGCCGGAAGGTGATTTTCCGCAGATCTGCCACCTTGAGCCGGCAAATCCCTTGCAACCGGCAACAGGTCCTGTAACACATATTAAACAGTTTTCGGGATCAAATGCCCTGGCTTCAGGGGACACGAGGTCCCAGTAAAGTCTAGAGGCTATGCCCCTTCCGCCGATAAACCTGTCCGAATATTCCGCGGTTTCCATCCTTTCACTGCTGCCTTTGGATAAATCAACTTTCAGAATATTCCCTGCATACCCGTATTGTGCCATTTTGCTCTCCGTGCGCGATAGATTTGATCCTTAGTATCGAATATCCTAGTGCCCTGTATCATATATTCGCGGATCAAGTAAAAGATGAGGCATGGGCTGTTCCCTCAAGACGATATCTCAGAAAGGAATTCCACTGAATCCCGCAGTGATCTGAGCTTTGAGGGTTTACGCCCCAGAACTTATGGCAGAATGTATAGCTCGCTTGGAGGAAACGGCCTCTCAAACCCTCAAAGTTCAGATCACCGCCACTGGCCCCTATAGATATCGTCTTGGGGGAATAGTCGGTGCCTTATTACACATTAAAACAATCGAGTGTTCCATCAAGAACCCTGAATATTAGTCTCAGAAATTATGATACGAGGCACTAGATACAAAGGGAATCTCTCTTTAGAAACGCCATGGTGTTTAATCAGTCTTTCCTTGGCGTAACTCCAGAAACCTTCAACAGGGAATTCCAACGCGATCAAGTTGTATAATACGCGTTGATCTTCACATAGTCTTCAGTGAGGTCACACCCCCAAACCCTTTCCGAATAAGGTCCATTTCCCAAAACGATCTCTATGTGGATCTCGTCTCGTTCCAGCATTTCAGAAATCTCATCGAGTGGGACTTCATCTCGCTCCAGGGTCCCGGCATCGATCTGAAGTCGATGGTCCCCTTCTCCAAAGACGATTCTTAATTCGCGGATATCCACAGAGTATTGGAACACCTTGCCTATGGCCATCACAAACCTTCCCCAGTTAGGGTCTGCCCCGTAGATTGCTGTTTTCACCAAGGGCGAATTGATGACCGCCTTGGCAGTCAGCAGGGCCTGTTCTTCAGTGCGTGCCCCTGAGACAAGCAGCTCAATGAGTTTTGTCGCGCCTTCCCCGTCCCGCACGATCTCCTTTGCCAGGTGAATGGCCATTTCCGACAAAACAGCCTCGAATTCATCCTGTTTCACCTGACCGGCTAGTCCATTGCTCAAGAGGACCACCGTATCGCTCGTGGAGGTATCCGTATCCACGGATATTCTGTTAAAGGATCGATCCACGACTCTTCCCAGCATAAGCTGCAATTTGTCCGACGCGATCTTCGCATCCGTCACAAAGTAGCAGAGCATGGTTGCCATGTTAGGCTCAATCATACCCGACCCTTTCGCAATACCGAGTATGGTTGTCCCCCCTACTTTTGCACTGACCCATTTGGGATGAGTGTCCGTTGTCATAATGCTGCGAGCAAAGGCCTCGATATGCTGCTCGGACTTGCCAAAATCTTGTTTCACCGCTTTGCAGGCTTCGGCAATGGTCCCCATGGGCAGGCGTCGCCCGATCACTCCCGTGGATGACGGCAGCACCATGCCGGCCTCCAGGCCACAACTCTCGGCAACGAGTCTGCAGATAGTCATGGAATCTTCAAGACCCTGCTGTTCCGTGGCCACATTGGCGTTTTTCGAATTCACAACGACCGCCTGAAGCAGTCCGTTTTTCAAGTGATCTCTACCCACCAGAACCGGGGCACCCGGCATGGTATTCTTTGTGAATACACCTGCTGCCTGACAGGGAACATCGGATAAGATACCCCCAAAATCCAAGGTTTCATCCTTTATTCCGATGTTTTTGCCAAACCAGGAAAAACCCTCAACTGTTCTAATTTTCTTTTCTATCATTTGGCTGCCTCCTTCGACTTCTACACAGTTGCCACGATAGACCTATGATCATCAGGCCCTTTTTCAATATCGATCATCGTTTCGACACTATGGAGAGTCCGGTCTTCAGTGTTCAGCGTTCAGGAGAGAGAACCTGCGCCTCGCTCTACTATGTTAGTATCGTGTCCTAGAAGTAACTTCCATTGTCCTGAGCAGATTCTATGACACGTGATAGGGGGCACGGGGGTCTCTTTTCAGTTTCACCACCATCTGTCCAGAGGTCGTGGAACGGCACCATAATTCTGCATATTATGAAGCAGCCCCACGAGCAATGCCGCCACAGCGACGTGTATTCGTTGTGCCTGTCCACCAAGCGTTGTCCGCTTTGGGGGCGGTTACAGGCTTGGTCGTCTTTTGGGTGGTGGAAATGAAAAGAGACCCGCGTGCCCCCCTCTAATCTGCAGTAGGCGGTTTTTTTCGAGTTACTTCTGGGACACGACACTACCTGTTGGAACGAAGCGGCGCTATCCTCATTTCTCGAGCACAGTCCTGATTTTACTGACCACAAAGTCAATCTCCTCCCGGCTAATGACCAGGGGGGGCAACAGCCGGATAACCGTAGCACCCGCCAGCAGAACAATAACCCCTTCACCCATCAGTCTTTGGACATAGGGCCCCGCCTTTTCCTTGAGTTCAATGGCGAGCATCAAACCAAGACCTCGAACGTCGCGAATTTTGTCGCTTTCGATGCCGCGGAGTTGATTGATAAAATATTCACCCAGGGTCTTAGCCTTCTCGATCAGTCCTTCTTGGGCGATGACCTCCAGGTTGGCTAGCGCGGCGGCACAGGCCGTCGGGTTGCCGCCAAAAGTCGACGTATGACTCTTTGGAGGCACTGATATCTTATCAGTGCATAGAACAGCACCCATGGGGATACCGCCGGCAATCGATTTGGCCAGACAAAGCATATCCGGTGTGACAAACTGTTCACAGGCGAACAGGGTGCCGGTTCGGGCAAAACCGGTCTGAACCTCATCCATAATCAAAAGCACGCCGGTTTTGTCACAGAGCTGTCGCGCCGCTTCAAAATATTCATTGTTTCCCGGCCGCACGCCCCCTTCACCCTGGACCGGCTCCAGCAAAATGGCGGCGGTTTCTTCTCCAACCGCGTTTTTCAGTTTGTCAAGATTGTTATAAGGGACATGTTTGACTCCCCCCATCATGGGGGCAAAGGGCTTCTGGTATTCCGGCCCCCAAGTGGCGGCCAAGGCTCCCATGGTCTTCCCATGAAATCCCCGCATGGCCGCGATAATCTCCTTCTTGCCGGTGGTGGCTCGGGCGAATTTAATGGCGGCCTCGTTGGCTTCCGCTCCGGAATTACAGAAAAAGACCTTTTTGAGTTCGTATGGCGCCAGACTGATCAGTTTTTCAGCCAGCTTGGCACGCACCGGATTATAGAACATGGAATAGCAGTTGCCCAGTTCCAGGTATTGATCGTGGATCGCCCGGGCTACGCTCTGGTTGCCATGTCCGATGTTGGAGACACCGACATTGGCCGCACAGTCGATATATTCCCTTCCCTGCTCATCGTAGAGTTTGGTCCCCTGCCCCCGGACGATGACGATGTCTCGCTTGGGGTAAACGGGCAAGGTATAGGTATCTTCAATGGCTCGGGTGTTCATTGGATCACCGTCCCTTTTCCCTGTAAGGCGTCCGCCACAGGATGATCGCCTCGACCGTCGGCGATGATCACTCGTGAGGCGCGGTACTCAAAGAGTTTTCTAATGGCCATCATTTTGCGTTTCATGCGGCCGTCGGCCTGGGCTTCACGGTTTTCGAGATCCCCCGCGGAAATGGCGCCAATTACTGAGTCTTCATCCTCGGCATCTTCCAGAAATCCCGGGGCCTCGATGAGGTTAATGATGGTATCGGCATTGAGAGCGGCCTGGAGGACACGAACCACATCGTCATTCTCCGTGTTAATGGCACAGTTTTGTTCATCAATGATGGGCACCGTGATCACCGGGACATACCCGTTTTCCATCAATAGGGTCAGAAGACCTTTATTGATTGATTGAGGCTTGCCGGAGAAGTCGCGAATGATCTTCTGTTTTTGGTTCTGGTAGACACGTATGCCCTTGTTTCGCCGGCCGAGAACGGTTTTTCCATCAAGCCCGGTCAGACCGACGGCGTTGATGCCGTTTTGCTGGCAAAGCTCGACAATTCGTTTATTGCGCAGACCCGCATAGGCCATCATCATGACATCAATGAGCTTTTCATCCGAATAGACGCTGGTATACCCTTTGACCGATGTCAACACTTGTTTGGGTTGCCCAAGATCCTCAGCCAGTTTATCTCTGAGCGCATTGGCCCCGTGGACAATAATAAACCTTTCATCCAATGTCGCGAGATCGATGACAATTCCCTTCACATTGATGCGGCTTCCGCCGCCAATCTTCACAATAATCATTTACAAAACCCTAATGGTATTGTTTTGAATACTTTTCCAATTGTCCTCGGACGGATAAGGGTCGGAGCAGACAATCAAGTCTTCTTCCCCGGACTCGTCGTCCCGATAGTGCATGGTAAAATAGTCCTCATCTTCGTTAAAATGGCTGAACACGCAGATGCCCTGCTCGTTGATCAGGATCATATTCATGCCGCGAATGTACTGGGACCGTTTCTTGATGATACCGGTAGCTTTGGAGAGAGCCTCTGCCGTATCACCCTTTTCAAAACGGCGGATGTAATTAAATACCTTTTCCGCACCAATACGACCTTCCGCCTTGATACGGACACCGCGAAGTTCTCCGTTGAAAACAAATACTGTTCTCCCGTCAGAAAAGGGCATATTGTTTTCCACAACAATATCTCGATCCTCAAAGGCGCTGCGGGCGTGGGCCACAAGGAGTCTCGTATCAGGAAAACCGCTCAAATCGTCTTCCCAAATGGGATTGATGTTCTTGTAGATTTGCCATGCCCCGTCCGTATCCTGATAAGCACAACCCCAGCCGTGCCCCTGATACTCTTTGCTATGTTTGGATATGGTGGCGAATTTCTCCAGGTGCGGGGTGATGGCAAACGGCGACCCGGCCTTCACAGCCAATAATCGACACATAATTTCACCAAGTTCTCATTTCGTGATCTTCTCCCAACTCCCCTCCGCTATCCCGCTTGAGCGGGATGGAGGATGGGTGAAGGGAAAGGGATTTAAGGAGTCAAGGGGTCAAGGGAGATGATGTATCATCCTAAAATCGTTTCCATTATTGCTCTTGAGAAACCCTCGTCATTCTTCCTGTATAAGATAGAGTCAAATCGGGTGCAGACCGGCAAACCCCAGGCCCGCAGTCTCCTCGAACCCGCACATGACATTCATGGCGTGCACGGCCTGGCCGGCAGCCCCTTTCATCAGATTGTCGATAGCAGACATCACCACCAGTCGGCTTCCATCCATTTCGAACCCGATATCGCAATAATTGGTACCGGAAAGCAGTTTGGGCTCAGGATAACGATAAATGCCCTGTCTTTCTTTGACGATTCGAATAAAAGGCTCATTGCCGTACACCTGGCGATAGGTCTTCCAAATATCCTTTTCGGCCACGCCTTCCTTGACAAAGAGGTGGGCCGTCACCAGAATTCCTCGGACCATTTCAATACTGGTCGCTGAAAAATGAACAGGAGTCCCCAGTTCCTGCGCCATTTCAGCCGCATGCCTGTGCCCAGTGGGTTTGTAGGAACGAACACAGCCGCTGCGTTCCGGATGATGTGAAGCCTCGCTGGCTCGATTGCCTCCCTCGGAAGAACCGCACTTGGCTTCAGCCACGACCGGATACACGGAATCGACCAAGCCGGATTTGAAAAGGGGCCAAAGTCCCAGAATGGTGGCCGTGGCGTTGCAGCCGGCCCCACTGATATACTTGGCTGTTTTCATCTCCTTCCGATGCAGCTCGACATTTCCGTAGACGAATTCCGGGAGTTTTTCCGGCAGAAGATGATCACGGCCATACCAACGCTTATAGGTCTCGGGATCCTTCAAGCGGAAATCGGCTGAAAGATCCACAATCCGATCGGCCTTGGCACTGAATTGTTCGATTCGTTTCATGGCTTCGGTATGAGGCAAGGCCACAAAAATACAATCCACCTCCTCCAATTCAACAATCTTGGAAAAACTCATTTTCGTCTGTTTGCGCAGATTGGGATGCAATCGGGTCACCGGTTTTCCGGCGTTTCTCTCCGACGTACACTGATGTACCTCGACGTGTGGATGCTGCAGTAACAGACGTAACAACTCGCCTCCTCCATACCCGGATGCCCCTACAATGCTGACTTTCATTTGCGCCCCACCTCCAACACGTAATCGACAACCTTGGAGGGGATATCCACCCCCGTTACATCAATACTGTTTCTGAATTCCATGGTATAGTTGACCTCGTTTACCGAATAGCCGTCCGGTGTCTCAAAAAGGTCGACGGCCACTACCCCGCCTCCCACGGCATTGGCGGCCTGAACGGACATCCTGCTCATATCTTCATCAACAGGACAGTTCCTGGCGGTGCCGCCGCGGGCCGTGTTGGTGATCCAATGATCCGAATCCCTGTAAATGGCGCCAATACACTGGTCTCCGACAACAAAACTGCGGATGTCCCGTCCGCCTTTTTCAACATACGCCTGGATGTAAAAAATTGAGTGGTGATAGCTGCCCAAAACCTGCTTGTGTTCCAAGATGGCCTCGGCTGCATCGAGATCGTTCACCTTAGATATTAGCCGTCCCCAGGATCCGGTGGTCGGCTTGATCACGCAGGGGTATCCCAGTTTATCCATCGCCTCCAAGGCGGACTCCGGTGTAAACGCCAGATAGCAGGGTGGAGTCGGTACGCCGGCGCGAATGAGGGCCTGGGTGGTCAAGAATTTACTGCCGCAAATCTCGGCAACATCCGGATGATTGACCGTGGGAACACCATGATCATGAAAGATCCTCAAGGCATGCACGGCCCTGGAATGGTTTACGCATCTCTCGACGACAACATCCAAGTCGAAATCATTGGCGTGAAGGTTAAAAGAACACTTCCGATCGTCGATTCGGACAACCTCTACATCCGCTCGACGTCTAAATTCCTTTAGGAGAAGTTTCTCCTCCATTCTGATAATTGAGTGTAGAAACCCGACTTTCATATGAACCTCCAATCATTCAAACCGGCTTCTTCTCCCAACAAATCCACCCTTCACCCGCTTCAATGTGACTGTGGAGGACGTGTTGGGAGAAAGGATTGCAGCCGAAAAAAACGCTTAATCGAACAAACCCCACTTGTTCGGTTAAGCGTTCAGAAAACCGTCTATTGTTAGGGTCATGTATGCGTCTGATATTGAATGCTCTTATAGGACAACTTCTTGATATCGCTGGTTTTCTGCGGACCTACTCGCCCCAGTCTTCTTCTTCCCCGGGGGCTTCCTGCACACTATCCTTTCCGGTTACCTCCAGTTCGGAGCCGCAATCTTCACAGGAAATGATTTCTCCCTCTTCCGTATCAGGGGATAGGGCAAATTCCAATCCGCAAACCGGACATTCGGCCATCTTCTCTCCTCCTCATTCTTTGCGCACATCGCCGATTCGATATTCTTGACGGATCGCTGATGTGTAGTTTTCTTTATAACCTTTCAGGAGCGTATTTGCAACCTCAGAAAGACGTGAAAATCGATCATCTCGGTATTCTTATGTTTTTCCCACTGGTCTCCAGGCCTGATTCTGCTATCTTCTCGCTAGTTCCTTCGTTGATTATGAACTGGATGAGACCATGGAAGGAGGTCTTTTCATGGCTGAAACAGGCGAAGGCGTCTTTCAGATCCAAAGGCCAACTCTGAAATGATAGCAGAAAAGCTGCGGCAAAGTGGCATCAAATCAGTTGACACACGGTTAAGAGGACAATCACTGAGCGTGGCCTTCAAATAGAACAGCTCATCTAAGGAATAAATGGGATTCCGTATTCCCAACTTCATGGAAAAAGACCTCCCTTTGGTTTGTCAAAGGGCAAACAGGAAAGTATTTACCATTTTCGCTTTTTTTTGATATAATGAATATTTTTAGAATGTCAAATTGAACGATTTGGCATACGTTCTAAAAGCCATGTTTCGATAGGTAGTTACTAAACAGAAACCCCGCAGCAGTCATGAAAGGAGGTTTCGGATGGCATATTCTGATGATCTGCTCAACATCTTTGACCTGGACGACGCACTGGAAAAAGTCGGGGGGGATAGGGAGATCTTAGAGGAGATCTTAGAGGTTTTTTCCGAGTCCTATCCCGACCAGCTGAGTGAACTCAAGAATGCGATTGGCAACGGCGATGCCCCCATCGTTGAACGAGCTGCCCACACTCTGAAGGGTTCAGTGGGGACGTTCTCAGCAAAGAAAGCCCTGGAGACGGCCTTTCGTTTGGAAATAATGGGACGTGACGGGCTACTACAAGAAGCGGCGGCAGAGTATTCCAAACTGGAACAAGAAGTCGAAGAATTGGATGCTGCGCTGAGGGCAACCCTTTCGGAGTCATAGAATGAAAATCCTGATAGTTGAAGATGATCCCGTCTCCAGACGGCTATTAGAGGTCACTCTAAGTAAATTCGGCTACGAAGTTGTTGTGACAAGCAATGGCAATGAGGCGTTGGAGGTCCTCCAAGGCCCCTCTGTCTCTAGTTTGGTTATTTCAGACTGGATGATGCCAGGTATGGACGGCCTCGAACTGTGTCGAAATATTCGAGGAATGAAGAAATCCAGCTACACCTATTTCATCATCCTGACGGCAAAAGGGGGAAAGGAAGATGTGATCAAGGGATTGGATGCAGGCGCTGATGACTTCCTAATCAAACCCTTTAACTCGGAGGAACTGAAGTATCGAGTCAAAATCGGAGAAAGGATCATCAACCTTGAGCAGAGGATCCTGAAATTGGCCACCACCGATTCCTTGACCGGTGTCTTGAATAGAAGGGCGTTCATGGAGAGGATGAATGAAGAGATCCAAAGGGCCAAACGTGAAGGGTCCCCCATTTCACTGATTCTAATGGATATCGACCACTTCAAGAACGTCAACGACACCTATGGACACCAGACCGGAGACCTTGTCCTTCAAAGGGTGACCGACCAACTCATGGACAGATCACGGGCCTATGATTTTGTCGGACGATACGGTGGTGAGGAATTTGTCATATGCGTCCTCAGCGCAGAGGATATAGACCCTCAGTCTATCGCGGAAAGAATGCGCCAGAACATTGAGGCCCAAAACATTGTGACGGACCAAAACAACCAGACTCTCCATATTACAGCAAGCTTCGGGGTGGGAACCTGCCGGCCGGAATCTAAAGACGGTCTGGATGCCCTGATCAAACGTACGGATGAGGCATTGTATGAAGCAAAAAACAGTGGAAGAAACCGTGTATGCCTTGCCCGTGAAGAATAACGACACCTGCCACGAGACGCCCCCATATGGGTCATAGATCCTAGACAGCGTCTTCGTCCTCTTCTCCTGTTCGGATGCGAATGGCCTTTTCCAAAGGACGGATAAAGATTTTTCCATCCCCTATTTGACCTGTATGGGCATTCTCTCTAATTGTTTCTACGATCTTGGGGACGAGGTCCGTGGGGACAACGACCTCGATTTTGATCTTGGGAACGAAATCCACCACATATTCAGCCCCTCTGTAGATTTCTTTGTGCCCCCTCTGCCTTCCAAAACCCTTCACTTCGCTAATCGTCATACCGCTGACACCGTGCTTCAAGATAGCCTCTTTCACTTCTTCCAGCTTATAGGGTTTGATAATCGCTTCGATCTTTTTCATTGGCACCTTCCTTCAAGTATTTTCGCTTTTTATGAGCATTATGGACATCATACGCTAGAATTTGATTAGCGGTATGCTATTCCTGATGCCTATTCTTGTCAATACCATTGACGAGAACCTCGCATCGCCTCACAAGCAAGGGTATTGTGACATTAAGCTAATCTAGTACAATTTTGTCGCTTAATAGTATCTCTACCACAAAATTGTATCAATCATAGAACCCTCCTTTTCTGTATTGCTCACGTAATTTATTGATATTTAATAATAAGTCTGTTTCACAGAATTCGGCATGAAGATTGCTTTTACAGTTGGAAAACTGAAAGGGGAACAACCATGAACGCAGGAGATACCGTTTTCGTATTAATATCAGCCGCCCTGGTCATGCTCATGACACCGGGGCTTGCCCTGTTTTACGGAGGCATGG
>Ga0315553_10004441_pt1 | contig 10564 bp, 7 predicted proteins | sample SalMarSW160140MG_FD_203099 | JGI IMG/M metagenome (GOLD analysis project Ga0315553, IMG submission 203099) | Salt marsh sediment microbial communities from the Plum Island Ecosystem LTER, Massachusetts, United States - Salt Marsh Sediment SW1601-40 ... | reverse complement strand
TTTTGACTCTTCGACGGGGTCACAACATCGTGCCAGCCGAGCGTGGTAGGTGGGAGTCACCAGACTTCGGGGGTAGTGCAAGTCGAACCGCACGTTTTCCAAAGTCTGGAGTCCGTGGTCTACGAAGCCAGCTTGGCACCTGTTGGCCTGTCCCAGACACGTCGCAGCTTAACCGAATACTGACGAATCCGACTACGGCTCACGCGTCTGGCGAGAAACAAGCGCACGGGCTATCGGATGGCGCTGATTGTCATTTTAATCGAAACGAAGCAACTCTACCAGTTCGTCTGGCTGTGGACCTGCGGCAAGCGTGGGTGAGCGCGCAACTACTACTCCTATCAAGCACTTATCGAGACGAGCCGACGGAGGCGAGTCACTCTTGCGGCGAGCGTCTTGAGCCGATCGGGACAATTCTACCAGGGCCAATTTCGACCCGGCTGAGGCGGCGCTACGCACGAATGCGGTGGTCGTGGGCCCGGCGAGCGGTGATGAGAAACCGAGATCTGCGGGTCGGGATGTCCCAACTTGGAACTCGGAACGGAGAATCCCTTACCCAAATTAAAGCGCGATTCTGTCACCCCCTCTACAAGATGCCCCGTCTGACAGTCAAGACCAGAATTAGCAGAGCATCTGCGCATTGTCGGCATTGTCGTTCCTGCCACTAACGTTTGTGCTAGTGGTCTATGGTGCCAAAATCGGTCTGCTTGTGGTCTGGCAGCGTAGGTTCTCCGATCGGTGAATCCATCTGGGGCCGATATGGACAAAAAAGTTTACAAGTTTGACTTGCGACCAGTTGCCTCGGGTCATTAGGATAACGTGAAGAGTCGGTGGTGTGCCGGGCCGCATTGTGGCGGCGCTCGCGACGTTCATGGGGATGTGCGGGCCAACGGGTGTGTGGGACCGCGGAACTTTTCGATAGTCCCTGGCAGTGCAGAGCAAGTACAGGACGTAAAGCCATGATTCATTACACGTGCGATTGTTGTCAGCGCCGCCTCGATGCTCAAAATGATTTGCGATACGTAGTGAAGATGGAAGTCTACGCGTCGCTCGATCCTCTGGAAGAAGCGATGGACGACGACCGGGATCATCTGCAGGAACTGCAGGACATTTTGGAGCGACTCGACGACGCCGAGAATCCGCAGATCGGCGACGACGTCTATCAGCAGCTTCGCTTCGATTTGTGCAGCGATTGTCGCCGCCGATTTCTCCGCAGTCCCCTCGGTCATCGCGGATCGAAACACTTGAACTTCAGCGAGAATTGACGGCTGCTGCCGTGACTCGCTCGTGCCGAAGGCGTGACGCGCTTCGGCAGCTCTTCGGAGGACGGCAGGCCATGAGCCGCGTCGTACGCCGCCGGGTCCCCTGGCGCAGCGTCGCTGTGTTGATCGCGGCGATGATTGTCCTGCTGCGTGCATGGGAACAGACGGAGCGTCGACACGCACCGTCGCCGTCTCGCGATGAGCGATCGACCGGTTCGAACAACGTCGACGTCCGCCCTCTCGCCGACGGCTATTACGACGTGCAACGTGTTGTCGACGGTGACACGCTGGTGCTCGTGGGTGGAGAACGGGTTCGGCTCAAAGGGATGAACACTCCCGAGACCGTCAGGCCAAACCATCCGATCGAACCTTGGGGACCCGAGGCGTCTGATTTTACCCGCAAGTTTGTGTCCGGCGGGCGCGTGCGACTGGAGATCGACCGCGAAGGGCGGGATGACAATGGTCGGGTCTTGGCCTTTGTCTGGGTCGGTGACCGCATGCTGAACGAAGAGCTTGTCCGGGCAGGTCTGGCGCGGGCGACGGCTCGCTTTCCGCTGCCGCCGGAGATGCGACGGCGTTTGGCGGTGGCCCAGGATGAAGCGAGGAAGGCCCGCCGGGGTATTTGGTCGGATCCGTCGAACCGTTGAATCGTCGGGCACGTTGCGGTTCGTGGCCGGACGTGACGGGTCACTGCGGCGATCAGGGTGAGGCTGAAGCGTCCCGGGCGAATCTGGAGCGACCAGCCCGGAGGATTCCGTCCGAAGCTGGCGATCTGCGAGAGTTTGTGCGATGATGGAACGCGACGGTGGGTAGCGTGTCGCATGAGTGAGATCATCGAATTTCTCGGCGGGCTGTACGACAACAGCGACGACTTCATCTGTCTGGCGTCGCTGCGCAGCGAACCGGTTTACGTTAACCGGGCCGGCCGGCGGCTGCTCGGGTTGCCGGAGGACCATGACGCCACGACGACGAAACTGCGCGATTACTTTTCGGAAGAAACGTGGTTGAAGCTTCGTCGGTCCGCCCTGCCAGAGCTTAAAGAGCGGGGCCGCTGGGTGGGCGAGGGCCAACTCTGCCATTTCGAAGAGGGCACACACTTCGACGTTCAGATCACGGCGTTTCTGGTCAAACACCCGCGGACCGAACAGCCGATCTGTCTGGCCACGATCGGTCGCGACATGACCGACCGCAAACGTGCCGAGACGGCCGAAGTGCTCAACAGCGCGATTCTCCAGTCGTCGATCGACCCGATCGTCACGGTCGATCACAGCGGGTTGATCACGGTTTTCAATCCGGCGGCGGAGAGAACGTTTGGCCGCTCGGCGGAAGAAGTGATCGGCCAGTTGGCCGAGGACGTGCTCTTCCATTCGTCCGAGGGCAAGGATGAGGCCAGGGTGGGCCGCCACGTGGCGGTGGGCGCAGGGTCGATGATCGGCCAGCGAACGGAGATGACGGGCAAACGGGCCGACGGCGAGTTGTTTCTGGCCGAAACGACGATGACAATCAGCCGGGTGAAGGGATTGTCCGTCTTCACGTTCTTTCTTCGCGATATCTCGGAGCGCAAGAAGGCGGAGATGGAACTTCGCCACGCCAAGGAGGCGGCCGAGTCGGCCAGCCACGCCAAGAGCATCTTTCTGGCCAGCATGAGCCACGAAATCCGCACGCCGATGAACGCCATCATCGGCATGACCGAGTTTGTGCTCGACACCGACCTGACGCCGACGCAGCGCGATTACCTGCAGATGGTACAGGAATCGGGCGAGTCGCTGCTGACGCTGATCGACGACATTCTCGACTTTTCCAAGATCGAAGCGGGCCGGCTCGAACTCGATCCCATTCTGTTCGATCCGCGAAAGAGCCTGGGCGACGCGATGAAGTCGCTCGCTTTTCGGGCGCACGGCAAGCAACTCGAACTGGCTTGTCGCATTCGCACCGACGTGCCGGGTGGACTGATCGGCGACATGGGTCGATTGCGCCAGATCGTCGTCAATCTGGTCGGCAACGCCATCAAGTTTACCGAACACGGCGAGGTGGTGCTCGACGTCTCTTGTGAGTCGAAAAGCGAAAAGGAGGTCACGCTGAATTTCGCGGTGATCGATACCGGCATCGGCATACCGAAAGACAAGCAGGCGACAATCTTCGACGCGTTCGAACAGGCCGATCCCTCGACACGTCGAAGATTCGGCGGCACGGGACTCGGTCTGGCGATCGCCTCGAAACTGGTCGAGTTGATGGGCGGTCGCATCTGGGTCGAAAGCGAGCTGGGACAGGGCAGTACGTTTCACTTTACGGCTCGATTTGACGTGGCTTTCACGGCGCAGGAGAAAATCGAGCAACAGCAACAAGCCGGTGTGCGGGGTACGAATGTGTTGATCGTCGACGACAGCGCCACAACGCGGGTCATTCTGGAGGAGATGCTGCAAAGCTGGGACACCCGGCCGGTCGCCGTCTCGGACGAGGAGTCGGCCCTGGCGCGTCTGGGTGAGTCCGAACGAATGGGCCAGCCATTTCGCGTCGTGTTGATCGACGACAGTCTGCCGGACGTGGACGGCTTTGAGCTGGCCAAGAAAATCGAGTCGGAGTCGAATTGCGACGTGGCCGTCATCATGATGCTCTCGGCCGGGCACCAGCCGGGTGTGCAGCAGCGTTGCGACGAACTGGGCATCGTGGGCAGCTTGATCAAGCCGATTAAACCATCCGAATTGTTGGAGACGGTAGCCAGTGTGACGGGCGTTGTGGTCGATGCTGCGTTGACGGATCAAATGGACGTGGCGCGGACGCGGCGCAGTGGTCCGCTGCGTATCCTGGTGGCCGAGGACAGCCTTTTCAATCAGAAGCTGGCCGTGGGACTGTTGGAGAAACATGGTCATCGGGTCGACGTGGCCGGCGACGGTAAGGAGGTGTTGTCCGCGTTGGAACGCCAGTCGTACGACCTGGTGCTGATGGACGTCGAGATGCCGGAGATGGACGGCCTCGACGCGACGCGAGCCATTCGCCGGGCCGAGGCAGAGCAGGGGGGCGGTCGGCGGATACCGATCCTGGCCATGACCGCCCAGGCGATGAAGGGCGACCGGGAGAAGTGTCTGGCCGCCGGCATGGATGGCTACATCGCCAAACCGATTCGTTTGCAGGAGCTTTGGCGATCCATCGACGAGGTGGTCGGCGGAGACACCGATGTTGCCGACGCCACGGCCGATCCTGCTCCGGCAGCCGCTGCCGAGGTGACGGAAGCGGGCGCGTCCTCCGTAGACCTGGGCGAGCAAGGGGCAGGGGAACTGGGCGAAGGAACAGCGGACGACGTGTCAGGAGGCGAGGAGTCGGCCGACGATTCCAGGAACGACGTGGTGGACGACGATCCAGTCGATTGGGTGAAGGCGCTCAAGGCGGCCGGCGGCGATTCGCAATTGCTGGCCGAGGTGGTGGAAGTGTTTTCCGGGGAAGGGCCGCGGCTGCTGGCCGATCTGCGCCAGGCGGCCGCAGCCAAGAACGCCGACACGGTGCGCCGTGCGGCGCACACGCTCAAGGGCTCGCTCCGCATGTTAGGGCATCAGCGGGCGATGACGTTGGCCGAAGAGATCGAGTCGCGCGGCAGTTCCGGCGAACTCGACCAGGTGAATGAGTCGATCGCAGGGCTGGGCACGTGTCTTGAAGAGTTGATGCCGAGGCTGGCCGAGTTTCTCGCCCGTCAGCAGCCACCCGCCGACACGCCGTCGACGACGCCGTGATGCGGTTATCTAGGTAACGGAATGGGCAAACCAGGTGATGGCCCCAGCCAGACGGCAAAGCAGTACGCGTAAACGGTCGGCAGACCGGCCAGCAGCACCAGCAGCAGTGCCGTCCAGAAAAAGGCAAAGCGTCCTCGACTGGTGGGCTGCACGGCGATTTCCGACAACCGGTCTCGGTGACGGAACCACGTCCAGAGCACTCGAACGGCCACGGCCAGAACGGCCAGATCAAAATAGACCGGCAGCCAAGTGAAATACCAAGCAACGGTTTCTAGTGCCGAGGACAGATTTGTGAAGCCGCCCGTGCTAGACATATCACGAGCAAGAGTGACGAGGAAAACTATCCACGGTGCGGTAAGAAAAAGAGCCCAAAGCGGTGAAAGATGATAGAAAGGCCCCGACCGCGTCGAGGCAGCGATCTTCGATTCCTCATTTTGCGTTGCCAGGCGGCGTGCACCGACGATCGTCAGGAAGGCGAGCATGACGCCGCCGGCGAGCCATTCACGGGGGAGCGTTGCATTGCCCCCGGCCGCCAGGTCGGGGGACACACGAGGAAACTCGAATTGGAAATACCAGAACGTGTAGCCCGCCGTGCAGGCCGTTCCCAGCAACACGATGGTTCCTAAAAGATATCGGACACGCCGGTTCGACCAGAATCGGGCCATGAGGGTCAACGCGGCCAGATTCGCGACGAACAGCGTGGCCGCTGCCGCAGCCATCCAATAGAAGCGATACCCTTCACGGAGATGAACAGGATATCGTTGGAATTCCAGCGGTTGCGCGGTGTCGACACCGTTGCAGGCGATGTGCACGAGTGCCGTGATAGTAAGCTGGTCTGGCAACACAATCAACGCGAGCAGAATTCCGGCCAACCACGGGGCGAGGTTGAGGACAAATTGCCAGCCGCGATTCCTGACGACGCGTTGCGGCACCCTTGTGGAGGAGAATGCCGCCATCAGGCAGAGCAGCCACAAATAATGACGGAGATCACCATAGAATTGGACATCCTCACGCTCGGCGAATTGCATGAACTCGTGGTGGACTATCAGTTGGCCAGCCACGCATGTTACGAGCAACAGGGCCACTGCGCCGCGCCAAAGCATGGCGAGTTCTATGCCGAAGCGTTGCCGGGAATCCGTCTTGTCGGTTTGCCGCAAGCTCAATCGCAAGGCACCGATCTGTTCGACCAACCCGACGACGCACGCCGTCGACACGGTGGCCAGCAAGGCGGTATACCAGTCCCACCTTGCTATGCGGAATTGCCAATCGGCTACGCTTACCTGCCAGGGCGGTTTATGGGGCTGGATTCCAATGACCAAACCGACGCTTAGACAAAGGAACAGCAGCATCACCCAGCGGAGGTCGAAGCGAATTCGCATGATGGTTTCTGTGCTTGGCCGGCGGCTCGGACGAAGGAACACCCTCGATAACAGTACATTCGCCACCCACCGTCGCTGCTTGTGAGGTGAATAGGCCGCTGCTAGAATGCGAGACCTGATTGGTATTCGACAGATAGTGGCGTTTATTGTACGAGGTTCTTTTGCAAATGGCTAAACCCACACGGATCGCCGTGATCGGCGGCGACGGAACAGGGCCCGAGGTGGCCGCCGAGGCAGTCAAGGTGCTCGAGGCCGTCGCCAAGCTGGAAGACTTTTCGTTTGAGCTTACGCACTTGGATTGGGGCGGCGATCGCTATCTGAAAACGGGCCGTTCGCTGCCGGAGGACGGGCTGGAACAGCTTCGCGCGTTTGACGCCATCTTCCTCGGGGCGGTGGGCCATCCCGACGTCGCGCCCGGCGTGCTCGAACGGCAACTATTGTTGGACGTCCGTTTCGCGCTCGACCAGTACATCAATCTGCGGCCGGTGAAATTGTTTCCCGGCGTCGAGACACCGCTGAAGGACAAAGGACCGGAGGACATCGACTTTGTCGTGGTGCGCGAAAACACCGAGGATCTTTACTGTGGCGCGGGCGGCGTACTGAAAAAAGGTACGCCCGACGAGGTCGCCACACAGTCGGCTATCTACACCCGCAAGGGCTGCGAGAGGTGCATTCGCTACGCGTTCGAATACTGCCGCCGCCGCGATAACCCCAAGGGGAAACGGCTCACGCTGGTGGCCAAGACGAACGTGCTGACGATCGGGCACGATCTCTGGTGGCGGGCGTTTCAAGAGGTTGCCCGCGAGTATCCGGACGTCGAGGCCGATTACAACCACGTCGACGCCTGCTGCATGTGGATTGTGAAGAACCCCGAGTACTACGACGTGATTGTGACGACCAACATGTTTGGCGACATCATCACGGATCTCTCCGGCATTGTGCAGGGCGGCATGGGCGTGGCGGCGGGCGGCAACATCAACCCGGAGCAGGGCGGCGTGAGCATGTTCGAGCCGATGGGCGGCAGCGCGCCGAAGTACACGGGGCAGGGCGTGATCAATCCGATCGCCGCGATCAACGCCATGAGCATGTTGCTCGACCGCGTCGATCAACCGAAGGCGGCCGCGCGGGTGCTCACGGCGATTCAGCAGGTGACCGCCACCAAGATGAAGAGCATGTCGGCCGGCAAGATGGGCTACTCGACGAGCGAAGTGGGCGACCTGGTGTGCGAGGTGCTGTAGAACGTGCGGTTCCTACGGGATTCTTGTCAGTCGCCTTGCCGGGTTTCGTCTGCCGGGTGGACAACCGATTCGCAGAGTCGAATCAGCGCTCCGGACGCTTCCGATTCTTCGCTGACCACGGCGGCCGCTCCCGCCGTCTTGGCCGCAGCAACGTTGATCTGATAGCGACAGCGGACCACGATCGGCACGGACCGATTCTGCTGGCGGACAAGGCGGACGATTTGCAGTGCGTCGTCGTCGTCGGGTACACAGATCACGGCCAGCCGGGCGTGCTCAACGTCGGCGCGACGAAGAACCTCCGGATCGCAGGCGTCGCCCGTCACAGTGTGAAACCCCTGTTGGGCAAAGCCGTGCAGGTTGATCTGGCTCAAGTCGACCAGGCAGACGTCGACGCCCATCAATTCGAGCCGCGAGGCGATCTGGCGGCCGATCGGACCGAGCCCAATGAGGATCGCCCTATGGACAGGCTCGATACGATTGGCCCAAGGTGCGGGTACCACGTGAGGCTCGACAGTTGCCTCTTCGGTCCAACGAAGTCCGAACTTCAAGAGTTGCGGCGTGATGATCAACGACCCGGTCGCAATCAGCAGGACGCGGTTGTAATCGGATACCGTGATCACGCCATGCGATGCACCTTCGGCCAACAGGAGAAACGAGAATTCTCCGAGCTGCGCCAAGCCGAGCCCCATGCCTGCCGACGCCCGCCAGCTCAAGCCGGTCAGCTTCAGAGCAAATCCTGCGGCCACTGTCTTGATAAGTAGGACGCCGACCAGACCCAGGCTCATCAACACGGGTTCGTGGAGAAAGGTTCGCACGTCGAGCAGCGTTCCGAGTGCGACGAAAAACACGGCGGCAAATGATTCGCGAAACGGTAAGACGATCGAGTCGACCTGTTTGCTGAGCCGATTGCCGCTGAGCATCAAGCCGGCCGCTAGCGCACCCACCGTGGGCGGAAACCCGATAAAATTGGATGTGATGCAGGCACCGCCGAGCAGGCTTAGGGCAAAGAGCACGATCAGTTCGACGCTCTTGAGCTCGGCCAACAGGGGCACGAACCACCGCGAGATCAGGTACCTCACCACCACGACCATTGCCAGGAACCAGACGGATTTGATCACGAGAACGCCGAAGTCCGCCAAAGTGGGCGCCTCGCCCGCACCGGTCAACAGCGGCACCAGCAGCGTTAGCGGCACCAGGGCGATATCCTGGAAGAGCAGAACCGCAATCGCGCGGCGGCCAGCCGCCGAAGCCGTCTGTCCCCATTCGGCAAGTGTCTTGAAGACGAGGATAGTGGAGCTCAGCGCGGCCGCCGCCGCCAACAGCACGGCCGCCTGCCAGGTCGCGCCCAAAACACGGCAGACGAGTGCCAGCGGCACGGCCACCAGCAGCATCTGCACAGAGCCGCCGGAAAAAAGGAAACGTCGTAGACGAAAAAACTCATCGAGCGAAAACTCGATGCCGACCGAAAACAGCAACAGCAGGGCGCCGGCACGCGCCAGGTATTCCAGCTCGTGCTCCCCTTGGGCGACTAACCGGAGCCCGCCGCTGCCGATCATTGCTCCCACAATCAGGTAACCGACCAACAGGGAGACGCCAAACCACCGGCAAACCACACCGGAAACAAACCCAGCGGCTAGTACAACCAGGAGGTTGACTACAAGATGGCTGACGGCCAGATCGCTCATTGTTACAGATCCGAGGTCTGGGGCAAGGAAGGAACCGTTGAATCCTGACCGGAAAACTAACAGGTCGCGAATCGTTTTAGCCTGCTAAAATCAGCCTTCCGACGGTCGGCCTGTTTTCGTATTCTAATCAAAACCCAAGAAGTTCCCTCGATTCTAGAAGCCGCCTCGCGTCTGACTACCCTACTGTGACTTGCTTCTTGCGCGAAGGAGTGTTCCAATCGCTCAACGAACGTACAAGTCATAAACTTCTCAGCAGGAGCCCATCGTGAATAAGACAATCGTTTCTCGAATTGTAGCTGTGGCCGCGGTGCTTGTCGCGATCGTTGCTGTGACAGAATCTGGACTTACGCTGGCTCAAACCGAGCAGGCCGAAAAGCCAGGTGCTCAAGCTTATTCGCCCAGTCGACTCGATTGGCTGGCCACGAATCTCAGTGCCTACTATCGCAAATCCATGGCGGCGGACGGCTATTCAATCGACTATCTGCCCGTGGGCGAGGAAGATGCCATTCTGATTCTCGTCCGCGCTTATCCCCAAGCCGACGCCCAAGCCATGCAAAAGGACATCTTGGCGGCTCACAAACTGGTAACCATCACGGCTCACAGCTACGGTTGGGATGGCTGGGTCAAGGTGAAGGATAAAATGGAAAAACAGCAGTTCCCGCAACGATAGAGAGAAGTGCGAAGAGCGAGCAATTTGGCTTGAACGTCTGCAGATGGTAGCCCGTTAGCGCGGAGCGTTGGGTACGGACGTCTTCGAAGTGACGATAGGAAACCAGAAATCGAAGTTGTCCAGCAGAGCATACAACTCGGCATAAGCCGTCTGTCGACCTTCGATTTTGATCTCGCCCGTCAGGAAAGCCTGGGCGATAGTCGTCTGTCGGGCACCGACGCGGTTTAAGAGATCGCGCGTCATCGTGATCGTGGCGTCGGCATCGTCGGCCTGACGGTCTGCCAGATGGTGCAGCACGGAGTTCTCCAGCACCAGCACGTAGTGTTGATTCGTGTCGGTGTAATGAAAATTGATGGTGAGCTTCTTGCCGGCAGCCTTCGGTCCGTTGAGCCGCATTGCCATGTAGTCGAAGATCATGTCGAGCGATAGCGAATTGACCATGTTGCGGCTGGCGGTCGAGGGCGCGGCGGCTTTGACGACGCCGTCGCGGAGCTCCTTGGCGCCGCTGAGGTACCAGTTGCGCCAGGGGCCCGATTCGGCCTGGTAGCCGAGTTGCTCGAGCGCGTCGGCCTGGAGCTGTCGGGCTGCCTGGTTTTCCGGCTCGGCCA
>Ga0315553_10004439_pt1 | contig 10566 bp, 6 predicted proteins | sample SalMarSW160140MG_FD_203099 | JGI IMG/M metagenome (GOLD analysis project Ga0315553, IMG submission 203099) | Salt marsh sediment microbial communities from the Plum Island Ecosystem LTER, Massachusetts, United States - Salt Marsh Sediment SW1601-40 ... | reverse complement strand
TCAACCGCGTGGTCTACACCCTCAAGCGCCGGTAGTTCCGGCCACTCGGCCACCCCTATCGGCCTGCCCCGCATCGCCACACGCGATTGCCATGCCCTCGGCGCCTAACTTAGCCCGCCGCAATTCCGGCCGCTGTTCTGCTATAAGCTCGCGCGATGTTCTCCTTTTTCGAGAAAATTCTCACCCCGACCGCGCCCCCCGAGCACCCGGAGCCGCCGGCCGGCCTGATCGCCTTCTTCTGGCACTTCGCCCGCCAGGCGAAATGGCTGTTCGTCACGCTGTTCGTAATCGAACTGTTCGTCGCCCTCACCGACTCGGCGATTCCCTGGTTCATCGGCCGCATCGTGACCATGGTCACCACCATTGCGCCCGATCGGTTCCTGGCCGACGGCTGGCCGTGGCTCGCCGGCATGGCGGCGGTGGTGCTGATCGCGCGCCCGGGCGTCACGCTGCTGCGCTATCTCATCACCAACCAGGCGATCGCAGCACCATTCACCGGCCTGATCCGCTGGCAGGCGCATTGGCACGTGGTGCGCCAGAGCTGGGCGTTCTTCCAGAACGACTTTGCCGGACGCATCTCCAGCCGCGTGATGCAGACCGGGCCTGCGGTGCGCTCAACGCTGGTCGCCTCGATTACCGCGGCCTGGTACATCCTGGTCTACGGCACCACCGCGCTCTTCCTGCTCGCCTCCGCCGACGCCTGGCTGACCGTGCCGATCCTGCTCTGGTTCGCGGGCTATGTCGCGCTGCTCTACTATTTCGTGCCGCGCATGCGCGACCGTTCCAAGATCAGCTCCGAGGCGCGCTCGGCGTTGGTGGGTCGGATCGTCGACAGCTACACCAACATTCTTACCGTCAAGCTGTTCGCGCGCGCACGCGACGAGGACAACTACGTGCGCGACGCGGTTGACCGCCACACCGACCTGTTCCTCGCCTCGCAGCGGCTGATCACGCTGTTCGGCACCATTCTGGCGGTGTTCAACGCGCTGCTGATCGCCGCCGCCGGCGCGCTCGCCATCGTGCTGTGGCAGCGCGGTTCGGTCGAGGTCGGCGCCATCGCCATGGTGCTGCCGCTCACCTTCCAGCTCACCAACATGTCGCGCCAGATCGCGGTGCAGATCACCGACATTTTCGAGGAGATCGGCATCGTGCAGGAGGGCATGCTGAGCATCGCCCGCCCGCTGGAGCTCGTCGATCCGGCGGACGCCGAGCCATTGGTCGTGCGCGAGGGCCGCATCGCCTTCGAAAACGTGCGCTTCGGCTATGGCCGTGAAACCGGCGTGCTCGACGCCTTCACCCTCAACGTGCAGCCGGGCGAGAAGATCGGCCTGGTCGGCCGCTCCGGCGCCGGCAAGTCCACCGTGGTCAACCTCTTGCTGCGCTTCTTCGATCTCGAGGACGGCCGCATCCTGATCGACGGCCAGGACATCTCGCGCGCCACGCAGGAGTCACTGCGCGCGCAGATTTCCGTGGTAACGCAGGATACCTCGCTCTTGCATCGGTCGATCCGCGAGAACATCCGCTACGGCTGCCCGCAGGCGACCGACGAAGAGGTGGTCGCCGCCGCCCAGCTCGCGCACGCGCATGAGTTCATCCTGCAACTCTCCGACTGGCGCCGCCGTCACGGCTACGACTCCCATGTCGGCGAGCGCGGGGTGAAGCTGTCCGGCGGCCAGCGTCAGCGCATCGCGATCGCGCGCGTGATCCTGAAGAACGCGCCGATCCTGGTGCTGGACGAGGCCACCTCCGCGCTCGACAGCGAAGTGGAAGCTGCGATCCAGCAGAGTCTCGGCACGCTGATGGAAGGCAAGACCGTGATCGCCATCGCCCACCGGCTCTCCACCATCGCCCGCATGGACCGTCTGGTGGTGCTCGACCACGGCCGCATCGTCGAGCAGGGCACCCACGCCGAGCTGTTGGCGCGCGGCGGCCATTACGCCGCGCTGTGGCAGCGGCAGTCCGGCGGCTTCATCGACGCCGAGCCGCCGGCCCAGGCGGCGGAGTAGCTGACCTGTGGTCGAAGCGTCCGCTTCGGGATCGCGTTGCGCTCTGATATTACCCAGCCGGTTTCACCGCGTTGATTCGGACCATCGATGACCACAGAGCAGGCTATCGCCTTCGCCATTCTCGGCGCGACGCTCGTCCTGTTCGTGTGGGGGCGCTGGCGCTACGACGTCGTGGCGGTGTTGGCGCTGCTCGCGGTGGTGGCAGCGGGGCTCGCGCCCGCGCAGGATGCCTTCGCAGGCTTTGCCCATCCGGCGGTGATCACCGTCGCCGCCGTGCTGATCATCAGCCGCGGCCTGCAGAACGCCGGCCTGGTGGACGCGGTGGTGAAGGCGATCTCGCCGCTGCGCGGACGCCAAACGCTCCAGCTTGCCGCCCAGTGCCTGGTGATCGCGGTGCTGTCGAGCTTCATGAACAATGTCGGGGCGCTCGCGCTGATGCTGCCGGTCGCTCTGCGCAACGCCTATCGCGACGGCTATCCGCCGGCGAAATCGCTGATGCCGCTCGCCTTTGCCTCCTTGCTCGGCGGATTGACCACGCTGATCGGCACGCCGCCCAATCTGATCATCGCGGGCTTCCGCGCGCACCAGCTAGGCGCTTCCTTCGGCATGTTCGATTACACCCCCGTCGGACTCGCGGTGGCGGTGGTCGGGTTGATCTATCTCGTGTTCCTCGGCTGGCGCCTCATTGCGCTCGATCAGCGCAAGGGCGAGCCGGAAAAGGCCTTCGAGATCTCCGGCTACATCACCGAGGCGGAGGTGACCGAAGAATCCAAGGCCGCCGGCATGTCGATCTTCGAGGTCGAGAAGCTCGCCGAGGACGACGTGGCGATAGTCGGTCTGATCCGCGACAAGAGGCGCCGTCTGATTCCCTCCGGTCACCTTTATCTGCGAGCCGGCGACATCCTGGTGCTGCGCGGCGATACCGACGCGCTGAAGTCGATAATCGACCCCGCCGGGCTCAAACTCGTCGGCGACATCGACATCGGCCGCGAGGACCTGAAATCCGAGGACATCGACATCGTCGAATGCGTCGTCAGCCCGAACTCGACGCTGATCGGCCGCACCCCGGTGACCGCGCGGCTACGCACGGTGCACGGAGTCAACCTGTTGGCGCTCGCCCGGCAAGGCCGCAGCATCCGCGAGCGGCTCGGCCATGTGCAATTCCACGCCGGCGACGTGCTGCTGCTGCAGGGCCCGGGCGCCGAGATGCCGGAGATCCTGGCGCGGCTCGACTGCCTGCCGCTCGCCGAGCGTTCTCTCGGCATCGGCCGCCAGCGCCGGCTGGTGGTGGCGGGCGGCCTGTTTGTGGCGGCGGTCGCGGCGGTGGTGACCGGCATTCTGCCGGTGCAGATCGCGTTTGCGGCTGCGGCGGCGGCCTACGTCGTCACCAACGTGGTCCGGCCCGGCGAGATCTACACCAGCGTCGATTGGCCGGTGATCGTGCTGATCGCCGCCCTGTTCCCGGTCGGCACCGCGCTCGAGTCCACCGGGGCGACCGCATTGGTGGCCGACGGCATCCTGCATCTTGCCTCGGGGCTGAACGTGCCCTGGGTGCTGCTCATCGTGCTGGTCGCCACCATGTGCCTGTCCGACGTGATCAACAACAACGCCACCGCGGTGCTGATGGCGCCGATCGGTATCACGCTCGCCTCGCGGCTCGGGGTCAGCGCCGACCCGTTCCTGATGGCGATCGCGCTCGGAGCCTCCTGCGCGTTTCTCACCCCGATCGGGCACCAGTCCAACACGCTGGTGATGGAGCCCGGCGGTTACCGCTTCGGCGATTATTGGCGCGTCGGTCTGCCGCTGGAAGTGCTGATCGCCACCGTCGCCATTCCCATGATCCTGCTGGTGTGGCCGCCGTGACGGCCGCTTGAGCTTCTTTTCCAATTAAGCTCAGCCATTGGCGCACGCAGCGCCGCCATTTCGAAGATCAGTGCCACATCGTCCCCTCTCCCGCTTGCGGGGGAGGGAGCAAGCCGTGCTTGCGGCGACCGCTTCCATCGAAAGCGAACTCGCTTTACTGCCGCCACTCTGGCGGCGGCACCGGCGTCCACGGCCGGTCGAGCTGCAGGTCGTCGGCGATCGCGTTGGCGGCGATATAGCCCGGCGCGCCGTTGATGCCGCCGCCGTTGCCGGTCGACGAGCCACACAGATAAAGACCCTCGATCGGCGTGCGGGTTCCCGACAGCAGCGGGTGCGGCCGGTTGATGCCGAGCTGCGCCGGCACATAGGCGCCCATGCGCACCGCGCCGCGCACCATGTTGACGTTCAGCCGCTCGATATCGAGCGGGGTGAACAGGAAGGTCGCGCGCACGTTGTCGTCGTCGAGATTGGCCGCGAACTCGCGCCACACGCCGAGCACGCGCTGCTTGTACTCCTGCTTGCGCCGGTCCCAGTTCTGCGCGTCGCCGTCGACCGCGTAGGGCGCGAACGGCCACCAGAACGCGACGTGGCCGTCGGCCGGGGCGTAGGTCGGATCCACGGCGCTGTTGCAGGCGCCGTTGCCCATCAGCACATCGGGAAAGCGGTTGGCGGCGCAATGCTCGAAGCACTGCGCCACCTGGGCGATGTCGTCCATGCCGAAGAAGATGTTGAAGGCCCGGTCGATGGCCGGATCGAAGTCCGCCGAGCGGTAGCGCGGCCGCTCGCGCAGCGCGAGATGCAGGGTGACCAGGCTGTGGTTGCCCCAATGCCACTTGCTGAGCTTTTCCCGCACGCCATCGGGAAACAGCTCCTCGCCCGCCATCCGCATGGTGGCCGGCGCGTCGATGGCGCTGGCGACCAGCCGGCGCGCCTCGATGATCTCGCCATCGGCGAGGCGAACGCCGCCAGCGCGTCCGTTGCGCACTACGATCTCCTTGACGTCGGAATCGGTCCGCACGCTGCCGCCGCCCGCCTCGATGACGCGCCGCAATGCGTCGGCGAGGCTTTGCGCCCCGCCGACCGGCAAAGTGAATTCCATCACGTTGGCGAAGATCGCCGGGAACACGATGCCGGCACCGGGTTCGTTCTCCGTGGTGATGACGTGCATATAGGATGTGAACAGGGTGCGGATGCGGTCGTCATCGAAATGCTTGCGCACGACGCTGAACAGGTCGTGTTGCGCATGGGAAAGCACCTCGCGCGCGTCCGGCCCGGACAGCCGGTCGCGCAACTGATCGATCGGCAGCGGCGCGTTGTAGAGCAGCGACGTCAGCAGCGGCCGCATCCTGGCATAGAAGCGATGCAGTTCGCGGAAGGTCTCCGCGTCCCGCTTGGAGAAGCGCGCAAGCGAGGCGCAGGTCGCTTCGACGTCCTTGTGGATCACCACGCAGGTGCCATCGCGGAACGCGGCGCCCTGCTGGATCGGCGGCTCGACGTAGGCGTAGCCGAAGCGGTAGAGCTCAAGGTCGCGCATCAGCGGCGCGTGGCGAAAGCCCATGAAGAAGTTGGAATGCAGGTTGAACCGGTAGCCGGGCAGCGTTGGTTCGTCCGTGCTGGTTCCGCCGCCGATGCGCGGATTGCGCTCGACCACCGCCACCTTGAGGCCGGCGCGCGCGAGATAGGCGGCGAGCGTCAGGCCGTTGTGGCCCGCGCCAATGACAACCGCGTCGTAGGACGACATGGGCGCTCCCCGGCAGGGAATTGCGCAAAACCCTAGCACGGCCGGAGGTCATTGCCATGCGCTCCCCGCCAGGCGGCCTTGAACGGGTCGTCGCACCGGTATCTAATCGCCGCATCTTGCAATCCTGGAGTGGTCCGCGCCGGTTTTGACCAACGTCGCTATTCCGAACGGCAGAAGGAAGCCCCGATGAGCGCCGACAGGAAGACACTGGTGATCCGCAACGGCACCCTGATCGACGGATCGGGCAAGCCCGCCTCCCGCAACGACGCCATCGTCATCGAAGGCAACCGCATCAAGAGCGTCGGCGCCCTGCCCCCGGACGTGCGGCTGGAGGATCGCGCCAACGTCGAATTGCTCGATGCCGGCGGGCAATGGATCATGCCGGGCCTGATCGACGCCCATTGCCACATGTCCTACGGCTATCCGGCGATCAAGGGCGAGGGCAAAGGCAAAGGCACCACCCGGCCGGAATTCTCCACGCTCAAATCCGCCCGCAGCGCGCAGAAGGTGCTGCGCGCGGGCGTCACCAGCATCTCCGTGCCCGGCGGCACTTGGTTCACCGATGTCGGCGTGCGCGATGCCATCCGGCTCGGCCTGATGGACGGCCCGCGGATGTTTACCGCCGGCCGCATGATCATCACCTATGGCTGCATCGAGGACGACGAGCCGTCCTGGGAGGGCACGCCCGACCATTCCATCGGCAAGCTCTGCAACACCGCCGACGAGATGGTCACCGAGGTGCGGCGCCAGCACAAGCACGGCGTCAATTTCATCAAGATGGCGGACAGCCGCTCCGGCGACTCGCAGATGCTGGCGCGCGAAGAGATCGCCGCGGTGGTGGCGGAGGCGCACCGCCGCAAACTCCCCGTCGCCATCCATTCGCGTGGGGCGGGCTCCACGCGCGCCGCAGCCGAGGCCGGCGTCGACTGGATCGTGCACGCCGATCTTGCCACCGACGCCGACCTCGAAGCCGTTGCCAAAGGCGGCATGCCGATCTTGCCGACGGCGACCTTTCTCGGCCAGGTGGTCGAGCTCGGCCAGAAGGTAACGCCCGACCAGGTGCAGCTCGACTTCAACCGCATGAAGAGGCATTTCGACCTGCTGTGCGAACTGATGCACAAGGCGCGCAAGCTCGGCATCAAGCTCCTGGTCGGCACCGATACCGGCAACAACGCCTTCATGTGTCACGGCGAGCTGCACGCCAAGGAGGTGGAGATTTTCGTCAAGTATGGCGGCTATTCGCCGATGGAGGCGATCGTCGCCGCCACCAGGGACAACGCCATCGCGGTTGGACTACAGGGCCAGGTGGGCGAGATCGCGCCGGGCAAGCTTGCCGACGTCATCGTGCTCGACGCCGATCCGGTCGCCGACATCACCGTCTTGCAAGGCGGCAAGCACCTGTCATGGGTGATCAAGGACGGCCGCATCGTCGATCTTGGCCCGCGCGACGACATGCTGACCTTCCGGCATGCGGCCGAGTGAGGGCTAGTCCGTCCTTGCAGCGAACTCCGGATATCATGCCCCGCGCAAGCGGGGCATCCAGTACCCACGGCCTTTCCGATGTGTGATGTGTGACGGATTCGCAACCGATCGATTCATTGGTTACTGGCTCATCCGCTTTCGCGGATGATGACAGCCGAGATTGTTGCAACACCTTGGATTTGGAAATGTCCGAGATCGCGCGGCTACGAGTCGAGATCGAAGAGGTCGAGCCGGCGGTGGTGCGCCGGCTCGAAGTGCCGCTCGACATCCGACTCGATCAATTGAACGTGGTGTTGCAGGTCGCGATCGGCTGGCAGAACTGCCATCCGTTCGAGTTCCGCCACGGCGAGACGGTCTATGGCCTGGTCAGCCGCGAGGCGATTGAGAACCCGCTGCCGGCGGAGAAATCGACGCTGGCCGATCTCATTAAACTCGGCGACACCTTCGACTACGACTACGTGTTCGGCGATGACTGGCAGCACACGTTGATGATCGAGGGGCTATCGCCGGCCGAGCCCGGCGTACTCTATCCGCGGCTTGTCACCGCCGAGGGCCGCTGTCCGCCCGCCGACATCGGCGGCCCCTCGGGCTACGAGACCTATCTGCGGGCGCTGGCCGATCCCAACCATCTGCACCACGAGGCCAGGGTGGAGTGGGACGATCCGGATTTTGACCCGCATCAGGTCGACGCCGCGACGATCGCGAGAAACCTGGAGAAACTCGCGAAATTTATCCGCCCGCGCGGGACCGGCGAGCCAGGGGCGAAATAGGCCGCATGTTGGGCGCCCGTCGAACGCGTATATGTTGGTGCGTCAGCCGCGCGACCCTCATCCTCCAAAGCGCCGTTGGCGCTGCTGAAAGGCGCGCAGCGCGCGCAGGAAATCGATGCGTCGAAACGCCGGCCAATAGACGTCGGTGAAATAGAACTCGCTGAACACGCTCTGCCACAGCAAGAATCCGGAGAGCCTGATCTCACCGCTGGTTCGGATAATGAGGTCGGGGTCCGGCAGATCGGGCGCGTAGAGCGAGCGGCCGATCGCCTCGGGCGTGATCAGGTCGATGACCTCCTGCAAGGTCTTGTCCTGCGCAAGCTGCTGCCGAAGGAGGCGCTGGACGGCATCCACAATCTCTTCGCGTCCGCCATAGGCGGCGGCGATCGTCAGATACATGCCGCTGTAGTTTTTGGTGGCCTCCTCCGCCGCGCGCACGGCCGCCAGCGTCGACGGCGGCAACAGGTCGAGCCGGCCCACCGCGCGCACGCGCACCTGCCGGCTGAGAAATTGGGTGTCGCATGCCAGGTGCCCGAGCTTCTTCTCGACCGCAGCAAGAATGCCGGTGACCTCCGCGGGAGGACGCTTGCGGTTCTCTGTGGAAAACACCCACAGCGTAATCGCCGGAATGTCGAGCTCGATGCACCATTCGAGCAGGTCGTCCAGCTTGTTGGCGCCCGCCGTATAGATGTCGTCAGGGTGACGCACCCCATTTCGGCGGGCAAAGCGCCGATTGCCATCCAGGATCAATCCGATATGGCGGGGGACGGGAAAGGCCCTGACCTGGCGCAGCAGGCGATGCTCATAGAGCCGGTAGATCGGCGCGAGCAGTTCATCGCGGCATTGGCAGGCGAGCCGCCTCCACGATAACGGCATGCCGACGTTTCTCTTCGGTGCCGCGGTATCGGCGTCCGAAGCGGTAAAATCTTCTACGCGCGAATCCGTCATGACACATCCGAAATTGCCGGCGCCTGAACCGTGGATTTGAGCGGCACCGCGAGCTCCCGTTTCACGCGCGCGACGACGCTTTCCCAATCGTCGGCCTTTGGCTGCCGGAACAGCCGCGCGGTTGGATACCATGGACTGTCGTCGCGATCGAAGAACCAGCGCCATTCGGCGTTGTAAGGCAGCAAGATCCAGACCGGCTTGCCCATCGCGCCGGCGAGGTGCGCCACGGCGGTATCGACCGATATCACCAGATCGAGCAGCGCGATGACCGCGGCCGTGTCGGCGAAATCCGCAAGCTCGTGCCCAAGCACGACAACCTGCGGATGGCTTTGCAGGGCCGCCAAATCCGCCTCGCGTGTTTCGCGTTGCAGGCTGACGAACGAAACGCCAGGTTCCGCCAGCAGCGGCGCCAAGCCGCGTAGCGCGATCGAGCGGCTGCGATCGTTCCTGTGCGTCGGGCTGCCCGACCACGCCAGGCCGACGCGCAGCGGCGTCGCGCCGCCAAGGCGCGCGCGCCACGCCTGGAGACGATCTTGCGGTGCATGCAGGTACGGAACGTCGGCTGGCATGGTGTCCGCCCCAGTCTTAAACGCAAGCGGCAAGCTGAGCAACGGACAGTGGCAATCGAACGGCGGCAACGGCTCGCCCTTGCCGGCCACGCTGGAGACGCCTTCGACGCCGGAGAGCAGCGCCTTCAGGCTGTCTTGCAACTCCAGGACGACCTTGGCGCCCCGTGTCGCCACCATGGGCGCGTAGCGGACGAACTGAATGGTGTCGCCCAGGCCCTGTTCGGCGTGCAACAGGATGGTCTTGCCTTCGATACCGTCGTCACCGAGCCACAGCGGCTGCGGAAATGGCCTCAACTCGGCCGTACCGGCTCGCCGCTTGCGCGATTCGTACTCGCGCCAGCCCCGATCGAAATCGCCCTGCGCCAACAGCACCAGGCTGCGGTTCCAGCGCGCTTCGGCGTGGTCGGGGGCGCCGGCAATGACCCGGTCATAGCTTGCCAGCGCTTCGCCTGGGCGCCGCAGGTCGGCGAGCGCGTTGCCGCGGTTGACCAACGCATCGGCATAATCCGGCTTGATCGCAAGCGCCTGGTCGTAGCTCGCCAGCGCCTCGGCGGGACGGTTGAGCTGCAAGAGCGCATTGGCGCGATTGTTGAGAACTTCGGGCTGGTCCGGCTTGAGCCCAAGCGCCTGCTCGAAGCTCGCGAGCGCGTCCTCCGGACGGTTGAGATCGCACAGCACGTTGCCGCGGTTGCTGTGAAGCGCGGCATGGTCGGAGCGAACGGCAAGCGCTGCATCGAAGCTCGCAAGCGCTTCGGCGTGATGTCCCAGCTCGCGCAGCATGTTGCCGCGGTTGAACAGGGCCTCGAAATGGCCGGGCCGCAGCGCCAGCGCCTTGTCGTAGCTTGCAAGCGCGTCCACCGGACGCTGCAATTCGACGAGCGCGTTGCCACGGTTGAACAAGGCTTCGGCGTCGTTCGGCCGGACCGCGAGCGCCTTGTCATAGCTCGCGAAGGCCTCGGCTGGCCGCTTCAGGTTGAACAGCGCGTTGCCGCGGTTGACCAGCGCCTGAACATGGTCGGGATTGAGCGCGAGCGCCCGCTCAAAACTCACCAGCGCCTCGCCGGGACGTTGCAGCCTTTGCAAAGCGACGCCGCGATTGACCAGGGCCGGGACATGGTCCGGCTTGATCTCTACGACCTTATCGTAGCTCGCCAGCGCCTCGGCGGAGCGATTGAGACCGATCAGCG
>Ga0315553_10004438_pt1 | contig 10567 bp, 8 predicted proteins | sample SalMarSW160140MG_FD_203099 | JGI IMG/M metagenome (GOLD analysis project Ga0315553, IMG submission 203099) | Salt marsh sediment microbial communities from the Plum Island Ecosystem LTER, Massachusetts, United States - Salt Marsh Sediment SW1601-40 ... | reverse complement strand
TCGTTGCCCGCGAGCTCCATGAGCTGCTCGTGGAGCTCGGCGGAGAGGTGGGCGAACGCCTCGGCGTCTTCCCATCGGTCCTGTTCCTCTTCGACCAAGGCCCGCAGCGTTGCCTTGGCCTTCTTCGATCCGGAGGTGGCGAGCATTCCGGCTGCCGCGGGTTCGATGATCAAGCGAGCCTCGTAGACGTCACCGAGGGTGGTGCCTCGGTACTGGAGCAGGAGGCCGGCGTAGCGCGCCGCGACCTCGGTACTCGGGGTGTGGACCCGCGCGCCGCCACGTGACCCGCGGCGGATGCTGATCAACGACTCGGACTCGAGGACCCGGAAGGCCTCGCGCAGCGTCGGGCGCGAGACACCGAACTCCTCCATGAGCTCGGCCTCCGGGGGCAGCGCGTCGCCCTCCTTGAGCTCGCCGCGCACGATCTGGCGCCGGAGCTGCGCGGCGACGAGCTCGGCAGTCTTGGGGACCCGCACGCGTTCGGTCGAGACCATCAACCGGAGCCCTTCGTCAAGTTCATTGACTTACGTTAGCGGTTTGCGAGCTCCGCCAGAGACGGTCGGTGGACCTTGCCGATCTCGTTGCGCGGGAGCTCGGGGACGATCACGAACCGGCGGGGCACCTGGTAGGGCTCGAGGCGTTCTCGGCACCAGGCCTGGAGGGCGTCGGGGTCCAGGTCGGCTCGGCCGGTGACGACCCCGACCGGCACCTGCCCCAGGCGCGCGTCGTCCACGCCTACGACCGCGGCCTCGTCGACCGAAGGGTGGGCCGCGAGCGCTCGCTCGACCGCGAGCGGCGCGATGTTGAAGCCGCCACAGATGATGACGTCGTCGGCTCGTCCCTCGATCCAGACGAACCCGTCCTCGTCGACGTGTGCGAGATCCCCGGTGCGGTGCCAGCCCTCGGTGCCACGCACGCCGCGCACCCAGAGCTCGCCGGACTCGCCGGCGGTCAGCGCGCCGTCGTCGGGTGTGCGTTCCGGTGTCACGATCGCCACCTCGACACCGGGATGCGGCCGACCGACCGAGCCGCGCTTCTCCGTGCCGAACTCTTCGTGGTCGGCAGGCCGCCAGCCGATGATCTCGCCGCCCGTCTCGGTCTGACCGTAGGCCTGGATCACGCGCGTCCCGAACCGATCCTCGAACGTGGCCGCGAGCTCCGGGGACAAGGGGGCCGAGCCGGCCCGGACGAAGCGCAGCGACGCGAGATCGCCGGGATCGATCTCCGCGTCGAGCAGCATCGAGAGCGCGGTCGGGTTCAGCGCCGCGGAGCTGATCTGGTGGTCCCGGATGAGCCGAGCGGCCTCGACCGGCTCGAACTTCGCCATCAGCGCCGTGCGCCGTCCGCTCATGAGCGTGATGAACAGCGGCAGGACGCCCGCGAGGTGCAGGAGCGGGAAGCAGACGATGTTGACGGATTCCTTGAGCCCGGGCTCGCGGGTGCCGCCCGCGAGCTTGCGTACGCCGGCGAGGCTGGCGTCGATCGCGTCGTAGGTCACCTCGATCCGCTTGGGTTCTCCGGTCGTACCCGAGGTGCGCATCAGCACGGCGACTCCGGCGAAGCTCTCGTCCGCCTGGTCGGCGTCGGGGTCCACGTGCACCGCGGTGCGCAGGTCGTCGGGCGCGCCCGTGTCGGCCCGCACGATCGCTCGCAGCGGCGGCGCACCGACCAGCTCCTTGTCCACGCGCCGGGGCGAGAGCGTGACCGCCGTCGCCCCCAGCGAGAACACCGCGACCAACGTCACCACCCCGGCGGGGGAGTTGGGCAGCACCACGCCCACGGGCGTTCCGGCGCCGACTCCCAGCGCCCGCAACGAGTCCCGCAGGCTGTCGACGGCCGCGGTCAGGTCGCGGTAGCGGTACCAGCGGCCCTCGTGGAGGAGCGCGGGCGCCTCAGGATCGACCGCGAAGATGTCGAGGACGGCGCCGACGAACGGTGCGGGCGCCGGGCTCGTGGTCACCACGCGCTACTGGTCTCCCGGGTTCCAACGTCGCTATCATCATACTTGGTTAGAGGAATCGCCCCCGAGCCGGCGCCGCGGGTCTCGGGGCCCGGGCCGCCTGCCGGGGGGAGCAGCGGTGCGCTTCTGGATCTGGTTCAACGTCGTGGTGACGTTGCTCCTCTTCGTGGTCACCGGCGTCTTCCTGGTGCGACGAGCGCTGCGGGAGCACCGGCTCACGGCCGAGCTCGCCCTCTACCTGGCCACCATCTCGCTCGGTTGGATGGAGGCGGTGATCGACTGGGGTGGGTTCGTCTACTACTCGCCGGACTGGCCGCACTACCCGACCGGCTGGCCGATCGTGCGGCTGATCCCCATCCTCCCGCTGCACATTCCCCTCTGTTACATGTGGTTCTTCTGGGGTGGCGCGACGATCGGCCGGGCGCTCGCTCGTCGCGTCGTGCACCGGTTCCCCGGCGTGCGGTTCGGGGCCGCGCTCGTGGTCTCGGGCCTCGTGGTCGGCTTCCTCTTCGACGTCGTCGTGGAGAATTTCTTCATCGTCGTGGCCGGGGCGTGGAACTACACACAGGTCTGGGGCCCCCTGGCGCTGCGTCGTGGCACCGACACGCAGTGGCCGATCTACATGGGCTTCGCGATGGCGCTGACGATCGCCCCGCTCACGTACCTCCTCGGCGCGCGCAACGACCGCGGCGAGGACCTCGTCGCGGTGTCCGTGCGTAGCTTCGGCCGCTGGCTCGCGCCGCGACGCGCCGCGGTCCCTGCCGGGACGTCGCTCGCGACCGCAGGGGTCACGACGGGCGAGTCGGGCCCGTCCATCGGTAGCGCCGGTGAAGGGCGGCCCGCCTCGCGTCGCCGGCCGCACTGGTGGGGGTACTTGCTCGGCTGGGTGGTCGTCGTCCACCTGGCGTACGGCGTGGTGACGTTGCCGTACGCGGTGCTGCGCTGGACCGGCGTGCAGACCACGGTCGGCACGGTGCGGCCCTACCCGAACGGGCCCGCCTGGTACGACGACATCGTCACGAAGCCCGACGACCCGACGGTGAACACGGCGCCGACGGCGAAGTCCGTCGCCGACGGCGTGCCTGAAGAGGACATCCCGCCGAAGATCGGCTGAGGGGGAGCGGCGTGGCCGAGACCGTGTTCACGTTCTGTCGGATCTGTGAGGCGCGCTGCGGGCTCGCGGTCACGGTCGCCGACGACCGCGTGACGCGCATCGCGCCCGACAAGGAGAACCCGCACACCTGGCGCGACTTCTGCGTGAAGGGGCGGACCGCCTGCCAAGTCCTCGAGCACCCCCGCCGCCTGCGGGCGCCGATGAAGCGTGTCGGCGACCACTACGTGGAGTTCCCCTACGACGAGGCGGTGGGCGAGATCGGTGCCGGGCTCCGCCGGATCCTCGACCGACACGGCGCCGACGCCATCGCCTTCTATACGGGCAACCCTTGGGGCTTCTCGGGGTCGAACCCGACGTTCGTCGGCGGCCTGATGGACGGGATCGGCACCCGGAGCCGGTTCTCGGTCGGCTCCATCGACCACAACGCGCACATGGTCGTGGCCGAGGCGATGTTCGGGTCGCCCCTCATGGCCCTCGTCCCCGACGTCGACGAGAGCTGCTGCTTCCTCTTCGTCGGCATGAACCCGGCCGAGAGCGCGATGAACTGGGTGGGAAGCGTCCCGAACGGCTGGCGCCGGGTCCTCGACGCGCAGTCGAAGGGCGCGGACCTGATCGTGGTCGATCCTCGCCGGACACTGACCGCCGCGGCCGCGGACACATGGATCCCGGTCGAGCCCGGACAGGACTGGGCGTTCCTGCTCGGCGTGCTCCAGGTCGTGTTCGAACGCGGCTGGATCCACCGGCAGGACTGTTCCGAGGTCGACGGTGTCGAGTCGCTGCGCGCCCTGGCCGCGAGTGCAGATCTCGAGGACCTCGCTCGGCGCGCGTCCGTCCGGGCGGAGGCGATCGAGGACGTCGCCCGCCGGTTCGCGACCGCGTCGAGCGCGATGTGCATCACCAGGACCGGGGTCTCGCTCAATCAGAACGGGACCCTGGGCGAGTGGCTCGGGCACGCGCTCAACGTCGTCACCGGCCGCGTCGACCGTCCGGGTGGCCGGCGCTTCGAGCCCGGCTACGTCGACTCGGTCAAGCTCTACGACACGTTCGTCCCGCCGCTCGAGGGGCGATCCCGGGTGCGCGGGCTGTCACCGATCGCCGGGGCGCACACGCTCGCGACGCTGCCCGACGAGATCACGACGCCGGGCCCGGGACAGGTGCGGGCGCTCCTGATCGACTGCGGCAACCCGGTCGTCTCGGGTCCCGAGGGGGAGCGGCTCGCCGAGGCGCTCCGGGCGCTCGAGCTGCTCGTCGCGGTCGACCTGTTCCAGCGGGAGAGCCACCGTGACGCGCACTGGCTGATCCCGGGCACCCACTGGCTCGAACGGGAGGACCTCCTCCTCGTCACCGGTTCCCTGGAGGACGAACCGTTCGTCCAGTTCGGGGCGCAAGCGGTACCTCCGCCACCCGCGGTGCGCGAGGAGTGGCAGTTCTTCTGCGACCTGGCGCTCGCCATGGACGTTCCCCTCTTCGACAAGCGCGGGGTCAACACATTCGTGCGCGCAACTCGGGCGGCAGCACGCCTCTCGCGTCGTCCCGGCGCGGCGTTCAACCCCCGGTGGCTGTGGCGGCTGCTCGTGCTCATGGGCCGCAAGGTGTCGTGGCGAGACATCGTCTCCCACCCGCACGGCTTCGTCTACGGAACGAAGGAGTACGGGAAGTTCCGCGAGCAGCTCCGGTCGATGGGTCGCCGCGTCGACGTCGCGCCCGACGAGTTCGTGGCCGAGACCCGTCGGCTCCTGCGAGCACCCGCGCCCGGGCGGGACCCTGAGCGTCCGTTACGCCTGGTGAACCGACGCCGGGTGAGCTCGATGAACTCCTGGCTCAACGAGGTCTCCGGGACGAAGGGCGGCGTCCGCGGCGACGAGCTTCAGGTCCATCCTGCGGATGCCGAGCGCCTCGGCGTCGTGCACGGACAGGGGGTCCGGGTGAGCTCCGCGACCGCGACGGTGGAGATGACAGCGGAGGTCTGCGAAGAGCCGGCACCGGGCATCGTGGTGGCCGCCCACGGTTGGGGCGCGGGCTGCTACGACCCGAAGGCGCCCGAGGAGCGCTCGGTCGCTCCCGGCATCAACCGCAACCTGCTCGTCTCGAACGAAGAGCTGGACCACTTCTCCCAGATCCCGAACCTGAACGGCACCGCGGTTCGCGTCGAGGCGATCGTGGCCAGGAACGAACCCGACGGACGAGCGGCGCGCGCCGCGGTCGCCCCGGCCGTGGGTGACCAGTGACGGCGCTCGTCAGCCGCGCGATCCCACGGGCGCGCGTTCGTCCGCGTGGTCGGACCCGCGACCGTTGGACTCGTCGGCGGCCGGCGTCACCTCGACCCGGGGTGTGGGAGGCGGCGGAGCGCTCTCGGGCGCGTCGTCGCCCCGTCCGCGGAGCTTGCGGAACAACCCGACGAAGAACGCGAACACGAACCCGGCTGCGATGCAGCAAACCACGAGAACAGCCTATCGTCGTGGACGGCGACGGGGGAGGTCGGCCATGAGCGTGGAAACCTCGAGACCCTCGAGCCGAGCCGAACGGCACCGCATCGGCGCCGACGAGCAGGTGTTCTTGATCCCCGAGCGGCGCCGGCCGAACGGCCCCGTGGTCACGGCCCGGCTGCGGCGCACCGCGGCGGGCTTCGGGATCGCATGGTTGCTCGCGCTCGTCCCGATCGTGGTGGATGCGTCGCCCCGCTGGAAGGCGTTCGGCCTCGGTGTGCTCCTGCCGGGCGGGGGCTTCCTCTACACCTCCGACGTGGTCTTCGTCGTCGTCACGATCCTGTTGTTGGCCCTGGCCGGCCTGGCGTGGTTCGGCAGCGGCATGATCATCGCGCCGCCGATCGTGTGGCTCGGCGCCGCGGGCCTGGCGACGTTGCGGACCCACACGGGGCTCTGGACGTGGGCCGAGTGGCTGGTCCCGGTCCTGCTCGGGGTACTCCTCGTCGGAGGTCTGATCGGGAGAGTGCTGTCGTTCCGCGCCGCCCGCCGGCGCGCGGTGGCGCGCAACGAGTACCTCGGTGAGCTCGCGGCACGGCCCGCCCCCGAGCCGCACCGCGAGGTCGCGGAGCTCGACGAGGAGGGCCTCGCCACGCAGCGGTTCCTCCTCGACCGCGCGCTCCAGCCGCTCGAGGAGTTCGAGGGCTTCGACTGGGTCGAGCAGTTCCAGACGGCCGCGGTCCGCTACCAGTTGAACTTCTGCGCCTACGCGCTCGCCCTCGCCCAACAGGGTCATGCGCCCTCCTTCCGGGGCTACCTGTCCCTTGCCCAGCGCAACCTGATCGAGAAGATGAGCGACAAGCGGGTGTGGCGGTTCTGGCGGTGGGAGAACCTCTGGGGGAACCTCGACCCCAACCCGGACCCGATCATCAAGGACGACATCATGGTGTCGGGGTACCTGGGCGTCATGATCGGTGCCTACGAGTCCAACACCGGCGACGGCCGGTTCGGGGAGCCCGGTGCGCTGACGTTCCGGTGGAGCCCGCGTCGCGCCTTCGAGTACGACTTCGGCTCCATCGCAGCCGCGGTGCACGACAATATGACCGCCGCCGCGCTCGGCATGTACCCGTGCGAGCCGAACTGGGTCTACTCAGCGTGCAACACGTTCGGCATGAACACCCTCTTGCTCCACGACCGGCTGCGCGGCACCCGCTACGCCGACGACGTGCTCGGCCGGTTCGCGGAGTCCATGAACGAGGAGTTCCTCACCGCCGACGGGCGCGTCACCGCCATTCGTTCGAGCCGCCTCGGCCTCACGATCCCTTCGCTCACCTCTACGATGGCCGACGCGGGCATGGCGCTGTTCCTGAGCCCGAACCTGCCGGCGGCGGCCCGGCGAACCTGGACCCTCGTGGGCAAGGAGCTCGTCGACGTCCACGACGACGGCACCGTCGACCTGGTGCTGCGGGGATGGGACCGACTCGACGTCGGCAACTACAGGCGTTCGGACGTCTCACCCCACGCCATCATCATGGCGGCGGCTCGCGAATGGGGCGACGAGGACGTGTACCGCGCCGTGCAGGCGTCGGCCGACCGGAAGTTCGAGCCCGTGACGACCGACGGGGTCCGCACGTACACGAAGGCGTCCACCCAGGCCAACGCCATGCTCGCCCTCGCCCGTTTCGGGCGCCGCGGCGGGTTTCACGACCTCGTGGCGGTGGGGCCCGACGACGCGATCCGCGAGGGTCCGGTCCTCGCCGAGGCCCCCTATCCCGACGTGCTCGTGGCGCGGGCGGTGAGCGACGGCGCGGCGCTCGACCTCGTGCTGCGGCCCGGCAGCGCGCGCGGCCGCTTTCCACTCGTGGTCGCGAACCTACGGCCCCACAGCCGCTACGCCGTCTCCGGCGCGACCGAGGCGTCGTTGGTGGCCGACGAATCGGGTCGAGCGCGCCTCGAGGTCGACCTCGACGATCGACGCGAGCTCCGTCTCGCACCGCAGGACTGAGGGGGAGCACCATGCACGATCTGATCATCCGGGGCGGGACCGTCGTGGACGGCACCGGTGCCGCGCCCAGGACCGCCGACGTCGCCGTGACGGGAGATCGCATCGCCGAGGTGGGCCGCGTCGACGGGCTTGCGCGGCGCGTCGTCGATGCGGACGGCCTTCTCGTGACTCCCGGGTTCGTGGACATCCACACCCACTACGACGGGCAGGCCACCTGGGATCCGCTGCTCACGCCGTCAGTGTGGCACGGGGTCACCACCGTGGTCATGGGCAACTGCGGGGTGGGCTTCGCGCCCGCGGAGCCCGCCCGGCGTCAGTGGTTGGTGGGCCTCATGGAGGGCGTCGAGGACATCCCGGGGGCGGCGCTCGCCGACGGGATCCGGTGGGAGTGGGAGTCCTTCCCGGAGTACCTGGACGCGCTCGAGCGCATGCCGCGCGCGATCGACATCGGGACCCAGGTGCCCCACGCGGCCGTCCGCGCGTACGTGATGGGTGACGAGTGCGGGAACGAGACCGCGTCGCCCGGCCAGGTCGACGCGATGGCGGCGATCGTCCGCGAGGGCCTCGAAGCCGGTGCCTTCGGGTTCTCCACCTCGCGCACCACGGTGCACCGTGCGGTCGACGGCGAGCCCGTACCCGGTACGTGGGCGGCCGAGGACGAGCTCCTCGCGATGGCGCAGGTGATCGCCGAACACGGTCGCGGGGTCTTCGAGCTCGCGCCCGCGGGCATCGTCGGCGAGGACGTGCTCGCGCCCGAGCAGGAGCTGGGATGGATCCGGCGCGTGGCCGAGGCGACCGGAACGCGGATCTCGTTCCTCATGAACCAGCACGAGGCCGACCCCACGCAGTGGGAGCGCATGATCGAGCTGGCGCGGCGAGCGTGGACCGACGGCCTCGACGTCCGTCCGCAGGTCCAGGGTCGGCCGGTGAACGTCCTGGTCGGTCACGAGACGACCTTCAACCCCTTCAACGGGCTGCCGACCTACCGCAAGGAGCTGGCGGACCTCCCCTTGCCGGAGCGCGTCGCGGCGATGCGGCGCACGGACCTGCGGGGAAGTCTCATGGCGGAGGACCCCGACGAGCACGATCTCCTCGCGGCGATCATCGGCTGGAAGTGGGATCGGATCTTCCCGCTCGGGGACCCGCCCGACTACGAGCCTCCGCCCGAGGCGTCGATCGCGGCACGTGCCGCCCGGGAAGGGCGGGATCCCAAGGAGGTCGTCTACGACGCGCTCCTCGAGGACGACGGCCGGGCCCTGCTGATGTACGCCGCCCTCAACTACGCCGACGGCGATCTGGAACCCGTGCGCAAGATGCTGAGTGAGCCGCAGGTGATACTCGGCGGCTCCGACGGCGGGGCCCACTGCGGCACGATCTGCGACGCGAGCACCCCGACGTTCATGCTCACCCACTGGTCGCGTGATCGCACCCGCGGCGAGCGGCTGCCGCTCGAGTGGGTCGTGAAGAAGCAGACGTCGGACACGGCCTCGGCCTACGGGTTCGACGATCGCGGAGCCCTGCGCCCTGGAGCGCGGGCCGACCTCAACGTGCTCGACTACGAAGGCCTGCGGCTCGAGCCTCCCCGTGTCACCCGTGACCTGCCCTCCGGCGCCTCGCGTCTCGTGCAGCGGGCGCACGGGTACCAGCTCACCGCGGTGGCGGGCACGGTCATCGCCGAGCACGGTGAGGACACCGGGGCCCGCCCCGGTCGCCTCGTGCGGAGCTCCGGCTAGTCGTTCTCGTTTCGTTCCTGCTCGCCGAGCGCCGCCAGGCGGTCCCGGGCGGCGTCGAGGGCACGACGATGCTCCGCGATCTCGCGTCGCAGACGCATCGCTTCGTCGGCGTCGTCCTCCGGATCGGCGACGAGCTCGATGCGCGTGGGTCGGTTTCTCGTCCCCCGCTCGACGCGGGCCAGACCCGCGTCGACGAGCTGACCGAGGGCGCGGCTCACGCTCGGCGGACCCACGTCCAGCTCGCGGGCCACGTCGACGAGCGGGTACTCGACGACCCCGCCGTCCGAGAGGTTGCCGAGGTGCAGCAGCAGCCGGTCCGCGAGCGACCGGCGCTCGGTGGCGGCGTTCTCCTCGACGGGAGTGGAGTCGAGGACGCGCAGGTGCGTCGGGCTCCGACCGTGACCGCGCTGCACCACCTCCACCCGCCGGGCGTCGGCGAGGAGCCGCAGCCCGCGTGAGACCCGCGTCGGCGAGAACCCGAGATCGTCGGCGACCTTGTTCATGAACCCGGTGAACTGCCCGTCCTCCGAGTCCGCGACCAGACGCGTGAGCAGCGCGTTCGCGCCGTCGACAGCGCGTGACTCGGCCGGCATGTCAGTCGGAGACCAGTCCCCAGCGCTCCAGGATCGTCGCCAGCATGGACGTCCCGCCGGCGCCGGGCGCTTCGGGCGGCCGGGCTCGGTCGATCCGGAACGCCTGGAGGAACGACGGCGCCCCGTAGCGGAGCTCCTGGAAGGCCTCGGTGGCCGCGAACTCGTCGAGCTGGTCGGGGGTTCCCTCCAGGACCATGAGGCCGGCACGGTTGGTCAGGTCGCCGTCCTCGAAGCCGTACCAGCGGAACGCCCGTAACCGGCCCGCGCCGAGTGCCTCGTCGACGTGGGCGAGGAAGGTGTTCACGAGCTCGAACGCGGACTTCTCGCGGTGGTGCGCGGGATGGCCGAGGGTGAGGACGATCGCGCCGGTCACGTCGCGAGAGGATACGACAGGCGCCCGGCGGAGGGTCGGCGTCGAGACGGATCGCTAGCCTGCGTACGTGCGCGTGCTGAACCAGATGGGGTCGGCCGCGACGGAAGCAATCCGTTCCGCGGCGCCGGACGTCGAGGTCGTCGAAGTTCCCTTCGATCGCGTCGAACCCGGCACCCGAGGCGAGATCCTCTTCGGTGCCTGGAACGCGTCGCCGGTCTTCGGGCAGCTCGACGAGCTCGGCGTGCGCTGGGTCCACGTGGCGGGTACGGGCGTCGACGGCTACGACCCCGTCCTCTACGCCAACGATCGGCTGGTCACGGCATCCCGAGGTGCGAGCGCGATCCCGATCGCCGAGTTCGTGCTCGC
>Ga0315553_10004437_pt1 | contig 10569 bp, 12 predicted proteins | sample SalMarSW160140MG_FD_203099 | JGI IMG/M metagenome (GOLD analysis project Ga0315553, IMG submission 203099) | Salt marsh sediment microbial communities from the Plum Island Ecosystem LTER, Massachusetts, United States - Salt Marsh Sediment SW1601-40 ... | reverse complement strand
GCCGCCGTAGAAAGAGAGGGGGACGATAGTTGCTGGCTGATTATGGCTATATCGGTTTGCTTCTGGCGCTGGCTATCTTCTTTGCCGTTACCACCCTTCTCCTCCCCTTTTCCCTGAGCCTTCCGGCGCGTCTGACCATCTACTACCGCCGCGTTCAGCACTATCTGGAGATCCATTACCCCTTCATGACTAAATTCGTTCCCTCCCTGCCCAAGTTCCCCAGATTCATGCAGGTTATTCCCTACCATCCCGGTCCGGCAAAAGACTCCCCATTTGAGTGCGGCATGGAGACCATCGGCAAGTCATGGATGAGGTTCAATTTCCGCTATTATTACTACGCCCTGGTCTTTATCGCCCTGGACGTGATGGTGGTCTTTATCTACCCCTGGGCGGTTGAGCTTAAAGGTCTGGGGCTTTTCGGCTTTATCGGGATTCTGGTTTTAATCTTCATTCTCTTTATCGGCTATCTCTACGCCTGGAAGAAGAAGGTCTTGGAATGGAAATAGAAGAGGTTTACTCCAGCCGCGAGCTGGACAAGGTTGAGGGCAAGGCGATAAACGAGTTTATCGCCGGCCACCAGCAGGTTATCCCCGACCCCGACCGCTGGCTGGACGAGGAGCTGGAGCGCAATATCCTGCTCACCTCGGTGGATGCCGTGCTCAACTGGGCGCGGCGCACCTCGATGTGGCCGGTGGTCTGTTTCCCCGCCTGCTGCGCCTTTGAGTTTATCACCACCGAGGCCTCCCGCTTCGACCTCTCCCGCTTCGGCATGGAGATTGTCCGCGCCTCCCCCCGCCACGCCGACCTGATGATTACCGCCGGCACCCTGACCTGGAAGATGGCGCCCCAGGTAAAAAGAATCTACGACCAGATGGCCGAGCCGAAGTGGGTGATAGCCATGGGGGCCTGCGCCATCAGCGGCGGTATTTTCGCCTCGTCCTACAGCGTGGTGCCGGGTTATAACCGTATCATACCGGTTGATGTCTATCTGCCGGGCTGTCCCCCCCGCCCCGAAGCCCTGATTCACGGGATAAGAATGCTGCACCAGAAGATAAGCCGGAAAAGTCTTATATCCGGGGGTGAATAGACGATGACGCTGGCCCTTTCCGGGAAAGACATAGCCGCTAAGATAGAGGGAAAATTCCCGAAGAGTGTGGTAGAAGCCGCGGCGGAAAGCCTGCTGGTTGAGGCCGAATCGCTATCGGAAATAGCCGCTTACCTGAAGAACACCCCCGGGCTTGACTTCGACTACCTCACCGCTGTCAGCGGCGTTGATTATCTGGACTGCTTCGAGGTGGTCTATCATCTTACCTCGATTGAGCATAACCACAGCCTGGTGCTCAAAGCCCGCTGCTATAACCGGGAGAATCCCGTTCTGCCCTCGGTGGTCGGCCTCTGGCGGACCGCCGATTTTCAGGAGAGAGAAATCTACGACCTGCTCGGCATTAGCTTTGAGGGGCACCCCAATCTAAAGCGTATCGCCCTCTGGGAGGGTTTTGAAGGTCATCCCTTGAGGAAAGATTTTTTATAGATATATGGAAACCACTAAAGAAATAGTAATAAATACCGAACCCTTCGTGGTCAATTTCGGCCCCGCCCATCCCAGCACCCACGGCGTCTTCCGCATGAGGATGACCCTGGACGGCGAGGTCATCGTTGACATGGAGCCCGTCTTCGGCTATCTCCACCGCGGCATTGAGAAGCTGGCCGAGGAGCGCACCTACACCCAGATTATCCCCCTCACCGACCGGCTGGACTATCTGGCCTCGATGAGCAACAACCTGGCCTACTGCCTGGCGGTGGAAAAGCTGGCCGGCATTGCCGTGCCGGAGCGGGCGGAGTACATCAGGGTGATTATCGCCGAGCTGCAGCGCGTCGCCAGCCACCTCTGTGCCGTCGGCTTTTTCCTCAACGACTGCGGCGCCTTTATGACCCCCGTCCTCTATATGCTTCGGGAGAGGGAAAGAGTTTTAGACCTCTTTGATATGGTCTGCGGCCAGCGGCTGACCTATAACTATATGCGGGTGGGCGGCGTCAGCCAGGATGTCCCCGATGAGTTCATACCGGCGGTCAAGAAGTTCGTCAGGGAGATGCCGGGCTGGCTCGATGAGTATGAGCGTCTGCTCAAAGAAAACGAGATTCTGCTGGCGCGGGCCAAGGGCGTCGGCATCCTGCCCAGGGATCTGGCGATTAATATTGGTGCCAGCGGCCCGGTGCTCAGGGCCAGCGGGGTGCCCTGGGACATCCGCAAGGCCGACCCCTACTCCATCTACGACCGCTTTGAATTTGACGTTCCCGTCGGCCTTGCCGGCGATTGCTATGACCGCTACCGGGTGAGGGTGGAGGAGATGCGCCAGAGCCTGCGCATCTTAAGGCAGGCGATTAAGGACTTACCCAGGGGCGGCGAGGTTAGGAGCCAGGTACCCCATTTGATCCGCCCGCCGGTGGGTGAGGCCTACGGGCATCTCGAAGGCCCCCGCGGCGAGCTGGGCTTCTACCTGGTCTCGGACGGCTCCATCGCCCCCTACCGCTTCCACGTCCGGGCGCCGACCTTCATCAACCTGACGGCGCTGGCCGATATGATGCGGGGCTGGAAGATAGCCGATGCCATAATCGTCTTCGGCAGCATTGATATCTGTATGGGCGAGGTGGACCGCTGATGGCGATGCAAATGTTACCCCCGGACTGGCCCGGCAACTTCTGGGCGCACTGGGCGATATTCGCCGTCGCCGTCCTCGTTTTCGTGCTGCTGATGGTCATTGTCTTCATCTGGTTCGAGCGGCGGGCGATGGCGGTCATGCAGGCCCGCCTTGGGCCCAACCGCGCCGGCCCCTTCGGTCTTCTCCAGTCGGTGGCGGACGCTCTGAAAATATTGATTAAAGAAGACATAATTCCGGCCAGGAGCGATAAGCTGGTTCACTGGCTGGCGCCGGTGGTCGCCTTCGTGCCGGCGCTGCTCATTTTCGCGGTGATTCCCTTCCGGGGCGGGGCCATACTGGCCGACCTCAATATCGGCATTTTATATATCGTGGCCATCAGCTCGATAACCACAGTGGGCATCTTCATGGCCGGGTGGAGCTCCAACAACAAGTATTCCACGCTGGGGGCCATGCGCCAGGTAGCCTCGGTGGTCAGCTACGAAATACCGGTGGTCTTATCCCTGGTCGGTGTTATATTGCTGGCTGGCTCGCTCTCGATGCAGCAGATAGTGGCGGCTCAGAATATCCCCTTCATCCTGCTCCAGCCGCTGGGATTTCTGCTCTTCTTTACCGGCGCCCTGGCCGAAATCAACCGCGCCCCCTTCGACCTCACCGAGGCCGACTCCGAGCTTGTCGCCGGCTACATGACCGAATATTCGGGGATGAAGTTCGGCCTGTTCTTTCTGGCCGAATACGCTGAGGCTTTGGCTATTTCGGCCATCGTCACCACCATCTTCCTGGGCGGCTGGCGGGGCCCGCTGCTGCCCGACTGGCTCTGGTTCCTGGTCAAGGTCTTCATCGTCTTCTTCGTTATCGTCTGGATAAGGACCACCGTGCCCCGTCTCCGTATTGACCAATTAATGGCGCTGGCCTGGAAGTTCCTCTTCCCGCTGGCGCTGCTCAATCTGCTCATCACCGCCATTGAGATTTTAGTCTGGCCGGCGGTTTCGCTCTGGGTATTCGTCCCGATTAATATCGCCATTGCCATAGTTCTGGTGGTTTTGTGGTCGAAATTCTTTAAGTTAGGCTGGGGTAAAGTTGAAGTTTGAACGTTACGGAATAGGTATCGCCAGGGGATTATCGGTGACGATAAGGCACCTGCTCAGGCGCCCGATAACCACCCAGTATCCCGAGCAGCGGCTCAACATTTCCCGCCGCAGCCGGGGCAACGAGCTTATCTGGGACGAGAACAAGTGCACCGGTTGCGGCACCTGTGCCAAGGCCTGCCACATCGGCGCCATTCATATCAGCACCTCGACCAATCTGGTCGACAATAAGTATAAAGTCGAGAAATATGAGGTCGATACCGGCTGCTGCATCTTCTGCGGCCTCTGCGTCGAGGCCTGCCCCTTCGAGGCTCTGTTCTTGAGCTACGACTACGAGCGGTCGCAGTACCGCCGCGGCGACCTGGTTCAGACCAAGGAAATGATGATGGAGACGCCGGAAAGAAAAGTCAGCGGCTACTTCTATCCCGGGCGCGCCGCCAAGCTGCCCAGGCAGAGTTTGCTGGTGAACAATGACAGGGGGAAAACATAGTGGGTGCCAGTGTTGCCTTCTGGGTTTTAGCCTCGATAGCGGTGCTGGCGGCGCTGTCGGTAGTTTTAGTCCGCGATGTCTTCCGGGCCGCCCTGTCCCTGATCCTCTGTTTCCTGATGGTGGCCGGCCTCTATCTCACCTTAAACGCCGATTTCCTGGCGGCGGTGCAGATTTTGATTTATGTCGGCGCCATATCGGTATTGATTATTCTGGCTATAATGCTCACCAGGGATGTACATCGGGGCAGCCCCTCTAACCGTTTCCGCCTTCCCGCCTTCTTTGTCGCCGTATTGTTCTTTGCCGGCATCGCCTACGCTATGCTCAACACCCCCTGGCAGATATCGTCAACCCCGCCCCTGGAGCCGACCACCCCGGCCATCGCCGGCCTGCTCTTCGGCCAGGGCGGTTTTATCCTGCCGGTAGAGATTGCCCCGATTTTATTGCTGGCGGCAATACTGGGAGCTATCGTTCTGGTGAGGGAGAAGTAGACATGGTAGGCCTGGAGCACTATTTAATATTATCGGCGGTACTGTTCTCCATCGGGCTTTACGGCGCCCTGGCCAAGCGCAACGCCATTATTATCCTGATGTCGATTGAACTCATGCTCAACGCGGTCAATATCGCCATGGTGGCTTTCTCCCGCTATATCGTGCCCCTGATGCTGACCGGGCAGGTTTTCGCTATTTTCATTATGGTGGTGGCGGCGGCCGAGGTCGCCGTGGGGCTGGCCATAATTATCGCTATCTATCGTCACCGCCAGTCCATAGACGCCACCAAGATAGATTTGCTGAAGTGGTAATTTAAGGAGGTAACATAGAGGGGGCTTTGCCCCTGTTTAATAGCACCCTATCCCCTTTATCCCCTTCCCCTCGTCAAGGGGAAGGGGAAGAAAGAGTAAGAGAGGTTTCACCTCTCTAGGACTCTTCTCCTTGGGGAGAGATGGTTAAAAGGAGATTGACTTAACAGGGTGTCCGAGAGGGACGAAGTCCCTCTTAAGAAAAAAATCCCTCCCCCTCCCTGGTAAGGGAGGGGGATACAGGGGGAGGGTTGGTAGGCAGATAAATGGGGTTACGTGATAGAGAGTATAGGAGACCCGTATGTGGGTAGAAGTTAAAAAAGCGCACAGCCTGATGATGGCCGAGATGTGGAAGGAGCTCTTCGAGGGCGAGGGGATACCTGCCCGCCTTCTCCCCGCCGCCGGCGAGCTGGTGGACCGGGAGATGGCCACTTACGCCGTCCTGGTGCCGCAGGATAAGGAGCACATCATACAGGAGGTCTTGAAGAAGCTGTAATGCCGAGTTTCATGGTCTGGCTTATATTCTTATTGCCCCTGTTCTCCTTTGGCATCATAACGCTGTTCTTCCGGCCCTTCCTCAACCATAAGCCCAAGCTGGGGGGCTATATCACCATACTTGCCCTGCTCGGCTCGCTGGGGCTGTCAATCTGGGCACTGTTCGAGGTGATGGCCGCCCCCGGCCACTCGATACCCATCCCCGATATCAACTGGGTGGTTATCGAAGGCGGCCTGACCATTCACCTGGGGCTGATACTGGACTCGCTGACGGCGGTGATGCTGCTGGTGGTGACTATAGTCAGCCTGATGGTGCAGATTTACTCGCAGGGCTATATGAAGGGCGACCCCGGTTATCACCGCTACTACGCTGCCATGTCGCTGTTTACCGCCTCGATGCTGGGGCTGGTTCTGGCCGATAACCTCCTCTTCGTCTATGTCTTCTGGGAGATGGTCGGCCTGTGCTCTTATCTTTTGATCGGCTTCTGGTTCCACAAAAAGTCGGCGGCCGACGCCGCCAAGAAGGCCTTTATCGTCACCCGCCTGGGCGACTTCGGTTTCCTGGCGGCGATTTTACTCTTGTATTTCAACACCGGAACCTTTGATATCGCCCAGCTTCATTCCCTGGCCATAGCCGGGACTCTGGGCGGTACCGTTTTAACCTGGGCGGCTATCGGCATCTTCGCCGGGGCCGCCGGCAAGTCGGCCCAGTTCCCGCTGCATGTCTGGCTGCCCGACGCCATGGAAGGCCCCACCCCGGTCAGCGCCCTGATTCATGCCGCTACCATGGTGGCCGCGGGCGTCTTTCTGGTGGCGCGAACTTATCCGCTGTTCGCTCACTCCATGGAGGCGCTGACCACGGTGGCCGTTATCGGCGGCTTTACCGCCATCTTCGCCGCCACTATGGGGCTGGTGATGACCGATATTAAACGCGTTCTGGCCTATTCAACTATAAGCCAGCTGGGCTACATGATGCTGGGTCTGGGGACGGGGGGTGTCGCCATCGGCATCTTCCACCTCTTCAACCACGCCTTCTTCAAGGCTCTGCTCTTTCTGGGCGCCGGCAGCGTCAACCACGCCACCGGGACTTTCGATATGCGCAAGATGGGCGGGCTGCGCAAGATTATGCCCTGGACCTACGCCACTTTTCTTATCGCCTCGATCAGCATCGCCGGCATCTGGCCGCTTTCCGGGTTCTGGAGCAAGGACGAGATTCTGGCTTCGGCGCTGCAGGCCCAGCCGATATTATTCTATTTAGCCATGATAACCGTCTTTATGACCGCCTTCTATATGTTCCGGGTGGTCTTTATGACCTTCGGCGGTGACTACCGCGGCGGCGAGGAAGGTCATGGCAAGCCCCACGAATCGCCTTCGGTGATGGTTATGCCGATGGTGGTGCTGGCCGTACTGGCGGTAGTCTCCGGCTTCTGGAACGTTACCGGCAGTTTTAGCGCCCTTTTCGGTCACGGCGAAACCCACAGCTTCGCCGGGGGCTTTTTCGGCATATTAACCCACGCCCTGCCCTGGATATCCCTGATACTGGCCGGGTTGGGCATCCTGCTGGCTTACGCCATCTACAGCGCCAAACGGCTGTCGGCGGAGAGAATCGGGGCTATGTTCCAGCCCCTCTATAATCTGTTTTTGCACAAGTACTGGCTGGATGAGCTTTACGAGCAGGTCATCGTCAAGCTGGTGCTGCTTAAAGGATTATTCGCCGGTTTCCAGGCGATTGACAGCTACGGCGTCGACGGCGCCGTCAACGGTCTCGCCCAGGGGGCGATGGCCACCGGTAAGGCTATCCGCCGGGCGCACAGCGGCCAGTTGCAGCTCTACGGGCTGTTTATCGGTGTCGGTATTATCGTCATTCTCGCCTGTTTCTATTTCTTTGGCTAAAGGGAGAGGGTTGGTAGGTAAAAAGGTGATGAATTTAATAAATCCGATGGGGGTCAGCTAGGTGGACTTTAACTATCTGAGCACTATAATCTTCCTGCCGGCGCTGGGGGCGGTTATAATCGCCTTCATCCCCGGCCTGTCCGACAGGCTGATTAAGTGGCTGTCGGCGGTACTTACTTTTATACCTCTGGCGCTGTCGGTCTATCTCTTCGCCATCTTCGACCGCTCGTCGGGGGCAATTCAGTTCGAAGAGAAGCTCTCCTGGATTCCGGCCATAAACGCCCACTACCACCTCGGCGTCGACGGCATCAGTCTGCCTTTAGTAATTCTGATGGCGCTGCTCGGCTTTCTGGTGGTTTTAATCTCCTGGAAGATTGATTTAAGGCCGAAGGAGTACTTCGCCTGGCTCTTACTTCTTGAAACCAGTATTCTGGGTGTCTTCTGCTCCCTGGACCTGCTGTTGTTCTTCCTCTTCTGGGAGATAGAGGTCATCCCGATGTACTTCCTGATCTCCATCTGGGGCACCGGGCGGAGAGAATATTCGGCGGTTAAGTACGTGATATACACTTTATTCGGCAGCGCCTTTATGCTGGCCGGTATCTTGAGCCTCTACTTTGCTACAGGCAGTCTGAGTATGGTGGACATAGCCCAGGGCGGCATGGCCATGGTTCAGTCGGTAATACCGGTGGCCGGTATTTTCTGGCTGCTGCTCATCGGTTTTGCCGTCAAACTGCCCGTATTCCCCCTGCATACCTGGCTTCCCGACGCCCATACCGACGCCCCCACCGCGGTCAGCGTGGTGCTGGCCGGGGCGCTGCTCAAGATGGGCGGCTACGGCATGATTCGGGTCTGCGTCAGCATCTTTCCCCAGGTGGCCCGGGAGTTCGCCATAATTTTAATAGTGCTGGCGGTAGTAAACGTCCTCTACGGGGCGGCTATTACCCTGCGCCAGACCGATTTAAAACGGATGATTGCGTACAGCAGCGTTTCCCACATGGGCTATGTCCTGCTCGGCATCTTTGCCCTGAGCCAGGTTAGCCTGGTGGGGGCGACCATGCAGATGTTCAGCCACGGCATCATCACCGGCCTCCTCTTTGCCATGGCCGGCCTGGTGATGCACAACTCTAAAGAGAGGGATTTAAGAAAGCTGGGTGGTCTGGCCCGGCAGATGCCGGTTATCGCCGTCGTCTTCTCGGTGGCCGGGTTGGCTTCTTTAGGTCTGCCCACTACCAGCGGTTTTATAGCCGAGTTTCTGGTCTTCGTCGGCAGTTTCACCAGCGCCGCCGTGGTCGGCATCAAGCTCTGGACTATTCTGGGGGTGCTGGGCATTGTCCTTACCGCCGGCTATATCCTCTGGATGCTGCAGCGCGTCTTCTACGGCCCGCCGCTGGATAAGTTCAATAAGGTTAAGGACGCCGATATCCTGGAGCGGGTCTATATGTTCGTTTTCGTGGTGGTGATTATGGGAGTCGGTATCTACCCGGCAATACTAACCGATGTCATCAAGGCGGGCGTTATGCCCGTAGTGGGGTTCTTAGGTGGTTAAGCTATGCTGAATTTCGAGCTGCTGGCCCCGGAGCTGACCCTGGCTGTCACGGCCATCGTGGTTATCCTGCTTGACTTCGGCGTCAAGCGCAAGTGGTGGCTGGCGGCGGTGAGCATTGTCGGGCTGGCGGTATCGGCCGGATTTACCATAGGCATGTGGGGCGGCGGCTCGCTGGCGCTGTTCAACAATATGCTGGCGGTGGACAGCTTCGCCCTCTTCTTTAAACTGCTCTTCCTGGTTATCGCCGCCCTGGTCATTCTGGCCTCGGCGGGCTATGTCGCCAAGTTCTCCCGCTTCCAGGGTGAGTACTACGCCCTGGTGCTGCTCTCGGCGCTGGGCATGATGCTGATGGCGGCCACCACCGAGCTTATCTCCATCTACCTGGCTTTAGAGCTGACCAGCATTTCTCTGTATATCCTGGTCGGTTTTCTTAAGGACCCCAAGTCCACCGAAGCCTCGCTCAAGTATCTCCTGCTGGGGGCGGTGGCTTCGGCGGTACTGCTCTTCGGCATGGCGCTGGTCTTCGGCTTTACCGGCCAGACCCAGCTCGGCGAGATTGCCGGGGCAATTCAGGGTATGTCTTTGGCCGGGGTGCTTTCCAGCCCGGGGCTTATCGCCGGTATGGTGCTGATGGTGGCCGGCTTCGGCTTCAAGATTGCCGCCATCCCCTTCCACATGTGGGTCCCAGATGTCTATGAAGGCGCCCCAACACCAATCACCGCCTATCTCTCGGTAGCCAGCAAGGCGGCTGGCTTTGCCGTTCTGCTCCGGGTCTTCTATTCGGCCTTCGGCCTCCCCACCTGGCTGAGCCTGGACTGGGGGTTGCTCTTCGCCATACTGGCCGCCGTCGGCATGACGGTGGGTAACGTTATAGCCCTCCCCCAGACCAACATAAAGCGGATGCTCGGTTACTCCAGCATCGCCCAGGCGGGCTATCTCCTGGTGGGGCTGGCCACGGTGGGCTTTGCCTCGGCGGGCGATATCGCCGGACGCAGCGGCTTGCTCTTTTTCCTGGCAAGCTACGCCCTGACCAACCTGGGAGCTTTCATCGCCATCATCGCCATCTCCAGCAAGCTCGATAGCGATTTAATTAGCGACTATTCGGGTATGGCCAAGCGGGCGCCGGTGCTGGCTTTAGCCCTGACTCTCTGCCTTATCTCGCTTATCGGCATGCCCCCCGCCGCCGGCTTTATGGCCAAGTTCTATATCTTCAGTGGGGCGGTGCAGAACGGCCTGCTCTGGCTGGTTATTATTGCGGTGATTAACAGCGTGATATCGGCCTACTACTATCTGAGGGTAGTCAAGGTGATGTGGATGGATAAGCCGACCTCCCGGGCTAAAGTTTCCTCCCCGCCCGCTTTGAGGGTGGCTCTGGCCCTGTCCTGCCTGGGTGTGCTGGTGCTGGGCATTATTCCCGGCTTTGTCATGAAGCTGGCCGAGATGGCGGCTCAGATGTTTGCTTTTTAGCCCTCCCCCCATTTTAACCAGTGTTTTATTTCCCATACCCACCCGCCCTTATAAGTTGCGCTTCTAGCACTTTCTTTCCCCTCCCCCAGAAAGGAGAGTGAAGAGAGGTTTGACCTCTATCGGGTGGGTGGGAATCA